>Ga0160430_100416_pt1 | contig 25423 bp, 26 predicted proteins | sample HID1971I_E0MG_FD_108274 | JGI IMG/M metagenome (GOLD analysis project Ga0160430, IMG submission 108274) | Enriched millipede-associated microbial communities from UW Madison campus, WI, USA - HID1971I_E0 MG | ecosystem: Host-associated > Arthropoda: Insects > Digestive system > Unclassified ...
CCACAATTACATCGGCACCGAGCACATCCTTCTCGGCCTCATCCACGAGGGTGGCGGCGTGGCCGCACAGGCGCTTGAGAGTGTCGGCATCTCGCTTGACGCTGTGCGCGAGCGAGTCCAAGCGATCGTGGGCCAAGGGAATGACGCGCCGACCGGCCACATCCCGTTCACTCCGCGTGCTAAGAAGGTGCTCGAGCTTTCGCTACGCGAAGCGGTGCTACTCAGCCACAATTACATCGGCACCGAGCACATTCTGCTCGGCCTCATCCACGAAGGCGACGGCGTAGCGGCGGAGATACTCGTAGCGCTCGGCGCCGACCTTGATGGCACGCGTGAAGTGGTCCGAGCTCTCATGACTTCGTACGAAGACCGGGCCACGGCCAGGGCTGGCGATCTAGTGGACCAAGCGTTCGGAGGTCGGCTCGTCAGTCTGACGCAACTCTCCGACCGGTGGGACGAGACAATAGAAGGTCGCAACTTCGAGGACGAGATCGCGCGGATCATGGTGATCTTAGCGAGAAGGGAATCCAGCAACGCGGTGATCTTGGCGGAACCCGGCGCGGATGGCCGTGCCCTCCTTCTTGCACTTGCCAGGAAGTTCCGCGATGGGTCTCCCGATGCCCGCTACCGAGAACTCTACGAACTCGACCTAGGCCGTGCAGAGGCCGCTGATGGCGAGGAGGATCTGAGCAAGCTGCCGGATGCCATCACTCACGAGGCGGCGGCCGGATCCGTATTCTTCGTTCCCGACATCCACGCGCTGGCGACGGAAAATCCCAACTCGCTTGCGGCGGGGGTCCGCAAGCGCCTGATTCGTGGCGAGATCCGGATAGTCACCATCCTGACCGAGGAGGGTTACCGAAGCGCAATTCGAAACGTCAGTGATCTCGATGGGTTGTTCGACACGGTGACGCTCGCCCCGCCGACCCTGGAAGACGCGATGACCTGGCTGAAAGGCATGCGCGATCGATACGAAGCACACCACAAGATTCAGATCACCGACTCGGCCGTCGTCGCTGCAGCGATTGTTGCCGACGCTTACCTGGACGAGGGTGACCTCTACTCCCGAGCGCGGGCCTTGATCGACCGAGCCGGCGCACGGCTGAGGATTGCGATGAGCAATCCTCCGGTAGACCTGCGTGAACTCGACGACAAGATCGCCGCTGTCCGCATCCAGAAGGAGAAGGCGTCTGAAGACCAGGACTTCGAGCTAGCAGCCTCGCTTCGCGATCAAGAGAAGCAACTACTGGCACAGCGTCTACGTCAGGAAAAACTCTGGCGGTTAGAGGGCGTCGATGCATCAATGCATGCGGTGGTGGACGAAGACATGGTCCTGTCGACGGCCGTCGAACTGACTGGCGTCTCCGAGACTCGCCTTCGCGCCAGCGTCGCGGGCCGGGCGGCGCGCGATGGTCAGCTCGCGGCGTCAGGGGACTACCGCATCTTGAATGATCGGCCCGTCATCATGGACGCCGACGATCTCCTAGGCACGAAAGCGACGGCCAAGCGCCTAGCCGCCATCCTCAACGCATCACGCCACGCGGCCCCGTTCATTCTCGCGATCGACGGCGGTTGGGGGGTGGGAAAGAGCAGCCTGTTGCGTCTGATTGAGGCCGAACTCACCGACTCCAATGTCGTCACCGTGCCGTTCAACGCGTGGACTGCGCAGGGCGAGCTCGCATTGGAGAGCTTGGTCAAGTCAGTGCTGGTGGAACTGGACCCGTGGGTGCTGCGACGGTGGGTTCGGAAAGCCGCGCGGCAGCGGCACGTCTCAGTGATCGCCCGAGTTGTGGCGTCGATCGGCGCCCGACTATTGGGCGCTTCCCGTTTGGTGGATCAATTCTGGGCGCAGGCCGGTGCCAGCGATGAGCTTCGCAACAACCTGCGGTCTTCGATTGAGGGCATGCTGCAGGAGTGGGTCGACTCCGATCCTCGAGGAGGCGGTAAGCGCAGCCTGATCGTCTTCGTCGATGATCTCGACCGATGCGCGGAAGATACGGTCGTCCGGATGTGTGAGGCGATGAAGCTCTACCTCGACGCGCCCGGCCTGATATTCGTCCTGGCCTGCGACCTGTCCGTGCTCGCTGACGGGGTATCGTCCACCACCGGACTATCCGAGCGCGCGGGGCGAGCCTATCTGGAGAAGATCATCCAGGTGGCATACCGTCTTCCACCGCCAAGCGGTGAGCACATCCGGCGACTCATAGACGCCTACACACAGGAATCAAGAACGACAGCACTGGTCGATCCCATCATCGTTGAGATCCTCGCAGAACAGGCGGGTCGTAATCCGCGCAGAATCAAGCGCATCCTGAACAGTTTCGTCCTGACGAGCGACCTCGACCCGATGTGGCACGTCTATCCGCTCGACCCGACGCACGCCTTGACTGCCAATCTGCTTCAACACATCTACCCGCAGGTGTATGACTTCATCGTCAGTCCGGACGCCGGCAACGATCCCATCGGAGCGTTCCTGGACTTCGCCACATTGAAACGGCGAGCGACAGAAATCCCGCGCGCAGATGACCCCTGGTGGGGAACGGCGACGCGAGTCTTTCGTCGCGCAGGCCTTCCGGTGCCTCGTCATGAAGCGGGCGCCGACATTACAAACGAGGTGCTTCTGGTGGAGCGAACACTTCCGCAGGGGTTCCCGGAGTACGCCAGAAACGAAGAGCTGATCAGGTTGCTTCGCGGCGTCGGCAACGTCAACACCCGGATCGCGATGCGCTCGCAACTGATCAGTAGCCCGCTTCCCGCGCAGCCGGTTACACAACCATCATCGACCGACGAAGCCTCACCTGGGACTCCATCCACTTCTCGTGGCGCTCCGTCGAGCCAAGCGCTCCCGAGCCGGTCCACCGCTGGTTCCTAGTCGCACAGTGCGGGGCCATCGCGCCGTCTGACGCAACACAGCAGAGCAGGGCGATGGAACAGGCGCGTCGCGCGAGTCTGCTTTGGCCATGCACGCGCGTGTGAAAGGCGTCCATGCCTGCCCGCGCTCTCCGGCCGCTGGGGCGTGGCGATCCGCCGCGCGTCGGCAAGCCGCCGCTCTCTGCAGACGCGACGTCCTAGTCGCGCACGCAAGAGGACCGACTTGCGGGCAACACGTTGGCAAGCTCAGTGGGCGAGAGCGGCATTCGACCCGGCAGCGCGACGCTACCGCTAGGCGATCAAATCGCGCGAATTCGATCCGCTCGGAGGTCCGGTTCAGGCATGCCCGACCGGGTCCAAACCACCTCGTAGCCCATCTTCCGCAGTTCTGCGATCGCAGCAGCCGGATTGTCGGTAACCGCGGCGCGGAGTTGCATCTCGCGCCAGTGATGACGCCCTTCTTCGATCGCTGCTCGCGCCGTCGGGCGCATGTCAATTCCGAACTCCGCCCAGAGCATGTCGATGACATCTTCAAGGCAGGGCCGAAATCGATGCCCACCGACCGGGAAATGGAGGTCAGCAAGTCTCGGAGTCAAGCCCTGCGACGCTCGCTTCTTGTGCAGTTTTCCTCTGCGTGCAGCGCCCGTCTGAAGCAGCTCGTTGGTGACCGCATCATGGTCGAAGTGCACGTTGTAGTGCGCTGCGGGGATGTTGGATCCAGCGTCGCGAACGTAGTCGACCGTGAACAGCGGCCGCGCCACTTGCCAGGGTCGGACGCGGAGTGCCGAACGGAGAACTGTCGCGCGCTGGGAGGTTGGGCTCATGACTAGGTCGAGGTCCACCTCGAGCTGCAGGCGAGGAGTTCGGTCGATCTGTAGCTCAATTCCGCCGCGAGCTGCCGAGGCGACAGACATACGTCCGCCGCCGTCGCGGAGCTTCGTAGCTGTCGACGTGAACCCAAGGTCACCGACCGGCAGAATGCGAGCGAGTCGTTCCATCAGATCGAGTGCGAAGGCATTCGCCTCTTCCTGGAGGGGATCCACCGGGTTACGGTCATCGCCCCGCGAGGAACTCGAGACGCTCGAGTTCGCGGAGGACCTCAAGCTCGTCGATCGTCAGCTCGTAGGCGTACGCACGGCTACGCAGCTCCGATACCGACACGCCGACCTGGTCGAGAAGTTCGCGATGACGTGAGTCGACTTCGTCCAGAGAGAGAATCTCTACCGTCACTTCCCCTGTGGTCATGGCGACAGAATGCCAGTGGCCCCCGACATCGCCAGGCACCAAGCGGCGTGTTGGCCAACCTGTGGAAGTGACGGAGCCGCGATGATACCGCGCGTCACCGACCGGACTACGTGCGAGACGTTGCTGACCTTCGCATCTCACGGCAGAGTGGCCACCATGCGGTACACCACTCCTGCGATCGTCCTCGTGGTCGCCTCCGCGATTTTCGTCGGCGCGATGTGGCTCGCAACAACGGCGAACTGGGGTCCCCTGCTTCTCGGTGGAGTTGCTCTCGCGATCGCCTCGTTCGTCGCTGCCGCGTGGGCCGTCGGCAGGATCCGTCGGACACGGGCGATCACACCCGAGGCGATCAGCACGCCACCCGATATGCCCGAGTAGAACGGGTACCGCGAGGCCTACAACAACAGCGGCGTCCAACTCGGCTCGGTGGATTCGTGAGGAGCGAGACATGAAGAAGCGAACGATCATCGTCGGCGCGCTCGTCGCCGCGGCCGGTCTGGTGGCAGTCGGCGGGTTGGCTGCGTCTGGCGGAGCACCCAGCAACCCTGAAGCAGGACCCCTGCCCGAGGGTGTCACAGTCGTCACGCAGCAGGTGTACGACGACGCCTTCGCCAAGTTGGAAGCCTGCATGAACGAAGGCGGCGCCGAGCTTGCCGGCACGCGCGTCGTCGGCAGTGTGTACGACTACGCCATCCCGGCCCAGTACGAGCCGGTCTACGAAAAGTGCTATGTCGACTTCGCACCGGTCGACTTCCAGTGGCAGATCGCCCATTCGTACGAGTCCGAAACATTCATCCGGTACCGCGAGTGCCTGACTGACATGGGCATCGAGCCGGGCAAGGACGCTGACAGGGTCTTGGCACAGGTCAAGGAGAGCGGCATGGACGTCCGGAAGTGCTTCGAACCCGCAACGAACGGGTGAAGTGCACACCACGCTGTCCCGTCCGAACTCACGGACAGGACAGCGCATTCGAATACGCGGTCGCGATTAGGCAGGGTCGCAGGTCACGTCGTGCGCGGTGAGGGACCGGCTACCGCACCACCTTCCGGGACTGGTCGGGAACACTGGATATGTGCAGAAGGTCGTAGGTCAGCAACTCTTCGTCGTGGTCGCGCTCTTCGACCCACTCGGCGTCGGAATGACCTTTGACCGTCGTGAGTGGCCCGCACACGTCACTCTGGCGTCGAACTTCGTGGTTGGGGAGCCCGGCGTGCGTCTTGCGCGGGCAGTGAAAGAAGCCTGCGCCGGTTACGGACCGATGTCGGTTCGCTTCGCCGGCCGTGCGATGTTCGGCCGCGATCGGACTGTCCCTGTTCAGCTCCTGGATTCCGCGCACCTTAACGACATGCACGAGCGTCTCGCAGATCGCGTGGAGGTCGTGCCCGGCTTTGCAGCAGCCGACCCCGACTACTGGCGTGCCGGTTACCGCCCACACATGACTCACGTGCCGACCGTCACCGTCCACGACGGCGACACCAGACAGATGGCGTACGTCGCTGTCGCCGCGCTGACCGAGAACACGGCAACCCTGACGGCAGCCTTCGTCCTCTCGCGCCCGCCCGACGGCGAATGAGACACGCGCCCGGATGCGGACCGGCCCGCGGGCGCGCAACGCGCCTCAGGTGTGAGGATCGGAGTATGGACGTGTCTGATGATGATCCCCAGCTCGGCCCCGCTGACGTCGATCGCGCGGCGCTGCAACAGCCGGGCGTCGTCTTGCACACGCTCGCAACCGAGATCGGCGCGCGGGTGGACGAGGCCTCCGCTGCGGGTGCACCACCGGATGGTTGGCGCGTCCTCAAGCGACACCAGTCCGACCAAATCCTCATCGGCGCGCCTGTTGACCCCGAGGCGACTGTGTGGCGCGTCGCCCACGTCCAGTTCGTGTCATCCGACGCCACGGTCCGTGTGCATCCGGAGACCATGACGTTGCGCCCAAGCCGGGCGCAACGCAGACAGGGCCTCGCGTTGCGCTGGCCGACGCTCATGCAAGGTGCTTCCGGCGCCGACGGTTTCGCCGTCGACATCGTCAACACCGGCTCGCACCGCTGGATCCCCAACGGTGACGGATTTCACGTCGTCGGCGTGTTCACCGAACCCGGCGAGACGACGTTTCACTTCGGCTGGGCGGACTCCGCTCAGCGCACGGCGGTCCCGCTGGATCCGGGAGAGTACGCACGCGTGAGCGTGGCGATCATGCCGACTGCGTGGGAACGCCTCGAGCCCGGCGCCCACGATCTGCACGCCGTGTTGGTCAGCCTCGGCGTGCGTACCGAGACGGCCCTCAACGTGCATCTCTCGCGGGAGCTGCTTGGCTCTCACCGACAGCAGCGGCGGCGGTCACAGCCCACACCCGACGATCGCCGCCGGGCCGTCGATGAGGAGGTTGCTCGCGTTCGGGGCGTTCTCGCCGCCGCCGGGGCATTCGCTGAAGTCACTGCCGCAATCGCCGCATCGAACACGGATGAGGATGCCGTTGCCCGACTGGGCGAGCTGCTCAACCTGGGCGAAGCGGCGGCTGAGGCCATCTACAACTCGACGCTCCGCCAGCTGCGCCCAGGGAACGCGACACAGCTTCACCACCGGTTGGACGAACTGCACCACCACCGCCAGGGGATCTAGCCACACCACGCTCTGCGAATGATGCTGAGCACTCGCAGCCCGCCCGCTGGCCGACCGTCGTACGCACCCGCTGAATTCATGCGCGCCCGGACGCGGAGGCGCTGCGAGGCGGAGATGGACAGGAGCATGGTGCCGGTTGATACTGGCGCCATGCGCGATGTCACGGTTCCAAGGAGCTTTCCCGAGGCGCGGGGCAAGCTCCTCGTGTTCATCGTTGTGAGCGCGCTGGTCTTTCTCGGCGCCGGCGCTTGCCTCGTCTACGGCTTCCTTTTCCAGTGGCCTGCGGGAGTTTTGGTCGTCCTCGCAGCTCTCGTCTGTATCCTCGGCGTCGGCTTGGCCGTCCGGACCTGGATCTTCCTGCGATTGCGATCGGAGGAAGCAACGTCGCGTGGCCACCACGGACGTAGCTGACTGCTCGCTGCGGGCAACTGTGTGCCTAACGACCCACCTCCGTTCGGCGTGGGCTGACCGACCAGACCTCGCGCCGGGTCGACGTGAGGGTGGACTTCCTTGGGTCCGCTGCAGGAGCGTCCCGCTTGGGTGTTGGTATGGTCGCCGAGTGAATTCCGCGCACGTCCTGATCCTGCACGGCTCACCTGGCTCAGGAAAGACGACACTGGCTCGGACGATCTCCGAGCAACTCCGGGCCGACGGCGTCGCCCACGCCGTCATCGATGTCGACGAACTGAACCTCATCTTCCCGTCGCCGCGTCGCGACTTCTGGCTCGCCAACCTCGCAGCAATCTGGCCGAACTACGCGCAGGTGCCCGACATCCGCGTGATCATCCCCACCGTCATCGCCGACGCCGAGCGACTCGAGCAACTACGCGCCGCGGTCCCAGCAGCGTCTTTCGTCGTGTGCGAGTTGACTGCCCCCATCGACGAGCTCAAAGCGAGGGTCACCCAGCGGGAACCGACGGACGAGTGGCGGTCGTCACTTCGCGCTCGGGTAGACCACCATGCCGAACGAACCGATCTGGAGCAGATCCGCGACGTCCTGGTCTCCACGCATCACCGTAGCGAGGAGGACGCGGCGCGCGACGTGCTGCGGGTCATCGGCTGGACCGTGTCCTGAAGCGATCCAGGTTCGCCAACGAGCGCTTCGCGAACCGTGTCGAGCTGGTCGCCACGAGCCGTTGCCACCCGCCCGCAAGCGGACCCTCGCAAGACACAGACTGTCGCGCTCGGCAACCTTGTGTCCGGCATAGCGACCTTCTTGCCTGTCACTCTTGGCGCACGAGCAGCCGATGCAGCGGCGCCACGAGCAGGAGCAGGAACATCGCCCAGTAGCCCACCGCCGGGAACAGCACAGCGACCGCAAGCGCGAGAAGGAAGAGCGCCAGCATCACGACATCGGCGACGAGCCCGCTCCGGAGGCGCGGTCGGGGGATGTCGTGCAACGCCGGATGCCGCAACACGTAGAGGCGGATGAGCAGCATCACGAGGCTCGTCATCGCAAGCGTGCCGATGTAGAGCACCTTCTGCCCGGCATCCTCTTCCAACTGCCCGAGCAGAGCCGTTGCAATCGGCAGCCAAACGATGGTGAACATCCACGCGATGGTGAGCCAGAGCAGCCCGGCGGTCACCCGATGGATGCCGGCGAACAGGCGGTGATGGGTGAGCCAGAAGTTGGCGATGAGCAAGAAACTGAGCGCGAAGCTGAACAGCTGACCCGCGTTCTCGTTCAGCCACTCGATCGTCGCCAGTCCGTCCGCAGCTGCATCGCCGACGCTCTCCATCAAGGGCAGGATCAGCAACGTCATGGCGATCGCCACGACGGCATCCGCGAACGCCTTCAGCCGCTCCGCGGGGAGTGTCTGATCACCCGGCACTGGGGCAAGGTTCTCAGCGCGCTCCGTCATAGCGCAAAGGTACCGGCCGCCGAGCCAAGGCGACTGTCGTCGCCCGAAGTCATCCACCCAAATCCGGCATCGGTATCCGCCTGAGGCGAGTGAGGGATACGGCTTAGGTGACCCGGCATGCGTGCGTTCGAGGACCGGCATCCGTACGCTCAGAGACCTCCGCGTGCGTGGGAGCAGCGTCGGTTGGCTCGCGCTATGCAGTCACCGCCATCGCCGCGAGCGCGCACTGTACAACGCAGGCTTGGGTGCCGGAAGGTTTCTGATTCGGCGCGCTACCGCGCGTGTGAATGTGACGACTCCGACGCTCGTAGAGGTGTCTGACGAACTCGTGTCCTCGTGGCGCGCGGCGTCTCAGCTCGGTGGATTTGACGCTAGCTCGATCAACGCGAACCCATCATGGGCCAGCGACGCGACCGAGACATGGCTCTGACGAGGCGTCTCGAGCGAGGGGAGGCGCACGCCTTCGCGGCGCGGATGGGTCGGTCCGGTGCTTGCGCGCGGCAAGCACCGGACTCAATCTGCTCCGGCAGCGCCGGGTACTCTGTGCCGCAGGCGAATGGTACGGTCGCGGCTGTGGTGAAGAGTGCAGTGGAGATCGAAGGCGTCGCCGCCCCGCAGCAGGGCCGCAGTCGCGAGTCGTTCGCCCGCGTCCGGGCCGCGACGGTGCAGTTGCTCTCGGAGAAGGGTCCCAAGGGGGTGCTGATCGCCGATGTCAGCGCGCTGGCGGGCGTGTCGGTCGGCACGATCTACGGTCGGGTGGGAAGTCGCGCCAACCTGTTGCGGGTCGTCCATCGGGAAGAGCTCGAGCGGATGCGGACGAGCATGGTGGCGCGTCTGGATGCTCTGGAGTTCTCGGAGGAAGTGGATACGTCGCTGCGTCAGCTCGTGCATGCTTATGTCGCCGAGCTGGTCCAGAATGTCGCGATTATCGGGGCGCTCCAGGCGCTGGTGTCGGAGGATCCCGAAATGGCGTCGGCGGGCCCCGAGGTCTTCGCGGAGACCCGAGCCGCCGTCGTCGCCGCGCTGGCGCGCGCGCTGGGCGCAGGCGCTTCGTCCGTCGACACGGCATGGCTGGGGTGGGTGTTCGAGGTGATGTTCGCTTCGACCCGTCATTGGCAGGACGAGTCCGCCGCGATGCCTGCCAGCGCCGGTGCGATGGAGGAGTCGCGGTTCGAGGAGCAGTTGGGGCGCAGCGTCATCCTCTTGCTGAGGTGATCGAGTCGAAGTTGCGAAAGGCTTGAATCCGAATTTGGATTCGGTTTATAGTCATGCCAGAGAGCTTCCACGGGGGAGGCCAGCGACAGTGAGGTCGACACTCGACATGACATCCACATTTCTTCGGCGCGGGGTCGCCGTCGGCGTCCTCGGCGCTGCCGCGATCGCGGTCGGGCTGACCGGTTGTGCGAACTCCGGTGCGCAAGAGTCGTCGGACGACTTCTCGCTGTCCTACCCAGTGGCTGAGAACAGCCCGTACGCGGCAATGGCCGAGAAGTACATGAAGACGCATAAAGGTGTGACGATTACACTGAACGCCATTCCGTCGGACAGTTACGACAACCTGTTGCGGACGGAGCTGCAGAGCGGCAACGCCTCCGACGTCGTGATGGCAACCGCCGGGTCGGGTACGCCGGTCTCGCTGATTCCTCTCGCCGACGCAGGTCTGGTGTCGGCGCTGGATGGCACCACCGCGGACCTCGTGGGCGACGCGAACCGCCCGCAGTTCTTTGTCGATGACGAGATGTTCGGTCAGCCCACTGACTTCGGTGTCACCGGCACGATCTTCGACAGTGCCGCCGGTGTCACCTATCCGACCACGACCGACGAGATGCTCGGCGTCTGCCCGGCGCTCAACGCGGATGGCGTGTCCCTCTACGCGATGGCCGGACGCGTGCCCATCAACGCTGGCCTGACCGCGATCAGCCTGGCCGCTGGCCAGGTGTACTCGCAGGACCCCGAATGGGATGAGAAGCGCGCCTCAGGCGAGACGACGTTCGCGTCCACCTCCGGGTGGCAGAACACTCTCCAGCTCATCCTCGACATGCAGGCCGTCGGCTGCTTCCAGCCGGGCGCCGAAGGCGCTGGATTCGAAGCGATCACGGGCGGGATCGGCCAGGGCGCGTCTCTCGGCGCGTTCCTTCCCGGCGGAGTGATCGCACAGCTCGGCCCGGCGCTGCCGGACGCGCAGCTCGTGGTCGAAGCGGCACCCATGCCCACTGGCGGCGCACCCTTCATCTTTGCCAGCTCGGACTACGCGCTGGCGATCAGCGCTGCGAGCGATCGGAAGGACGCGGCACAGGCCTACCTGAACTGGCTCGCCGAGCCAGAGCAGGCCCAGGAGTACGCCGAACTCGCCGGATCCCTTCCCATCACCGGCATCGCCGACGTCGACCTCGGCGGCACCGCCTACGCTGCCGTCGCTGATCTGCTGGAGGCGGGAAGTTACACCACCCTCCCTGTCAACGTCTGGCCACCGGCGGTGTTCAACGTGCTCGGCACGGACGTGCAGGCGCTGCTCACGGGCCAGAAGGACGTCGACCAGGTGCTAGCCGACCTCGACGCCGCGTGGACGTCGTGATCGCCCCGCATGCAGCCGGCAGCACCATGAATGATCACGGGACCACTTCCGGCCAGATGACGTCCGAGGCGTTCCGCGCGCTCAGCATCGACGACAAGCTCGATTGGCTCGCCGAGCATGGCGAGCCCGCCGACCCGCGCAGCGGCACCGACACGCGATCGCTGATCCGCCGCTTTCCGCATCTCGCGGACGTTGTGCTGAGCGATGTCACGATCCCTGGGCCGGCTGGTCGAACGCTCGCGGCGCGCGCCTACGTGGACCCGACTGCCGAGCCGAGTGGAGCAGGGTTGGTCTGGGCACACGGGGGAGCCTTCCTCGGTGGCCACCTCGACATGCCGGAAGCGAACTGGGTGTCGCTCGAACTGGCGGCCAGCGGTGTACCCGTGTTGTCGATCGACTACACCAAGTGTCTGCGAGGAGTGCACTATCCGGTGCCGTCCGACGACGTCATGAGCGCCTGGGAGTACGCGGTCCGAGAAGCCGAGACGTTGCTGGGAGGCGATGCGCACAGCCTTTACCTCGGCGGAGCCAGCGCCGGCGCGACGCTGGCCGCCAGCGCGGTGCGGCGAGGCTCAGCGCGTCCGGGAATGGAGCCGGCGGGACTGGTGCTGGTTTACCCCGCACTCCATCCCAACAGCTTCCAACCCACGCAAAGCCTCGAGACCGTCGATGACCGCACCCTCGAGATCTCGATCAACTACGCGGGCTCCCGTGCGGCGCTCAAGAACCCGGACGCCTTCCCTGGCCTCGGCGACGGCACCGGCTTCCCCGACACAATGATCGTCGCCTGCGAATTCGATGCAATGCGCCCGTCGGCCGAGCAGTTCCACGCCACACTGCTGGAGGCCGGCGTCAATTCGCACTACCGCCTCGAACTTGACTCCGACCACGGACACATCGACGAACCGACCCATCCTGGAGCGGTTCGGACGATCGCAGCCATAAAGGACTGGATCGCTGGCCACCCCCGACTGACGACGCTCGGGCCCACCGCCGCCTGAAACGCGACGTTCCATTCGGCTCCCTGCTGGGGCGGCTTCATACCGCTCGCCGCATCGATGCTGCTGGGATGTCTTCTCATCCGCCCAGCTTGGTAGCAAGTCGATTGGCCACGTGCGCGCCGACCAGGACACTTGCGCGTGTACGAGATCCAGTCGGATCGATCCGTCGGTGGCCCTCGCCATGTCTGGCCGCCCTAAAGCCCCAATAGACGGACTGTGTTCCTCAATGCTCAGGGACACATCGGTCAGCTTCAACATCGGCACGGTTGTGCGCCTCTCGCTAGCGAAGGAACCGACAACCCCTGATCCTGCTAGGTTCCCTCCCGATTGCATGCTGAGCGACTCGCTTCCGTACGTCGAGCGGATGTGGATCGTGATGGGTGGCCTGCGAGCCGGCCGCTGCCGTTATCCGCCGCCGTAGGTCGGCGGTTACTCGGTGGTCAGCGGCGCGCGAGTCGGCGCCGAGCATCTGCTGCAGCCAGGCGGGCGCGCATTGTCTGCCGGTCGGCTGCAGCCCACGGCCCGGACTCTTCGAGCGGGATCTCGGTCATGAATCGACGCTCATCCTCAGGGATGCGTGCGACCAGGGCGTCCGGATCCGACTCGGCAGCGGCATAGAGTGCTGGACCGTCCGCGTAGAACGGGTCGATCAGCACGAGGCGGCCGTCAGATCCGCGCATGACATTTGACGGGTTCTCATCGATTGGGCCGCACCAGGGCAACTCCGCGAGAGCGCGCCCGTGGATGGCGCGCAGGATGCCGCTCAGCTCGGCGACACTCTCGTCTTCCTCCCGAATGAGGCGGTGCAGTCCGGCGGCATCCGACCGGTCCACAGGATGCAGGCGCTCCATGACCATGAGATCGCCGCCCCCGGTAAGTCGCCGATGCGTGTACAGCCGTGGCACCAGTAACGTGTGCTTCGCGCGGAAGTACAGCTCTGCGGTATACCGGCCGGCGGGGTCGAACGGGCTGATGCGCGCGACCGCCTGGCCGTCCGGTGAAAGCAGGGCGATCGCCCAGTCTCCGGCGCCGAGATCTGTCCAGCCCGCGTCCACGAAGACTCGCTCGGCATCGTCGTGGTCGGCGTCCTGTGCCGGGTCGGGGAATCGGGTAGACACGACGGCCAGTCTCCCGCACCCAGCGCGTTCGCAGTGGATCCCTGTATATGGTCCGAGCGCGTCGATCCAGGACTTTGGGGGAGTCAACGTGGTGTGGGATGCTTCGGCGGGCGGCCCAGGGGTGGGAGGAGTGTGCTCAAACAGCTCGCTGAGCATGGGCCGGAGTGCGCTGGACAAGCCTGGGTGGGGTTCGAATTTAGAAACCGATCAGTCCGTCGGGGACGGGCGAACACGGGACTCCCTGCGGGGCGACCTACTCGTGGTGCCGGTCGTCGACGACTCGCAGGCGCGCGAATGCCCGAAGAGGAAGCCGCCTGCGTTCCCGGCGCGGTGAGGGATCGTGCGCGGACGCTGGCTGTCCGAGTGGTTGGCCAGCGAGAGGCCTGTGCCTAGGCTGTCGACGTGCCTGATGCCGTCTTCGACGATCCTCGGCTCGCGCGGCTCTACGATCTGTTGGATCCCGACCGGCCCGACCTCGACGCTTACGTTTCGATCGCGGACGAGTTCGGTGCGCAACGCGTCCTGGACGTCGGCTGCGGGACAGGAGTGTTCGCCCTGATGCTCGCTGAGCGTGGGTATGAGGTTGTCGGTGTGGACCCTGCCGGCGCGTCCATCACCGTGGCTCGGTCCAAGCCTGGGGCCGACCGCGTGCGTTTCCTCCACGGCGACGCGACCTCGCTGCCCGCGTTGCAGGTCGATCTCGCGACGATGACGGCAAACGTTGCGCAGGTCTTCTTGACAGACGCCGATTGGATGGCGACGCTTCGCGGCATCCACGCCGCCCTGCGTCCGGGCGGGCGACTAGTGTTCGAGTCGCGCGATCCAGCGCGTCGGGTGTGGGAGGACTGGAGCCGCGACTGGTCCCCGCGGCAGGTGGAGATTGCCGGCGTTGGCGTCACTGAGTCGTTTGCGGAGGTCACTCGGGTGGAAGGTGAATTCGTCACGTTCGAGGGGGCGATCACTCTTCCTGACCGGACGATAGTGCCCACCTCGTCGACGTTGCGGTTCCGCAAGCGGGACGATATCGAGACGACCCTCGCTGACGCCGGTTTCACCGTCGATGACGTGCGCGAGGCTCCCGATCGGCCCGGACTGGAGTTGGTGTTCGTGGCCACGCGCACCTAAGTCGAGCGCCGACAAGGCCGGCCCCGCTCGGGGATCAGCATGAGGCTGGGGCTCGAGCGAACACCCGACTGGGCTGCCGTACTGCAACGCCAACTCCCCGTTGCTCGCACAAGGCCGCCGCGCGGGCGGCTTGTCGAGTTGCGGGTATGCGGTCTCTGGGAGAGTGGGTTCATGATCGAGATGGACGACGTCTGCGTGACGATGGGTGACGTGACGCTTCTGGCTGCCGTCTCGGTGAGGGCGCGGCGCGGTGATGCTCTCATCGTGCGAGGTCGGAACGGGGCGGGGAAATCGACCTTCTTGCGAGTGCTTGCCGGTGTCCGGAAGCCGACGGCGGGGCTCGTACGCATCGGGGGTGCTGACGTGGGTGAGCGGGATCTTGAGTTCCGGCGACGGGTCGCGGCGATGATTGGGCTGCCGCCGATGGCGCCTGACCTCACCCTCTATGACCATGTCCTGCTGGTCGCGACAACGTGGGCGCGCGCACCGGGGTTGGCGGTCGCGACCACACGTGACGTGCTGGCGGAGCTTGGGCTCAGCGGGCTGAGCGAGCGTTTCCCGCACGAGCTCTCTTCTGGTCAGACGCAGTTGTTTGGTCTCGCGATGACCCTTGCCCGCCCTTTCGAAGTGTTGATCCTCGATGAACCGGAGCAACGGCTGGATCCTGAGCATGTTGAGTCGGTGGCCCGCGTCTTGCGCGCTCGTCGCGAGCGGGGCGTAACGCTGGTGCTCGCCACGCACAGCTCAGCGCTTGCGGACGGGGTGGGCGGACAGACCGTTTGGCTGGGTGCCGCGGCATGAGCGCGCGCTCGGAAGCTGCGATTCGTGTATGGCGCGCACGTAGCGCTCGCACGGTCGGCGACCGCGGCTACCTGGTCTACATGTTTTTCATGGTCGCACTTGTGGTCGCGGCGCCCGTTGCGCGCGCGGTGTGGTTGAGCGCGTCCAGCATGGAAGGGGCTGCCCTGTTCGCGTCCCCTGCGGCGCCGGCAGTGACCGCGCTCGTTGTTGCGTGCGTTTGGGCGGGGGCACTGCTGCTGGGTCGCGAACGTGGCCCCGCCCTGCGTCCCCCGTTTCTCACCCATGCGCTGGCGACGATCGACCTGCACCGATCGGACACCTTCGCCGGCCCGGTGCTGCGCGCCGGCGCCATGGTGACGGCGTCGACGACGATCGCGGCGGGCGTCGTTGCGAGCAGCCTTGTAAGCCGTGGCCTGGCTGAGCCGCTTCACGCGCTGGCGTTCACCGCGGTCGGAGCGGCAGTCGGAATCATCACAACCGCCTTCTGGCTCATCGGCCAAGCTTTTTCCCGAGCCGCCATCCCACTGGCCCTTGGCTCGCTGGCACTCGGCGCAGCCACCGCGACTTTCCCCAGTACACGACCGTTCAGTCCCTGGGGAGGGGTTGCCCTCGCTTACCCGGGTATCGGTTCAATGTCCGCCGTCGCTACGGTATGCGCGCTCGCCATCGCACTCGCCGCCTCGCTCCCGACGGTGATGAACCGACTCAGTCACGCAGAACTCGCAGCGCAGGCGGCGCGTTGGGATTCCGTCACGATTCACGCCGCCGGCATGGACTTCAGCACCGCCGCCGCGATCTACCAGGGAAGACCACACCGGGGCCGCCGTCTTCGCGCGGTTCGACCGATGAATCGGCTATCCGTGACGTTCTTCATCCGCGACGCCGTCGGAGCGACGCGCACACCGGGCCGCTTGATCGCTGGCATCCTTGCCCTCACCGGCGCAGGTGCACTCATCGTGCTTGCTTTCGCGCCCACCGCACCCAGCCTCCTTCTCGGAGCCGTGGCAGGCGTGCTCCTGTTCACAGGACTCGGACCCCTCACCGACGGGTTGCGCCACGCCGCCTACGTCGCATCAGACCTCCCGCTGTACGGGATCAGCGACGCGCGCCTGTTGACAAACCACCTGCTCTTCCCACTGACTATGACCGCGATCGTCGTAATAACCGCCGTCTTGGTATGCGCGGCCACCACGGGAGTCGCAGTCATCCCACCGCTTCTGAGCGCATTGGCTCTTGCACTCCTCACCCTGGTCGCAAGAGTCAGCAACGCCCTCAAAGGCCCACTCCAACCCGCGCTCCTCGCACCCATGCCCACCCCAATGGGCGACCTAGGGGCGGCAATTCGACTCGTCTGGGCCCTCGACGCAGTGCTCGTGGCGGCGATAGCTGGAGTATCCGCGACGCTCATCCTCCAAACCCCAATACTGCTCGTTGGCATCACAAGCGCCATGCTCGCAGTCGCTGTTCGCCGATGGCGTCAGCGCGGATAGCCCCACCGACGCGCCGAGCCCTGTGGACACCTGAACGGCGCGCGGAGCAGGATGCACCTTCGCACGCAGTCAGTCGAGTCGTGCATGATCGAACCGTGAAGCAAACCGGCGGGAGAGGCGTCGATCTTGCGCGGCGTTACCACTCGGATCTGGTGTTCCCGATACTCGCGGAGCGGTTCCCTCACCTCCCATATGCGGCGGGCCGCGTCGGTTCGGGCTCCGACGTCCTCGGATTCGATGACGGCACCTCCCAAGACCACGACTGGGGCCTCCGACTGAACCTGTTCGTACCGGCGGACGCCGTCGACGAGGTAGATCGAGAACTCGAGCGACAGCTTCCCGAGACGTACGAGGGGCTCCCGACCCGCTTCGCATTCACCGGTCAGACCGAGCGCCGCCACCACGTGGACGTCACCTCAGTCTCCGCGTTTCTTGACGCACGCCTCGGCTTCGACCCGCGCACAGGCCCGTCCGTCGAAGACTGGCTGTCGCTTACCGGACAAGCCGCACTCGAGGTCACCGCCGGTCCCGTGTTCATCGATAGCGACGGAGCGCTCATTGCGGCCCGCCATGCGCTGGCCTGGTACCCAGACGACGTTTGGCGCTACATCCTCGCGTGCGACTGGATCCGCCTGGCGCAGGAACTCCCGCTGATGAGCCGCGCCGCCGAGGTCGGCGACGAAGCCGGCTCTCGCGTCATCGCCGCCCGCCTGACTCAGATCACCATGCACCTGGCGTTCATGCTCGAACGACGCTGGCCCCCCTACGCGAAATGGTTCGGCACGTCGTTCAACCGCCTCACACGCGCGAAGGAACTTAGCGAGCCGCTCAACAAGACACTCCACGCAGACGACGACGCCGATCGACAGTCCGGCCTCGCCCGTGCACTCGAGGTGTTGCTGCGCGAGCAGAACACTCTCGGCCTCACCATGGCGACGCAGGCCATCGTGCCCTTCTGGGATCGCCCCCACATCCACCCGAACCCATTGATCGTGAGCCAGCTACTCGGTGGCATCGTTCGCGACGAGGTGAGAACACTTCCGTATGGCCGCGGCTCCGCGGAGCAGCGGACCGACAACGTGGACATCCTCATTGACGCCCGAGCCCGCGCACGCATCGTCGCCGCGTAGGCGATCTCGCCCAGAGATGGACCGGCTGCGCGCGAGCTGAGTAACGCGCTAGATACCGCATGACTGGGTGCCGACAGCCGGATTTTGGTCGCGCTCGGTCCGGTCCGAGGGGGCGGCGACGGCGAGCTCTTGCCGCGGGGCTCCCGGGGGTGGACAATGCGCCCATGGGGGCATCTTCGGATCGCCGGGGTGGTGTGTGGGGTGCGTCGCGAGTCTCCGCAGGTCTGGGCGCGCTCCTGTTCGCAGGCGCCTGCCTCACGGCATGCACGGTGACGCCTGAGTCCGCCTCACCGACCGGCACGCCACTCGCCGAGCCGACGGATATGCCCGCGTTGCCGACTGGTGCCGCTGAGCCGTTCAACGTTCCTGCCTTCGATGGCCCAGAGCCACTGCCCGTCGTGAACGGCACGACCTATGTTCTGAACAACGCGAACCCTGGCGCGTCAGATTTTCAGACGATCGAGTACACCGTCCCACCCGGGTGGGAGACCGGCGACGTGTACATCGGCAAGGATCTCGGGGAACCGGGTGAGGTGGCGATCAGCTTCTGGACGCCCTCAGGCGTCTATCCCGACCCATGCCGGCGAACCACGGACTTGAGTCCGATCGACCTCGCAGACCACACCCATGCCGATGGCCACCTCGTTCTCATGAGCTATCCGCAGATCGGACTTTCGGCGCAGAACGGCCGTGCCGCGACAGAGGCGCGTTCAGTGATCATCGACGATCCTTCGGAGGACGAAGGAACCATCGGGCTTCGACTCGAGCTCACCGTACCCGAGGATCTCGACATCGCGTCCTGCGACGAGGGCGCTTACGTGGCATGGCCGGCCACCCACGCAGGCGATCAGCCGCAGGACAACCACGTCGCAGGGCAGACAGACATCATCTACCAGGTCGACGTCGACTTGGGGCCGCTCATCATCGACGCGTCGTTCCGGCCGGGATCCCCGCGGGAGAGCGTCGAGGAGCTGTATGCCGTTCTCGGATCGATTGTGATGGACCGGTACTGACCCTCGGACACGCACGACGCCTTCCCGGCGAGCACCTGCAGGTCGCGCCCCGCCCGTGACGGACGCGCAAGGGTGCGGTCCCTCGGCCGTCGCCCGCGCACCGGCTCTGGCCGTGTATGTCGCGGTGATGGCTGTTGTGTCGCGGCATAGGGGACTAGGAGTGCCCGAGTCGGTCTATAGCGTTTGCCTCAGCCGCTATTCCAGGACGACTAAGGCGCGCGTCGCCAGCGACCAGGCGTCTGACGCACGCATGTGGACCGCTCATCGTTCCGTGCCGACGGCGAACTCGAGCAGGGGTGACCGGCCAACTACCCTCATCTCATGCGTGACCCTCACGAAGGGCTGGCCACCGACGGCTGTATCCGTACGGGGGCGTCGCGCGATCGTGTCCCGTCGGCCTTCGAGCAGGTCGTCCTCGATGCGACGTCCGCGTTCGACGATCTCCGGCGGCGGGAGGCGATCGACACGGATGCCGCGCTGCTGCTGTACGGCTCAGTGGCCACCGGAATGGCGGAGCCTGGCCGGTCGGACGTCGATCTGATCGCGATCGGTGTCGAGAAGGAGCACGCCGCGGCGCTCTCTCGGGAACTGTCCCACGCGCACCGGTCGGTCTGCCGCGAGGTCGCAATTGCTGTGGCCGGGCGACACGATCACGAGGGGCCCGGCGACGAGGCCTACGGCAATCGGGTGTTCCTGCGTCACTACTGCGTTCCGCTTCTGGGCCACTCGCCCGTTGGCGACGACCGATTCCCGGGGGACGCACGCGCGGCACGCGGGTTCAATGGCGACATCCGTCACTCGCTGGACCGGTGGCGGCAAGCAGGCACCGCGGATGCCGCGGCCCTCGGTAGGCTGGTCGGCCGCAAGACGCTGCTCGCGACCGCTGGACTCGTCAGCGTGACCGAGGGCACGTGGTCGACCGACCGGGCGACAGCGGCGGCTCGCTGGCGCAGACATCGCCCTGATCTCGCGGGAGAACTCGATCAGCTGCTGGCGTGGTGCGACGGCGCTGCCGCGTCAGCCAACGATCTACGAGACGCGGTGGCGGACGACGGCGTCGTGTCTCGCATCGCCGAAGACTTCGCGAATCGCATCGGACTGTGGGACACGTGATGAGCCGGCCCTCGCCAGACCGTTTCTGACGAGCGTCCATGAGGGGATCGGCGAAGCTTCGTCTCACTGCCTCAGATATAGCTCGTTGCGCATCGATCATCCCCAGCGAGAAGCTAGCAGCGCGGTCAAACGCGCGCGCCTCTATCCGATGGTGTCGTGGGTGGAGAGGCGTCCCGAATGACGGCACGACACCGTGTTCTCACCCAGCCGAATATCTGCGCGCGCGACGACCGGCGCGCGAGCCATGGTTCATGACAGTTCGCCACTGTCGCTTCACGCGGCAGCGCCTCTAGATCACCTCTCTGTGAGCTGATCCCGCAGACGGCGCCGCCACGCAAGTTGGCGGTGCAGTACCGTCAACACGATCGCTATGGGAGGGAGCTGGCATGGACGTTGTCGACGGCCCTCGCCTCGAGTACCGCGAGCAGCGCCCTACCCTCGGCATCCGAAAGCGCACTCCGTTCCGCGGGATGCTCGCCGAACGCAACCGGCTCCTCGCGGAGGTCATCGAGTGGATGCACGTCCACGCCGTCCGGCCGGACGGCTCGTTCTACCTGCGATTGCACACTGTCGACATGGCCGGTGACATGGACATCGAGGTCGGTGCGTTCGCGACCAGCCCCGGTGACGACAAGGTGCGCACGGGCACGATGCCGGGCGGTGACTACGTCGTCCTGCGATATGTCAACCACTCGATGCGGGCTCACCGGCTGCTGTTCGATTGGGCCGAAGAGCGGCAGATTCTGTTCGACGTCGAAGAAGCCGGCGCCGGCACCGGCTGGGCTGGGCGATTCGAGATCTACATCACCGATCCGCGCGCCGAGCCACGCAAGACCCGCTGGGAGACGGAACTCGCCTTCCTGACTCGCTGATCCTCCGATAGTGCGCGGAAGGCCACCCGTCCGCGTGGTCGCTGCCTAGCCGCCACGGTGTGAGGTGACGTACCGTGGGCGGGCATCGGATGCCTGGTGGATGGCGGGTGCGAGTTCTAACATGTCGCTCGTTGATGCCGTCATTTCAACCGGGGGGGGTGCGGATGGACGTCACGGTGGATCGCGACGGCGAGAAGACCGATGAGCAGTCGGTCGAGGAATTCGCGGGGTGGGTGTTCGACAGGTTCCTCGGCGGGATGGAAACGCTATCCATCCACATCGGTTCCAGCCTTGGGCTCTACGCGGCGCTCCGGGATGCGCCGGCCACGCCGGCTGAACTCGCCGCGCGGACCGGCATCGATCGGCGGTACGCGCGCGAATGGCTGGAGCAGCAGGCCACTGCGGGCATCCTCGACAGCGACGGCGAGGGCGTCGAGCTGAGGTTCCGTCTGCCAGCCGCGCAGGCGGCGGTACTCACCGACGGCGCATGTCTCGGGTACTCCGCGCCGCTGGCGGACATGTTCGCAGCGGTCGCGCTGCGCATGCCCGACCTCATGGACGCCTACCGCTCGGGTCGAGGCGTACCTTGGGCGGCGTTCGGTGCTGCCGTCCGCGATGCGCAGGGCGATATCAACCGCCCCTGGTTCGAGAATGTGCTTGCGAAAGCGCTCGCATCTGTCCCGCAGGTGCACGAGGTGCTGTCGAGGCCTGATGCCGGGATCGCCGATGTCGCGTGTGGTCACGGGTGGTCGACGATAGGCCTTGCCCGGGCGTACCCGGATGCGATCGTCGACGGATTCGACATCGATGCGCCCGCCATCGAGGCGGCACACGAGCATGCCGCAGGGCTCGAGAACGTGACATTCTCCGAACTCCGGGGAGAGCAGCTCGCCGATGGGGGAGAAGACCGCTACGACGCCGCATTCGTCTTCGAAGCGCTCCACGACATGCCGGACCCCGTCGCCGTACTGTCCGCGATCAGTCGCGCGGTCCGATCTGACGGTGTCGTCGTCGTGATGGACGAAGCTGTCGCCGAGGCGTTCTCGCCCCCGGGCGACGACACCGAGCGTGCGATGTACGGGTACAGTCTGCTGATCTGCCTCCCTGACTCGATGTCAACACCGGGGTCGGTCGCGACCGGCACGGTCATGCGACACGCGACCCTCGAACGCTACGCTCACGAAGCAGGCTTTTCAGCCGTCAGCGTCTTGCCGATCGACGGGTTCGCCGCCTTCCGGTTCTACCTCCTGGAGCGATGAGGCGCGATCTCCCAGCTTGAGTCGCAAGCCGCCCCAGCCGACGCCCGAACACTCCCACTCCGCTCGCTCACCGACCGGTTTTCCGCCGGCTTCCGCTGGTGCGATGGTGGCCACATGGATTCCATCGAGTGGTGGGCGAGGCTGGACTCCGGCGCCAGAGCGTGGCTCATTGCCCACAACGGCGAAGCGGTATCGACAGAAGTGTCTGGTCGCTGCCGGGTGGAAGCATAGGGGGATGACGGACGACGCGAGAGCCCTGTGGGATGCGGAAGCGGTGGCCTTCGATGATGCGGCCGATCACGGGCTCCGGGACCCCTAGGTGCGCCGGGCCTGGGCAGATCTGCTGATTCCCCTGATCAACGGTCGCGGGCTCCGGGTCGCCGACCTCGGGTGTGGCACCGGCACCCTGTCACTCCTCTTGGCCGCCGACGGCGGGCACCTCGTGAGCGGTGTGGACTTCTCACCCGAGATGATTCGCCGAGCGCACGCAAAGGCGGAACAGACAACCTCACGGCCGGTGTTCGTCGTGGCCGATGCTGCCGAGCCACCGCTGCCGCCGGGGACATTCGATGTGGTTCTGTGCCGCCATGTCTTGTGGGCGATGCACGATCCTGCGGCAGCGCTGAAGAAGTGGATCGAGCTCCTCACCCCGAACGGCGTGCTGATCCTCATCGAAGGTCGCTGGCACACGGGAGTGGGCCTGACTGCTGACGAATGCTTCCGACTCGTCAGTGATCAGCGCAAAGACGTGCAAGTCCGCAGGCTGAACGACCCGTCCTACTGGGGTGGACCCATCACAGACGAGAGGTACCTGATCATCAGCCCGTCCTGACGCGTGAACGACCCGCTCGCGGGCGGGTGCGACTCGCCGCGAGCAGAGAGTTTTCCGTCCGTATGGCTGACGACGTTCTCCTTGGCGTTTGCGAGGCGGATGCCGAACGCGGCGATCGCCGTTCCGGCGATTGCGTCGATCGTGGGTAGGACGCTCTGGCGGCTCCTCGCGCTCCTGCCCAGTTCATCCCGGCGCTCCACGCGGCCCAGAGCCGCCGCCCGCTATTGCGCGAGAAGCCACGGCATTGCCGATGACCCCTGGCTTCCTTCCTTCAGCGAGCGTGGGGGAGCGCTACGGGATGCTCGGCGAGTTCATACGTTCACGGTGAACCCGAGGTCGACGTCGCTAGCGGCGTGCCCGCCGCTGACGCCCCAGTTTTCGAGAGCGATCTCGTGAAGGATGGTTGACACATGATCCCGGGGAATGCCCAGCGGCTCCAAGCCTTCGACAATCGCCTGGTAGAGCCGCCGCTTGGCGAGCAGGCTTCGACCGGCGAAACAGTCGATCGAGACGATCGTCCGATACTCCGGATGCGCGAGCTCCGGCGAGCACGTGAATCGATGTGGTTCGTGGACGACGAGACGCACGTTGTGGTCCTCGGCCGGTATCTCGAAGGCGCGGACGACCGCTGCGTGGACGGCGTTCATGATGGCGACTTCTTGGTCGGCTGCGTACTGACGGCGGACTTCGATGATGACGGCGGGCATCGCATCATTATCCCGACCTCCTTGAGTCACGGAACAGGTGCCCCGGCCTGCTTGCTCGGTGTGGTTGTTGTTCCGAGAATTCGTCCCCCGCCACCTATGCCGGCGGACCGAAGCGCATTGACCAGCGACACGCCGCGTATCTCGGTGTCGAGCAATGCAGGCGGCGGAGCTTTCCTCTCTTGAGGCCGCGGAATCACGCAGCGAACGGCCCATTCGCTCTTCAGGAGAAGAGAGTTCGAATTCGCATCCTCTGCCGCGGTTCTGCCACTTCACGCATTGTGCTGCAGCGTGCTGCGACCGGGAACGTGATCGGCGACGCGCACCTGCCGTGGCCGGATCAGGTCCGAGTGATTCGCCGGAACGGCGCCAACGTCGTCCGCACCGTGTCCGCTGCACCCCAGTCGTCATCGGACTGGGCGATGACGGCGAGGTGCTGGCGCAGCTGGAGGATCGGCATGCGCTCACGCCAGTCTCGATCGAGGTCGGTGAGTTCCGCGTAGCGGTCGAAGAAGACCCGTGCCTCGGGAGGTGGACCTGTCGTCCACAGGTGGGCGAGGTCCACCTCTGCCCAAATGTAGGAGACGGCGGGGTCGATCAGCGCGGGCTGCCCGTCCGCCGTGCTGAGCACGTTCTGCGCCCAGAGGTCGCCGTGCGTCAGGCAGGCGGTCTTGTCGGGAGTAGCTCGGGCAGTCGTGCGCACAGGTTCTCTAATGCGGACCGGTCCGTGGGGGAGAGGGCCGCCTGCACGCGGGGTTCGTCGAGTCACCGACGATCGTGCGCTGCGCGTCGCTCGTACATCGATCTGTCGGCGCGAGACCGAATGCCAAACTCGCTCGCAAGTGCTCACTTGGCTTGTCCGGTATCGGGGTCAGTTGTGCAGCGGGGGAGGGGGATGCCCGGCAGGTACCGCAGCTCGCGTCGGCGCGGAGTTCGTCGGCGGCTGCCGGGCTCGTGGAGTTTCCCGACCTCGGAAGGCGATCCGGTCGTTTCTTTCACGTTCGCAGGGACTGGCTCCGAGGCCGCCGTCTACACGACGAACGCGTTCGATTCCTACGGTCGCGATCCTCAGTGGACGGGAACCATGTGTGACCCAGCCGCCGCCACCAGCGCCACCCGGATGCCCGCCTTAGCGGCGCGACCGCATCAGCATCTTCGCCCGCCAACCGACCCGTCTGCGCGAGGGGAGGGTGATTGCAGACTTCGCAGAAAGGCGACAAAGACTCGAGCTGACATAATGTGCATTATCGGCGCATACGGGAACACCAGCCCGTTGCACCGCTTCCGGTCGGACACCGGATGTAGGCCACGAAGCAACCACCCGCCGAAAGCCACCGCTGCCGGAGAACACCGAGCGACACGAGCGGCAGAGTCGGCTCGACGAGCTGCTTGTAAAAGAAAAGGCGCACACGCTGGCCGCTGACGATCTCGCTCCAGAAACTTCGCCGGCTCCCGTGGTCGAGCTCGTCCGCGAGGATGATGCCTCCGGTGGCCGCCGGTCAGACCACCCACTCGCCGTCGCGCATCAGGACGCGCCCGGCCAGCTCGTTCGACTCGCGCCACGCCTGGATTCGCGTCGGTCGGAGCACGAGGAACACGTACCCCGCGAGTCCTCGCGGATCCCAGTCGGCCTGTGCCGCGTACGCGACGCCGAGCGATTCGTCGTCGTCGACTCCGACCGAGCGCTCGAGCACAGCGTCGATCATCGCGACATCACGTGTCGGCCCGAGGCCGAGACGCGCCGCGCCGGACGCCGCGATGTTGCGGGCCGTGACCGATCCGCCCTCGA
>Ga0160430_100423_pt1 | contig 25038 bp, 27 predicted proteins | sample HID1971I_E0MG_FD_108274 | JGI IMG/M metagenome (GOLD analysis project Ga0160430, IMG submission 108274) | Enriched millipede-associated microbial communities from UW Madison campus, WI, USA - HID1971I_E0 MG | ecosystem: Host-associated > Arthropoda: Insects > Digestive system > Unclassified ...
GCCACGATCTCAGCTCCGTCCGACGGTGAGGAGGTGTCGCGGGGGTCCTTCGAGGCGGGCGACGGAGATCTTGAGGTCGGTGACGTCGGCGGCGACCGCGTCGATGCGGCTGCTGAGCTTGTCGTCGACCGCGTCGATGCGGGAGCTGAGATTCTCGTCGACGGCGTCGATGCGGGAGCTGAGCTTGGTGTCGACGGCGTCGATCCGGTCGCTGAGCTTCACGTCGACGGCGTCGATCCGGTCGCTGAGCTTGTCGTCCACGGCGTCGATGCGGCGGACCATCCAGGCGGCCCCGGCGAACTGGCTCGCGCTCACGGTGAGGACGATGCCGATCGCGCTGATCACGATCGTCATGGTGTCCGTGGTCACGAGTGCTCTCCTTGCCGTGTGCGGGTATGCAGGAGACGTTACGCCGCTTCCGGGGTGGCGATCGCCGGAATTCCGGCATCCGTGGAGAGGTCGCAGACGTCGTGAAATGTGGAGGAGTGGTCAGCTCGTCTTCCGCCCGCGGTGCACGGCGGCGAAGGTGTCGCGGAGCGCCTCCATCGAGCGGTCGTAGTTCGACTGGGCGACCCCGATGAAGATGCAGTCGACCACCATGAGCTGGGCGATCCGGCTTCCCAGCGCGCCGGAGCGGAAGCCCGTCTCGCGAGCCGCGGTGGTCAGCACGATGTCGGCGTGGTCGGCCAGCGGCGCGCCCGAATGGTTGGTGAGGGCGATGGTCGTCGCCCCGGCGCTGCGCGCGAGGAGCAGGAACTCGATCGTGTCGGTGGTCGCACCGCTGTGGGACACCGCGATCGCGACGTTGCCGGGGCCGAGCGTGGCAGCCGAGGTCCAGGCGGCATGCGGGTCGGACCACTCCAGAGCGGTGCGCCCGATGCGGGTGAGCTTGCGCTGCAGGTCGAGCCCCACGATGGAGCTGGCGCCGACGCCGAAGATGTCGACGCGGCTCGAGGCGGTGATGGCCTCGACCGAGGCGCGGAGGGACTCGGTGTCGAGCACCTTGGCGGTGTCGGCGAGGGACAGCGTCTCGGCGAGCGAGACCTTGGCGACGATGTCGGCGAGGGTGTCGTCGCGGTCGATGTCTCCGGAGACGGCGGGGAGCGCCGCGGTGTCGAACGTCTCGCGCTCCACGTCGCGCAGCACGTGGTTGCGCAGCTCGCGCACGTGCTCGTAGCCGAGACGCTTGCAGAACCGCACGACCGAGGTGGTCGAGGTGTCGCAGCGCTGCGCGAGCTCGGCGACGGAGAGCCCCGCCGTGCCGGCCGGGTCGGAGAGGAACAGATCGGCGATCCGCTGCTCGCTCGGACGCAGCTCGGGGCGGAGCGCCCGCATGCGGACGAGCACGGGGTGCGCGCCGACGGCTTCAGGGGGCATGGGGTCTCCGATCGATGTCTCATACACTAGGGGAACGACTGTTACATCAGAAGCGGTCCGCGTGTACTTTTCATACACATCGAGCGGGCGGCATCGCGAGGAGATCAGGAAGCGATGACCATGGAGGATCTCGGCGGGCTCGCCACGGAAGCGAGCGATCCCCGGTACGCGGAACTCGACCTGATGAGCGTCGCGGAACTCGCGCAGACGATGAACGAAGCGGATGCCACGGTTCCCGCCGCCGTGCAGCGCGCGCTCGGGCAGATCGTGCCGGCGATCGAGGCCACGGCCGCGCGCATGGCGCAGGGGGGACGCCTGGTCTACGTCGGCGCAGGGACCCCCGGCCGCATCGGCGTGCTCGACGCCTCGGAGTGCCCGCCCACGTTCAGCACCCCGCCGGAGCTGGTCTTCGCGATCATGGCCGGCGGCCCCGGGGCGATCGTGAACCCCGTCGAGGGGGCGGAGGACGACGCGGAGGCGGGTGCCGCGGCCATCGACGCCGCGGGGATCGGACCGCTCGACACCGTGATCGGCATCGCGTCGAGCGGGCGCACGCCCTACGTGATCGCCGCCGTCCGCCGAGCCCGCGAGCTCGGAGGGCTCAGCATCGGTCTGTCCTGCAACGCCGGCACCGCCCTCAGTGCAGCGGCCGAGCACGGCATCGAGGTCGAGGTCGGCCCCGAGGTGCTCTCCGGCTCGACCCGGCTCAAGTCCGGCACCGCCCAGAAGCTGGTGCTGAACATGTTCTCGACCATCACGATGGTGCGGAACGGCAAGGCCTACGGCAACCTGATGGTCGACGTGAAGGCCACCAACCACAAGTTGCGCGAGCGAGCGATCCGGATGGTGGAGACCATCGCGGATGTCGACCGCGACACGGCCGTGACCGCACTGGAGGCTGCCGCCTACGACGTGAAGATCGCGTCGATCATGATCCGCCGCGGTGAGGACCTCGCCGCGGCCACCGCACGACTGGACGCGGCCGACGGTCGGCTGCGCACCGCACTGGAGGAGAACTGATGCGTGTCCTCGGACTGATCTCCGGCACCTCGCACGACGGCATCGACGCGGCCGTCGTCGACTTCGCGACCAACGGCGGCTTCACCGCCCACGGCGTGGATCTGCACGGCACAGTGCTCGCGGCCACCAGCGTGCCCTACGCCCCCGAGCTGCGGGCGCGGCTGATCGCCGCCCTTCCGCCCGCACAGACGACGCTCGCCGAGGTGTGCGAGCTCGACACTCTCATCGGGCAGGCGTTCGCGGAGGTCGCGGCCGACATCGCCGCCGAGGTCGGCGGGGTCGACGCGGTGTGCTCGCACGGGCAGACCGTGTACCACTGGGTCGACGGCGCGCACGCGCTGGGCACTCTGCAGATCGGTCAGCCCGCCTGGATCGCCGAGAAGGTCGGCGCCCCCGTGGTGTCGGACATCCGGATCCGCGACATCACGGCCGGCGGACACGGCGCCCCGCTGGTGTCGTTCCTCGACGAGCTGCTGCTGCGCTCGCGCGCCGGCGTCTCCGCCGCCCTCAACCTCGGCGGCATCTCGAACATGACCGTGGTGCGCGAAGACGGCCTCGTCGCCTACGACATCGGTCCGGCGAACGCGCTGGTGGATGCCGTCATCGTGGAGCACGGCCTCAACCCGCTCGGCTACGACGACGACGCCGCGATCGCCCGCACCGGGCAGGTCGACGAGGCGCTGCTGACGGCCCTGCTCGAGGACCCGTACTACGCCCTCACTCCGCCCAAGAGCACGGGCAAGGAGCACTTCCACCTCCGCTACGTGCACGAGCACCTCGCCGCGCAGGGCCGGGAGATCCCGATCGCCGACGTCGTGCGCACCCTCACCGAGCTCACGGTCCGCACGGTCGCGCGCGACGTCGAGGCCGCGGGCATCGGGTTCCTGGCCGTGTCGGGCGGCGGATGCCGCAACCCGCTGATCCTCGACGGACTGCGCGCCGCCCTCCCCGCGACCGAGGTCGTGCTGGCCGACGAGCTGGGCGCCGCTGCCGACAGCAAGGAGGCGATCCTCCTCGCGCTCATCGGCTGGTCGACGCTGCACGGCGTCCCGGCGATCGTCCCCGGCGGCACGGGTGCGCGCGAACCGCGGATCCTCGGCACCATCACTCCCGGTGTCGGGCCGCTGGAGATGCCGGAGCCGGTCGCGTCGATCGACTCCCTGGTGCTGACGGAGGCCTGACCGCCACGGGGCCGGCGGGCTCAGCGCCGGCGGTCGTCGTCGTCCCAGGGGCCTTCCCACCAGCCGGCGCGACCGTCGTCGTCGGGACCTCGGCGCCGACGGGAGCGCACGAACTGCACCACGAACACGGTCAACGAGCTGAGCAGGATCAGGAAGACGACGAGGAAGAGCACGTCACTCTGGTTCATGGGCGTTTCCCCTCCGCGGCGTCCGCGACGATCTTCGCGATGCGGGCGGACCGGGTCTCCGGACGCTTGGCCATCGCGATGTGCGTGAGTCCGAACTTCCTGACCGACTTCGGGAACGCGTCCCAGTTCTCCCGCGCGGCCGGGACGGCGTCGAGTGCCGCCGCGAACTCGTCCGGCTCGATCCCGGCCTCCGGTCCGTCGAGCACGGTCCAGGAGCCGTTCGCCTTCGCGACCTCGAGCACGCGGATGCCGGCCGGCGCGAGCAGCCCTGCGGCCTCGAGCTCCGCGATACGTGCCTTGTTCGTCGCCGCCCATCCGCTGCCGGGGCGTCGAGGGGAGAACCACTGGCCGTTGGCGCGGTCGTCCGATCCGTCGCCGAACACGCGCACGGGGCCGTCGATCCAACCGAAGCACAGCGCCTGCCGCACGGCATCCTCGTAGCCGACGCCGCCCGCGCCGCTGCCCCGCACGCTCAGCAGCCAGACGCCGGCGGCCCGCTCATGGTTCTCCTCGAGCCACGCGCGCCAGGCCGCGGCATCCGCTGCCGTGATCCGTTCGCCGTCGTCGAGCGCGCCCATGCCTACTTCTTGGTCTTGACCGTCGTGATCGTCTCGGTGATGCGCGGCAGCAGGTCGGCCACGGACTGCACGATCTCGTCGGGACGAAACGGGTACTTCTCGATCTCGGCCTGATCGCTGATCCCGGTGAGCACGAGCACGGTGTGCAGGCCCGCCTCGATGCCGGCGACGACATCGGTGTCCATGCGGTCGCCGATCATGCCGGTGCGCTTCGAGTGCGCGCCGATCTTGTTGAGCGCCGAGCGGAACATCATCGGGTTCGGCTTGCCGACGACATACGGCTCCTTGCCCGTGGCCTTCGTGATGAGCGCGGCGATCGCGCCGGTGGCCGGCAGCGGTCCGTCGGTGCTCGGGCCCGTGGCATCCGGATTCGTGACGATGAAGCGCGCGCCGCCGATGATGAGGCGGATCGCCTTCGTGATCGCTTCGAACGAGTAGTTGCGCGTCTCGCCGACGACCACGAAGTCGGGGTTCGTCTCGGTCATGATGAAGCCGGCATCGTGCAGGGCGGTCAGGATGCCCGCCTCGCCGATCACGAACGCGGAGCCGCCGGGGAGCTGCTGCTTCAGGAAGTCGGCGGTCGCGAGGGCCGAGGTCCAGATGCGCTCCTCGGGCACGTGCAGTCCGCTGATGCGGAGGCGTGCCGACAGGTCGCGCGCGGTGAAGATCGAGTTGTTGGTGAGCACCAGGTAGGGGATGCCCGCGCTCTCCCAACCGGCGAGCAGCTCGGACGCCCCGGGGATGGCGTCGTTCTCATGGACGAGCACGCCGTCCATGTCGGTCAGCCAGCATTCGATGTCGTCACGTTGTGCCATGTGCACAGCCTAGAGGGCGCACCTGTCCATTCGAATCGCGCAAATGGCTCAGTTTCACGTCGAAACGCAACCACTCGCGCGGTTCGAAACCGGGAGGCTACGGGGCAGGGGTCTCGGTGGCGAACTTCGGGTCGCCGGGGGTGATGCCGAAGAACAGCGGATCGGTCGGGGACTCGGAATCCGACGGGAGGTAGCCGCCGAGGAAGACCTCATCGCCGAAGAGCATGTCGGAGAGATCGTGGGCGTTGCCGGGGCGGCAGGTGGTGGCAGCCGAGATCTGGGCGTTGCCGTTCTTGCGGAATTCGACGAGGAGCAGCTCGAAGCCGCGTTCGTCGGCGACGGCGATCTGGACGAGCGAGTCCTTTCCCTCGCCGAGCGTGCGGCGGCTGGGAGACAAGCCGGCATCCGTGAGGTACTGCTCGACGGCGTCGGCATTCTGCTCGCGATCCGCGAGGTCCATGGTGAGGCGTCGCCCCAGATGGAACTGGTACCCGTTGCCGTCGTCGCAGTTGTCCGGCTGCATGCCGTAGTCGCCGATCTGCCCGACGATCCAGGGGCCGGTGGACAGGACCGACTGCACCCCGTTCACGAACTCCCGGTAGTCCATGTAGGTCTGCTCCGCGTCGGCGTACAGTGCCTCGCCCGTCGGGACGGGTTCCGCGGTGTCACATCCGGTCATGGTCATCACTCCTGTCAATGCCAATGCGAGAACTACCAGCGCGCGCTTGCGCTTTCGCGTACGTCGGATCACCACAGCCACCAATCATCGCTTCCGTATCCGCCCGGGGTCGTCAGCGGTTCGCCGGTCTCGATGATGTTCACGATGTTCGCGAACGATTCGGACCCTTCTTGAAGGTACCCGCCGGGATGACCGGTCGAGCCGATGGGGAAGTCGCCCTCGTCGTGTGTTCCGTGCCCGGGCGTCTGCAACAGCGGCTCACCGTCGTGATGCTGCGACGTGGGGGCGGAGCCGTCGCGGTTCGGGGCGTAGCCGCCGTTGCTGTCGAACGACACCGCGCCGTCGAGGCTGCCCGGATCGATGGGGTGCGATCCCCAGGTGAACGGATTCTCCGGAGCCCACCGCCCTTTGAGACGGGGGGAGAATTCCCCATGCCTGTCTCAGGCCGTGAGCCAGATCGCGTCGGCGGCGTGCGCGACCTCGGCCTCGGTCCCGCCGATCGAGAAGCCGTTGGCGGTGACCGTCACCTCGACGCCCACGGCGAGGCCCGAGGCCTCGACGGCGCGCAGCACCTCCGGGTCCTGGTCGCTCACGCGGAGGACGTGCCCGACATGGCCGACCGGGGCGTCGGCGAGCAGCACGAACGGCACGCGCTCGATGTGGCCGTCGGCGTCGGGGATCGCATCGCCGTGCGGGTCGAAGCGGGGGCGGCCCAGACGCGCGTCGATGCCTTCGAGCAGCCGGTCGCTGATGGTGTGCTCGAGCACCTCGGCCTCGTCGTGCACCTCGTCCCAGCCGTAGTCGAACTCCTGCACCAGCCAGGTCTCGATGAGGCGGTGCCGGCGCACCATCGCGAGGGCGCGGACGGTGCCGGCATCCGTCAACCGCACCGCACCGTAGGGAACGTGCGAGACGAGGCCCGCGGCGGCGAGCTTCTTCACCATCTCGGTGACCGACGACGGAGCGATGCCGAGCTTCGCGGCGAGCACCGATGGTGTGATCGGCGCGTCCTGCCACTCGGTATGCGCGTAGACGGTCTTCAGATAGTCGTCAGCTGCCGGGGATGCCACCGGTCCAGCCTACGGTGTGCGCTCGCGCGCCCACGCGGTGAGCCCGTGGATCAGTGCGCGCACGCCGATCTCGAACGTGCGGCGGGCCGGGTCGTCGCTGAGGCGCGCGCGGGCGGCTTCGGCCGCGGCGAAAGCGGGGAACTCCGGGGCGAGCTCTCCCGGCGCCATGTTGTCGGCCGGGGCGAGGGCGTCCAGCGCGGAGCCGATGATGAACGACTCCAGCGCGACGATGGCATCCACGATCGTGTCGGTCGGCCACCCGTCGTCGGTGAGGAGCCGGGCGATCTGCTCGTAGTCCGCGAACGAGCCCTCGTCGGCGTCGATCGACGAGGTGGCGAGCATCACCATGGCCTCCGGCGCGGCGATCGCGGCGTCGCGGTAGCTGTGCGCCCAGGTCAGGAGCGCGTCGTCGACGGGCATCTCGTGCAGCACGGGGGAGACGAGCGCGCGGCTCACCTGCCCGCGCATGGCCCGGATCACGGCGTCGCGGTTCGCGAAGTGGTGGTACAGCGCCGAGGTGCGCACGCCCAGCGATTCCGCGAGTGCGGTCATCGTGAACTGCCGCGGCGTGCGCTGCGCGCTGAGCCGGAACGCGGCCTTCAGGATGCGCTCCTCGGTGAGCACCTGCGTGGACGGTCGACCGACGCTGCGCGGAGATTTCGTCATCGTGCTCGATTCTGCTCGGGTGTCTGGTATTTTATTGAAACTCTTTCAATACTGACGAAGGCACAGCCATGACCGGTTTCGACGCCGACACCATTGTCACCGGCGCGCACGTGGTGACGATGGACCCGCGCCGCCCGCACGCCACGGCCTTCGCGGTGCGCGACGGCCGTTTCCTCGCGGTCGGCGATGACGCCCTGGTCCGCGAGCTGCGCGGGCCGCGCACCGTCGTGCACGACCTCGGCGGCGCGGCCGTGACCCCCGGACTCATCGACGCGCACCTGCATCCGATCCAGGGGATCGAGCTGACGGCCGGGATCGACCTGGGCGGCCTGACCACGGGAACCGCGCTTCTCGCGGCGCTGCGTGCCGAGGCCGACCGCGCGCTCGCCGAAGACGCCGACCCGTGGGTGCGCGGCTGGAACCTCGACTACGACGTCTTCCACGACCTGCCGATGACGGCGGAGGCGATCGAGGATGCCGTGCGCGGCCTCCCGGCCCTGCTGATCGTGTTCGACGGCCACACCGCGCTCGCCAGTCGCGCGGGGCTGAGCCGGGCGGGTATCACCGGCGCACGCGAGTTCGAGGACTCGTCCTGCGTCGTCGTGGACTCCGACGGCCGCCCCACCGGGGAACTGCGGGAGCTCGGCGCCTACGAGCCGGTGCGGCTGAGCGCCCCGGCGCTGAACCGCGACCAGACTCTCGCCGTCGGCCACGAGCTGCTGCGCGGGCTACGCGACTCCGGCCTCACCGGCGGCACGATCATGGACGGCGGCTTCGCGACGCTCGCACTGCTCGATGCCCTGGAGCAGGGGCCGGGCCTCCCGATCCGCATCGTCTCGGCGATCGACCACGAGCCCGGATTCGACGAGGAGCGGACGGCCGCGAACCTCGCGATGCGCGACCGCCGCGGTGACCGGTGGCGTGGCGGCGTGGTCAAGCTCTACGCCGACGGCGTGGTCGAGACCGGCACCGCCTGGCTGCACGAGCCGGATGCCGCCGGCGCGGGCCTGGAGCCGTTCTGGAAGGATGCCGCCGCGTACGCCCGCACCGTGCGACGGTACGCCGATGCCGGGTTCCAGGTCGCGACGCATGCCATCGGCGACCGGGCCGTCGCGGAGGTCGTCGACGCCTATCTCGCCGCCGGCGTGCGCAGCGCCTCTGGTGCCCCGCACCGCATCGAGCACCTGGAGACGACGACCGACCGGGATGTCGCCCGCATCGCCGCTGCGGGTATCACCGCCTCGATGCAGCCGCTGCACATGCAGTGGCGCAAGGCCGACGGCTCCGACGACTGGTCGAGCAGGCTCGGACCCGTCCGCGCCGCGCGCGCCTGGCGGGTGCGCGATTACTGGGACGCCGGAGCGCCCCTCGCCCTCGGGTCCGACTGGCCCATCGCGCAGAACGACGCCCGCATCGGCCTCGCCTGGTCGATGCTGCGCCGCCGCCCGGGCGACCCCGACGCCCCGGTCTTCGAGCCGGCGCAGGTGCTCACCCCGTACCAGGCGCTGCACGGATACACCGTCGGCGCCGCCCGGGCCCAGGGAGACGCCGACCTCGGCCGCATCGCCCCCGGCTTCCGGGCCGACTACGCCGTGTGGGCGGAGAACCCGCTGCACGTCTCCCCGGACGACCTCCCCGACCTGCCCGTACAGGCCACGGTCGTCGGCGGCACCGAGCCCTGACCCCCGGCTCGACCGCACCCTCCTCCGCATCCCCTTCACACTGAGGTGACTTCCATGCCTGAATTCGGCGCTCTCGCGCTCCTCCCCATCGCGGTGATCCTCATCGTCGCGGTCGCCACCCGGCGCACCCTCTTCGCCCTGCTCTGCGGCACCGTCGCCGGGGCCCTGATCCTCGGCGGCTGGGGCGGGTTCGACGTCTGGGTCGAGTACACCGGCAAGGCGCTGTCCAACGAGACGGCGCAGTGGCTCCTGCTGATCGTGGCGCTCTTCGGCATCCTGATGATGCTGTTCGAGAAGTCGGGCATCGTCACCGACTTCGCGAACTGGGCCGAGCGCTTCGTCACCTCGCGCCGCAAGTCGACCGTGCTGACGTTCCTGCTCTCGGTCGTGCTGTTCGTCGACGACTACCTGAACGTGCTCACCACGGGCACCTCGATGAAGCAGGTGACCGACCGCTACCGGGTGCCGCGCACGCAGCTCGGCGCGATCATGAAGATGACGGCCGCGCCGATCGCCGTCCTCATCCCGGTGTCGACGTGGGCGCTGTTCTTCTCCGGACTGTTCGAGGCGCAGGGCGTCACGGTCGGAGGCACGGGCTTCGGCGCCTATCTGCAGGCGATCCCGTTCATCTCCTTCGGTTGGGCCGCTCTCGCGGTCGCCCTCCTCATGAGCATCGGCTGGCTGCCGAAGCTCGGTGTGATCAAGCGCGACGCGATCCGCGCGGAGCGTGACGGCGACGTCTTCCCGCTCGGCACGACCGACGACGAGCGTCGCGCCGAGGGCGTGGCCCTCCTCGCCGAGCTCAAGGCCGACGATCCGGACGGCTCGACCGCGCAGCGCGTCGCCACCGCGCTGGCCACCTCGACCGATTCCTCGACCGGCACCGGGCGCAAGCCCCAGCCGTGGGGCTTCCTGATCGCGATGGCCGTGCTCGTGGGCGTCACGATCGCGACCGATGCGAACGTCGTCGCCGGCACCGCGGCCTCGCTCGCGGTGACCCTCGTGATCGTGCTCGTGCAGCGTCGGCTCAGCATCCGCGGAGTCCTGGACGCCGCGCTCGAGGGCATCGAGAGCATGCTGTTCGTGATGATCCTGACGGTCCTCGCGTTCATGGTGCAGGAGATGAACATCACGCTGCAGCTCGCTGAGTTCGTGATCCAGGTCACCGAGCCCGTGCTCACCCCCGCGCTGCTCCCCGCGATCGTCTTCGCGGTGTGCGGCATCTACGCGTACGCCACCGGATCGTTCTGGGACCTGGCCGCGGTGATCACCCCGGTCGTGCTCCCGCTGGCACTCGCGCTCGGGGCGGACCCGATCCTCGCCGGCGCCGCCGTGTTCTCCGGCGCCGCGCTCGGCAGCACGACATGCCTGTACGGCGACGGCATCATCCTCGCGTCGAGATCCATCGGCATCAAGCCGATCAACCTCATGCTCGCGATCCTGCCCTATGCGGGCATCGCCGCCGGGCTGTCGTTCGTGCTGTACCTGGTGACGGGTTTCGTCACGGCGTAGGCGGACGGACCCGCTCGGCGATACCGGTCAGCCGAGTGTGGTCAGGATGATGAACGCGGCCTGACCGGCGAAGAACAGCACGAGGAATCCGAGGAGGGCGGCGGCCAGCGAGAGCCGGCCGTCGAACCCCTCGACCTCATCCATGCCGATCTTGCGGGCACGGAAGGCCAGCACGAGTGTGGCGACGCCGAGCGCCAGCTGCACCCACGGGCTGCCGGGGCCGATGACCTTCGGGAAGGCGATCAGCAGGCCGCCGATCACGCCCGTCGCGAAGCCGATCCAGGTGAGGATGCGGACAGTGCGACGGGCGTTCTCGGCAGACATGTGTCGAGCCTATCCGGGCTCAGGCGCCGGTCAGCACCAGCCAGAGCAGGGCGCCGTTGAGCGCGATCAGCAGCACGGACGCGAGGATGCCGGCGGCCGTGGTCCAGCGTCGATTCGCCCAGGCGCCGAGTGTCCGCTTCTGCGCGGTGAGCACGACGAGCGGGATCAGCGCGAACGGGATGCCGAACGACAGCACCACCTGGCTGAGGACCAGCGCGAGCGTGGGGTCGATGCCGGCGCCGAGGATCACGAGCGCGGGGATGAGCGTCACCAGGCGGCGGAGCAGCAGCGGGATGCGCACGTGCAGCAATCCATGCATGATCTCCGCTCCCGCGTAGGCGCCCACCGAGGTCGAGGCCAGTCCCGACGCGAGCAGGCCGACCGCGAAGAAGGTCGCCACGACCGGACCGAGGCCGGCGGCGAGGGCGGCGTGCGCGCCCTCCAGGGAGTCGGTGCCCTCGACACCGGCGAGGTTCGCCGCGGCGAGCAGCAGGATGCCGAGGTTCACGGAGCCGGCGATGACCATCGCGATCGAGACGTCCCAGCGGGTGGCGGTCAGCAGGCGGCGGATGCGCGAGGTCTCGGTGCGCGCCGCCTCGTCGCCGGCGTGCGCAGTGGTGGCCCCGAAGCGATCGCGGGCGAGGGAGGAGTGTGCGTAGATCGCGTGCGGCATGATCGTGGCGCCGAGGATGGACGCGGCCAGCAGCACCGATCCGGTGCCCTCGAAGCGCGGGACCATGCCGCCGAGCACGCCCGCCGGGTCCGGAGGAGCCACGAAGAGCCCGGCGAGGAATCCGATCGTGATGATGAGCATGAGCCCGATGATCACGAACTCGAACGGGCGCGCACCGCCGCGGTTCTGCACCGCGAGCAGGATCATCGAGACCGCCCCGGTGATCAGTCCGCCCAGGAGCAGCGGGACGTCGAACAGCAGGTTGAGGGCGACCGCGCCGCCGATCACCTCGGCGAGGTCGGTGGCCATCGCGACGAGCTCGGCCTGCAGCCAGTAGGCGCGGCGGGCCCAGGGTCGCTTCAGGCGGGTGCCCAGCACCTCGGGAAGGCTCTGCCCGGTGACGACGCCGAGCTTGGCCGAGAGGTACTGGATCAGCCAGGCCATCACGTTGCCCGCGAGGACGACCCACACCAGCAGGTAGCCGTACTGCGCGCCCGCGGTCATGTTGCTGGCGACGTTGCCGGGGTCGAGGTAGGCCACGCCGGCGACGAGGGCCGGTCCGAGCAGCCACAGGCTGCGAGGCGCTCTCGCCGCGGGCGCGGCCGGGGTCGTCATCAGGAGATCCGAATTTTTAGGCACACCGAAACCGTAGCGTATTTTTCGGTCCACCTAAATATGCTCTGCGTCGGGACCGACGTGTCGCGGCGATAGCCTGGCGGGATGGATGACGAGGCGCCGGAGAGCACCACCCCAGACGCCCCGACGGGTTCGATCGCCCAGCCCGGCTACGGCGTCGGCCCCTGGCCCGGCGGCGAGGAGGCCTGGCCCGAGGGTCTGCAGTACGATCCCGAGCTCCTGGCCGCGGGAGACACCCGCAACGTGATCGACCGCTACCGCTATTGGCGGATGGAGGCGATCGTGGCCGACCTCGACACGCAGCGGCATCCGTTCCACGTCGCCATCGAGAACTGGCAGCACGACATGAACATCGGGTCGATCGTGCGCAGTGCCAACGCGTTCCTCGCCGACACCGTGCACATCATCGGCCGCCGCCGCTGGAACAAGCGCGGCGCCATGGTCACCGACCGCTACCAGCACGTCGTCCATCATGAAGACGTCGAGACGTTCGCCGCGTGGGCCGCGGCCGAGGGCATCCCGATCATCGCGGTCGACAACGTCGACGGTGCGGTCCCGGTCGATCGCGCCGACCTCCCGCAGCGGTGCGTGCTCCTGTTCGGTCAGGAAGGGCCGGGCTTGTCGGCGGAGGCGCTCGCCGCGGCATCCGCCCACATCGAGATCACCCAGTACGGGTCGACGCGCTCGATCAACGCGAGCGCCGCCGCCGCCGTGATCATGTACGAGTGGTGCCGGAGATTCGCCGGCTGATCGCGTTCAGGAACCGGTGCAAGGACCGGTTCGGCGTCAGCTGGCAGGTGATCCCTGCCGGCCTCGACCTCCTGCAGCAGCGGCCCGAGCAGATCCAGGCGCTGATGCACATGAAGAAGATCGTGATCGCGGAGCTCGAGATCGCCTGACCGCGCGCTCCGCTCGCGGGACCGACGCCGGTCAGCCGCGGTCGATGCCGAACAGGTGGCGGTAGATCGCGTTGACGTCGCGGTCGAGATGGTCGATACGTCCGTGGACCGCCCGGATCTCTCCCCGCACACTCGCGAACTCGGTCCGCACACTCGCGAACTCGCTTCCGAACTCCCGCCGCATGCTCGCGAACTCGTTCTGTATGCTCCGCAGGAAGATCGTCGACACGAGCGTGATCGTGCCGAACATCCCGGCGGCAAAGACGCCGATCAGCGTCCAGACCTGTGGTTCCGTCATCCCCAACATCCCTTCAGTGTCTCCCGATCATCGTCGACGTGCCAGGGCGGGGAGACGCTGTATTCCGGGGATTCCAGGGGATGGGGAGAAGCCGCGATCAGCAGAGTCGGTGCAGGAAAGAGCCGGTCGATGCGCGCAGCGGTGTCGTCATGCGTTCGCTCCCAGCCATCGGCCCGATCGGACGCGCCATCCCAGGGTGCCGAGGCGCGCGAGCAGGTACACCCCGAAGAAGGCGACCGCGAGCCAGATGAGTCCCGCCATGCCGTCGACCCCGCTGGCGGCGATGATCCAGAGCGCGGGCAGGAACGGGACGAGGTTCAGGCCCCCGGCGATCGCGAGGTACCGAGCGTCGTTCGCGCCCATGAGCACCCCGTCGAGCACGAACACCACGCCGGCGATCGGCTGCGCGACGGCGAGCACGAGCAACGCCGGCTGGACGAGCGCCGCGATCTCGGCATCGCCCGTGAACACGATGCCGAGCACGCCGGACAGGGCCGCTATCAGGCCGCCGACGATCACGCCGAACCAGGCACCCCACGCGACCGTGCGACCGAGCACGCGATGCACCTGCTGCTCGTCGCCGGCGCCGAGCTCCTTGCCGATGAGAGCCTGGGCGGCGATCGCCAGCGCGTCGAGCGCGAAGGCCGCGGCGGAGAAGATCGTGAACACGATCTGCCACCCGGCGAGTTCCTCGGTGCCGATGCCGGTCGCGACGCCGACCGTCGCGAGCAGCGCGACGCGCAGGCTCACCGTGCGCAGGAACAGCCAGCCGCCCGAGGTGGCCGTGTTGCGGATGCCGGCGCGCTGGGCGCGCAGAGACGCGCTGTGCCGGGTGGCGAGGCGGCGGATGACGAGCACATAGGCGGCGACCATGCCCCACTGCGCGGTCACCGTGCCGGCGGCCGAACCTGCGATGCCCCACCCGAACCCGTAGATGAACAACCAGTTGAGCAGGGCGTTCGCGCCGAAGCCGAGTCCCGCGATCCACAGCGGGGTCATCGTGTCCTGCATGCCGCGGAGCAGACCCGTCGCGGCGAACACGATGAGCATCGCCGGCAGGCCCCACATCGAGATCACGAGGTACTCGTCCGCCTGGGCGGCGACGGCGTCGCTCGCTCCGAACAGGGAGACCAGCCACGGCGAGGAGACCGCCCCGACGACCGCGAGCACGGCGCCGAGCCCGAGGGCGAGCCACATGCCGTTCACGCCGACGGACACGGCCTCGCCCGGCTGCCCGGCACCGAAACGGCGGGCCACCGCGGGGGTGGTCGAGTAGGCGAGGAAGACCATGAGCCCGACGATGGTCTGCAGCACCGCGCCGGCGATGCCGAGTCCGGCGAGCGGTGTCGTGCCCAGGTGCCCCACGAGCGCGGCATCCACGATCAGGAAGGCCGGCTCCGCGATGAGGGCGCCGAGGGCGGGGACGGCCAGACGCAGGATCTCTCGGTTGAGGGAGGTGCGCGCGGTCATCCTCCGAGCCTATGGCGTGGGGCCGACGTCCTCGCGACCGTCCGTCAGGGGAGTCGTAGGGTGGAGAGGAACCCGGATGCCACGGAGGTGGATCATGACGGACCCCAGGGACGCGGCGGCGCGATACCTCGCGAATCAGCGACACGGCGAGAGCGCGGACGGCGACGAGGAGACGGGGACGCCACCCGGGGCGGCCGCCGCGGTCGACCGCGCGGCGTTCATCGAGACCGCCATCCAGGTCGCGATCCGTCGCGGCGAGTTCGATGACCTGCCCGGTGCCGGGAAGCCTCTGGAGGGGCTCGGCACCCACCACGACCCGGACTGGTGGATCCGCCGCAAGATCGAGACCGAGAACCTCACCGGGCTCGGCCCTCCCGCCATCCTGCTCCGCACCGAGGATCGCGAACTGGACGACCAGCTCGACCTGCTCGGGCGCGAGTCGGACGTGCGCGACGTGGTGGAGGACTTCAACCGGCGTGTGCGCGAGGCGCGGCGTCAGCTCCAGGGCGGTCCGCCCGTCGTCACCGCACCGCGGGACCTGGAGGCCGAGGTCGAGGCTTGGCGCGCGCGCCGAGCGGCACGGCCGGCGCGCGCCGCCCCCGAGGCCCCCACCCGTCGCGGACGCTGGTTCCGTCGGCGCTGAGTCGCGGATGCCGACACGGGGAGGAAGGTGCTTCTCGACACAGTGGGGGAGGCGGGTCATAGGCTGGGGCGCATGACTGACGTTCTTCCCGTGGGCCTCGCCCTTGATGAGTTCAGCTCCGACATCCGCCCGCAGGACGACCTCTATCGCCACGTGAACGGCGCCTGGCTCGCCCGCACCGAGATCCCCGGCGACAAGGCGCGCTGGGGCTCGTTCCACCTCCTGGCCGAGCAGGCGGAGAAAGACGTCCGCGCGATCATCGAGGAGTCGCAGGACGCGGCGGAGGGCACCCTCGCCCGCAAGATCGGCGACCTGTTCGCGAGCTTCATGGACACCGAGCGCATCGACGCCGCCGGTGTCGCCCCACTGGCGGAGACCCTCGCCGAGATCGATGCGATCGACGGCATCCCGGCCTTCCTGCGCACGGTGGGCACCTACGACCGCGACGGCCGCGCGTCGGTGATCGGCCTCTACGTCGACGGAGACCCCGGCGACCCGGAGCGCTACCTGCCGGTGCTCGTGCAGGCCGGGCTGTCCCTGCCCGACGAGAGCTACTTCCGCCTCGACACCTTCGCCGACACCCGGGCCGCGTACCGCGCGCACCTCGAGCGCCTGCTCGGGCTGGCGGGCGTCGCGGATGCCGGGGCGAACGCCGACCGTGCCATCGCGCTCGAGACCGAGCTCGCGGGCCACCACTGGGACAACGTCCGCAGCCGCGACGCGGTCGCGACATACAACCTCAAGACGTGGGAGGAGCTGCAGGAGCTCGCGGGCGTCGATCTGGCCCCGTGGCGCGATGCGGTCTCGCCCTCGAACCCCGCGGCCTTCGACGAGGTCGTCGTCTCGCAGCCCAGCTTCTTCGAGGGCCTCGGCTCGCTGCTCACCGCCGAGCGCCTGGACGACTGGAAGGCCTGGCTGCGCGCGAAGGCCGTGCACGCGGCGGCGCCCTACCTGACCGACGATCTGGTGCAGGAGAACTTCTCCTTCTACGGCACCGAGCTCACCGGCGTCCCCACGATCCGCGAGCGCTGGAAGCGCGGCGTCTCGCTCACCGAGGGGGCTCTCGGCGAGGCGATCGGCAAGGTCTACGTCGAGCGGCACTACCCGCCGACGGCGAAGGCGGCGATGGACGAGCTGGTCGCGAACCTCGTGGAGGCCTACCGGCAGAGCATCACCGAGCTCGAGTGGATGACGGCGGAGACCCGTGAGCGCGCGCTCGCCAAGCTCGACGCGTTCACCCCGAAGATCGGCCACCCCGAGGTGTGGCGCGATTACTCGAGCCTCGAGATCGACCGGGCCGACCTGTTCGGGAACGTGCGCCGGGCCTCGATCTTCGAGCACGACCGCAACGTCGACAAGGTGGGCAAGCCCATCGACCGCACGGAGTGGCACATGCCGCCGCAGATGGTCAACGCGTACTACAACCCGTCGATGAACGAGATCGTGTTCCCCGCGGCCATCCTGCAGTACCCGTTCTTCGACGCCGGACGTGACGCGGCCGCGAACTACGGCGGCATCGGTGCGGTCATCGGCCACGAGATCGGCCACGGCTTCGACGACCAGGGCAGCCGCTACGACGGCGACGGCCGGCTGCAGGACTGGTGGACGGATGCCGACCGCTCGGCGTTCGAGGAGCGGACGAAGGCGCTCATCGCGCAGTACGACGCTCTGGTGCCGGAGGGCCTCGATGCCGAGCACCACGTCAACGGCGCGCTGACGATCGGCGAGAACATCGGCGACCTCGGCGGACTCGGCATCGCCCTGAAGGCCTACGAGCTGTCGCTCGACGGGGCCGAGGCGCCCGTGATCGACGGCTACACGGGCGTGCAGCGCCTGCTGCTGTCGTGGGCGCAGGTGTGGCAGCAGAAGAGCCGCGACGCCGAGACCCTGCGGCTGCTGACGATCGATCCGCACTCGCCGAACGAGTTCCGCTGCAACCAGATCGTGCGCAACATCGACGCCTTCTACGAGGCCTTCGGGGTGGCCGAGACCGACGCGCTCTGGCTCCCCGCGGAGTCGCGGGTGACCATCTGGTGACCAATCGTCCGACTCTGTGAGGCATCCCCTGGCGGTGGGGTTACGATAGCCCTGCCGCTGGGGAGCGCCTCCCCTCGGTATCCCGCACATCCACCCCCCTAAGGATCAGCGTGGGCGCTCTCGAGCCTGGTGAAGGGTTCCGCAACTCCTCGGCCCCCGAGTCTCTCGGTGGTGCTCCGGAGTCCGCCGCTGCGGGCCGGCGCTCGCACCGCACGAGTCGCCGTGTTCCGCGTCGCGCCGCCGTCGGACGTCGTTCGTTCACGGCCACGCTCCGGTCCCTGGAGGGTCTGGTCGACTCCGGTGCGCAGGTCTCGGTGCACGTCGTCGACCTCGACAGCCATGTGCACGTGCTGGCCGGTGATGACCACGTGACGATGCCGGTCGCGGGGCTCGGGGTCGTGCCGCTGCTGATCGAGGTGGCGGCCGGGTTCGAGGACGGGACCCTGGATCCCTTCGAGATCGTCGAGCGCTCGACCGTCGACGCGGTCGAGACCTCGGGGCTGTGGCGCCACCTGCACGCGCCGGCGCTGCCGCTGGAAGACCTCGCCGTGCTGGCCGCCACCGCGGGCGACCCCATCGCGGTGAACGCGCTGCTGCAGAAGGTCGGCCACGACCGGGTGCGCGAGCGCATCGAATCGCTCGGTCTGCGACGCACCGCCGTGCTCGATCGCTTCCGTGACCGGCGCGGACCGGACGACGCACCCCAGGTCGCGGTGGGGTCGGCGCGCGAGCTCGCCGGACTGTTCTCCGCCCTCGTGAACTCGCAGGTCGTCGACGCGGCCGTCAGCGCCCAGGTCTCGGAGTGGCTGAGCCTGAACCAGGACCTGAGCCTGGTCGCGGCGTCCACCGGGCTCGACCCGTTCTCGCACGATCATGACGCCCACGGCCTGCTGTTCGTGAACAAGACCGGTCGTGACCGCGGTGTCCGGGCCGAGGCGGGCGTGCTCGCCGGTCCTCGCGCCGGCGTCGCCTACTCGCTCATCGTCTGCTTCGACGACCTCTCGATCACCCATCGGCTGCGCGCGCACGACGCCTTCCGGGGCCTCGGCGTCGAGCTCATGGAGTACACGCACTGAGGACCTGTTCTGGCTAGCATCGGAGGATGCCACGCCCCGACTGGACCCCGCACCGCCGTGACGACGGCGAGCTGCTCGGCTGGATCCACCCCGTCGGCGACGACTGGGTCGCGGTGGACGTGCTCGGCCGACCGGCATCCGACCCGACCGAGTGGCTCGATGCCGAGGCGGCGTTGGAGGATCACGGGATCTCCTGGCTGGCCGATCCGTGGATGCTCGAGGGGGAGGGCGACCGTCCGCTGCGGGTGCGCATCCTCGAGGTGACGCCCGACGAGGAGGGCGCTCCGGGGCGGATCGTGGTGAAGATCGACGACTTCGGCGACATGACCCGTCCGGCGACCGCGCAGTTCATCCTGGCCTGGCCGATCCCCGACCGACTGCGAGCGCCGCGCGAGGACGATCCGGACCCCCGCACGATCTCCCGCTGAGCTGGGTCCGCCGGGCGATCAGCTCGGAAGCGAGGGGTGCTGCTCGGAACTCCGCTGCTTCGGGATGAAGAGCGACAGCACCACGGCGATGAGTCCGGCGGCGATGGCCAGCCAGAAGCACAGGTCGAACGCGGCCCTCGTCGGGACGGCGACACCGTCGACCTGCACGCTCATCGACGCGAGGATGCCGCCCATCACGGCGGACGCGCTGGAGGTGCCGACCGAGCGGAACAGCGCGTTCAGCCCGTTCGAGGCGCCGGTCTCGTTCGCCGGGACCGAGCGCATGATGATCATCGGCATCGCGGCGAACGTGAACCCGATGCCGACGCCGATCAGGATGTTGGCGACGAAGATGTGCCACACCTCGCTCGACCAGAGCAGCACGAACACGTAGGCGAGCACGATCGCGGTGGCCCCGACGGTGAACAGCGGCCGCGGTCCGACCGTGCGCTCCAGCCAGCCGGACAACGGCGAGATGACCATCATCACGAGGCCCGCCGGCATGATCACCAGGGAGGCGCCGACCATGTCGAGGCCGAACCCGGACCCCGAGCCGATCGGCATCTCGAGCAGCTGCGGGAACGTCACGTTCGAGGCGAAGAGCGCGAAGCCCATGCCGATCGCCGCGATGTTCGTGAAGAGGACCGCCGGTCGGGCGGCCACGCGCAGATCGAGCAGCGGGTCCTTCGTGCGCAGCTGGTACCAGCCCCACGCCAGCAGCACGACGACCCCGCCGATGATGCAGGTGAGCGTGAGGGGAGCGGTCCAGCCCCACTCGGCGCCGCGGGAGACGAAGAGCAGGATGCCGGTGAGGCCGATCGCGAGCCCGATCGCGCCGAGCACGTCGAGGCGTCCGGGGAAGCGCAGCACGTCTTCCGGGACGATGGCCAGGACCAGCGCGAGGCCCACCACGCCGAGCGCGGCCGCGAGCCAGAACAGCATGTGCCAGTCGGCGTTCTCGGCGAGGAGAGCGGCCACCGGCATCCCGATCGCACCGCCGACGCCCATCGTGGCGCTCATCAGGGCCACCGCCGTGCCGAGGCGCTCGGGTGGCAGCACGTCGCGCATGATGGCGATGCCGAGCGGCACGACGCCCGTCACGGCGCCCTGCAGCGCGCGCCCGATGATGACGCCGACGATCGACCCGGAGAGGGCCGCGATGAGGGAGCCGACGATCAGCAGGATCAGCAGGACGGTGACGACGCGGCGCTTGCCGTACATGTCGCCCAGGCGACCCGAGATCGGGGTGGCGACGGCGGCGACGAGCAGCGTGATCGTGACCACCCAGGTGGTGTCCTCGCGAGAGGCGTCGAGCAGACGGGGCAGCTCGGCCTGCAGCGGCACGACCAGGGTGAACATGAACGAGGAGCAGAGCCCTGCGAACGCGAGCACCGCGACGACGGCCCACCGCGGCGGGGTGTGGGAGAGGCGCTTCCTGGCTCTGTCGTCGTTCGCACCCACCGGCTCAGGCTATCGGCGATCGGGCGATGCAGGGCCGATCGGCCCTGACTAGCATGTGATCATGGTCACGAGCAGCGTCGCTCCGGACGATCCCGCAGCGAGCCGGGGCATCTCCCGGCGCACCCAGTCCGACATCTATCGCGCCGGCATCAGCGGGACGAAGCCCGCCGTGCCGGTCGACGCCGCCGCGCTGGAGGACGCCGCCCGCAGAGCACTGAGCGCCGAGGCCTTCGCCTACATCGCCGGAGGCGCCGGTGCCGAGCGCACCATGGCCGCCAACCGGGCGGCGTTCGGCCACTGGCAGGTGTGGCCGCGGCCGCTGCGTGACGTGGCGCAGCGCGACCTGAGTGTGGAGTTCCTCGGCACGACCCGGCCCACGCCCCTGCTGCTCGCGCCGCTCGGGGTGATGGAGATGGCGCACGCCGATGCCGATCTCGCGGTCGCGCGGGCCGCGGCGTCCCTCGGCGTGCCGTACACGCTCTCGAACCAGGCGTCGTTCCCGATGGAGCGGGTCGCGCGGGAGACGCCGCTCGGCTCCCGGCTGTTCCAGCTCTACTGGTCCGCCTCGGACGACCTCAACCGCTCGCTGCTCGCCCGCGCCGAGGCGTCCGGATGCGAGGCGATCGTCGTGACGCTCGACACGCACCTCCTCGGCTGGCGCACCCGCGACCTCGATCTCGCGTATCTGCCGTTCACGCGGGGGATGGGCATCGCGCAGTACACGAGCGATCCGGTGTTCCAGCAACTGGTCCGCGAGCGCGCGGCCGCCCCGAAGAGCGCGGCGCCCGGAGTCAGGGTCACCCCGAAGGCGGTCGCCGCCGCCGTCACGATCGCCCGGAAGGGGGCACCGCTGACGGGCGGCGGCTCCCTGCGGGACAACCTGCGCTCCCCGCTGCCGAGAGCCGCGGTGGAGACCTTCCTCGACGTGTTCTCCACCCCTTCGCTCACCTGGGGCGACCTGGCGAAGGCCCGCGAGTGGACGAGCCTGCCGATCATCCTGAAGGGCATCGTGCACCCCGACGATGCGCAGGCCGCACTGGATGCCGGGATGGACGGCATCTGGATCTCGAACCACGGCGGCCGCCAGATCGACCAGTCGGTGCCCACGCTCGACGTGCTGCCCGACATCGCGGAGCGCGTGGCCGGTCGGGTGCCGATCGTCTTCGACTCGGGGGTGCGCGGTGGGGCGGATGCCGTGATCGCCCTCGCGCTCGGGGCCACGGTCGTCGCGCTCGGCAGGCCCTATGCCTACGGCCTCGGCATCGCGGGAGAGACAGGCGTGCGCGAGGTCGTCCGGAACGTGCTCGCCGAGCTCGACATCTCGCTCGGTCTCGCGGGTCTGACCGCCGTGGCGCAGCTCGACCGCGGCGCGCTGCGCAGCGTCTGAGGCACTTCCGATTCCTCGAACCGGCCGAGGAGGGGCAGACTGGGTCCGTGCGAACCATCCGTGACCTCGACACCGTTGAACTCATCCTCGACGCGCAGGGCCTGCTCGACTCCATCCGGGGTCCGCAGCGCGTGGTGGATGCCGGCACCCTGCGCGCCCTGCAGCAGTCGGGCAACTACGTCGTCGGCTTCTTCGACGGCGAGGGCGACGACGAGCGCATGGTCGGCGCGTCGATCGCGTTCTTCGGTGAGCCCGCCCGGCGTGCGATGCACTCGCACATCACGGCCCTGCTGCCCGAGTACCGCGGCCGCGGCTGGGGGCGCGAGCTCAAGGAGCACCAGCGGCAGTGGGCGTTCTCGCGCGACGTCGGCCGCATCACCTGGGTGTTCGATCCGCTCGTGGCGCGCAACGCGCACTTCTTCTTCACCGTGCTGGGCGCACGCGCGACCGGCTACTCGGTCAACCGCTACGGCATCTTCGGCGGTGGTGACGCGGGCGATGAGAGCGACCGTCTCGACGTCGAGTGGGCCCTCGCCGACATCGCCAAGCCGCCGGCCGACGACGCGGTCGTCGAGACCCTCGAGATCCCTGCCGACATCGAGTCGCTGCGCGTGTCCGACCCGGAGGCCGCCCACGAGTGGCGCCTCCGCCTGCGCGCGCAGATGGAGGGCCTGCTCGGCAGCGGCCTGAAGGTCGCCGGTTACGACAACGAGCGCGGGTACCTCTTCACGGCGTGATCCTCGTGCCGGTGGTGCTCAGCGCACCCCGCGCATGAGCTTCAGCACGGGCTTCACGCTCAGCAGAAGTCCGATGCCGACGACGATCGCGATGCCGCCGAGGATCGAGAAGTACGGGACCTCGTTCTTCGGGTCGTAGAACTGCACGAGCCATCCGGAGATCGCGGTGCCGAGCGCGATCGACAGGAAGAACAGGGCGACCATCTGCGTGTGGAACGCGGCGGGCGCGAGCTTCGTCGCCACCGAGAGTCCGACGGGCGAGATGAGCAGTTCGGCGACCGTGAACACGAACAGGATGCCGACGATCGCGAGCAGCGGGGTGGAGTTCTTCCCGCCGCCGGCGAAGGGGAGGAACAGCAGGAACGCCGCTCCCATGATGATCGCTCCCAGGGCGAACTTGGTGGGGGTGGACGGCTGGCGCTTTCCCAGACGGGTCCAGATCGCGGCGAAGACGCCGGACAGGATGATGATGAAGACCGGGTTGATCGACTGCACCCAGGAGACCGGCATCGTGATCCCGAAGATGTGCCGGTCCAGGCGCTGGTCGGAGTAGACGGTCAGCACGGTGAACTGCTGCTGGTAGAGCGACCAGAAGGCGACGCTGGTGACGAACAGGGGCAGGAAGCCCCAGACGCGTGAGCGCTCGGTGGCGTCGATGCGGCGGCTCGAGAGGATGACCGCGAAGTACGCGATCGCGGCGATGATCGTGCCGTAGATGACGAGGCTCGCGAGGTTGTCCGCGCGGATCAGACCGACGAGGACGAGCACGGCGATGAGCACGATCGCGGCGGCGGCGATGATCGCGACGAGGGGATAGCGCTTCTTCGGGAGCGGGTTCGGCACCTCGCGCACCGACACGGGCAGGGCTCTGCGGCCGAACGCGTACTGGATGAGACCGAGGGTCATGCCGATGGCCGCCAGTCCGAAGCCGTAGTGGAAGCCGAGGGTCGACTGCAGGATGCCGGTGAGGATCGGTCCCAGGAAGGCGCCGAGGTTGATGCCCAGGTAGAACAGCGAGAAGCCGGCATCCCGGCGCGGGTCCTCGGGGCTGTAGAGACTGCCGACGACCGAGGTCGCGTTCGCCTTGAGCCCGCCGGAACCGAGCGCGACCAGCACCAGGCCGACGCCCACGCCGACGAATCCGGGGAGGAGAGCGAGGGCGACGTGTCCCGCGACGATCACGATCGCGCTGACGAACAGCACCCGTTCCGAGCCGAACAGCCGGTCGGCGAGCCAGGCGCCGAGGATCGTCGACAGATAGACCGACCCTCCGTAGGCACCCACGATGCCGCCGGCGACCGCCTCGGGGATGCCGAGACCGCCCTGCGACACCGAGTAGTACAGGTAGATGAGCAGGATGCCCTGCATGCCGTAGAAGCTGAAGCGCTCCCACATCTCCACGCCGAAGATGTGCACCAGTGCCCAGGGCTGCCCGAAGAAGCGGGTGTCGTCGTTGCGGGCCGGGGGTGTCCGCGCTGCAGTGCTCATCCCAAGGACGGTACTCCGACGCAGCCGCCGGGGCCAGGGAGCGCGCGGGAACCACGGATAGAATGAGATGCCCGTATTCACGGGTCTCCTCCCGCATCCGACCATTGGAGCCACCATGGCCGAACAGTCCCGCCTCGACAAGGTCATCGCCCTCGCCCGCCACCGCGGGTTCGTGTTCCAAGCGGGTGAGATCTACGGCGGTTCTCGATCGGCCTGGGACTACGGCCCCCTCGGAACGGAGCTCAAGGAGAACATCCGTCGCCAGTGGTGGCAGACGTTCGTGCGCGGCCGTGGCGACATGGTGGGCCTGGACTCGAGCATCATCCTCCCCAAGCGCGTGTGGGAGGCATCGGGCCACGTCGCGACGTTCACCGACCCGCTGGTCGAGTGCCTGCAGTGCCACAAGCGCTTCCGTGCCGACAACCTCATCGAGGACTTCGAGGCGCGCAAGGGGCGCAAGGCCGAGAACGGTCTCGCCGACATCCCGTGCCCGAACTGCGGCACCAAGGGCCAGTACACCGAGCCCAAGGCGTTCTCGGGTCTCGTGAAGACCTACCTCGGCGTCGTCGACGACGAGTCGGGCCTCTACTTCCTGCGCCCCGAGACCGCGCAGGGCATCTTCGTGAACTTCTCGAACGTGCTCACCGCGAGCCGCAAGAAGCCGCCGTTCGGCATCGGCCAGGTCGGCAAGGCGTTCCGCAACGAGATCACCC
>Ga0160430_100424_pt1 | contig 24972 bp, 22 predicted proteins | sample HID1971I_E0MG_FD_108274 | JGI IMG/M metagenome (GOLD analysis project Ga0160430, IMG submission 108274) | Enriched millipede-associated microbial communities from UW Madison campus, WI, USA - HID1971I_E0 MG | ecosystem: Host-associated > Arthropoda: Insects > Digestive system > Unclassified ...
CGGCTGGGCCGGGCGAGCGGCAGCGGCATCCGGCGTGCTCGCCGTGCGGGGACTCTGAGCGTCGGTGGTGGTCGATCGACGCAGGTCGCGCCGCAGCAGCGGGCGAGGTGAGTCAGGGACTTCGGCGGGAGCGTCCGAGGCGTCGTGCGCGCGCTCGGGTGGCAGGGAATTCGTGACGGGATCCTTCCGGGGGAGAGCAGGTGCGGGCGGCGGTCGATCCCCCCGAATGCCGCCGTTACCGATCTGTAATGTAAACGGCGAGACGGGGGAGCGTCAAATCGAGCGATGGGTATGACTCGAAGTGTCGACGAGTGCGACCTGATGTGGCATGCTGAGCGGGCATCGGCGCACGGACCAGATCTCGGGGAGAACATGTCCAGACCACTCGCGGGACCGCAGGGTCTGTTGCGCACGCTCAACGGTCGCGCGATCCTGGAATCCCTCGCACGCAGCGGCCCCCAGACCCGCGCGGAACTGATGTCCGCCACGGGCCTCTCCCGCACCGCGGTCACCCAGGTGCTGCGGATGCTGGAAGGGGCGGGGGCCGTCGCCTCCGCGGGCGTCGACCGGGAGACGCGCGGGCCGGCCGCCGGTCGCGTCGCCCTCCATCCGCGGCTGGGATATGCGGCTGCCGTGCACATCGACCACCACGCCGCGCATGTCGTCCTCGTCGACGCGAGCGGAATCGTGCGAGCAGAGCAGCACGCTGCTCTGCCGCCCGCCGAGGAGCGCGTCGCGCACATCGTCGACCTCGTCGACCGCTGCCGTCGCACGCTCAAGGCGGCGAAGGGCGCCGTGCACCTCGCGGTCGTCGGCGTCCCCGGCATCGTCACGGCCGACGGCGGCATCCGCGACGACCTCGGTCCCGACGGCGGGGCGTTCCGCGCGGCACTGGCCGCGGCCCTCGACTGCCCCGTCCGCATCGAGAACGACGTCAACCTCGCCGCGCTCGCCGAGCTCACCGGCGGTGCGGGCGGCGACCTCGCCAGCTTCGCGCTGCTGCTCCTCGACGACGGACTCGGGGCGGGCATCGTGATCGACGGGGCACTGCACCGGGGATTCTCCGGGGTCGCCGGCGAGGTCATGTACCTTCCGCAGACCCCCCTCCCGATCGGCGCCCCCATCGTGAGCGACACCGTCGTCGGCGATCTCGCGCTCGGCGAGGGCTGCGACGCCGACGCCTCGCTGGCGGATCACCTCGAAGCCGCCGCGGACGGGGACGAGGCCGCGCTCCGGATCGTCGCCGAGATCGGCCGACGCATCGTGCTCGTGGCCGGCAGCGTGGGGCTCGTGCTCGATCCCGAGGCGTTCATCCTGAGCGGCAAAGCCGCGCACCCGGCGCTCGTCGAGGCCATCCGGAGCATCGCCGACCAGTACGCGGCCCAGCTGCCGTTGCGGTTCCTCGTGTCGTCGTTCGGCCCCGAGGCCCCGCTCGTGGGCGCGGTCGGCGAGGCCGCCTCCGCCCTCCGCGTCGCCCTCTTCACCCGGATCCTCACCCCAGCGCCCAAGACAGGTCGCTGACCCCCGTCCGCCCCGCAGTTCCTTCCCGACAGGAGCCTCCGATGACCGCACCCTCCGACCTCGCCGACCGCCTCGGCCTCGCCCCCGGCGCCCGGGCGATCATCCTCAACGCGGATGACTTCGGCATGTGCCACGCGGCGAACACGGCCATCGTCGAGCTGCTCGACGCCGGCCGGATCGATTCGACCACCGTGATGGTGCCGTGCTCGTGGTCGCCGGAGGCCCTCGCCTTCGCCGCATCCCGCACCGACCTCGACGTGGGCGTGCACCTCGTGCTCACGAGCGAGTGGGCGCGCTACCGCTGGCGCCCGCTGACCGGCACGGCGACGACCCTCGTCGACGCGGCCGGCTTCTTCCCCGTCGATGTGGCGTCCGTGGAGCGTGCCGCGTCCGACGAGGACGTCGCCGCCGAGCTCGCCGCCCAGCTGCAGGCCGCACTCGATGCCGGTGTCGACGTGACGCACCTCGACAACCACATGGGCTCGGTCTACGGGCTCGTCACCGGTCGCGACTTCCTCCGCCCGGTGTTCGAGCTGGCCGCGCGCCACGGGCTTCCCTTCCGGTTGCCCCGCAGCATGGACGGCGTGGGGGAGGAGCCTGCGCTGCAGGGCAAGCTCGACGAGGCCGCGGCCGCCGCCGCCGCGTTCGGGGTCGAGATCATCGACCGGCTCTGGTCGCATCCGTTCGAGCTCCTGAGGGAGGGCACCTCGGAGGAGGAGACCTACGAGCAGATGCGCGACGGGTTCATCGCGCTGCTGCGCGCCGTGCCCGCCGGGGTCACCGAGATCTACCTGCATCCGATGGTCGACGACGACGAGCTCCGTGCGGCCGTCGACTTCAGCGCGGCGAAGCGCGGGTACGAGCTGCGCCTGCTGAGCGATCCCGCCGTGCTGCAGGCCATCGAGGACGAGTCGCTCGTGCGCATCGGGTGGCGCGACCTCCGGGACCTGCAGCGCGGGGACGCTCGATGACGTCTCTGCGCGAGCGCGTCCGCGACCGTCGTCTGGACGCGGCCCCGACCAGGGCGCAGACGATCGCGTTCGGCGCATCGGGGTTCCCGACGCAGCTCATGGCGCAGACCTTCTCGGCCTTCGTCGTCTACTTCTACGTCTCGCACCTCGCGGTGCCGGCCGGCTGGGTGGCGGTGGCGATGATCGCCCACGGCATCCTGAACGCGCTGCTGAACCCCGTGGTCGGCGCGCTCTCCGACCGGCTGCGCACCCCGTGGGGTCGACGCATCCCGTGGATCGGCCTGGGCATCGTGCCGCTCGTCGTGGCGTTCGCGCTGGTCTGGATGCCGCCCGAGCTCCCGGTCGCCGGCCTCATCGTCTGGTTCCTCGTCGTCGTGGCCGTGTACGACATCGCGTTCGTGGTCGTGGTGCTGAACATCTCCGCGCTGTTCCCGGAGATCTTCCGCACCACGGAGGAGCGCGCCCGCGGCAACGTGCCGCGACAGATCTTCGCGATCCTCGGCATGGTGCTGGGCACGGCCGGCGCGCCCGCCCTCTACAGCGCGCTCGGCTGGCCCGGCATGGCGCTGGTGCTCGGGGGCGTGTGCCTGGTGCTGCTCGTCTGGTCGTTCTTCGGCGGCATGATCGAGCGCCGCGTGCCCGAGGCGGCGTCGGAGGCCATGCGCTGGGGCGACCAGCTGAAGTACACGTTCCGCAACCGCGCCTTCGTGCCGTACGTGCTCGGCTCCCTGTTCGTGCAGACCTCGATCGCCGTGATCCTCGCGGCCATCCCGTTCTACGTGCGGTACTCGCTGCATGCCCCCGAGGGGCAGGGCAGCCTCCTGCTCGGGGCCATCTTCGTCACCGCGATCCCCTCGATCGTGCTCTGGAGCGCGGTCGTGCGTCGCACCTCCCCGCGCACCGCCGTGCTGTGGAGCGTGGCCGTGTTCGGCGTCGCGGTGCTCGGGTACCTCGCGCCGGCGGATGTGCTGGGCGCGGCCCTGGTCGGTGTGGCGGTCGGTGTGGGCGTGGGCGGTCTGCTGCAGCTGCTCGAGGTGATGCTCGCGCAGATCATCGACGAGGATGCCGTGCGCACCGGGCATCGCCGGGAAGGGGCGTACTTCGGTGTGAACGGCTTCGTGGTGCGCGGGTCCGTGGTGCTGCAGGCGATCGTCGCCGCGGTGGTGCTGACGTCCTCCGGCTTCGACGCGACGCTGGAGGACGCCCAGCCGGACGGTGTCGACGGCGCCATCCGCCTGATGCTCGCCGTGGTGCCGCTCTGCTTCACCGCGCTCGCGTGGCTCTGCTTCTGGCTCTACCCGATCCGCGCCCGCGACCTCTGACGACTACGACTGCGCGGCCTGCCGCGCCTCCCACCCCGTGCGCACCATCTCGTCCACCGTGTAGCGCATGGTCCAGTCGAGGTCGCGGGCCGCGAGCTCGCCGGTCGCGACGATGCGGTCGGGGTCGCCGGGGCGGCGCGGTCCGATCTCGGGTGTGAAGTCGATGCCGGTGACGCGGGCGACGGCATCCATGATCTGCTTCACGCTGAGTCCGTCGCCGGAGCCGAGGTTGTAGGCGGCCTCGATCGGCTGACCGCCGGCGAGGCGCTGCGCGGCGGCGACGTGAGCGGCGGCGATGTCGCCCACGTGCACGTAGTCGCGCACGTTCGTGCCGTCTTCGGTGGCGTAGTCGTCGCCGAAGATCTTGGGGGTCCTGCCCGCGATGAGCGCCTCGAAGACGATCGGGAAGAGGTTGTGCGGGCTGACGTCGTACACCGTCGGGTCGGCCGAGCCCACCACGTTGAAGTAGCGCAGCGAGGTGTGGCGCAGCGGACGCTCCGACTCGGCGGTCGCGATGGCCTGGTCGCGCAGGAGCCACTCGCCGATGAGCTTCGATTCGCCGTAGGGGCTGGCGGGCTTCTTGGCGGTGTCCTCGACCACGAGGGCGACATCGGGGGTGCCGAACACCGCGGCCGACGACGAGAAGACGATGTTCGAGACCCCGGCGGCCTCCATCGCCTCGAGGATGATCCGGGTGCCCTCGACGTTCTGCGCATACGTGTGCAGGGGGCGCTGCACCGAGACGCCGGCGTACTTGTACCCGGCGACGTGGATGACGCCCTCGGCGTCGTGGTCGCGGAGCGTCTTCTCGACGAGGGCGCGATCGAGGATGCTGCCCTGCACGAACGGCACGCCCTCGGGGACGAACGACGGCACGCCGCTGGAGAGGTCGTCGAGCACGACGGGGGTGAGCCCGGCATCCGCGAGCGCGCGGACGACGTGGGCGCCGATGTAGCCGGCGCCGCCGGTGACGATCCAGGACATGCGTTCCTCTCCTGCCGCGGCGATGGCGGCTCGACCCTTCATTCTGTCAGGCGTCGCGGCGCGGGCCGGCGGACGGCGTGACGGTGAACAGCAGCGGCGCGTCGAACCCGGCTGCGGCGAACGCCGTGGTCACCGCCTGGGACACGGCGTCGACGGCGTCCTGCTCGATCAGGGCGATCGCGGCCCCGCCGAAGCCCCCACCGGTCATGCGAGCACCGAGCGCGCCCGCGGCCAGGGCGGTGTCGACCGCGGTGTCGAGCTCGCGGGTCGAGATCTCGAAGTCGTCGCGCATCGACGCGTGCGAGGCGACGAGCAGGTCGCCGACCGCGCGCACGCCCTGCCCTCGGAGCACCTGCACCGTGTCGAGCACGCGCTGGTTCTCGGTGACGATGTGGCGCACGCGACGGAACGTCACGTCGTCCATCAGCTCCTGTGCGCGCGGCAGGTCGGCGACCGTCACGTCGCGCAGCGCGGGCACGCCCATGATCGAGGCGCCGAGCTCGCAGGACGCTCTGCGCTCGCGATAGCCGCCCGTGGAGTGGGCGTGCTTCACGCGGGTGTCGATCACGAGGATCGCGAGTCCGGCTTCCGCGACGCCGAGCGGCACGAGCTCGGTCTCCAGGGAGCGGCAGTCGAGGAAGATCGCCGTGTCGGGCTCGCCGAGCATCGACGCCATCTGGTCCATGATCCCGGTGGGCGCCCCGACGGCCTCGTTCTCGGCACGGCGTCCGATGCGGGCCAGGGCCGTGCCGTCGAGGCCCGTGCCCCACAGCTCGTCGAGGGCGGATGCCGTCGCGCCCTCGATCGCGGCGGAGGAGGAGAGCCCCGCGCCCACGGGCACGTCGGAGGCGATCGCGATGTCGAGTCCGCCGAATCCGCTCGCGTCCTCCGCCGCCTGGCGCAGGGCCCAGGCGACCCCGAGCGGGTAGGCGGCCCACTCCGGGACGGCCGGGTGGGCGCCGGCCGCGGTGGGGAACAGCCGGTCGAGCTCGTCGAGGCCGACCTCGACCGGCTCGGACGCGAAGGTCGAGCCGACCAGGACCCGGCCGCGGTGATCGTCGCGCAGGGCGACCGCGGCGACCGTGCGCTGCGGGATCGCGAACGGGAGCACGAAGCCGTCGTTGTAGTCGGTGTGCTCGCCGATGAGGTTGACCCGTCCGGGGGCCGACCACAGGCCGTCGGGCTCGCGGCCGGTGAGGTCGGTGAACAGCGCTCGGGCGGCGTCGTGGGCGGCGGTCATGCGGAGGCTCCTTCGGCGGTCGGGTCCTGCGACGCGCGTTCGATCGCCTCGCGGAGGCGCGCGGCGCCCAGCTCCGGCGGCACCTCGGCGGCCCACGCCCACATCGCGGCCTCGGAGCCGGCCAGGAACTTCAGCTTGTCGGCGGCGCGGCGCGGACTCGTCAGCTGCAGGTGCAGGCGAACGGTGTCGCGGCCGATGTGCACGGGCGCCTGGTGCCAGGCGGCGATGTACGGGGTCGGGGAGTCGTAGAGGGCGTCGACGCCCCGGAGCAGCCGCAGGTACAGCGGCGCGAGCTCGTCTCGTTCGGCCTCGGTGGTCTCGGCGAAGTCGGGGACGTGGCGGTGCGGCATTAGGTGCACCTCGAGCGGCCAGCGAGCGGCGAAGGGCACGAAGGCGGTCCAGTGCTCGCCGCGGAACACGACGCGCTCGGATGCCTGCTCCGACTCCAGGATGCGCTGGAACAGGTCGGGTGCGGTCCGGTCGATCGACTCCAGCAGGCGGGTGGTGCGGGGGGTCACGTACGGGTACGCGTAGATCTGGCCGTGCGGGTGCGGGAGGGTGACGCCGATCGCCTCGCCGCGGTTCTCGAACGGGAAGATCTGCTCGATCCCCGGCAGCTGCGAGATCGCGGCCGTGCGGTCGGCCCACGCCTCGATCACGGTGCGCGCGCGGGTCACGGACTGCGTGCCGAACGATCCCGAGTGCTCGGGGCTGAAGCACACGACTTCGCAGCGTCCGACCGAGGTGCGGGTGCGGCCGAGGCCGAGGGCGGCCAGGTCGTCGAGGCCACGCGGGGCGTTCGCCGCCTGCGGCGCGGTGCCCACGGCCTCGGCGAGCGCAGGGCCGAACGCGGGGGAGCGGTTCTCGAAGACCGCGACGTCGTAGCGCGACGGTACCTCGGAAGGGTTGCCCGGTGTCTGCGGGGCCAGCGGGTCGGCGTCGGCGCTGGGCATCATGACGCGGTTCTGGCGGTTGGCGGCGACGGTGATCCAATCCCCGGTGAGCACATCGAGGCGCATCGTGGCGGTCTCGGGTCGGGGATCGAGGGTGCGGGCGTCGACGGCGCGCTCGACTCCGAGTGCGGTGCCGGGATCGTCGTAGTAGATCAGGTCGCGGCCGTCGGCGAGGGTGGTGGCGCGTCGGATGACGCCGGCGCCCAGGGGGTCGGAGCGCAGCTCGGGGAGATCGTGCGTGTTCACGTAAACATGGTACGCACACTGCCGTGATAACGTCAACACGGAGAAAGTGGCTCCGGGATCGCGCGCGATGAGCGACCGGGGCGGCGGACGGAGGAAGAGCGTGGCCGAGAGCGAACGCGACGAAGGCGAGGGGTCGATGTCCGGCCGTCGCCGTCCGGCATCCGGACGCGTGTCGATGGCCATGGTCGCCACCCGTGCGGGGGTCTCGGGGCAGACCGTGTCGCGCGTCGTGAACGACAGCCCGCGGGTCGACCCCGACACCCGAGCCCGTGTCGAGGCCGCGATGACCGAGCTCGGCTACCGCCCGCATCGTGCGGCCCGGGCCCTGCGTACCGGCCGCTCCCAGACGATCGGGCTCGTCGTCACGACTCTCGCCACGGTCGGGAACTCCCGGATGCTGCAGGCCACGGCCGAGGCCGCCGCCGAACGCGGATACGCCCTCACGCTGGTCACGGCGACCGACGGCGTCGCCGAGGCCTTCGAGCGACTCGCGGAGCAGGAGGTCGACGGCGCGATCGTGCTGAACGAGGCGTCGGCGCTCGTCCCCGGGACCGAGACGCCGCCGGGGCTGCGCCTGGTCGTGGTGGATGCGCCGACCGATGCCGGATTCACCTCGGTGCACAGCGACCACGCCGGCGGTGCGGCCGCGGCCACGGAGCGGCTCCTCGCACTCGGCCACGCGACCGTGCACCACCTCGCCGGTCCGGCCGACTCCTTCGCCGCCGCCGAGCGGGAGCGGGGGTGGCGTGAGGCCCTCGCGGCCGCCGGCATCCGTCCGCCCGTCGTCGTCCGGGGCGACTGGAGCGCCGATTCCGGGTTCACCGCCGGGGGAGTGCTGGCCGACGCATCCGCCGTCTTCTGCGCCAACGACCAGATGGCGCTGGGGTTGCTGCGCGCGCTCGCCGATGCCGGCCGCCGTGTGCCGGAGGACGTCGGCGTGATCGGTTTCGACGACGTGCCCGACGCCGCGAACTACCGCCCCCCGCTGACCACGATCCGCCAGGACTTCACCGCGCTCGCCCATCGCGCGGTGTCCGCACTGGTCGGCGCCATCGAGGGTGCGCCGGAGGCCGAGGCGTCTGCCGTCGTCCCGACCGCCCTCGTCGAGCGCGCCAGCACCGCCGTGCGCTGAACCGGGTCTCGACCGGCTGACCTCACACCCGCGGCTGCGCCGGGGCGCCGGGGCGCGGGTGCGCGGTGGTTGCGAGCGGGTGGTGTCTCGTGGCAAGATCACGGAAAGCGCTTTCCACCGAGGTCCGGCCTACCGGACATGTGAAGCGCGGACAGCTTCCCGCGAGAGAAACGGAACACCATGGCACAGCCGACCACCCGCGAGATCGGGATCATCATGAACGGCGTCTCCGGGCGCATGGGATACCGGCAGCACCTGGTGCGCTCGATCCTCGCGATCCGCGAGGAGGGCGGCATCGAGCTCCCCGACGGCTCCCGCATCACCGTGAAGCCGATCCTCGTCGGGCGCAGCGAGGCCAAGCTCGCCGAACTGGCCGCGAAGCACGGGATCGAGGACTGGACGACCGACCTCGATGCCGCCCTCGCCGACCCGCAGTGGGAGATCTACGCCGACTTCCTGGTGACCAAGGCCCGCGCCACCGCCATCCGCAAGGCCATCGCGGCCGGCAAGGCGATCTACACGGAGAAGCCCACCGCCGAGTCGCTCGATGAGGCGCTCGAGCTCGCGCGCCTCGCCCAGCAGGCCGGCGTCAAGACCGGCGTCGTGCACGACAAGCTCTACCTCCCGGGTCTGCAGAAGCTGAAGCGCCTGATCGACTCCGGCTTCTTCGGCCGCATCCTCTCGGTGCGCGGCGAGTTCGGCTACTGGGTCTTCGAGGGCGACTGGCAGCCCGCACAGCGCCCGAGCTGGAACTACCGCACGGAAGACGGCGGCGGCATCATCACCGACATGTTCCCGCACTGGAACTACGTGCTGGAGAACCTGTTCGGAGAGGTCAAGAGCGTCTACGCCCAGGCGGCCGTGCACATCGCCGACCGCTGGGACGAGAAGGGCGAGCACTACACCGCCACCGCCGAGGATGCGGCGTACGGCATCTTCGAGATCGAGGGCGGCGTGATCGCCGAGATCAACTCCTCGTGGACGGTGCGCGTCAACCGCGACGAGCTCGTCGAGTTCCAGGTCGACGGCACGCACGGCTCGGCCGTTGTCGGCCTGTTCGGCGCCAAGATCCAGCCCCGCAACGCCACCCCGAAGCCGGTGTGGAACCCCGACCTCGAAGACACCCGCGACTACGACGCCGACTGGCAGACGGTGCCGACCAACGACGTGTTCCTCAACGGCTTCCGCCAGCAGTGGGAGGAGTACCTGGTGTCCTACGTCGAGGGCACCGACTACCCGTTCGACCTCCTCGCCGGCGCCCGGGGCGTGCAGTTCGCCGAGGCCGGGCTGACGTCGAGCGCCGAGGGCCGCAAGGTCGCGCTCGAGCCGCTGGCCCTGGACTGAGGCGCACGATGAGCACCCTCCGACTCCTCCGCGCGAACGGTGAGACCGGCGACGTCGCGCTGAACGACTCCGGCGCCTATGCGCGTCCGACCTCCCCGCTGCGGAGCCGTATCGCCTACGCCGCCGCGCACGTCGTGCCGAAGGTGCACGCCGACAACACCCCCGGTCAGCCGGCCGAGATCGACTGGGAGGCGACTCTCGCGTTCCGCCGCAACGTCTACTCCTGGGGGCTCGGCGTCGCCGACGCCATGGACACCGCGCAGCGCAACATGGGCCTGGATGCCGCGGCCACCCGCGAGCTGATCTCCCGCACGGCCGAGGTCGCCCGCGAGGAGGGCGGCTCCGTCGTCGTCGGCGTCAACACCGATCACATCGCCGAGACGCACATCTCGCTCGACCAGGTGATCGCGGCCTACCTCGAGCAGCTGCACTTCACCGAGGAGCAGGGCGCCGGCCCGGTGCTGATGGCCTCGCGTCACCTCGCCCGTGTCGCGACGGATGCCGAGGACTACCGCCGCGTGTACCGCGAGGTGCTGTCGCGCGCGACCGTGCCCGTGGTGCTGCACTGGCTCGGCACCGCCTTCGACCCCGAGCTCGCCGGCTACTTCGGTTCCGACGACTGGCGGGCCGCCTCCGACGTGCTCCTCGAGGTGATCGCCGAGAACCCCGACAAGGTCGCCGGCGTGAAGATGAGCCTGCTCAACGCGGAGTCCGAGATCTCGGTCCGCGAGCGCCTTCCCGAGGGGGTGCGCATGTTCACCGGCGACGACTTCAACTACGTGTCCCTGATCGGCGGTGCCGCGGCTGGCTCGTCGAGTGCACGGGACCTCGCCGAGCGCACGGGTGCTTCGCGTGAACAGGCCGTGCACTCGGCGACAGGCCGTGCACTCGGAGACAACTCGGGAGACGCAGCGGGCGTGCGCACGCACTCCGACGCGCTGCTCGGCGCGTTCGCCGCGATCACCCCGGTCGCGTCGGCCGCGATCCAGGCGCTGGATGCCGATGACCCCGAGGCGTACCTGCGCATCCTCGGACCGACCGAGGAGCTCAGCCGACAGGTGTTCGCGGCGCCCACCTTCTATTACAAGACGGGTGTCGCGTTCCTCTCCTGGTTGAACGGGCATCAGCCCGCGTTCCAGATGGTCGGCGGCCTGCACTCGGCGCGCAGCCTGCCCCACCTGAGCCGGATCGTCGAGCTGGCGAACACGTCGCTGGCGCTGGAGCAGCCCGACCTCGCGCGCGAACGGTGGCACGGCATGCTGCGCCTGAACGGAGTGGACGCATGAGCCCCTCCTCGCCGACGCCCGACCCGCGGCTGTCGATCAACCAGGCGACCATCAAGCACGCCGACCTCGCGACGGCCCTGCGGGTCACCGCGGATGCCGGCGTGCGGTCGATCGGCCTCTGGCGCGAGCCGGTGAACGAGGTCGGCCTGGACGTCGCCGCCCGGATGCTGGCCGACTCGGGGCTGCGCTTCTCGACGCACTGCCGCGGCGGGTTCTTCACGCTCCCGGTCGGTCCGGAGCGCGAGCGTGCCCTCGACGACAACCGCCGCGCCATCGAGGAGACGGCGACGCTGGCCGCTGCCGGCGCCGCGGGGTCGACCGCGGTGCTCGTGCTCGTCGCGGGCGGTCTGCCCGAGGGATCGCGCGACCTCATCGGGGCGCGCGAGCGGGTCCGCGATGCGATCGGCGTGCTGGCTCCCGACGCGAAGGCCGCCGGAGTGACGCTCGCGATCGAGCCGCTGCACCCGATGTACGCCTCCGACCGCGCCGTCGTGTCGACGCTCGGGCAGGCGCTCGACATCGCCGCCGACTTCGCGCCCGAGGTGGTCGGCGCCGCGGTCGACACGTTCCACATCTGGTGGGACCCGCAGGTGCTCGAGCAGATCGCGCGGGCCGGTCGCGAGGGCCGCATCGCCACGTATCAGGTGTGCGACTGGAAGACGCCGCTCGCGGCCGACGTGCTGCTCTCGCGGCACTACACGGGCGACGGCGTGATCGACTTCGCCTCGCTCACCCGCGCGGTGATCGCCACCGGATACGACCGCGACATCGAGGTCGAGATCTTCAACGCGGACGTGTGGGCGGATGCTCCGGAGAACGTCGTGCGCCGCACCGTCGAGTCCTTCGCCGCCGCCGTCTCCCCGCACCTCGGGTGAGCACGTCTCCGGCATCCGCGCGTCGGTCATGCTCCCGGCCGGGCGTGACCGACGTGCGGCCGTGTCGGGAAGTAGGCTCTGGGGCATGACAAAGCCCGCATCGTCCGCGGAGCGGTCGTCCACGATCCGCGCCCCTCGTCACGGCCGCGGGGCCGCGCCCACCCTGCACGACGTGGCTCGCGAGGCCGGCGTCTCCCTGGCCACCGCCTCGCGCGTCCTCAACGGATCCGAGCGCAAGGTCGCGGAGTCCTTCCGCGAACGCGTGGAGTCCGCCGCCGCGAAGCTCGGCTACACGACGAACGTCTCGGCGCAGGCGACCGCCCGCGGCACCTCGCCCGTCATCGCCCTGCTCGTCGCCGACATCGCCGACCCCTACTTCGGTCTCATCGCCTCGGGAGTCGCGCGCGGCGCCGACGAGCACGGGCTGGTCGTGACCATCGCGATCACGGAGCGCGACCAGGCTCGCGAGGCACGGATCGTCCGGGCGCTGCGCGGACAGCGGCCGCGGGGACTGATCCTCGCCGCGTCCCGCACGCAGGAGCCGATGGAGGCGGACACCGCGCACGAGCTCGCGGAGTTCGCGCGCCTGGGCGGTCGGGTCGTCGCCTTCGGACCCGACGGCGACGGAGAGCGCCGCATCGAGATCGACAACCGCGCGGGCGCCGAGGCCCTCGGAAGGCGGATGGCGGAGCTCGGCTACCGGTCCGCCGTCGTGCTCGGAGCCGCGGAGGGCGTGCGCACCTCGGACGATCGTCTGGCGGGATTCCGTGCCGGGTTCGAGGCGGCCGGTGGTGCGATCGCCGCCGTGCACCGCGGTGACTTCCGGCGCGATTCCGGGGCGACGACCATGACGGCGGCTCTCGCCGCGGGGGTTCCGGCGGGCACGCTGGTCTTCGCGATCAGCGATGTCGTCGCGATCGGCGCGATGTCCGCGATCCGTGATTCTGGTCGCGAGGTCGGCGCCGACATCGCGGTCTGCGGCTTCGACGATGTGCCGGCGAGCAGCGATGTGGCCCCGGCTCTGACGACGGTGCGCGTGCCGCTGAGCGAGGTCGGATACCAGGCGTTCCGCGCGACGGTCGACAGCGACTGGGTGCAGGCGCCGCTGCCGCTCGAGATCGTCGTGCGTGCGAGCACGCCGGGGATCGCGAGTTGACCAGGGTCGTCCTGGCGCCGGACAGCTTCAAGGGCACGATCACGGCGGCCGAGGCCGCGGCCGCGCTGGCCGAGGGCTGGGCATCGGTCGACCCGGCCGCCGAGTTCGTGCACCGGCCCATGGCGGACGGCGGCGAGGGCACGGTGGCGGCGTTCGCGGCGGCGGTGCCCGGCGCGCGACGGATGCCGGTGTCGGTCGACGGACCCGCCGGTACGCGGATCGACACCGCCTGGCTGCTCCTCCCGCCGACGGCGGACGCCCCATCCGGGTCCGCCGTCGTCGACCTCGGCTCGACCTCGGGCATCGAGCTGCTGGCGGAGCTGCGTCCCTGGGACGCCGACACCACCGGGCTGGGACAGGCCATGGCGGCAGCCCTCGATCACGGCGTCTCCCGCCTCGTCATCGGCATCGGGTCGAGCGCCTCCACGGACGGCGGCACCGGGATGCTCGCGGCGCTCGGCGCGCGGTTCCTCGACGCCGCCGGCGCTCCGGTCGCACGCGGGGCGCGCGGGCTGGCCGACATCGCCTCGGTCGACCTGACCGAGCTGCGCACGGCGCCGGAGGTGCGGGTGCTCACCGACGTCACGAACCCGCTCACGGGCCCGCGTGGTGCCGCCGCGGTGTTCGGTCCGCAGAAGGGGCTGCGCGCGGCGGAGGACATCGCTCTCGTCGACGCCGGGCTGGGTCGACTCGCAGAGCTGCTGGACGTCGACCCGTCCGGCCCCGGCAACGGCGCCGCGGGTGGTACAGGTGCCGCGCTCCGCGTATGGGGCGGCGTGCTCGCCCCGGGTGCCGCCGAGGTGGCCGAGCTCATCGGCCTGACCGAGGCGATCGCCCTCGCAGATGTCGTCGTCACCGGCGAGGGGTCCTACGACGGACAGTCCGGCGACGGCAAGGTGCCCTCGTACCTGGCGGGGCTCGCCGCGGAGGCGGGCGCTCGCGCGATGCTCGCCGCCGGACGCATCACCGCCGACGCCGACACCGCCCTGTTCTCCGCTTCCGCGTCGCTCACCGATCTCGCCGGGTCGGCGGATGCCGCGCTCGCCGAACCCGCCCGGTGGCTGCGCGACGCCGGGGCCGTCCTGGCCCGCGCCGCATTCTGACACGCCGCCGTTCCTGAGTCGCGCCGCCGTTCCTGACCGGAGCGGGACGCACGCTCGACGCGGCTCTCAGCCCTCCAGTGCGGCGGACACCACGGCGCGCGCCTCGGCCTGCACCTCGGCGAGGTGCTCCGGGCCGCGCAGGCTCTCGGCGTACAGCTTGTAGACGTCTTCCGTGCCCGACGGGCGTGCCGCGAACCAGGCGTGCTCGGTCTGCACCTTGAGGCCGCCGATCGCCGCGCCGTTGCCCGGGGCGTGGGAGAGCTTCGCGGTGATGTCCTCGCCGGCGAGCGTGGTGGCCGTCACGGTCTCGGGTGCGAGCTTTCCCAGGGTCGCCTTCTGCTCGGGGGTCGCGGGAGCGTCGACGCGCTGGTACGCGGAGGCGCCGAAGGCGGCTTCCAGCTCGGCGTAGCGCTCCGACGGGGTCTTGCCGGTCACGGCGATGATCTCCGCTGCGAGCAGGCAGAGCAGGATGCCGTCCTTGTCGGTCGACCACACGGAGCCGTCCTTGCGGAGGAACGACGCTCCGGCGGACTCCTCGCCCCCGAACGCCACCGAGCCGTCGAGCAGTCCTGGCACGAACCACTTGAACCCGACCGGAACCTCCAGCAGACGGCGGCCGAGCGACTCGGCGACGCGGTCGATGATCATCGACGACACCAGCGTCTTGCCGATCGCGGCGTCGCGGGGCCAGCCCTGGCGGTGCGAGAACAGGTAGTCGATCGCGACGGCCAGGTAGTGGTTCGGGTTCATCAGCCCGGCGTCCGGCGTGACGATGCCGTGCCGATCCGCGTCGGCGTCGTTCCCGGTGAGGACGTCGTACGAGCCCTTCTTCGCGACCAGCGATGCCATCGCCGAGGGCGACGACGGGTCCATCCGGATCTTCTCGTCCCAGTCCAGGGTCATGAAGCGCCAGGTCGGGTCGACCTCGGGGTTCACGACGTCGAGGTCGAGGTCGTGCATCTCGGCGATCAGTGCCCAGTACTCGACGGACGCGCCCCCCAGCGGGTCGGCGCCGATGCGCACTCCGGCGTTGCGGATCGCGTCGATGTCGATGATCGTCGGCAGGTCGCGCACGTAGGCGTCGCGGAAGTCGTAGCCGGTGATCGCGTCCCAGTCGATGTCGGCGAAGCGCTCGAGCTTGACGCCCTCGAGCCCCGCGGCGATCAGCGCGTTCGCGCGATCCGCGATCCAGCCGGTGGCGTCGGTGTCGGCGGGGCCGCCGTGCGGCGGGTTGTACTTGAAGCCGCCGTCGCGCGGCGGGTTGTGCGAGGGGGTGACCACGATGCCGTCGGCGCGACCCGGGTCGTCGGCCGCGAGGTCGCGGTTGTAGGTGAGGATCGCGTGGCTGAGTGCCGGAGTGGGGACCCAGGAGTCCCGCGAGTCGACACGCACATCCACGCCGTTCGCGAGCAGCACCTCGATCGCGCTGCGCTCGGCGGGCAGCGACAGCGCGTGGGTGTCGCGGCCGAGGAACAGCGGGCCGCTGATGCCCTGCGCGGTGCGGTAGTCGACGATCGCCTGCGTGGTGGCGAGGATGTGGTTCTCGTTGAAGCTGTTCGACAGGGACGAGCCGCGATGGCCGCTGGTGCCGAACACGACCCGTTCGGAGGCGACCTCCGGGTTCGGCGTGCGGTCGTAGTAGGCGGCGATCAGCTCGTCGACGTCGATCAGGTCACTTTCCTCCGCGGGGAGGCCGGCACGGCTGGTCATATCCTCAGTCTGCCCCCTGATCGGCAGGACCGCATCCGGGATGTCATCCGAAGATCGGCCGGGCCGGCGAGGGCTAAGGTGAAACCCGTGACTGAACGCCGCACCTACAGCTATCTCGGCCCTGCCGGAACCTTCACGGAGGCGGCGCTCGATCAGGTGGCCGAGGCCCGCGGTCAGGAATGGCGTCCCGTGCACAACGTGGGCGAGGCCCTCGCCGACGTGCTCGAGGGCCGCAGCGACGCCGCCATGATCGCGATCGAGAACTCGATCGAGGGCGGTGTCTCCACGACGCAGGACGCTCTCGCGACCCTCCCGGGTCTGCGCATCATCGGCGAGTACCTGGTGCGCGTGAACTTCGTGCTCGTCGCCCCGCGGGGCACCACACTCGACCAGGTCGAGGTGATCGCGGCGCATCCCGTCGCGTACGCGCAGTGCCACGGCTGGCTCGGCGCGAACGTGCCCTCCCACTCGCACATCCCCGCGGCGAGCAACGTCGCCTCCGCGATCGGGGTGCTCGACGGCACGCTCCCCGCGCAGGCCGCGATCGCCGCCCCGGGCATCGTGAACCACTACGACGTCGAGGTCCTCGCGGAGGGCATCGGCGACAACGCGCAGGCCGTGACCCGCTTCGTCCTCGTGACGCGCACGACCCGTTCCCCGGAGCCGACCGGCGCCGACAAGACCTCGCTGATCGTCGAGCTCCCGCACGATCACCCCGGGTCCCTCCTCGAGATGCTCGAGCAGTTCTCGACCCGCGGCATCAACCTGTCGCTGATCGAGTCGCGGCCCATCGGCGACGAGCTCGGCCGCTACCGGTTCGTGATCGACGCGGACGGGCACATCGAGCACGAGCGGATGGCCGATGCGCTGCTCGGCATCCGCCGCTTCAGCCCCCGCGTCGTGTTCCTCGGGTCGTATCCGCGCGCCGACCGGCAGATCGTGCAGTACCCGGACCGCTATTCCGACGACGTGTTCGTCGAGGCACGCGACTGGCTGCGCGGCATCGTGTCCGGCGAACCGGAAGTCTGACGTCACCCGCCCGACCGCCCAGCACGGTCAGACGGATGCCGTGGTTCAGTGCTCCTGGAAACGCGGCCAGTCGCTGCCCGGAGCCATGTGCGAGTGCAGGGCGCCCTTCGCCGAGGCGAGGCTCGGATAGGTGCCGGTCGAGGCGTCTGACCCGACCATCGTGACCGTGTATCCGTCCTCGTCGTGGCGGACGCTGCCGACCACCCCGTTCGGGCCGTAGGCGACCCAGAGGGCGAGAGTCTTGGTGGTGCTCATGATCGAACTCCTTCCGCTGCCGCAGACAGTGCGCTCGCCGAGGGGCGACGCCCCTGTCGACGGAACTGTTCGCGACGCTACGCCTGCCGTACCCGGAAAGCCAGGGCTTGACAGGACGGCGACGGGCGGGGCGGTCAGACCGGGAGGGCGGCGGCGATCAGCTCGAGCGTCTGCGCGCGACCGGGAGAGTCGTCCTTCGCCTCGGCCTCGTAGGCACCGGCGACCGGCGAGAGCATGACCTCCTCGACCCCGTACCGCTCGGCGAAGGCGCGAACCTCGGCGGCCACGCTCTCGCCCGTGCCGACGAACCAGCGCGAGCGGGCGGCCTGCACGACCTCGTCGGTGGCAGGATCCGTCGGGGCGGCGAGCGCCTCCTCGACCGTCTCGAGGGCGACCAGCGGCTGGTTCAGGCGCAGGCGCGCCATCATCCGCAGCTGCGGCAGGGCGCGGGCCTCCGCCTCCTCCTGCGTGGGCGCGGCGACCGCGTTCACGGTGAGGAAGGTGCGCGGCTCGGGGTGCTCCTCGCTCGGACGGTAGCCGGTGCGGTACAGGTCGAGCGCACGCTCCAGGCCCTGGCCGGAGAAGTGGTTCGCGAACACGTAGGGCAGGCCCTGCGAGGCGGCGAGCTGCGCCGAGTAGTCGCTCGACCCGAGCAGCCACACCTCGGGGGAGCCGGTCGCGGACGGCGTCGCCCGCACGGTGTACTCGCCGCCCGAGGTGAAGCGCACGGTCGCGCCGTCGCCGGAGAGCAGCGCCGCGATGTCCTGAACGTGGCGCGGGAACTGCTCGACGTCGCTCGTGGTGCCCGAGCCACGCAGCAGCTGCGTGATCACGGGGTCGCTGCCGGGAGCGCGGCCGAGGCCCAGGTCGATGCGCCCCGGGGCGATCGCCTCGAGGGCGGCGAACTGCTCGGCGACGATGAGCGGGGCGTGGTTGGGGAGCATCACACCGCCCGAGCCGAGACGCAGCCGCGAGGTGCGGGTGGCCGCGGCGGCGATCAGCACCGGGGGAGTGGTGGAGGCCACGGCCGGCATGTTGTGGTGCTCGGCGAACCAGTACCGGCGGTAGCCGAGGCGGTCGGCGATCTCGGCGAGGGACAGGGAGGCGGCGATGGCCTCGGCGCTGGTCTGGCCGGTGCGAACCGGGACGAGGTCGAGGACGGAGAGAGCTGTAGCGGGCATCCTTCCTTGCAACGCGCAGCTGTATGCCGTCATTCCCCCGCTACCGTTATGGCATGGAAGCAGGCATCTTCTACGTCCTCGTCGGGTCGGTCGCCATCGCCGCGTTCGCGCGCTGGCGGGGATGGCCGGCACCGCTGCTCGTGACGATCGTGGCGCTCGCCGCGTCCTTCCTGCCGTTCGTGCCCGATCTCGACATCGACGGGCACGTGCTGCTGAGCCTGGTGCTGCCGCCGCTGCTGTACTCGGCCGCGCTCGACGTGTCGTTCGTCGGGTTCAAGCGCAGCCTGCCGCAGATCCGCCGCCTCGGGATCTGGCTCGTGCTGCTCACTGCGCTCGCCGTCGGCTTCGTCGCGTGGTGGATCCTGCCGTCCCTCACCCTCCCGGGTGCCCTGCTGCTGGGCGCGATCGTGGCCCCGCCGGACGCGGTGTCCGCCGCGGCGATCGGCCGTCGGCTCGGGCTGCCTCGGCGCATCATGACCGTGCTCTCCGGCGAGAGTCTGATCAACGATGCGACCTCGCTCACGCTGTACCGGGTGTTCGCCGCGATCCTCGCCGGTGCGACCGTCTCGGTCTGGGGCGGGATCTGGCAGTTCCTCGTCGCCGTCGGCGTCGGTGTGGCGGTCGGGCTCGTGTTCGGGATCGTCCTGCACCAGCTGCGCACCCGCATCAGCGATCCCGTCGTGATCGGCACGTTCGGCCTCCTCGCCCCGTTCGGCGCCTACGCGATCGCCGAGCACCTGCTCGGATCCGGCGTGCTCGCCGTCGTCGCGATGGGCCTCTACGTCGGCTACAACTCCCCACGCACCGACTACACGACCCGTCAGCAGGAGAAGCCGCTGTGGCTCTCCGCCGACCTGCTGCTCGAGAGCTTCGTCTTCGCGTACATCGGGCTGCAGTTCCCGCGCGTGCTCCGCGACCTCGGCAGCGAGTCCGTGGGGCAGATCCTGCTGCTCTCGGGTGCGGTGCTGCTCGTGGTGCTCGTCGTGCGTCCGCTCTACATCTACCCGACCAGCGCCTGGGCGAACTTCCAGGACCGCAAGCGGCTCGAACGGTGGGACCGCGGCGTCGAGACCGGCGAGTTCGAGAAGCGTCACCGGAAGTCGCGTCGATGGAGCAATTACACGGCGGATGAGCTGCGCTCCCACATCGTGCGCGAGCAGATGGCGGGACTCCAGCTCACCTGGAAGGACAGCGCCGTCATCTCCTGGGCCGGGATGCGCGGCGTTGTCACGCTCGCGATCGCGGTGGCGGCGGCCGACCTCGCGACGCTCGATGCCGAGGCCTCGCACGCGATCGTCGTCGTCGCCTTCATCGTCACGGTCGGCACCCTGCTGATCCAGGGGCTGACGCTCCCGATGCTGATCCGCGCGCTCGGCATCGCCAGCGACGTCGACGAGGAAGAGGATCGGATCGCCCTCGAGGCCGTCCGGCAGAAGAGCCGCGAGGCGGGCAAGGCCTACCTCGCCGAGAAGCGCGTCGAGTGGGAGGCGAAGTACGGCGAGGTCGACCTCAGCGTGTTCGATGCGTTCACGAGGCGCATGACCCGGGTCGAGAAGGACACCGATGAGGCGCAGAAGGTGGAGGACGCCGCGAGCCGGCCGTCGTACGAAGACCTCGTCGCCCTGTCGAGGGGATGGCTGCAGGTGCGCCGCGAGATCCTGCTCGCCGAGCGCGACGCCGGGAACCTCGACGAGGAGGTCATGCGCGAGCTGATCGCCGCGATGGATGCCGAGGAGCTCGCGCTCGACACCCGCGGTGCCACGCGTCAGCCCGGACGCGCCTGACGCGGACATGAGAGCGCCCCGCCCCCGAGAAAGGGGCGGGGCGCTCTGTGTGCGGCGGGAGTGCGATCAGCGGGCGCTGACCGGCTCCTTGTCCGAGGCGGCATCCGCTTCCGGAGCGTCGTCGTCGCCGGAGTCGTCGGCGAAGGGCAGGCCCTCGCGCGGCGCGTTGTAGAGCTCCTCGTTCAGGATGCCCTCTCGCTTGGCGACGATCGTCGGGATCAGCGCCTGACCGGCGACGTTGACCGCGGTGCGGCCCATGTCGAGGATCGGGTCGATCGCGAGCAGCAGGCCGACGCCCTCGAGCGGCAGGCCCAGGGTCGACAGCGTGAGCGTGAGCATGACGACCGCGCCCGTGGTGCCGGCGGTGGCGGCCGAGCCGACGACCGAGACGATCACGATCAGCAGGTACTGCACGAAGTTGAGCTCGATGCCGAAGAACTGCGCGACGAAGATCGCGGCGATGGCCGGGTAGATCGCGGCGCAGCCGTCCATCTTCGTGGTCGCGCCGAGCGGAACGGCGAACGACGCGTACGAGCGGGGCACACCGAGGTTGCGCTCGGTGACGCGCTCCGTGAGGGGCAGCGTGCCGATCGAGGAGCGGCTGACGAAGGCCAGCTGCACGGCCGGCCAGACACCCGAGAAGTACTGCTTGATCGACAGGCCGTGCGTCTTGACCAGGATCGGGTAGACGACGAACAGCACGAGGGCGAGGCCGATGTAGATCGCGGCGGCGAACCAGCCGAGGGCGGCGAGCTTCTCCCAGCCGTACTTGATCACGGCGGAGCCGATGAGGCCGAACGTGCCGAGCGGGGCGATGCGGATGATCCACCACAGCACACGCTGGATGACCTTCAGCAGCGACTCGGTGAAGACGAGGAAGGGCTCCGCCTTCTTGCCGGCCTTGAGCGCCGCGATGCCGACGACGGCCGCGACCACGATGACCTGCAGGATGTTGAAGCCCACGCTCGAGGAGAAGGTGCCGTCGGCGACGCCGGGCGACGTGCTGACGGTGAGGCCGAGGAAGTTCTGCGGGATCAGGCCCAGCAGGAAGTTCCACCAGGTGCCGACCGTGTACGGGTCACCGGTCTCGAGGCCCTCGCCGGCGCGGTTGCCCGGCTGGATCACGAGGCCGAGGCCGATGCCGATAATCACGGCGATGAACGCGGTGATCGCGAACCACAGGATCGTCTGGCCGGCCAGACGTGCGGCGTTCTGCACGCGGCGCAGGTTCGAGATGCTCGCGACGATGGCCGTGAAGATCAGCGGGACGACGGCTGCGCGCAGCAGCGTCACGTACGAGTTGCCGATCGTGTCCAGCGTGGCGGAGAGACCGGTCGGGTTGTCCGCCGTGGCGCCGAGCTGGCGGCCGATCAGACCGGCGGCGATGCCGAGGACGAGGGCGGCGAGGATCTGGAAGCCGAACGAGGTCAGCAGCTTCCGGACCGGTCCGCGGGTATCAGGCGCCTTCTGGGCGCGTGCGGTGGTGCTCATTGAGGGGGACTCCAGAATCGCGGCGCGCCGAGTGCACGCCATGAGGCTCAACGCTAAGAGTTCCTGAGAATTCCCTGGGCGGAGATGACGAACAATGACGCGGCTGTTGCGTCAGCGCTCGGCGAGCACGAGCAGTTCCCCGACCTCGCAGTCGAGCGCCTCGCAGATCGCCCGCAGCGTCGAGTACCGGATCGCGCGGGCGCGGTCGTTCTTCAGCACCGACAGGTTCACGATGCTCACGCCGACCGCGGCGCTCAGCTCGGTGAGCGTCATCCCTCGGTCGGCGAGCAGCTCGTCGAGTCGGCAGTGGATGCCGGTGAACTCGTCGTCGCTCTCGGCCGGGCTCACACCAGGCCCTCCGTGTCCTTCTGCAGGCGCTCGGTCTCCTGCTGCAGGCGCGCGCGCTCCTGCTCGAGCCGCGATCCCTGGCGGAAGACGGCGGCGAGGGCGACGAGGGCGAGCGCGGCTCCGAAGGGGAGAGGGGTGACGGTGAGCTGATAGGCCGAGGGGTACCACTCGCTGTCGGGCGGGAACACCTCGCGCAGACCGGTGGTCGCGGCGATGCCGCTCAGCAGGTCGGCCGCGACGCCGAACACGAGGACCGCGATGGCGCCACCCACGAGAGCGCGCGTGACCGTGCGCGAGAACACGCGTCCGCGCAGCGTGTGGAAGCAGATAACCGCGAGGATCACGGCGGGCATGGTCGTCAGCGCCACCGTGCTCAACTGAGCCGCTGCGGCGAGCAGCCGGAGTCCGAGCGAGGCGTTCCCGACTGTGAACTCCGAGAGGTTCTCTCCCCGGCAGCTGAGCATCGTCGTGCCGCTGTCGCCGAACTCGGAGCACGGCAGGTTCGCCGGCCAGTCGATGTAGACGTACGTCTGCCCGTTGAGTTCGGCCCAGTCGACCGTGAACGCCTTGATGATGTAAACCACGGCGCTGAGGATCCCGAGCAGGATCCACCACGCGGAGAGGGTGAGGGCGGCATCGAGGGCGACCGTGCGGCTCCCGCGGCGGCGACTGTTCCATGCGACGACCGCAACGATCAGGGCGATCACCGCGAGCCCGATCCCGATGAAGAGCAGGGATTGTCCGAGTTCGTCAGATCCGAAGGTGAGCATCAGACGAGTCCCTCCGTCTCCTTCTCGAGCGCGATCTTCTCCTGCTGCAGGCGGATGCCGCGGCGGAACGCGACGGCGATCAGCCCGACCGTCACCCCGGTCGCGAAGAAGGGCGCGATGGTCCAGAACTCGAGCGGATGCGCGGGCTCTCCGGGGCCGATGCCCAGAGCGGTGGTGACGCCGTTGCGCCCCATGGTCTCCAGCATCACGATCAGGATCGGTGCGCCGACGAGCGTCCACCCGATCGCGTTGAACGCCCAGACGTTCGCCCGGACGAAGAACCGCCCTCGCAGAAAGTTCCAGGCGACCAGGGTCACCCCGGCGATGACCAGGACGGCCGCGAGAGCCCAGAGCACGATGGCGGCGATGATCGCGACGACCGACACGGTGTTCACGTCGTTCGCGATGATCAGCGCCTCGTCGGCGAACCCCTCGATGGAGATCGTGCCCGAGTCGGCCGATGCCGTGATCGGCTGCTGGTCGATCGGGACCGTCCAGGCGATCCCGGTCTCGCGGAAGGTGCTGCCGACACGCAGAACGGTGGCGAGCCCGACCGTGACCAGCGCTACGGCGGCATACAGGATCACGGTGATGGCATCCGCCGTCTCCGACCGGGTGGCTTTCGAGGTCGTATTCGTCGTGGTCATCAGACGAGTCCTTCCGTTTCGCGTTGCAGTCTTCGGCCGATCTCGAACAGTCCCGCGACGAGGGCGAGGGCGAACGCCCAGCCCACCGGCGCGAGGTCGAACTGCACGAGGAGCGTCCACAGCACGTCCTCGACCTGCGGATCGGTGGTAGCGAGGTCCTGCACGATCATGGCCCGGCCGACGCCGCCGGCGAACTGCCCGAACAGCGACCCGGCGATCATCAGGATGGAAGCGACCGCGAACATCCAGCCGAGCGATGCGCGGAACGGACGCGAGCGGATGAGGGAGACGCCGAGCCACCAGACGCCGGCGCACAGCGCCACGGTCGCGAGGGCGGGGAGCAGCGTCTCGAGGAGCAGCATCCAGCGGGCACCCGAGGGCATCGCCGGAACCGTGACGAGCGCGGTGTCGACCGTCGCTGCGCTCACGCCGGAGACTCCGTCCAGCGCGGTCAGGTCGACGTCATGCACGGGCATCGACACGGTCGGCGCGGTGCCGAAGATCTCGGATGCGGCCGAGGTGACGGCGATGATCGCGCCGATCCCGACGCTGACGGCGCCGGTGGCGATGAGTCCGAGGGCGATCCCGTCGACGAGTGAGGGGCGTCCTTCTCTGGTGCGCATCGCTGCCTCCTTGAGTTCGGTTGTTATCGACTGTCGTTAACATAACGACTGTCGATAACTCGGTCAACCCCCGGTATGCCCACGGCGAACACGGGCATACGTGCCCTGCCTGGTGGTTACTCTCGATGTACAGGCGCAGAGAACCGTCAGAGGAGTCAGCGCTTCGCCCCGTGCGAATAAGGAGTCACAGCATGTTCGAGAGATTCACGGACCGAGCCCGTCGAGTGGTCGTCCTCGCCCAAGAAGAGGCGAAGATGCTCAACCACAACTACATCGGCACCGAGCACATCCTGCTCGGTCTCATCCACGAGGGCGAGGGCGTCGCCGCCAAGGCGCTCGAAAGTCTCGGCATCTCCCTCGACGCGGTGCGCGAGCAGGTGCAGGACATCATCGGCCAGGGTCAGCAGCAGCCGACCGGCCACATCCCGTTCACCCCGCGCGCCAAGAAGGTGCTCGAGCTCAGCCTCCGCGAGGCCCTCCAGCTCGGCCACAACTACATCGGCACCGAGCACATCCTGCTCGGCCTCATCCGCGAGGGTGAGGGCGTCGCGGCCCAGGTGCTCGTCAAGCTCGGCGCCGACCTCAACAAGGTCCGCCAGCAGGTCATCCAGCTGCTCTCCGGCGCTCCCGGTCGCGAGCCGGCATCCGTCGGCGCGCAGACGAACGACTCGCCGGCCGGTGCACAGGGTGGGTCGGCGGTGCTCGACCAGTTCGGCCGCAACCTCACGCAGGCCGCGCGCGACAACAAGCTCGACCCGGTGATCGGGCGAGAGAAGGAGGCGGAGCGGGTCATGCAGATCCTCTCCCGTCGCTCCAAGAACAACCCCGTCCTGATCGGCGAGCCCGGCGTCGGCAAGACCGCCGTCGTCGAGGGTCTGGCCCAGGCGATCGTCAAGGGCGATGTGCCCGAGACGCTGAAGGACAAGCAGCTCTACTCGCTCGACCTCGGCTCGCTCATCGCCGGTTCCCGCTACCGCGGTGACTTCGAGGAGCGCCTGAAG
>Ga0160430_100425_pt1 | contig 24939 bp, 23 predicted proteins | sample HID1971I_E0MG_FD_108274 | JGI IMG/M metagenome (GOLD analysis project Ga0160430, IMG submission 108274) | Enriched millipede-associated microbial communities from UW Madison campus, WI, USA - HID1971I_E0 MG | ecosystem: Host-associated > Arthropoda: Insects > Digestive system > Unclassified ...
CCATCCTGCGGTTCAGCTCCGCCTTCAGCTGATACCGGCCGAGGGGAGCCCCGACGCCCGGATCATCGCCGCGGAGACGGGACGCGTCGAACTGGAGCTGCGTCGCCGCTTCCGTGAGGTCGGAAGCGCACGCGTCGAGATCGTCGTAGAACAGGTCGACAGCAGTCATCGATGCACCTCCGGTCTCCGTACGAACACTCTATGTCCTCATTCGAGGACGGTGCGACGATTCGCGATATATCTGTTCGCGGTGGCGGCGGGTGCGCTCGGCGGCCACGGGAGCACCGCCGCTGTGAGCAACCCGCATGCATCCGCTCCGGAGGCGTAGGGGAAGCGTGAGGATGGCAGCCGCGAGCGCTGTGCGGGAGTTGTATCGACTCCGTGCTCGACATCATCTACATCGCGCTGACTCTCGCGCTGTTCGCCCTCGTGTCCCTGGTCGCGAAGGGGGTGGATCGCGCATGATCGTCTTCGAGATCCTGGCCGCCGTCCTCGCCGTCGCCGCCGTCGTCTACCTCGTGGTCGCGCTCGTCGCACCGGAGAGGTTCTGATGGACGCGTCCGTCTGGTTCGGCATCCTGCAGATCACGGCCGTCGTGGTCGTGCTCGTACTCCTCTACCGCCCCCTGGGCGACTACATCGCCCACGTGTACACCTCGGCGCGCGACCTCCGGGTCGAGCGCGGCGTCTACCGACTCATCGGCGTCGACCCGTCCTCCGAGCAGACCTGGCGCGCCTACGCCCGCAGCGTGCTCGCCTTCTCGGTCGTCGGCGTCCTGCTCGTCTACGGACTGCAGCGACTCCAGGCGTTCCTGCCCCAGTCGCTCGGGCTCCCTGCCGTGCCGGAGGGGCTGGCGTTCAACACCGCCGCCTCTTTCGTGGCCAACACCAACTGGCAGTCCTACTCGCCGGAGCAGACCATGGGCTACACCGTGCAGCTCGCCGGGCTCACGGTGCAGAACTTCGTGTCGGCGGCCGTCGGTCTCACGATCGCGATCGCGCTGATCCGCGGACTCGCCCGCCGCGGCTCGTCGACGATCGGGAACTTCTGGGTCGACCTCATCCGCGGTCTCGGGCGTCTGCTGCTCCCGCTCGCCCTGATCGGCGCCGTGGCCCTCCTGGCCGGCGGCGTGATCCAGAACTTCGCGGGCTTCACCGATGTCACCACGGTGTCGGGCGGCACGCAGACGATCCCGGGCGGACCGGTCGCCTCACAGGAGGCGATCAAGCTGCTCGGCACCAACGGCGGCGGCTTCTTCAACGCCAACTCCGCGCATCCCTTCGAGAACCCGACCGGCTTCACGAACCTGGTGCAGGTGCTGCTGATCCTCGTCATCCCGTTCGCGCTCCCCCGCACGTTCGGCCGCATGATCGGCGACCACCGACAGGGTTACGCGATCGCGGCCGTCATGGGCACGCTCTTCCTCATCTCGACGTTCGCGCTCTCGGCCCTCGAACTGGCCGGCCGTGGCACCGCCCCCGAGCTCGCCGGCGCGGCGATGGAGGGCAAGGAGGTGCGCTTCGGCATCCTGAGCTCGACGCTGTTCGGCAGCGCCAGCACGCTCACCTCCACCGGCGCGGTCAACTCGATGCACGACTCGTACACGGCACTCGGCGGCATGATGCCGATGCTGAACATGATGCTCGGCGAGGTCGCCCCCGGCGGGGTCGGCTCGGGTCTCTACGGGATGCTCGTGCTCGCGATCATCGCCGTCTTCGTGGGCGGGCTGCTCGTCGGACGCACACCCGAGTACCTCGGCAAGCGGATCGGGCCGCGGGAGATCAAGCTCGCGAGCCTGTACATCCTCGTCGTCCCGGCTCTGGTCCTCGGCGGCACCGCCCTGAGCTTCGCGATCCCCGGCATCCGGGAGGACGTGGAGTCCACCAGCATCCTGAACCCGGGCGTGCACGGCATGAGCGAGGTGCTCTACGCGTTCACCTCGGCCGCGAACAACAACGGCTCGGCGTTCGCCGGGCTCACCGCGAACACTCCGTGGTTCAACACCGCGCTCGGCGTCGCCATGCTCCTCGGACGCTTCCTCCCCATCGTGCTCGTGCTGGCGCTGGCCGGCTCGTTCGCGGCGCAGGAGCGCGTCCCGGCCACCACCGGCACACTGCCCACCCACCGGCCGCAGTTCGTCGGCCTCCTCCTCACCGTGACGGTCGTCGTGACGGCGCTCACCTACTTCCCCGTGCTCGCACTGGGCCCCCTCGCTGAAGGACTCGTCTGACCATGACCCTCATCACCGACGCCTCGACTCCCGCCGATCACTCGACGACCGAGCCGCCCGCGCAGCACCCCCGCTCCTTCGGCTGGGCACAGCTCGTGCAGGCGCTCCCCGGGGCCCTGCGCAAGCTGAACCCGGCGGCACTGGTCCGCAACCCCGTCATGCTCCTCGTCTGGGTCGGCGCCGCGTTCACCACCGTGCTCGCGATCGCCGAGCCGTTCCTGGGCGGCGCCGCCGACTCCGGCGGGACGCCGGTCCCTGCACCGTTCACGTGGGGCATCGCCGCGTGGCTGTGGCTCACGGTCCTGTTCGCGAACGTCGCCGAGTCGGTGGCCGAGGGCCGCGGCAAAGCCCAGGCCGCAAGCCTGCGCAAGACCCGCACCAGCACCATGGCCCGGCGGGTGGTCGCCTACGACCAGGGAGCGGATGCCGCCGCCGAGCACGCCGCGACCACCCAGGTCTCCTCGGCCGAGCTGCAGCGCGACGACGTCGTGATCGTCACCGCCGGTGAGCTGATCCCCGGCGACGGCGACATCGTCTCGGGCATCGCGACCGTCGACGAGTCGGCCATCACGGGCGAGAGCGCTCCGGTGATCCGCGAATCCGGCGGCGATCGCAGTGCCGTGACCGGCGGCACCCGCGTGCTGTCCGACCGGATCGTCGTGCGCATCACCTCGAAGCCCGGCGAGACCTTCGTCGACCGGATGATCGCGCTCGTCGAGGGCGCCAGCCGTCAGCGCACGCCCAACGAGATCGCCCTGAACATCCTGCTCGCCAGCCTCTCGATCATCTTCCTGGTCGTCGTGCTCGCGCTGAACCCGATCGCGTCGTACGCCGCATCGCCCGTCAGCATCCCGGTGCTGATCGCCCTGCTCGTCTGCCTCATCCCGACCACCATCGGCGCCCTGCTCTCGGCCATCGGCATCGCCGGCATGGACCGGCTCGTGCAGCGCAACGTGCTCGCGATGTCCGGACGCGCGGTCGAGGCCGCCGGCGACGTCACCACACTGCTGCTCGACAAGACCGGCACCATCACCTACGGCAACCGCCGCGCGCACGAGGTGCTGCCCCTCCCCGACATCGACGCCGACGAGCTGCTGCGCGTCGCGGCGCTGTCGTCGCTCGCGGATCCGACCCCCGAGGGCGCATCGATCGTCGAGCTCGCCGCCGCGCACGGCATCCGGGTCATCGCCCCGGAGGATGCGGTGGTCGTCCCTTTCACGGCGCAGACCCGCATGAGCGGGCTCGATCTGGCGGACGGCACGCAGATCCGCAAGGGCGCCGGCTCCGCGGTGCGGGCCTGGCTCGGGCTCGACGCGGAGGATGCGGAGCTGACGGCCCGCACGGACTCCGTCGCCTCCAGCGGCGGCACCCCCCTCGTCGTCGCCGTGCGCGGTGCGGACGTTTCGTCTCGTCGCTCCGCTCCTCGCTCAACGACCGAGGCCCGGTCGGACGAGGCCCGGTCGGACGATGCGCTGTCGGACGATGCCCGGTCGGCCGAGGCCCGGTCGTCGAGCGAGCGCAGCGAGACGAGACGCCCCGTCGACGGACGCGTCCTCGGCGTCGTGCACCTCAAGGACATCGTGAAGGACGGCCTGCGCGAGCGCTTCGACGAGCTGCGCAGCATGGGCATCCGCACGGTCATGATCACCGGCGACAACCCGCTGACCGCGAAGGCCATCGCCGCGGAGGCCGGCGTCGACGACTTCCTGGCCGAGGCGACGCCGGAGGACAAGCTGGCCCTCATCCGCCGCGAGCAGGAGGGCGGACGCCTGGTCGCGATGACGGGCGACGGCACCAACGATGCTCCGGCCCTCGCCCAGGCCGACGTCGGCGTGGCGATGAACACCGGCACCTCGGCCGCGAAGGAGGCCGGCAACATGGTCGACCTCGACTCGGATCCGACCAAACTGATCGACATCGTCCGCATCGGCAAGCAACTGCTGATCACGCGCGGAGCACTCACCACGTTCTCGCTCGCGAACGACATCGCGAAGTACTTCGCCATCATCCCGGCGATGTTCATGGGGGTCTTCCCCGGCCTCGCGGCGCTGAACATCATGCAGCTGCACTCCCCGGCATCCGCCGTCACCAGCGCGATCATCTTCAACGCGATCGTGATCGTCTTCCTCATCCCACTCGCCCTGCGCGGTGTGAAGTACCGCCCGGCGAGCGCCGCCCAGATCCTGCAGCGCAACCTGCTCATCTACGGCCTCGGCGGTGTGATCGCACCGTTCATCGGCATCAAGCTCATCGACCTCGTCGTCAGCCTCATCCCGGGCTTCTGACCGGGCCTGCGTTTCGTCTCTGCGTTTCGTCTCGCTTCGCTCAACGACCGGTCAGCTCTGAAAGGCATCTCATGTCCTCCTCCCGCATCACCCTCCGCACCACCGGAGTCGCCATCCGCGCGATGCTCGTCCTCACCCTCGTGCTCGGCGTCGGGTACACGCTCCTCGTCACCGGGATCGGTCAGCTCGCGCTCCCCGGGCAGGCGAACGGCTCGCCCCTGCCCGGCGACCGGGGCAGCGCGCTGATCGGCCAGTCCTTCACGGATGCCGACGGCGATGCCCTGCCCGAGTACTTCCAGTCACGGCCCTCCGCAGCCGGCGACGGCTACGACGGTGCCGGCTCCAGCGGCAGCAACCTCGGCCCGGAGAACCCCGACCTCGTCTCCGCCATCAGCGAGCGCAAGGCCGCGATCGCGGAGCGCGAGGGCGTCGATCCGTCCGAGGTCCCCGCCGATGCGGTCACCGCCTCCGGCTCGGGCCTCGACCCGCACATCAGCGTCGCCTACGCCCTGCTCCAGGTACCGCGCGTGGCCGAGGCGCGCGGCCTCTCGGAACAGAAGGTGCGCGACCTCGTGGAGTCTAGGATTCAAGGGCGGGATCTGGGATTCCTCGGCGAAGAGCGCATCAACGTCGCCGAGCTCAACCTCGCTCTGGATGACGGGGAGGGCGCGTGAGCGCAGATCGGACGCATCGCTCGACACCCGAGCAGCCGCGCCGCGGACGCCTTCGCGTCCTGCTGGGCGCGGCTCCCGGCGTGGGCAAGACGTTCGAGATGCTCGCCGAAGGACGTCGGCTGCGGGAGGAGGGCCACGACGTCGTCATCGCGATCGTCGAGACGCATGAGCGCGCGGCCACCCTGGCGCAGACCGTCGGGCTGCCCGAGGTCCCCCGTCGCATCGACGACCACCGTGGCGTCGCCCTCACCGAGCTCGACCTCGATGCCGTGCTCGCCCGCGCCCCGGAGATCGCGCTCGTCGACGAGCTCGCACACACCAACAGTCCCGGCTCGCGACACCGGAAGCGCTGGCAGGACGTCGACGACCTGCTCGATGCCGGCATCGACGTGATCACCACGGTGAACGTGCAGCACATCGAATCGCTCAACGCCGTGGTCGAGAAGATCACCGGCATCGCGCAGCAGGAGACGATCCCGGATGCCGTGGTGCGGGCCGCGGACGAGGTCGAGGTGGTCGACCTCGCTCCGCAGTCCCTGCGCGATCGGCTCTCCGCCGGGCTCGTGTATCCGGCCGAACGGATCGACGCCGCGCTGTCGAACTACTTCCGGCTCGGCAACCTGACCGCCCTGCGCGAGCTCGCTCTGCTCTGGCTCGCCGACGAGGTCGACAGCGCCCTGCGCACCTACCGCGCCGAGCAGGGCATCGAGGGCACGTGGCAGGCCAGGGAGCGGGTCGTCGTCGCGCTCACCGGCGGGCCGGAGGGCGAGACCCTGCTGCGGCGAGGTGCGAGGATCGCCGCTCGCTCCGCCGGCGGGGAGCTGCTCGCCGTGCACGTCACGGCGCAGGACGGACTGCGCGACGAGACACCCGGAGCACTCGCCGCGCAACGCGCCCTCGTGGAATCGCTCGGCGGCACGTACCACCAGGTCGTCGGCGACGACATCCCCGCCACCCTGGTCGAGTTCGCGCAGGGAGCCGACGCCACCCAGCTGGTGATCGGCGTCAGCCGGCGCGGTCGACTCACCGCCGCGCTCACCGGGCCCGGCATCGGCTCGGAGGTGATCCGCCGCTCCGGCGACATCGACGTGCACATCGTGACGCACGCCGCCGCGGGTGGACGGCTGGCCCTGCCGCGGATGACGGGCGGCGCGCTCGGGTGGCGACGTCAGGTGCTCGGCTTCGCGGTCGCGCTCGTCTTCGGCCCCCTGCTGTCCTGGGTGATGTCCACGTCCCGCGGTCCGGAGCCGATACCGGCCGGGTGCCCGCCCTCCAGCTCCTCGTCGTCGTGGTCGCCCTCATCGGCGGCATCCGCCCGGCGGTGTTCGCCGCGGTGCTGTCGGGGATCACGCTCGACTTCCTGTTCGTCGCCCCACTGTTCACCATCACGATCGCCCACCCGCTGCACGTGCTCGCCCTCACGCTGTACGTCGTGATCGCGATCCTGGTGAGCCTCATCGTCGACCAGGCGGCCCGGCGCGCCCGCATCGCCCAGCGCGCCGCCGCGGAGGCCGAGCTGCTCGCCGCCGTCGCGGGCAACGTGCTGCGCGGCGACAACGCGGTGCTCGCCCTGGTGAGCCGCACCCGGGAGGCGTTCGGGCTCAGCGGTGTGCGACTGCTCGCGCCTGACGGCGAGGTGCTCGCGAGCGACGGGGAGCCGGTGGCGGACGGCCGGGCCACCACGATCCCGGTCGGCATCGGCCCCGGCGGAGGCCCCCGCGCGGTGCTCGAGCTCAACGGCGAGGCGCTCGCCGGACCCGAGCGGCGACTGCTCGACGCGATCGTCGCGCAGCTGTCCGCCGCGATCGAGCACACCGACCTGCGGGCGACCGCCAGCGAGGCCGAGGCTCTCGCCGAGACCGACCAGGTGCGCAGCGCCCTGCTCTCGGCCGTGAGTCACGACCTCCGGCGCCCGCTGGCCTCGGCCGTCGCGGCGATCGGCGGGCTGCGCGGCGCCCACGAGCTCTCGGCCTCCGATCGCGAGGAGCTGCTCGCCACGGCCGACGAGAGCCTCGCGACCCTGTCGACGCTGGTCACCGACCTGCTCGACGTCAGCCGCGTGCAGGCGGGAGTGCTCGCCGTCTCGGCCTCGCGGATGGACGCGGCCGGCACCGTGCTCGCCGCGGTCGACGAGCTCGGACTCGGACCGGCCGACGTCGAGCTCGCCCTCGACCCCGATCTGCCGCCCGTGTTCGCCGACCCCGTGCTGCTGCAGCGCGTGCTGGTCAACGTGCTCGCCAACGCGCATCGCCATGCCCCGGACGGCAGCCGGGTGATCATCTCCACGAGCGCGCTCGGCGACCACGCGGAGATCCGGGTGATCGACCGCGGGGAGGGCGTCTCCCCCGAGCGACGGGACCGCATCTTCCAGCCGTTCCAGCGCTTCGGCGACACCGACAACACGACGGGACTCGGTCTCGGACTCGCCCTGTCGCGCGGTTTCACCGAGGGCATGGGCGGTACCCTGACACCCGAGGACACCCCTGGCGGCGGACTCACCATGGTCATCTCCCTGCCGCTCGGCGCAGGGCTCACCGACACGGAGGGGACGGAGTGAAGCTCCTCATCGCCGACGACGACCCGCAGATGGTGCGGGCGCTGCGGATCACCCTCGCCGCCCACGGGTACGAGGTCGTCGTGGCCGCCGACGGTGCCGCCGCGATCGCCGCGGCCGCGCAGACGCATCCCGACCTCATCATGCTCGACCTCGGGATGCCGCGGCTCGACGGCATCGAGGTGATCCAGGCGCTGCGCGGATGGACGAACGTGCCGATCATCGTGGTGTCCGGCCGCACGGGCTCCGCCGACAAGGTCGAGGCCCTGGACGCGGGGGCCGACGACTTCGTGACGAAGCCCTTTCAGGTCGACGAGCTGCTCGCCCGGCTGCGGGCGCTCTCGCGTCGATCCGTGCCGGCGAACGGGGAGTCGGCCGTGACGTTCGGCGACGTGGTGGTGGACCTCGCCACGAAAACCGTGACCCGTGGCGGCACGCGCGTGCATCTGACCCCGACGGAGTGGCGGATGCTGGAGCACCTGTCGCGGCACCCCGGCGCCCTGGTCACCCGGCAGGACCTGCTCAAGGAAATCTGGGGCAGCGAGCAGGTGTCCGATTCGGGCTACCTGCGGCTGTACATGTCGCAGCTGCGCAAGAAGCTCGAGCAGGAGCCGGGCGCTCCCGCGCATCTGCTCACCGAGACCGGGATGGGCTACCGCCTCGTGCTCTGAGGGGCCGGATGCCCCGGACGGCACCCGCTGGCGCTGTTTCCCGCGCCTTCCGATGCGAGGTGTCAGCGCCGCGCGCGAGCCCGCCGGCGCACCGACGCGATGACCGCCACGGCCACCAGCGCCACGGCCACGACGATCGCGGCGACCGCGGTGGGGGTGCTCTCCGGCTGCCCCGTGAGGCGACCGATCGCGAGCCACACCAGGCCCCAGGCCGTCGCAAGGGCAGGGGCGAGGCGGCCGGTCACCCACGCGGCGGCGGCGCCGATCGCCAGGACCACGACGAGCACGGCGACGGCCCAGACGTCCGCCTGCTGCGCCCAGCCGTCGGGAGCGATCTGCGTCAGCCAGGCGGCGGTGTTGGCGACGGTCGCGATCGTGACCCAGCCGAAGTGCAGGCCGTTCGCTCCGTCGGTCAGCACGCGGTCGGCGATGCTGCGCGCCGGGAAGCGCCCCAGCACCACGATGACCCGCGCGAGAACCGCCAGCAGCAGCGCGATCACGACCACCGTCAGCCAGAGGGAGAGATACCGGGCCGTCACGAGCCAGAGGCCGTTCAGCACCATCGACACGGCGATCCATCCGCCCACGGCCTGCTGCCGCGGATCCTGTCGCTGCGCCGGGAACGCCTGCCACACCGTGTAGGCGATCAGGCCGAGGTAGATCAGCGACCAGATCGAGAATGCGGGACCGGCGGGAGCGAGGTAGGAGCCCTGCGCGGAGAGCGCACCGTCCTGGAGGTCGTCGACCGACGCCCCGCCGAACGCCCCGGCGCCGACGGACGCCGCGATCAGCATGAACGACGCCGCCGCGATGATCAGGCTCTGCCGGGCGATGCCCCTCGTCCGTGATTCCATGTCCCGAACGCTACGGGCGCAGGGGCCGAAACGCACCGGGGTTGACACCGCGAAACGCTTTCGCTAACCAGGTTAGCCAATCCGAGAGCTGCGGATCACGCTCAGACCCGGGCGAACGCCGCGTCGATGAGGACCTCGGCGGCCCCGCGCGCCTGGACGGCCACGGTGGGATCCGCGGAGATCGCGGCCGTGCTCTGCGCCCCCTCCGCGAGGATCGACAGCTGCGCCGCGAGCGCATCGGGTGCACCGGTCTCGGCGACGAGCGCGGCCATGTACTCCTGGAACGACGCCTTGTGCGCGCGGACGATCTCCGCGACATCCGGATTCGTCCCGCCGAGCTCCCCGAAGGCGTTGATGAACGCGCACCCCCGGAAGTCGTCGGCGCAGAACCAGTTCTCGAGGTAGCCGTAGACCGCGAGGAGGCGGGCGCGGGGGTCGTCACCGGCCTCGGCGACCGCGGCGGAGAGCCCCGCCTCCCACTCGGCGTGCTTGCGCGCGAGCACGGCGGCGACGATGTCGGTCTTCGCGGGGAAGAGCGAGTACAGGCGGCGCAGCGACACGCCGGCGGACTGGCGGAGCTCGTCCATCCCGACAGCCGCATACCCCTTGCGGTAGTAGAGCTCCTCCGCGGCGGTGAGGATGCGCTCGCGAGCCTCGTCTTCGGTCATACCCAGGAGTTTACTTGACACGAGAACGCACGTTCTCTATGTTGGTCATATCGAGCGAGAACGATCGTTCTCACCGGGACCGAAAGGATCAGGATCATGGGCTACATCACCGTCGGCAACGAGAACAGCACCCCGATCGAGCTCTACTACGAAGACCAGGGAGCCGGCCAGCCCGTCGTCCTGATCCACGGCTACCCGCTCGACGGCCATAGCTGGGAGCGCCAGACGCGCGAGCTGCTCGACCAGGGCTACCGCGTCATCACCTACGACCGTCGCGGCTTCGGGCAGTCCTCGAAGGTGAACGCCGGGTACGACTACGACACCTTCGCCGCCGACCTGAACACGGTGCTCGAGACCCTCGACCTGCGTGACGTGGTGCTCGTCGGCTTCTCGATGGGCACCGGGGAGCTCGCCCGCTACGTCAGCCGCTACGGACACGAGCGCGTCGCCAAGCTGGCCTTCCTCGCCTCGCTCGAGCCCTTCCTGGTGCAGCGCGACGACAACCCCGAGGGCGTACCGCAGGAGGTCTTCGACGGGATCGAGGCCGCGGCGAAGGGCGACCGCTTCGCCTGGTTCACCGACTTCTACAAGAACTTCTACAACCTCGACGAGAACCTCGGATCGCGCATCAGCGAGGAGGCCGTGACCGGCAGCTGGAACGTCGCCATCGGCAGCGCCCCCGTCGCCGCCTACGCCGTCGTGTCGTCCTGGATCGAGGACTTCCGCGCCGACGTCGAGGCCGTGGCCGCCGCGGCGAAGCCCACCCTGATCCTGCACGGCACGAAGGACAACATCCTCCCGATCGACGCGACCGCCCGCCGGTTCCACCAGGCCGTGCCCGCGGCCGACTACCTCGAGGTCGAGGGCGCGCCGCACGGCCTGCTCTGGACCCACGCCGACGAGGTCAACGCCGCGCTGAAGGACTTCCTGGCGAAGTAGTCCCGCGTGACGCTCCTGCTGAAACGGAGACGATCCGCCTCGCCGTCGGCATGTCACTCGATGACACGCCGACGAGCGGGCGGATCGTCTCCGTTTCGGCGTCGGGTCAGACCTCGCGCAGCCACCGCAGGGTGCGGGCGAGCAGCTCGCGATGACCCGCCGACGCATACGAGCGCGAGTCGTGCCCGAGCGCGTCGTACGCCACCCTCGACGGGCCGAGCTCGCGCGTCCACACGAGCGGGTGCCGCACGCCGTCGTGCTCGTGCCACGCCAGCCGGTCGATCTCGGCATCCAGCCGGAGGTCCGTGTAGCGCTCGTCGTCGACGGCGAAGTCATGCAGCCCGGTGGCGAGCGGGTGCTCCGGATCCAGCCGCACCTGCGCCGCGCCGAAGTCCGGATGCCACGACCGACCGCGCACCCATCGTCCGCCGAGGGCGCGCTCGTAGCTCGGGTAGTCGCGCAGGCTCGCCGCCGCCGAGTGCACCGCGAGGATGCCGATGCCGCGTTCGAGCCCGGCCGCGAGGGCGGCATCCCCCTCCGCGAGGGACGCGACGGGTTGCTCGCGCTCGATTCCCGGCGCCTGCGCATCGGTCGGATCGTCGGCATCCGGGCCCTCGGGGTCGCCCGCATTGACGACGAGCAGCCGCACACCGTCGTCGAGTCGACGCAGGGCTCCGTCGACATCGGTCTCGATCCGCGGGGAGAAGCCGGCGGCGCGCACGAGTTCGGCCAGCAGCGGACTGGTCTCCGGATACGGGTGCCACGGATCGGCGTACCGTCCGGTCCCCGTGAGGATGAGCGCATCGACCATGATCTAGCCCTGCGAGATCAGCTTCTTGACCAGGTACTCGTGCACGGCTTCGGGGCCGCCCTCCGAGCCGAAGCCGCTCTCCTTGCGTCCGCCGAAGAACGTGTCCCGGGCACCGACGCCGAACTTGTTGACGCTCACCATCCCGACGTCCAGGCGACGCGGCAGACGCAGCGCCCGGTCGGCATCCTTCGTGAACACGTAGGCGGCGAGGCCGTACGGGAGGGCATTCGCCCGGGCGATCACCTCGTCCTCGTCGGTGAACACGCTCGTGGCCGCGATCGGTCCGAAGGGCTCATCGTGCATCACGAGGGCGTCGTCCGGGACGTCGGCGAGGAGCGTGGCGGGCCAGTAGTAGCCGACGCTGTCGTCTCCCGAACCGCCGGCGACGACCGTCGCCCCGCGCTCGACCGCGTCCTCGATGAACGGGGCCATCGCGTCATAGCGGCGCGAGTTCGCGAGCGGTCCCATCTCCGTCGCCTCGTCGAAGCCGTCACCGGTGCGTGCGGCCGCGAGGAGCTCGCCGAAGCGGGCGACGAACTGCGCGTGGACCGACTCGTGCACGTAGAAGCGCACGGGAGACCCGCACGACTGCCCCGTGTTGTGGACCTTGGCGCCGAGGGCCTGCCGCGCGACCTCCTCCACGTCGACGTCGTCGAAGACCAGGACCGGCGCGTGTCCGCCGAGCTCGAGCATCACGGGCTTCGCCGCGTCTCCGGCGAGGCGGGCGAGGTGCTTGCCCACGCCGATCGACCCCGTGAACGAGACCTTGCGGATGACGGGCGAGGCGATCAGCGTCTCGGAGATCTGCGCCGGGTCGCCGAACAGCATGCTCAGCACGCCGTCGGGCAGACCGGCGTCGACGAGGGCGTCCGCGAGGGCGACGGCGCTGGCGGGGGTCTCCTCCGCGGGCTTGATGACGACCGTGCAGCCGGCGGCGAGGGCAGCGGCGACCTTGCGCCCCGGCACCGTGAGTGGATAGTTCCACGGCGTGAACGCGGCGACCGGCCCCACCGGCTCGGTGACGACCAGGGTGCGCCCCTCGTCTCCGGCGGTGGGGAGGACGACCCCGTAGGCGCGGGGCGCCTCGGTGGCCAGGGAGTCGATGATGTCGGCGGTGTAGTCGACCTCGCCGAGCGAGTCGCCGTAGGGCTTGCCGTTCTCGAGCGTCATGGCACGGGCGATCGGCTCGCGCCGGTCGCGCAGCAGCTGTGCCGCACGCATGAGGATCGCGGCGCGGTGGTGCGGCGAGGTGTCCCGCCACGCTTCGGCGGCACGACCGGCGCCGGCGAGCGCATCGGCGATGTCCTCCGCCGTCGCGAGCGGCACCCGCCCGATCACCTTCCTGGTCGCCGGGTTCTCCACGGCGGCCGTCTCACGGTCGGCGGCGCCGATGCGCCGTCCGTCCACCAGAAGCTCGATCTCCGGGTATCCGGATTCCGTTGACGTCATGGAAGCACCTCAGATCCTCTGGGTGGGAATGCGCTGTCCCACATGTCTTGATTGTTACCAATGGTAAGCCTGATGGAAGCAGAAAGCGCATTCCTGCATGGTTCGCGATAGTCTTCTTCACGATGACTCTCGATGCGCGTGGCGGACGACCGCCCACCCTCTCGGACGTCGCACGCCTGGCCGGCGTCTCCCAGTCGACCGCGTCGCGCGTCGTGAACGGCTCGGCTCGGCGCGTCGACGACGGATACCGCGAACGCGTGCTCGGCGCGGCGCGTCAGCTCGGCTACGCGCCGAACATCGCGGCGCAGGCCGTGGCGCGGGGCGCATCGCACCGGATCGCCCTCATCACGGGCGGCATCGCGGACGCCTACTTCTCGGCGATGACCGCGGCGATCATGAACGCGGCGGAGGAGATCGATCTGCGCGTCTCCCTCGCCGTCAGCTCGCGCCGCACCGAGCGCGAGCTCGAGCTGGTCCGCGAGCTCCGCGGCGAGCAGCCGCGCGCGATCATCCTCGCCGGCACCGGCTACACCGACTCGCGTTCCGATCCGGCCGTCGAGGCCGAGCTGCTGCGCTACCAGGAGACCGGCGGGCGCGTGGTGCTGATCAGCCGCACCGACATGCCGTTCGAGACCGTGTACTTCGACAACTTCGAGGGCGCTCGTCGCCTCGCGGTGGAGATGGTGGCGCGTGGCTACCGCTCGCCGCTGCTCCTGGGGAGCGACCTGCCGCTGCGTTCCATGCAGGAGCGGATCGACGGCTTCACGGCCGGCTTCGCGGAGGCCGGTATCGCGATCCCGCCGTCGCGCGTGCTGCGGCCCGGGTTCCACTGGGACGGTGCGCGGGAACTCCTGGCGACGCTCGACGACGACGTCCTCGCGTCGGCGGATCTCGTGTTCGCCGTGACCGACGTCCTCGCCCTGGGCGCGCTCAACGGCCTCCGCGAGCGCGGCATCGACACCCCGGGGCGGATCGGCGTCGCCGGGTTCGACGACATCACGACGCTGCGCGATGTCGTGCCGCCCCTCACGAGCGTGCACGTGCCGCTCGACGAGGTGGCCGCCGAGGCGATCCACCGCGCCACGGCCGCGCCCGAGGACCTGCGCCGACGCGTCATCCCCACCCACCCGGTGGTGCGCGCGAGCACACCGCCCCGCTGAGTCCGAGGGCGACGTGCGGCGCCGGCGGGTCATGCCTTGACACCGCCCGACATGAGGTCGAGGCGCCAGAACCGCTGCAGCGACAGGAACAGGGCGACGACCGGGATGATCGCGATCGCCGCGCCCGTGATCACGAGCGAGTAGAGCGCGGCCTGGGAGGCGCCGGCGCGGAGCATCGCGTAGAGCCCGAGAGTGAGCGGGAACTTCGAATCGTCCGTCAGCATGATGAACGGCAGCAGGAAGTTGTTCCAGATCGCGATGAACTGCAGCAGGAACACGGTCACCAGGGCGGGTGACATCAGCCGCAGACCCGTCGACAGGAAGATGCGCCATTCCGTGGCCCCGTCGATGCGCGCGGCCTCCATGATCTCGTTCGGCACCGACGCCTCGGCGTAGATCTTGCACAGGTAGATCGCGTACGGACTCACCAGCAGCGGCAGGATCACCGAGAAGTAGTTGTTGGTCATGCCGAACTGTGCCAGCAGCAGGTACTGCGGGATCGCGAGCATGATCTGGGGCAGCAGCACGGCCGCGACGATGATCCGGAAGATCGACGTGCTCCCCCGGAACCGGTACTTGGCGAGGGCGTACCCCGCGGCTGCGGCGATGAGCGTCGAGGCGATGCCGCCGCCGCCCGCGTAGAGCGCGGAGTTGAGCATCCAGCGCCCGAAGATGCCGTCGCGGTAGGCGAGCAGCTCGGCGATGTTCTCGAACAGGCCGCCGGTGAACGACGGGAGCGCGGTGGGCGTGGAGAACAGCTCCGTGCTGCTCTTGGTCGCCGCGATCACGATCCACAGCACCGGCAGCACGCAGTACAGCGCACCGACGAACAGGACGATCGTGGAGAAGAGGTTGGTGCGGCTCCGACGCCGAGGGCTGGACACGACGGCGGTCATCGCTTCTTTCCGATCAGGATTCCGACACGGTTCACGAGGACGGATGCCCCGACCGTGAGCACCACGAGCAGCAGCGAGGTGGCCGCGGCGCGGTGGATGTCGTCGTTGACGAAGGCGTCGGTGTAGACCTTCATCAGCGGCACCCAGGTCGACGAGATCGCGTTCGCGAGCGGGCGCAGGGTCGTCGGCTCGTTGAACAGCTGCAGGGCGCCGAGCACGGAGAAGAGCGAGCACATCACGATCGCCGGCCGGATCAGCGGCAGTTTGATGCGCAGCGCGATCTGGAGCTCGCCGGCACCGTCGAGCTTCGCGGCCTCGTACATCTCCTGCGGCAGCCCGCGCAGGGCCGTGTACATGATCACCATGTTGAAGCCGACCACTCCCCAGACGGCGATGTTCGCGACGGAGAAGAAGATCTCCGTCCCCCCGAAGAAGTCGATGACCTCGCCGCCGATCGGACTGGTGGCCGGAAGGTAGAGGAACCCCCAGAGCAGGGAGGCGATCACACCGGGGACCGCGTAGGGCAGGAAGATGAGGATCCGCCAGACGCCGATGAGGCGGGTGCGGTCCGCATCCAGGCAGAGCGCGAAGAGCGCGGCGAGGATGATGGTGCCCGGCACGCCGATGCCCGCGACGATCAGCATGCGCCCGAGGCCCGCCCACAGCTCGGAGTCGAGGAAGGCGGCGACGTAGTTCTCGATCCCGACGAACTCGAGCGTCGAGTCCCCGCCCAGCAGTCCACCGGAGATCCGGCGCTGCATCAGGCTGAGGATGAGCGCGTAGATCGCCGGGGCGAGGGTGAAGAGGGCGAGCAGGATCAGAGCGGGCGTCAGCAGCGCGAGTGCGAAGCCGGCGTTCGTCCTCTGTCGACGTCGGCCGCGCGGTTCTTCCTCGGTCCGCCGGCTCGATCGCCGCGGGGCGGTGGTGGTGGTCACGTCTGTCCTTCTCTCGGGACGGTGGGTGGGGCGACTGCGCCCCACCCACCGGGAATGCTATTTCTCGACGGTGAAGCCGAGCTTCTTCATGTCGGCGACCGTGGTCTCCTGCATGTTCTTCAACACGTCGGAGAAGGACGAGCCGGATTCGATGGCCGCGGCGAAGCCGTCGTTGTACGCGCCGAAAGTGACCGTCGCGTTCGGACCCCAGAGGTCGAACGTGCGCGCACCCTCGGAGATCTTCGCGACCGTCGAGTAGTAGTCGGGCTGGTTCGGCATGTACGCGGGAGGCGTCTGCAGGGCGTCGAGCTTCTGCCCGTTGATGGCCGCCGGGAAGATGTTGATCTTCTCGACCTGGAGAGCGAGCGCCTCGTCGCTGGTGTTGAACCAGTCGATGAACGCGGCCGCCTCCTTCGGGTGCTTCGAGTCGGTGGTGACGGCCGTCGCCGACCCGCCCCAGATGCCCGTGGTAGCGTCGCCCGCGTTCCAGTCCGGAAGCGCGGTCATCGTCCACTTGCCCTTGGTGTTGGGGGCGATGCCGCCGAACTGGGCGGGGGCCCAGGCACCGGAGATCCATCCGGCGTACGTGCCGTCGTCCATCTCCTTGTTCCACTGCGGCGACCAGAACGGCTCGCCCTTGATGACGCCCTCGTCGATCAGGCCCTGCCAGTAGTCGGCGACCTTCACCGAGTCGGCGTCGTCGATCGCGACCTTCCAGGTGTCGCCCTCGGCGGACCACCAGTTCGCCCCGGCCTGCTGGGTGAGACCGGTGAACCAGCCCGGGTCCGCCGAGCTGAACGTGCCGAGGTACTTGCTCGGGTCGGCCTCGTGCAGCTTGCGGGCGACGTCGGCGTACTCGTCCCACGTGGTGGGCGGCGTGAGGCCGTACTGCTCGAAGATGTCGTGCCGGTAGAAGAACACCAGCGGCGCGAAGTCCTGGGGCAGGCCGAAGACCTTGCCGTCGAACGACACCTGGTCGAAGGCCGCGGGCGTGAAGCTGTCCGCCGCGTCCTTCGTGTACTCGGTGATGTCGGCGGCGACCCCGTTCGCGACGAGTGCCGGCAGCGCCTGGTACTCGACCTTCACGATGTCGGCGGCGTCACCGGACTTGTGCGCGGTGAGGATGCGGCTGACGAGTTCGTTGCCGCCGGCGGGGTCGGTGACCTCGACCTGGATGTCGGGGTGCGACTCGTTCCAGACCTTCGCGATCTCGGGCATCGACGGGTCCCACGACCACATCTGCAGCGTGACGGGCCCGCTGCTCTCGTTCTCGGTTCCGGTTCCGGCGCCGCAACCGGCGAGCAGCGCGGCAGAGGCGACGATCGCCCCGGCGGCCAACAGGGTCCTTCTCATGGTGCATCTCCTTTGATGGGGGGAATGTCTTCGGGTAGACGGAGGGAAAGCGATGTCGGAATGCGCTTTCCCTAGAGAATAAGGATACGTCGCATGGCTGTCAAGCCGCTGCTCACGCCATCGCCGCGAGCTCGCCGAGCGACACGGCGTGCGCCGCGTCCTCACCACGGGAGACCCTCTGCACCTCGCCGACGACGGACTCCCCCAGACGGCGGAGCTCGTTGCCCAGCGCGCCCGCGATGTGCGGGGTGACGATCACCGACGGCGACTCGAGGAGCACATGCCCCGCGGGGAGCGGCTCCGGATCCGTGACGTCGAGCACGGCCCGCAGCCGCCCGGCCCGGACCTCGTCGACGAGGGCCGCATGGTCCACGATCGGACCCCGCGCGGTGTTGATCAGGGTCGCTCCGTCGGGCATCAGCCCGAGCAGTCGGCGACTCACGAGACCGACGGTCTCGGGGAGCAGCGGCGCGTGGACGCTCACGATGTCACTGCCCGCGAAGAGCTCGTCGAGGTCGACCACCCGGGCGTCCTCGCGGATCGGATCATCCTCACGCAGATACGGATCGCTCACCGCGACATCGAGATCGAAGCCGCGCAGCAGCGCGATCACCCGCCGCCCGATCTTCGATGCGCCCAGGATGCCGATGCGGCGCCGATGATTGCCGATCCCCTCGAACAGGGGCGAGAGGTCACGTGCGGGATCCCGGCGGTGGGCGGTCGCGGCCGCCGCGACGCCCTTGCCCTCGAGAAGGATCATGGCGAGCGTGTACTCCGCGACGGGCACGGCGTTCGCCGCGGCCGCGGTCGTCACCCGGATCCCGCGATGCCAGACCTCGGGGTCGAGGTGCTCCTTGACCGTTCCCGCCGCGTGGTGGATCACACGGAGGGCCGGCATGCGGTCCAGCTCCTCCGGCCCGATCCGTGGGCAGCCCCATCCGGTGATGAGCGTGTGGACCGTGTCGAGGCGCGGATCGTCCAGGGTCTGCGTCACCGGGCGATCACCGAAGTCCAGCAGAGCGCCGAGAGCCGCGAACTGCTCGGGAGCGAACAGCTGGGTCACGAGACCGCGTCGCATCACGAACTGCGCGGGCGGGCGCGCGCTCTCCGCCTGGCTCGGGGGAAGGATCATCGATTCTCCTTGTCGGATGCGGCGGCGGCGGGCTACGATCAGTCCGCGGGAAACCGCATTCCGAGAATGTACCAGCATCCGGAATCACGTGACGCACACGAAGGGAGACGATCGCGGTGACGACGTCGAAGATCGCGGCCGGCTCCGGCAGCTGGGTGCAGTGGAACCCGGCGAGCGTCGGAGACGACGTTCCCCTCGCCGAGTCGATCGACCTCGTGCACGAGCTCTTCGAGGACCCGACCGTGCGCGTGCTCGACACCGCGAACAACTACGGCTTCGGAGCCAGCGAAGAGCGGATCGGCATGGCGATCCGGGAGTACGGCATCGTCCCCGACGGCTTCACGATCCAGACCAAGGCGGACCGCGACATGACGACCGGGGACTTCTCCGGCGCCCGCGTGCGCCGTTCCCTCGACGAGAGCCGGACCCGCCTCGGGTTCGACCGTCTGCCGGTGGTCTACCTGCACGACCCCGAGAACATCAGCTGGGAGCAGGCCTTCGCCGCCGATGGTCCGGTCGCCGCGCTGGTCGCGGCTCGCGAAGCGGGGATCATCGGAACCCTCGGCGTCGCGGGCGGGCCCTCCGACCTCATGCGGCGCTATCTCGACACCGGTCTCTTCGAGGCGCTCATCACCCACAACCGCTACACGCTGGCCGACCGCAGCGCCGACCGTCTGCTCGACCACGCACACGCGCTCGGCGTGCACGTCACGAACGCCTCCCCCTACGGAGGCGGGTTCCTCACCGCCTGGCCGCCGCCCACCGAGCGCTACGCCTACGGCCCCGCAGCACCGAGCGTGCGCCGGACCGCGGAGCAGGCGGCCGCGCTCTGCACCGCAGCCGGCGTCCCGCTCATCGCCGCGGCCCTCGCGTTCTCCACCGAGGATCCTCGCATCGACCGCACGATCATCGGCATGCGCACGGTGGACGACCTGCGGGCCACCCGGGAGCTCCTCGAGGTGACGGTCGACGATGAGCTGCTCGACGCGCTGCGCGGGCTCGACTCGGACCCGCGGGGCTGGCAGGATCCGCCCGCAGACCGACCCTCCGCTCCCCCTCAGCCGCGCATGGCGACGCCGCGGCGCCAGTAGCCCATGAAGGCGACCTGCCCGCGGTCGATGCCCAGGTCCTTGACGAGATGCCGGCGCAGCGTGGTGACCACGCCGCTCTCCCCCGCGATCCAGAAGTAGCGTTCGGCCGGGGCCTCGGCCGCCGCGATGTCCTCACCGAGCCCCGAGTACTCCGGCGTCTCCCACACGAGGTCCTCGCCGTCGATGTCCTTCACGCGGATCTCGTCCGCGGCGTCGGCATCCCCGAGGTGGGCGAGCACGGCCGGGATCAGTCGCAGCCCGTGCGGCTCGCCGGCGTCGCGGGGCAGCCAGTGCACCTCGACACCCGAGGGCACGTCGATGCGCAGGATGTCGGCCGGCGACGGCACCTCGATGAACGCGACACCGCGCAGGTCGCGAGGAGCGTCCTCCAGGATCCGGGCGATCGCCGGAGCGGCCGTCTCGTCGCCCGCGAGCACCACCGACGACGCGGTTCCCGGCACGTACTCGGCCCCACCGTGCGCATCGGCCTCGACCCCTCGCCGCGGCCCGACCAGGTAGAGCTCCTGGCCGACCGCCGCCTGGCTCGCCCACAGCGATGCGGGACCGGTCAGTCCGGGCTCCAGGTGCAGCACGAAGTCGACGTCCACCTCGGTCCCGGTCTCCGGGTCGACGCGCAGGTCGCGCACGGAGTAGGTGCGCATCGAGCCACGTTCCTCCTCCGGCACCGCCAGGAACGCCTGCCACCAGTTGTCGGAGGCCCGGTCGAGCTCCGGCAGCACGCCGGAGGCCGGGGGGAAGACGAGCTTGATGCGACTGTCGAACACCTCGCCGGGAGTTCCGAACTCGAACAGCTCGTCGCCGCCGAAGGTCACCCGCACGAACGACGGCGAGATGCGCACGACGGCGCGGACCTCGGCGCGGGTGAGGATGTAGGTCGGACGCTCGGTCGTGGTCGTCTCAGCGGACATGGTGCCTCCCGATGGGTGTGACCATCGGCTTCCCGGAGACCGGGTCGATGGTGATCTGATTGGCGAGGCCGAAGACCTCGTGGACGAGTTCGGCGGTGACGACATCCTGCGGTGCGCCCGTCGCGTGCACCCGGCCGTCCTTCATGGCGACCAGCTCGTCGGCGTAGCGCGCGGCCAGGTTCAGGTCGTGCAGCACCATGACGATGGTGGTGCCGCGCGAGACGCTCAGGTCGGTGAGCAGGTCGAGCACCTCGACCTGGTGCGCGACGTCGAGGAACGTGGTGGGCTCGTCCAGCAGCAGGATGTCGGTCTCCTGCGCCAGGGCCATCGCGATCCACACGCGCTGCCGCTGACCGCCCGAGAGCTCGTCGACACTGCGGTCGGCGAGGTCGGAGATGCCGGTCGCGTCGAGGGCGTCGGCCACCACCTCGTAGTCGTGCGTGCTCCAGCGCGCGAGCATCTTCTGATGCGGATGGCGGCCGCGCCCGACGAGGTCGGCGACCGCGATGCCCTCGGGCGCGACCGGCGACTGCGGCAGCAGGCCGAGGATGCGCGCGACCTCCTTGGTGGGACGCGCGTGCACGGACTTGCCGTCGAGGACGATCTGTCCCTCGGTCGGCGAGAGCAGGCGGGCCAGTGAGCGCAGCAGCGTCGACTTCCCGCATCCGTTCGCGCCGACGATGGTCGTGATCCGGCCCGGGGCGATCTGCAGGTCGAGACCGTCGATGATGGTGCGGTCTCCGTACGCGAGCGTCACCCCGTCAGCGAACAGGCTGTGCGAGACGGTCATAGCGAACCCCCGGAACGGTTGGTGCGGATGAGGAGGTAGATCAGATAGGGCGCGCCGACCACGCCGGTGATGACGCCGACGGGGTAGCGGGTGCCGAACGCGAACTGGCCGATCAGATCGCCGCCGAGCACGAGCACGGCGCCGACGAATGCCGACGGCAGGAGCAGGTTGGCACCGGGGCCGGTGATGCGCGCGGCGATGGGCCCGGCCATGAATGCGACGAATGCGATCGGTCCGGTCGCCGCGGTCGCGAACGCGAGCAGCGCGACCGCGCCGAGGATGAGCAGCAGGCGCGTGGTGTTCACGCGCACGCCGAGGCCGGCCGCGGAGTCGTCTCCCAGCTGGAGCGTCCCGAGCGCACGACCCTGCGACAACATCAGCGGCACGATGATCGCCGCGGCGATCACCATCGGCAGCACGCGCTCCCAGGACGCGTTGTTGAGGCTTCCGGTCAGCCACTGCATGGCGGTCTGGATGTCCCAGTTCGGAGCGCGCGAGAGCAGGTAGGAGACGACGCTCTGCAGCATCGCCGCGACGCCGATGCCGATCAGGATCAGTCGCGTGCCGGCGAAGCCGCCCTTGATCGAGAGCAGGTAGATCGTGAAGGCGGTGAGGATCGCGCCGCCGAGCGCGAGCACCGACACGACCGGGCCGTTGACGGACAGCACCACGATGCCGAACACCGCCGCCGCCCCGGCGCCGTTCGAGATGCCGATGATGTCGGGCGAGGCGAGCGGGTTGCGCAGCATCGTCTGGAAGCAGACACCCGCCATCCCGAAGCCGATGCCGGTGAGGACCGCCAGGATCGCCCGCGGCAGCCGCAGGTCGCCCACCGTGAAGGAGGCGCCGGGCACGGTCTGGCCCAGGATCACGCGGATCACCTCGTCGGGCGCGTAGAAGGTGTTGCCCACCATGAGTGCCACGGCGAAGAGCGCGAGCACGAGGACGCCGAGGACGATCGTGGCGATCGCGTGACGACGATGGCGGGATCGGCGGCCGGACACGATCCGGGCGAGCCGCGCGGAGGCCGGCTCGTCGACCCGATCGAGGGTGTGCTCGGTCGTGCTCACAGCTCACGCACCTTCTGCCGACGGACGATCCAGATGAAGAACGGGGCGCCGATGATCGCGGTGATGATGCCGACCTGGATCTCCTCCGACGACGGGGCGATCACGCGGCCGACGATGTCGCTCGCGGTCAGCAGCGCGGCCCCGGCGAGGGCCGAGAACGGCAGCAGCCAGCGGTGATCGGTGCCGACGAGCATCCGGCACACGTGCGGGATGATCAGGCCGACGAAGCCGATGGGTCCGGCGATGGCCGTCGCGGCGCCGGCGAGGATCACCGCGCCCAGCGCGGACACCATGCGGGTGCGGAGCACGTGCTCGCCGAGCCCCTTCGCCATGTCGTCGCCGAGGGCCAGGGAGTTCATGCCGCGGGCGCAGAGGAAGCAGATCAGCGCGCCGAGCGCGAGGAACGGAGCCGTGAGCGCGATGCGCGGCCACTCCGCGCCACCCACGCCGCCGATCTGCCAGGACTGGAACGTCTGCATGAGGTCGACGCGGGGCAGCATCACCGCGCTGATGAGCGAGGCGAAGGCGGCCGAGGTGGCCGCGCCGGCGAGCGCGAGCTTGAGGGGCGTCGCGCCTCCGCGTCCGAGCGAGCCGACCGTGTACACGAAGACCGCGGCGAGCCCGGCGCCGGCGATCGCGAACGCCATCTGCCCGTACGGGTCGGTGAGGCCGAAGAACGCGATGCCGCAGACGACGGCGAGCGAGGCGCCGTTGGAGACGCCGAGGATGCCGGGGTCGGCGATCGGATTGCGCGTCACCGCCTGCATCGTCGCCCCGGAGAGCGCGAGCGCGGCGCCGACCAGGAGCGCGAGCACCGTGCGGGGGATGCGCTTGACGATGGCGGCCTGGGCGATCGTGTCGGTGTGACCGCCGAGGGCCGCGACGATGTCGTCGAACGAGACCGCGCGCACGCCGAACGAGACGGAGAGCACGCTGAGGACGAGCAGCACCACCACGCCGACGACGAGCCAGAGGGTGCGCACCAGCACCGGGCGCCGCAGGTCGGCGGCTCCCGGTGCGATGGCGGTTGCTGAGGTCACTGCGTCATCCACTCCGCTGCTGCGGACGGGGGATCACTTCTCGAGCGGTGCAGCCAGGATCGCGAAGTAGTCGTCGAGACCCCACGGGACCGACAGCGGCGACGGGTTCGCGGAGGCCGCGATCGGCGTGGCATCCGGGAGGACCGCGATGCGGCCATCGGCGATGGCAGGGATCTTCGACAGCAGCGGGTCGGCCTGCAGCAGCGGGATGATCGACTCGTCGCCGTAGGTGATGAACAGGTCGACGTCGTCGAACTTCTGCGCCTCTTCCGAGCTGACCGTCAGGTAGAACTCGTCGCTGTCCTTGTTCTCCTCGACGATCGAGGGGAACGGCAGGCCGAGGTCGTGCAGGTAGCCCGGGCGGGTGTCGATCGCCGTGTAGTAGCCGATCTGGCTCAGGTCGGTCGGATCGATGTACGAGAACAGGACCTTCTTGTCCTTCAGCACGCTGTGAGCCTCGAGCGCCTTCTCGGCGTCGGCGTGCAGCTGATCGATCAGCGCCTCGCCCTCCTTCTCGAGGCCGAGGGCCCGGGAGTCCATCTCGATCATGTCGTCCAGCGAGGTCCCCCACTTGACCTCGGGGAACGCCACGACCGGAGCGATCTTGGAGAGCGTGTCGTACTCCTCCTGGGAGAGGCCGGAGTACGCGGCGAGGATCACGTCGGGCTGGGTGTCGGCGACGGCCTCGTAGTCGATGCCATCGGTCTCGTCGAACAGCACCGGGGTCTCGGCGCCCAGCTCGTCGAGCTTGTCCTCGACCCAGGGCAGCACGCCGTTGCCGTCGTCGTCCCCCCAGGCAGCCTTGCTCATGCCGACCGGGACGATGCCGAGGGCCAGCGGCACCTCGTGGTTCGCCCAGGCGACGGTCGCGATCCGCTCGGGCTTCTCGGTGATGGTGGTCTCGCCGTAGATGTGCTCGACGGTGACGGGGAAGGCATCGTCGGACGCGGGGTTGCCGCCGGTGGTCGCGGTCGACTCCGGGGCGGAGGACGCGCAGGCGGAGAGGCCGACGGCGAGCACGGCGGCCGCGCCGATGGCGAGGATTCGAGAGGTGCGCACAGGCGTTCCCTTCGTTCGGGGGGAGGAGGTTCGGGCGAGAAGAGCGCCCAGCCTTTGGTAAGCCTGGCCTAATCTAACACGGAGGTTAGGGCAACCTCACTCCCGATCTCCTGCCTTCGAACCGGTCGGATCGCGGCAGACAGCACCTGGACGGAGCCCCTCTCAGCGTTCGACGGCCATACGACCGCACGAAAAAACCGGCCGGATCCGTGAGGATCCGACCGGCTTCAGGAAGTCAGCGCGCGCTCAGAGAGCGCGGATGTTCGCCGCCTGCATGCCCTTGGGGCCACGCTCAGCGTCGAATTCGACCTTCTGGTTCTCGCGGAGCTCCTTGAAACCGGAGCCGGCG
>Ga0160430_100436_pt1 | contig 24330 bp, 21 predicted proteins | sample HID1971I_E0MG_FD_108274 | JGI IMG/M metagenome (GOLD analysis project Ga0160430, IMG submission 108274) | Enriched millipede-associated microbial communities from UW Madison campus, WI, USA - HID1971I_E0 MG | ecosystem: Host-associated > Arthropoda: Insects > Digestive system > Unclassified ...
AACAGCCCGTTGACCGTGACGGCGGCCAGCAGCGCCCACGTGATCAGCGTCGGCCCAGGCCACTGGGACCAGGCCACGGAGACGAGCGCGAGTGCGGTGTAGCCGAGTGCCGTCCACGGCAGCCGTCGCCAGCGGAAGGGCTGCGGCCGATTGCGCGTCAGCATCGGGATTCCGATGGCGAGCGTGGCGAGGGTGAAGACGGCGAGGGTGACGCCGGCGCCCTCCATGCCGAGCAGGTTGTACACCGCGGTGTGGGCGAACGTGACCACGAGCACGAGGATCACGTAGCCGCGCAGCAGCAGGTGCCCCGTCGACTCGCGCTCCGGCGCCGTGGGCGGGGCTGTCACCGGGTGCTTGGTGTACTGGGCCATCGGGATCAGGCTACCGCGCCCCGCTCGGCGCGTCCCTGAACGCCGCAGCGCGGCTCTACGCTGGGGGCATGCTGCTGAGCCTCACGAACGCATCCCGCGACTACGCCTGGGGGTCCGACACCCTCCTCGCCGGACTCGAAGGACGCACGCCCACGGGTGCGCCAGAGGCGGAGGTGTGGTTCGGAGACCACCCCGGCGACCCCGCCGACGTCGCCGGAGACGGCACGCTCGATCAGGTCACCGGTGGCACCCTCCCGTACCTGCTGAAGCTGCTCGCCGCGGCGCGGCCGCTCTCGATCCAGGTGCACCCGACGATCGAGCAGGCCCGTGCCGGCTGGGAGCGGGAGAGCGGCCTCCCCGCGGACGACCCGCAGCGCAACTATCGGGACGACAACCACAAGCCCGAGCTCATCGTCGCCCTCAGCGAGCGGTTCGAATCGCTGAGCGGCCTGCGCCCCGTCGCCGACACCCTCGGGCTGCTCGAGCTGCTCGACGGGAACGACGGCGTCCTGCGCCTGCGGACGCACCTCAGCGCCGACGGCGATGCGCTGCGGGACACGATCGGATGGCTGCTCGGCGGCGAGGCCCCGCAGGAGGTCGACGACATCATCGCCGCGGTCGTGGACGCGTCCGGGCGGACGGACACGGGGGAGTGGGGCACGACGCTCCGGGCGATCGCGGGAGTGGCGGAGAACTATCCGGGCGACCCCGGCGTCGTCGTCGCCCTGCTCATGAACCATGTCGTGCTGCGTCGGGGCGAGGCGGTCTTCCTGCGCGCCGGGCTGCTGCACGCGTACCTTTCCGGTCTCGGGGTCGAGATCATGGCGGCGAGCGACAACGTGCTCCGCGGGGGACTCACGCCCAAGCGCATCGACGTCGACGAGTTGCTCGCGATCCTCGACACGACGCCGGGCGAGGTGCCGGTGCAGCGTCCGGCGGGCGATGACCCCGTCACGCCGTACCCGGTTCCGGTGCCCGACTTCGCCCTCTCGCGTGTCGCCCTCGACGGCGCCCCCGTCGCGATCGAGGTGTCGGGACCGACGATGGTGCTCGCGACCGCCGGCGACGTGACGGTGACGTCGGCCGGGGGCGAGGAGCTCGCGGTCGCCGTCGGCACCGTGGCCTTCGCGAGCGACGGCGAGTCCCGCCTCACCCTGTCCGGAAAGGGCGAGGCATTCGTCGCGAGTCCCGGCCTCTGAGCCGCGCGGCGACCCCGTCGCGACACGCCGAGGGATCCGCAAGAACCTTAAAGAGTCGCTTGAGGGTTTACGATCCGCGACTTGACCGGAGCGAATGACACGGGTGTAATTAGTCATGCGCACGGCCCGCCGGGGGGCGGAGACAGGGTTGGAGATCGAGATGACGGGATACCGTTCCGACGTACCGGAGAACTGGTTCGTCGATCCGATCAACCTCGGTGTTCCCGGGGTGCGGCGCACGGACGCCGCCGATGACGACAACGCCCTCGCCTGGCAGGCGGATGCGCTCTGCTCACAGACCGACCCCGAGGCCTTCTTCCCCGAGAAGGGCGGATCGACCAGGGACGCCAAGCGCATCTGCACGACGTGCGACGTCCGCAGCGAATGCCTCGAATACGCCCTCAACAACGATGAGCGGTTCGGCATCTGGGGCGGTCTCTCCGAGCGCGAGCGCCGCAAGCTCAAGCGCCGCGCCAGCTGACCCGCTCGCGGTCCGGCGACGCAGCTCGCATCCCCGTCGCGCATCCTCCGCATCGCTTCGCGGGCGCGCCGCATCCACTGCGTCGGCAGGGGCGAAGGCGCGCATAGGCTGGCGAGGCCATGCCAGCCCGTGTTCACGCCATCATCGTCGCGCGCCCCGGATCCTCCTCCCGCGCGCAACTCCTCCGCACTCTCGAAGCCGTGCGGTCCCAGACCGCACCGGCCGAAGCCGTGACACTCGTCATCTGCGGCGACGCCTCCACCGCACGCGAGAGCGAAGCGGTGGCAGCGACGGTCGAGGGGATCATCGAGGCGCGCTCCACGACTTCCTTCGCCGAGGCGATCGAGTTCGCTCGGCCCCGGGTGCGCGAAGGCTCCGCCATCTGGCTACTCGCCCAGGACACGGCTCCGCATCCGAGGGCGCTCGAGCGCCTGCGCGGCACGCTGGAGCGCTCTCCCTCGGCAGCGATCATCGCCCCCAAGCTCGTCGCCACCGACAACGACCGCGAGATCGTCTCCCTCGGAGTGAGCATGACGGCGCTCGGCCGGTCCGTCGAGCTGGCCGCCGGGGAACTCGACCAGGGGCAGCACGACCGCATGGACGACGCTCTCGGCGCCGACATCCGCGGCATCCTCATCCGCGGCGAGGTCAGGGACGCCCTCCGCCCGGACCCGGCGCTCGCCGGTGCCGACGAAGGGCTCGACCTCGGTGTGCGCGCCCGGCTCGGCGGAGGTCGCGTGGTGCTCGCTCCGAGCGCACGGATCTCCGCGGCTCCGGGAGGCCCCGCGGCGCTGCCGTCCGGACGGTTCCGCCGCGCCTATGTGACGCGGCTCGCGCAGCTGCACCGGCGTCTGGCGTACGCACCCGCCGCGGCCGTGCCGCTCCACTGGCTCAGCCTGCTGCCGCTCGCGCTCTGGCGCTCGATCACGCACCTCATCGGGAAGCGTCCCGAAGCCGTGCTCCCGGAATGGGGAGCAGCGCTCACCGCGATGCTCCGCGTCGGGGCCGTCGCCCGCTCTCGGGCGCGCATCCGGGCGTTCCGCTCCTCCACGTGGGCGAGCATCGCCCCGCTGCGGGTGAGCGCATCGGACCTTCGACGGCGCCTGGACGACGGTCACGGCAGCGAGGGCGGTGCCGTCAGCGAGCTGCGCTTCTTCTCCGGTGGAGGTGCCTGGGCCGTGCTCGCCGCGCTGGTCGTCAGCATCGCGTCCTTCACGACGCTCCTCGCGTGGCCGGCTCTCGGCGGGGGAGCGCTCCTGCCCCTCCGGCAGACCGTCGCGGCCCTCTGGAGCGATGCGGCCTGGGGCGTCCGTGGCACGGCTGTCGACCTGATCGGCCCGGCCGACCCCTTCGCCTCGGTGGTGGCCGTGCTGGGCTCGCTGTGGCCGGCCGGCCCGTCGTTCGCGATGGTGCTCCTGTGGATCCTCGCCCTTCCGCTCGCGGTGCTGGGCGGCTGGTTCGCGGCGACCAGGGTGACCGACCGTGCGGGTCTGCGGATCTTCGCGGGCGTCGCGTGGGCTCTCGCCCCCACCTTCCTCACGGCTCTCGTCGACGGGCGTCCGACCGCGGTCCTCGTCCATCTCCTCCTTCCCTGGCTCTTCCACACGGCCGTGGTGGCCCACCGGTCCTGGGGTGCGGCCGGAAGTGCCTCGCTGCTGCTCGCGGCCGTTCTCGCCTGTGCCCCCTCGCTGGCACCCGCCCTCGCCCTCTTGTGGGTGGTGGCGCTGGGCATCGTGCTGGGCACGGCGCAGTTCCGCGGTGCGGGACGTCTGCTGTGGCTGCCCGTGCCGACGATCGCGCTGTTCGCGCCGCTGGTCTTCTGGCAGCTCGCGCACGGGACGCCATTGGCGCTGCTCGGCGACCCCGGCGCGATCTGGGCCGGACCCCAGGCCGCAGCGGACGCCGCCGGTCGGCTGGCCCTCGCCACCGGCTTCCCGACGACGGATCTCGCCGGCTGGATGTCGTTCGTGTCCGAGCCGTTCGGGATGTGGGCGCCCCTCCTGTGCGCGCCGATCGCCCTGCTGGCTCTCGGCGCCGCCGTCGCCCCGCGATGGCGCGCCGGGATCACCCTCCTCGTCGTGGCGCTGGCCGGTCTCGCGACCGCGTTCTTCGCCGTCGGCATCTCGGTCAGCTTCGCCCAGGGGGCAGCGGTGGCGATCTGGCCGGGTGCCGGACTCAGCCTCGCCTGGGTCGGAGTGGTCGGAGCCGCGCTCGTGACGCTGGACACCGCGATCACCCTTCCTCGCCTGAGGATCCTCACCGCCGTCGTCGCCGGCGTGGCACTGGCGGTCTGCGCGGTTCCCGCGCTCACCGCTTTCCATGCCGGGCGCTCGGTCCTCGCGAACGGTCCGGAGTCGACGCTGCCCGCCTACGTGGCTGCGCAGGCCGCCGGCGATCGCGCGGTCTCGACGCTCGTACTCACCCCGCAGAACGACGGCGGTCTCGCCGTCGAGGTCGTCTGGGGTGCGAGTGAGACGCTCGGCTCGGAGTCGACCATGATCTCGACCGCCGTGACGCCGCAGGGCACGGACATCTCCACGCTCGCCGTGGATCTGCTCTCCGCCCGCGACTTCGATGCCCCCGGCGAGCTGGCGGCGAAGGGCATCAGCCACGTCCTGATCGCACAGGTGCCGAGCGGAGAGGGTGACAAGGCCCGTGCCCTCCGCACGGCGGCGGTCGCGGCGATCGATCAGCGCCCCGGTCTGATGCATGCCGGCAAGACCGATCGCGGCACGCTCTGGCGGCTGGAGGCCGACGTCGCCGATCCGCCCACGCTGACGCCCACCCAGCAGGGCAGCGCCCGTCTCGTGATCACGCTGCAGTTGATGGCGGTGCTCGCCGCGCTGCTGCTCTCGATCCCGACCCGCGCGTCGCGACGGGCCGCGCGTGCGCAGTCCCGTATCGTCGGCCGCGCGCCGGATGAGCCCCTCGTGCTTCCTCGGCACGCCGAGGACCGCGAGGAGCTCCCCGACGAGCTGGCCCCGGTCGGCACGATCGAGGACCCGCAGGACGCCGCCGCGCTCGACGACGAGGCGTTGGCGCCGATCGCCGAGGCGGACGCCCCGGACGAGGAGCACCCGGCATCCGGCGATGAGCCGCCCGCTGCGGACGACGAGGACGGGACGTCGGCGACGGCACCGGAGAAGGAGGACCGATGAGCGGATCGCGCGCATTCCGCGTCGCTGCGACGGGTGCCCGTGTCGTCACCGGCGCGGCGGTCATCGTGGCCTGCGTGGTCGGCGTCACCGCCGCGGTGCACGCCCCCTGGCCGGTCGTCCGACACGACCCCGCCCAGGTCGCCGTCACCCCTCTTCCGGGCGACAGCGTGCTCGTGTGCAACGGCGACCTGCGGGCGCTCGGACGCGATGCGGGGGATCCGCTCGCGATGAGCCCCGCTGGGTCGCCGACCCTGACCGTCGGCGGCACGTCCGGTGCCCCGGCCTCCGTCGGGCTGTCGGTCCAGGATCTGCCGGGCGCCGCCGAGGTCCCGGTGCTCACCGGGACGGTCCAAGAACGCTCGGCGCCGCTGATCGCCGGTGCGGAGTCCGTGACGGCGGCAGCAGACGACCTCGCCGGGTACGCGGCGGTGCCCTGCGGGACGCCGCGCCTCGACTCATGGCTCGTCGGCGGCAGCACCGACACCGGCACCGAGGATATCGTGACGCTCACGAACGCCTCCGAGGTGCCGTCGACAGTGGCGCTCTCCGTGTTCGGCGAGACGCGGGGCGCGCGCACCGTGGTGGTTCCCGCGCGCACGCAGATCGCGCTTCCGCTCACCTCCATCGCGACGGGCAGCAGCACTCCCGTCGTCCGGGTGTCGGCCGTCGGAGCACCGGTCAGAGCGGTGCTGCAGTCCTCTCTCATCCAGGTGCTGGATCCCGCGGGCATCGATCTGCAGGATTCGGTTCCCGGTCCGCAGCAGAAGCTCGTGCTCACCGGTGTGGAGGTGTTCCCCTCCGACGGCGATGACGGCGAGATGGCGGTGCTGCGACTGCTCGCCGCGGGCCACGACGCCCAGGCGCGCGTGCGGGTCCTGGCGGAGGGCTCCTCGTCCGTGGCGGACGAGTTCACCGTCCCGCTCGAGACCGACCTGCCGTCCCAGGTGGCGCTCAGCGACCTCACGCCGGGTCGATACACGGTCGAGGTCGAAGCCGACGCCGCTGTTCTCGCCGCGCTCCGTCAGCAGGACGGGTTCGGCCGCGATGCGGACTTCGCGTGGGTCACGCCCGCGCCGGAGATCGACGACGACGTGGTGTTCGCGGTGCCCTCGGGGCCGGCGCCGCGTCTGCAGGTCGCGAACGCCTCCGAGGAGGAGGCGGCCGTGACGATCGAACCGCTCGACGGAGGTCCGTCGCAGGAGATCGTCGTCCCCGCGGGCGAGACCCTCGGGGTCGAGCTGGAAGCCGGCTCGACGTACCGGATGCGGACGTCGACGGCGGTGCACGCCGCCGTCACGATGACCGCGGCAGGCGCACTCGCGGTGCTCCCGGTGCAGCCGAGCGCCGGAGTCGAGAAGTCGATCACGGTCTATCCCTGACCACGCGGGGACGGGCGGACCGACCGTACGTGCGGATCAGTGGTCGTGACCGAGGTCCCAGGGCTCGCGGCCGACGTACTCCGCCGCCGCACGGAACACCGCGCTCTCGATGGCCATCCGCCGGTGCGCGGCGTCATCGTGTCCCGGAGGCAACAGACGCTCGATCGGCAGTCGGAACAGCACGATGCGCCGGTTCTCCCGGTCGAGGTACCAGCGCGGCACCTCCTCGGCGGTCTCGAAGCCCGGGATCGCGCCGATCTCGAACCGGACGTCCTGCAGCTCGGGCCAGGTGCCGCGGAGGAACTCGACGGCGGTGCCGACAGTCAGGTCGAAGCGGTCCAGACGCCCGTCGAGGGGCGCGAGCGGGGGACGGACGACTTCGCTTCGCCCCAGGCGCCCGTGTCGGCCGTGCCGAGCACCGCGCCGGGGAGCGACGGAGGCATGAGGGGCGCGGCGACGGGGCATGACGAAAGTCTAGGCGGTGCCGGTGTGTGCGGCGCGGCATCCCCGGGGTGCCACGCGGCGGTCGTACGCTGACGGGGATGGACGGACGACTGTGCTCGAAGGTCGGCTGCGCGCGAGAAGCCGTGGCCACCCTCACCTACGACTATGGAGATCAGATGGCGGCCCTCGGTCCGCTCGGCGCCGCGAACGATCCCCAGGCCCACGACTTGTGCTCGCCGCACGCGGAACGGATGTCCGTTCCGGCAGGCTGGCTCGTTGTTCGGCACGAGGCGCTGCGCGCCTGAGCGCATCGACGCGACACGCGGTCGCTAACGCTATACCGGGAAATGATTTCTCGGTACGCTGACCGCAGGCGTGCCAGGGCGGCGTTGCCGGAAAGGCACTCGTGATCGTCTGGCGTCGCTGGATCTTCCCCCTGCTTCTCGTGCTGGTCTTCGGCGCATGCGCGGCTGCGCTCGTCAAGATCGCCTTCTTCCCCGATCGGGCGGAGAGCATCGTGAGCCCCGAAGCCGCGATCACGGACCCGATCGTGGCCGTGGAACGCGGATCGGTCGTCAACGCGCTGAGCCTGAGCGGCAACGTGGCCCGCGACGAGGTCTACCCCGTGCGCAGCGAGATCGATGGGACGGTCACCGCGGTGCACGTCGGTGAGGGGGCGGCCGTGAGCAAGGGGCAGAAGCTCTTCACCGTCCGGCAGGAGTATCCCCGCAAGGACATCGACGTGCTCGCCCCCGAGGCCGGCGACGTGTCGGAGATCGCGCTCGTCAAGGGTCAGATGACCTCGGTCGGCACCGAGACCTACAAGATCACTCCGGCGCGGTACCACCTGCTCGCGACGGTCGAGCCGGTGCAGCTGTACCGCCTGGTCAACGCGCCCAAGGAGGCGACCGTCACGATCACCGGCGGCCCCGCGCCGTTCGCCTGCACCGGTGTGCGCGTGCAGGTCACCGCGGAGGGCACCGCGAGCGTGCGCTGCGCGATCCCGACGGGAGAGACTGTTTTCGCCGGACTCCCCGCGACGATGGACCTCGCGCTCGGCCAGGTCGACGACGCGCTCGTGATCCCGGTGACCGCGGTCCAGGGCGGCTCGGGCACGGGCAACGTCTGGGTGGATGCCGCCGACGGCTCCGACCCTGAAAAGCGCGCGGTCACGCTCGGCGTCAACGACGGGGCGATGGTGGAGGTCACCGAGGGGCTGGCCGAGGGGGACAGCATCCGCCAGTTCGTCCCCGGATTCGTCGCGCCGGTCGAGGAGTACTGCTACGAGGTGTCGCCGGGCGTGGAGCAGTGCGACAGCGGGATCAGCTGGTGAGTCTGGTCGCACTCGAGGACGTCGCCAAGAGCGTCCTCCTCGCCGACGACTCGCGTCTCGAGATCCTCCGCGGCATCACCCTGGAGGTCGGCGCCGGTGATCACGTCTCGATCGTCGGGCGCTCCGGCTCCGGCAAGTCGACGCTGCTCAACATCCTGGGGATGCTCGACGCGCCGACCTCCGGCACCGTCTCCTTCGAGGGGCGCGAGGTGCGTCGCATGCGGTCGGGGCGACTGGACCGGCTGCGTGGCGACAACGTCGGATTCGTCTTCCAGCAGTTCAACCTGCTCCCCGGGCGCACGGCGCTCGACAACGTGGCGATGCCGCTCGGTCACGCCAAGGGGCGGATGTTCTGGAACCGCCGGCAGATCGCAGCGGACATGCTGGAGCGCGTGGGCCTCGGCCACCGGGTCGACCAGATCGCCGACAAGCTCTCCGGCGGCGAGCAGCAGCGCGTCGCGATCGCTCGGGCGCTGGTGCGCAAGCCCGTCCTGATCCTCGCCGACGAGCCGACCGGAGCACTCGACATCGACACCGGCGCCGCCGTCATGTCGCTCCTCGACGAGGTGGCGACCGAGACGGACGCGGCGCTGGTCACCATCACGCACGATCTCCATGTCGCCGCACGCGCGCGTCGGCACTATCGCCTGGACGCCGGACGGCTGGAGGCCGCCGACCTCACCCGCGCCTTCGAGGCATCGACCCTCGCGGCTCCGGTGCCGTCCGCACTGTCGGAAGGTGTCTCATGACCGGTCTCCTCGGTGCGCTCTCCGACGCCTGGGCGGAGATCCGCGTCCACAAACTGCGGGTGCTGCTCAGCCTGATCGGCATCGCCGTGTCGGTCGGCGCGCTCACGGCCGTCGTGGCGATCTCGGAGTACCAGCGCCAGTTCCAGGCCGAGCAGTCGGACCGCTGGGGCGGACGCGCGGCCACCATCGCGGTCTCCGTGGGCAGCGCCGACGGACAGCCGGTGGACACGGACGACTTCGACGAGCGCTTCCGACGCGTGTCGGAGCGGTTCGAGTTCAGTCACACGGCCCGGATCGTGCAGGGCATGGTGCAGGACGTGCAGCTGCCGGACGGGGTCACTCCCGTCTCCGCGCGGTTGATCGACCCGGCCTACTCCGAGATCCACCGGGAGCGCCTCCTCGAGGGACGCTGGTTCCTCGACTCCGACACGGAGGCGCTGTCCCCGCCGGTCGTGATCACCGAGCCGGTCTGGGAGCGTCTCGGACGGGTGCCGCTGGACCAGCATCCGACCCTGTCGCTCAACGGCCCGGCCGGCGGCACCTATCAGGTCGTCGGCATCGTCCCGCGCCAGGGGTTCGGCGATGAGGAGATGCGGGTCGATCTGCTCTACGACGCGTATCGCGCGCGGGTGGACGCGCTTCCTCAGGACACCACGACGCAGTACGAGGTGTGGGTCGGCGCCGACCAGGCCGACGCGATCGGGCCGGTCCTGGCGATGGATCTCCGGGCCGGGCTGCCGGAGGGCCAGACGGTCTCGGTGAGTCGCACCGACTGGGCCGCGCAGCCGGGCGCCATGGACGCGCAGGCCACCTTCGAGATGATCACGGGCGGCATCGCCTCGCTCATCCTGGCGCTCGGAGCGCTCAGCCTGATCAACATCCAGCTCGTGGCGATGCGTCAGCGGGTGCGGGAGATCGGCGTCCGACGCGCGTTCGGTGCCAGCTCGGGGCGCGTGTTCTTCGCGGTCTTCCTGGAGAGCCTGGTCGCCACGACCGTCGCCGGGGTGATCGGGATCGCCATCGTCGTCGCCGTGCTGCGCTCGGAGTGGGTCGTGAACTCGCTGTTCTACGGCATCCAGGACATCCCGCCGTTCCCGATGCGGGCCGCGGTCGTCGGTCTCATCGCCTCCGTGATCGTGGGCGCGGTCTCCGGATTCATCCCCGCGCTCGTCGCGCTGCGGGTGAAGGTGATCGACGCGATCCGCTTCTGACACGCAAGGACTCCGACTTTCCGCGAGTGTAAGAATGTGGGCATGTCAGAGCTCGAGTACCGCGTCGCCGACCTGTCCCTCGCCGAAGCAGGTCGTCACCAGCTGCGGCTGGCCGAGAACGAGATGCCGGGCCTCATGGCCCTGCGCGAGGAGTTCGGCGCGGCGCAGCCGCTGAAGGGTGCGAGGATCGCGGGCTCCCTGCATATGACCGTGCAGACCGCGGTCCTCATCGAGACGCTCGTGGCGCTGGGCGCGGAGGTCCGGTGGGCCAGTTGCAATATCTTCTCCACGCAGGACGAGGCGGCCGCGGCTGTCGTGGTCGGTCCTGGCGGCACGGTCGATGCGCCCGCCGGTGTGCCCGTCTTCGCCTGGAAGGGGGAGACGCTCGACGAGTATTGGGCCTGCACCGCGCGTATCTTCGACTGGTCGTCGTCGGGCTTCGACGGCCCCAACCTGATCCTCGACGACGGCGGTGACGCGACGCTGCTCGTCCACAAGGGCGTGGTGTTCGAGAAAGCGGGCGCGGTGCCCGCCGCGACCGACAGCGACTCGCACGAGTACGCGATCATCCTCGAGCTGCTGCGCTCGTCGCTGGCGGGGTCGAACGATCGCTGGACGAAGGTCGCCGCCGGGCTCATCGGCGTGACCGAGGAGACCACGACCGGGGTGCACCGCCTCTACGAGCTCGCGGCCTCCGGGGAGCTGCTCTTCCCCGCGATCAACGTCAACGACTCGGTGACCAAGAGCAAGTTCGACAACAAGTACGGCATCCGTCACTCCCTCCCCGACGGGCTCAACCGCGCCACGGACGTGCTCATCGGGGGCAAGGTCGCGTTCGTGTGCGGCTACGGCGATGTCGGCAAGGGGGCGGCCGAGGCGCTGCGCGGACAGGGCGCCCGGGTGATCGTGAGCGAGGTCGACCCGATCTGCGCTCTGCAGGCCGCCATGGACGGCTTCCAGGTGGCGCGGCTGATCGACGTGGCCGGTGAGGTCGACATCGTCGTGACCGGCACCGGCAACCGCGACGTCGTCACGACCGAGCACCTGCTGGCTCTGAAGCACCTCGCGATCGTCGCCAACGTCGGGCACTTCGACAACGAGATCGATATGGCGGGTCTCGAGGCGCTCGATGGGGCGGAGAAGATCGAGATCAAGCCGCAGGTGCACGAGTGGCGCCTGCCGAGCGGACGCAGCGTGCTGGTGCTCAGCGAGGGCCGCCTGATGAACCTCGGCAACGCCACCGGGCATCCCTCGTTCGTGATGAGCGCCTCCTTCACCAACCAGGTGCTCGCCCAGCTGGAGCTGTACACGCGCATCGAGGACTACCCGACCGGTGTGTACGTGCTCCCCAAGGCGCTCGATGAGAAGGTCGCCCGGCTGCACCTCGACGCTCTCGGGGTGGAGCTGACGACGCTCAGCGACGAGCAGGCGGCGTACATCGGCGTTCCGGTGGACGGCCCGTACAAGCTCGAGCACTACCGTTACTGAGCGGGGCGCCGCTCCGGACGCGCATGCTCGGGATCAGACGCCGACGCGCCTGCCGGTGAGCCGCTCGGCTCGGCGGTCGGAGTTCTCCAGCGCGCGGCGCTCGCGCTCGCGGCGGAGCACGGTGACGCCGAGGAGGACCTGCTCCGCCGGGACCGGAGGCACCGGCGACACGAAGGGCGTCGCTTCCGTGAGCAGATCCTGCGCCACGCGCGCACGCGCGGCGGGGGTCATGCGCGGGGCGCTCACCAGGAACTGGGAGATGCGGCGCGCCAGTCGGTCGGGGAGGCGCGCGACATCGGCGATCTGCGCCCATCCGGCCAGGTTCGGGGGCAGCACCGGGGCGTGCGACGCGAGCGCCGGTGTGCGCACGCGCTGACTGTACGTGCCGGCGACCAGGTCGCCCAGTCGCTGCGACCGCGCGTTGAACGCGCCGACGAGCACCGCGATGCCGCCGAACGTCATGTAGATCTCCAGCACACCGAGCAGGGCGCGGATGAACGCGTGTCGGAAGCCGGCGGCACCCCCGTCCACGCGGACGATCCGTCCGCCGACCGCGAGCTTGCCGAGGCTCCGACCCTTGAGGGCCATCTCCATCGTGATCGGCAGCACCACGAAGCTCACCACGAGCGCCGACACCGTCGCGATGCGGTCCGTGGCATCGTCCAGCACTCCGGCATCGAGCAGCCAGATGCGCAGGAACAACCAGAGGACGAACACGGCATAGCCGAGGAGCATGTCGATCGCGGCACCGAGCGCCCGCAGCAGGAATCCGACGGGTTGCACGTCGATCGCGACGGCTTCGCCGGAGAGCACCTCGTCGGAGACGTCGATCGGGACGGACATGAGTACAGTAAATCAGGTGGATGCCGATGCGCTGACTGATGCACGCCGCGCGGAGTGGGAGCGGCTGGACGAGCTCAGCCGCGCCCGGCTCGACGGTGCCGGGGTGGACGAGCTGATCGTGCGGTACCGGGCGGCCTCCGCCGATCTGGCCGAGTTGAAGACGTCGGTCGGCGACTCCCCGCAGGGCGCCTACCTCTCCACGATCCTGGTGCGCGCGAGGCTGCGCCTCACCGGCGCCTCCGACAGCATCCTGACCCAGACCGCCCGGTTCTTCACCCTGCAGCTTCCGGCCGCGCTCTACCGGCTGCGCTGGACGACGCTGATCATCGCGATCTCCTTCGTCGCCGTCGCCGTCGGGACCGCCGCCTGGATCGCGAACGACCCCGCGCTCGTGGCCACCCTCGGCACGCCCGACGCGCTGCAGCAGTACGCCGACGAGAGCTTCACGGGGTACTACACGGAGAACCCCGCCGCGGTGTTCATGGGCATGGTGTGGACGAACAACGCCTGGATCGCCATGCAGTGCGTGCTCTTCGGCGTGACGGGAATCTGGCCGGTGTACATGCTGGTGCAGAACGCGATGGGGCTCGGCATCTCGGGCGCCGTGATGGCGGCGCACGACAAGGCCGACCTGATGGTGCTCTACATCCTGCCGCACGGCATGCTCGAGATGACCTGCATCTTCGTCGCGGCCGCCGCGGGACTGCACGTCTTCTGGGCCTGGGTCGCACCCGGACGCCGCTCGCGCGGGGAAGCGCTGGCCGAGCAGGGGAGAGCCCTCGCGACCGTCGCACTCGGTCTCGTCTTCGCGCTGTTCCTGGCCGGGCTGGTGGAGGGCTTCGTGACCGGATGGGCCCTGCCGTGGCCGGTGAAGATCGGCGTCGGCGCCGCCGCCCTCGCGGTGTTCCTCATCTACATGGTCGTCATCGGCGGCCGGGCGCATCGTCGCGGGGAGACCGGCGACCTCGTCGAGTACGAGGCCGGCACTCCGCGCCTCATCGCCGGCTGACGGGTCAGAGTCGCCCGGCGGCCTTGAGCTCCAGGTAGCGGTCCGCGATCCGCGGGGGGAGTTCCTCGGGATCGGCGGCGATGGCCTCTCCGCCGGCCCGGCGGATCGCATCGGCGACGTTCTCCGCGTCGCGGAGCGTGCGCTCCGCCGCCGCGGCGAGGTACACCTCCTCCCGCGAGCCCCGGCCGCGTGCGAGCGTCGCGATGCCGTCATCGGTCACCGATCCGACCAGGACGGAGGTCGCGCGCGACGCGTTCGGGAAGGCCCCGAGGAAGCTTCGGGCCGATTCCGCGGCGTCCTGTGCGGTGAGCACCACGATCAGCGAGGGGCGGGTGGTGAGCGTGCGCACCGCGGCGAACGCGCCGTGCCAGTCGGTGTCGACCAGGCGCGCGTGCACGGGGGCCATGGCGTCCGTCAGCGCGGGGAGGAGTGCGGCGCCGTCGACACCGGTCACCCGGCCGCGCACGACGCGGTCGTACATCAGCAGGTGCACGTGGTCGCCGGCCCGGGAGGCGAGAGCCGCGAGCAGCAGAGCGGCCTCGAGCGACGCATCGACCCTCGTGCCGTCGCCCACGCGCGCCGCGGAGGTGCGGCCGGTGTCGATGATGATGACGACGTGGCGATCGCGCTCCGGACGCCAGGTCCGCAGCATCGTCGTGCCGGCACGAGCCGTGGCACGCCAGTCGATCGAGCGCACGTCGTCGCCGCGCACGTATTCGCGCAGCGAGTCGAACTCGGTGCCTTGGCCCCGCACTTGGATGCTGGTGTTGCCGTCCAGCTCGCGCAGCCGTGCCAGGCGGGACGGGAGGTGCTTGCGGGAGGAGAAGGCGGGGAGCACCCGGATCGCGCCGCGCACGAGGTGCCGCGCCTGACGGCCGGCGAGACCCAGCGGGCCACGTGAGCGGATCATGACGAACTCGCTCACCAGCTCCCCCCGGCGGCGTGGACGGAGCGGGATCTCGACGCGCCCGCGCTCACCCGCGGGAATGTGCAGGTGCTGACGCTCGTCCGGGGCGCCGGCCGTGGGCTGCCACGCGTCGCGGATCAGCGCGTGCAGCGTCCTGGTGCCGTGATTGTGGATCGCGACGCTCACCGGCACCGGCTCGCCGAGGCGGGCGCGCTTCGGAACCCGGCGTGTCACGGTCACGGATCGGGGGCTGGCGGCGAGCACGACGTCCAGGGCGACGAGGAGCACGCACAGGCCGATCCACGCGCCGAGGACCGCGTACGCCGGATAGCCCGCGAGCCCGGCGAGGACGAGCGGGATGACGCCCACGGCGAGGGCGACGGCGAGACGGCCGGTGACGAACACCTAGATCGGAACCCGGGTCTGCTGCACCACGGAGGTGAGCACCGCGTCGGCGGACACGCCCTCCATCTGCGCGTCGGGCCGCAGCTGCAGGCGGTGGCGCCACACCGGCACCAGCATCGTCTGCACATGGTCGGGTGTCACGGCGGAGGAGGCGTTGAGCCAGGCCCAGGCCTTGGCCGCCGCGAGGAGTCCGGTGGAGGCTCGCGGGCTGGCGCCGAGCTCGACCGAGGGGGACTGGCGGGTCGCACGGGCGAGGTCGACGACGTATCCGAGCACGTCGTCCGTGACCTCGACGGCTGCGGCCGCACCCTGGGCCGCACGGATCTCGTCCGCGGTGACGACGGCCTCGACACCGGTCAGCTCGCGCGGGGAGAAGCCCTCGGCATGGCGGCGGAGCACCGACACCTCGGCGTCGCGCTCCGGCATGCCGACCACGAGCTTCATCAGGAAGCGGTCCAGCTGCGCCTCGGGGAGCGAGTACGTGCCCTCGTGCTCGATGGGGTTCTGGGTGGCGGCGACGAGGAACGGATCGGGCAGCGGGCGGCTGACGCCGTCGGCGGACACCTGACGCTCCTCCATCGCCTCGAGGAGTGCCGCCTGCGTCTTCGGGGGCGTCCGGTTGATCTCGTCCGCGAGGAGGATGTTCGTGAACACCGGCCCGGCGCGGAAGTCGAACTCGCCGGTGCGCGCGTCGTACACGAGCGAGCCCGTCACGTCACCCGGCATCAGGTCGGGCGTGAACTGCACCCGCTTGGTGTCGAGGCCGAGGGCCCGCGCGAACGAGCGGACGACGAGCGTCTTGGCGACGCCGGGAACGCCTTCGAGGAGCACATGGCCGCGCGCGAGCAGCGACACCAGCAGGCCCGTGACGGTGCCGGCCTGGCCGACGACCGCCTTGTCGACCTCGGTGCGCACCCGGTGCATGGCCTGACGAAGCGCGGCGTCGTCGGTGGACGGATTCTCAACGGTCACGTGGTTCCCTCGGCTTCTCTGGGATGGGTGGACGGTTCTGCGGTGCGGGTGCCGGCCTCCACGGCCGCCTCGAGCTCGTCGAGGCGGCGGGCGAGCTCGATCAGCGCGGCATCGTCGGTGGGGAGGGGGCCGGCCAGCAGCGACTGCAGGGTCCCGCGGGGGATCCGCAGGCGGTCGGATGCCGCGTCGGCGACCTCGTCGGCCCCGGCGTGCACGGCGAGTCCGAGGCGGCGCGCGAGGCGGCGCTGGGCACCGTCGCGGAGGGCCTCGGCGGCGTGCGGCGCATCCGCCGCCTTGGCGGTCAGGCGTGCGCGCCCGTGCATGGTCTCGGAGGCCCGGACGGTGACGGGAAGGGTCTCGGCGACCAGAGGCCCGAAGCGCTGCCCGCGGGAGACCCCGATGGCGATGCCCGCGGTGATCAGCAGCAGGATCGCCGGAGTGACCCACGGCGGTGTGAGGCTGCCGAGGCTCGGCTCGACCTGGCCCTCGATGTCGGAGTCCGCGAAGCTGGGGACGTACCAGACGACGCGGTCGGTCTGCCCGAGCAGGGCGAGCGCGAGCGCGGCGTTGCCGTCCTCGGCGAGGGAGGCGTTGCTGAAGAGGCGGGTCCCCTCCACGACCACGCGCCGTGTGCCCTCCCGCTCGTCGATGAGCACGGCGGCGCCGTCGGCGCTCCCGAAGCAGGTCTCCACGCCGTCTGCGGGGGAGAAGAGCCGGTCGGCCCTGATCGACCCGACCTTCGCGAACTCGCCGGCCGCGCAGTCGGCGGCGACGCCGGACAGCGTCCCCGGGGCGTTCTCGCCGATGCCCAGCGTGCTCAGCAGGTGGGTGCTCGTCGAGAGGAACACGACGCGGTCGGCGGGTTCGATGAGAGTCATCATGGCGTCGTCCGTCAGCGTGTACGGATTGGACATCACGAGTGTCGTGTCCTCGTCGATCGCGGCGCGTGCCTCCGTGCGCGATCGGTGGATCGAGATGTCGACCCCCTGATCGCGCAGGATCTCGGCGAGAGCGAGGGCACCGGTGTCGTCTCGGCTCTCGGGGTCGAGGGCTCTGTGCTGGCCCGGAGCGGTCGCGGCGACCCGGAGGGCGACGAACGCGACGACCAGCACGAGGGCGATCACGATCACCCAGCCCAGGATCTTCTTCGCCCGGTTCGGCCGGCGCTCGGCGGTGGACGGCGCGGGGGCGCTCTGCGCGGTCACGGTCATGCCGGAACCGCCTCGGGCCGGCGGGCGGCGAGCCGCTCGTCGGTGGCCGTGAGCTCGCGGTAGCTCTCCGGGGTCGCCGCATGTCCGAGATAGCGGACGTCGTCGAAGGAGACGGCGGCCCTGCGCATCGCGTCCGCCTCATCCGCGAAGACGGTGCTCGCGTCGCGGGCGATCGCCTGCGCCGTGGCTCCGGGGGCGGGGTCGATCAGGTCGCGCTCCAGCAGGCTGCGGGCGATGGCGCGATAGCGGAAGATGGTCGCGCTGTTCCAGTCGCCCGCGCGGGCGCTGCGCTCGGCATCGGAGCGCAGCTGGGCCGCCGTGCGGTCGTCGCTCGCGCCGAGGAGGTCGGCGCGAGCACGCCGGACGGCGCGGGAGCTCCGCGGCCGGCCCCAGATGATGAGCGCGGCGATCAGAGCGCCCGCGATGATGACGCTCACGATGATCAGGGCCGACGGTCCGATGTTCGCGCCGTTGTCCGCGCTGAACAGATCCTCGAAGAAGCGCCCGATGTCGCGGGCCACGAGGTCGAACCACGTCGGCTTCGCGTCCGCGTAGCGCGGGTTGGCGAGTTCCTCCTCCGCCCAGCGCCGCGCCTCATCCCCGTCGGGGACGTACAGATCGTCGAGACGTCGGATCATGCCGTGTCGCTGCCCGGGGCGGCCCATCCGCCGTCAGCTCCGGTGGGCGGTGTCGGCGGGGTCTGCGATGCATCCGTCGGCGCGACGGGCGCGGGCGGAGGCGGGGGAGGGAAGGCTGCGGGGGCGGAGCCGGCTGCGGCGTCCTGCGGGGTCGGGTACCCCTGTGCCGGGTAGGGCTGTGCCGGGTAGGGCTGTGCGGGGTAGGGCTGTGCCGGGTAGGGCTGTGCGGGGTAGGGCTGTGCGGGGTAGGGCTGTGCCGGGTAGGGCTGTGCCGGGTAAGGCTGTGCGGGGTAGCCCTGGGTCATCATCACGTGCTCGGGCACCTGCCGCGGCGGTGGCGCCGAGCTGACCGCCCGGGACGGGTCGACGCTGAACGGATCGCCCTGCTGCTCCTCGGTCCAGCCGAGGTCGCGGCGCTCCACATAGGCGATGAGCGTCTGGTCCAGCCCCTCGTACCGCATCCGGCAGTCGAGATAGACCAGGGCGGATCCGGTGCTCTGCACCACGAGGGCGATCGCCTGGATGACCAGCAGCAGCACCTGCGGCGCGAGCAGGGTGAGGGCGTAGCCGACGATGGCGCTGGGCTCCGGGGAGCCGGTGGGGGCGATCACCGAACCGAGGAGCGAGCTCAGCAGCGTGAGCGGCAGGCTCACGACCTGCATCGCCAGGCCCATGATCAGGCTGATCAGGAACGTCACCCCGAAGGCGACCCAGAAGCGACCGCGCGTGAGGCGCCAGGAGCGCACGAAGGCGTCGCGGAATCGCGCCCGTTCGAGGACGAGGATCGAGGGGACCAGCAGCAGCTTCGTGGTCAGCCACACGCTCAGCGGGATGTAGACGAGGACGATGACGACCACGATCAGCACGACCGCACCGATCATCTCGACGCTGCCGCCCAAGCCTCCGGCGACGAAGCCTCCGATGACGGCTGCGGCGACGACGAAGAGACCGAACAACGCCACCACCGACAGAGACGCGAAGCCCGCCAGGCGCCAGAACGCGGGCGCCATCCGACGCCACAGCATGCGCAGCGTGGCCTTCACGCCGATCGCGGCATAGCCGATCTCCGCGGCGACGACGCCCTGCATCATGGCCGTGAACGCGATGGAGGCGAGTCCGACGGCGATTCCCGCGATCACGTTGATCCCGATCGTCCCGGCCAGTACCGCCTCGAAGTCCGGCGACGAGGGGGACACGGTCTCGAGGCGGGAGAACGTCGTGAACAGCACCACGCCCATCACGCCGGCCGTCGCGATCACCACGACGAGCTGGATGACGACGGCGAAGCCGAAGAGCACCTTCGGATTGTGTCGCAGCGCCGCGAACGCCTTGCCCAGCAGCATTCCGAAGGTCAAGGGATGGAGAGGGATGATCCCCTTCTTCGGAGCAGGCGTCCATGTCTGGCCACTCACAGGCACTCCCTCCATCGTGCGGCTCCCATCGTGTCATATCCCACGCGTGGTGCGCAGACCTGGGGTCGGCGGGACTCGGTGCCATAAGGTAACTGTTATGACCTCACGTATTCTCGTGGTCGACGACGACACCGCGCTCGCCGAGATGATCGGGATCGTGCTGCGCACCGAGGGCTTCGAGCCGGTGTTCTGTGCAGACGGTGCGCGGGCTGTCGACGAATGGCGCACGCAGCGGCCGGATCTGGTGCTGCTCGACCTCATGCTCCCGGGGATGGACGGCATCGAGATCTGCACGCGCATCCGTGCGGAATCGGGCGTCCCGATCATCATGCTCACGGCACGGACCGACACCGCGGACGTGGTCCGCGGCCTCGAGGTCGGTGCGGACGACTACATGGTCAAGCCGTTCAACCCCAAGGAGCTCGTCGCGCGCATCCGGACGCGTCTGCGTCCGACGCCTCAGGCCACCAGCGAGCAGCTGCGGGTCGGCGACCTCACCGTCGACGTCGACGCGCACGAGGTGCGCCGGGGCACGGCCCCGATCGCGCTCACCCCGCTCGAGTTCCAGCTGCTCGTCGCGCTCGCGTCGAAGCCTCAGCAGGTCTTCTCCCGCGAGATGCTCCTCGAGCAGGTGTGGGGCTACCACTACAAGGCCGACACCCGGCTGGTGAACGTGCACGTCCAGCGGCTCCGCGCCAAGGTCGAGCTCGACCCGGACAACCCGAAGATCGTGATGACGGTGCGTGGCGTCGGCTACCGTGCCGGGAGTGTCGGCTAGGAGCACGATGGCCGCGACGACAGCGACCACCACGACGGTCGCTGTTCTGCGCGACTGGCGAGGCTGGCCGACGATGCTCGGCATCCTGTGGCGCCGATCGCTCCGGTTCCGGACCCTCTCGATCACGTTGCTGGCGACGTCGCTGGCGATCTTCATCACCTGCGTGACGATGGCGCTCGTCATCCAGAGCGACCTCTTCATCTCCCGCAAGGACGTCGCGCTGGACGATGCGCGCAGGGCGGTAGACGAGGCGCAGCGGATCCTCGACGTGGCCGAGGTCGGCGACGATCCCGCCGCGCTCAGCACGCTCTGGGACAGCACCAGGGACACGCTGGCGCGCACGTCGGGCACCGACATGCTCGCCGGCTACAAGATCGACGACGGCAACGGCGTCCGTCTGAACGGCTTCGAGGCCGGACTGAGCGCATCCCTGCTGAGCCCCGAACTCCAGCGGCGCGTCGTCGAGCTCGATGACCGTCAGGCCTGGCAGTCGGTGGCACTCCCGGCGGAGGACGGGGGAGTCGTCCCCGGCATCGTCGTGGGGCAGCAGCTCCAGGTCCCGGAGGCGGGCCCGTTCGAGATCTACTTCGCCTACGACCTCGGCGATGCGGATCAGACGCTCGTGTTCGTGCAGCGCACCCTGTGGATCGCCGGGATCGGGCTCGTGGCGATCGTGGCGGCGATCTCGTGGATCGTGCTGCGGACGGTGTCGACCCCGATCATCCAGGCCGCCGAGACGAGCGCGCGACTCGCCGCGGGTGATCTCGGAGTGCGACTCGCGGTGCACGGCGAGGACGAGCTCGCGGTCCTCGGACGTTCCTTCAACGCCATGGCCGACAGCATCGAGGCCCAGATCAAGGAGCTCGGCGAGCTCTCCATGGTGCAGCAGCGGTTCGTGTCGGACGTGTCGCACGAGCTGCGGACCCCGTTGACGACGATCCGGCTGGCCGCCGACCTCCTCAACGACCAGCGCGAGGAGTTCGATCCGACCGCCGCCCGCACCGCCGAGCTCCTGCACGCGCAGGTGCAGCGGTTCGAGACGCTGCTGTCCGACCTGCTCGAGATCAGTCGCTACGACGCCGGCTCCGTCCAGCTCGAACTGGAGGCGACCAGCCTGGCGCACGTGGCCGAGGACATCATCGATCAGATGCGCCCCCTGGCCGACGGACACGGCACCGAGCTGCGGCTCGTCGCTCCCGGCGGCTACTCCCCGGTGGACATGGACCCCCGCCGGGTGCGGCGGGTGCTGCGCAACCTCATCGGCAACGCCATCGAGCACGGGGAAGGCCGCCCCGTCGTCATCACGGTCGACAGCAACCAGTACGCGGTGGCCGCGGGCGTGCGCGACTTCGGACTCGGTATGGAGCCCGAGGACGCCGAGCGGGTGTTCGATCGCTTCTGGCGAGCGGATCCCTCCCGCCAGCGGACGATCGGAGGGACCGGGCTCGGGCTGTCCATCGCCCTCGGCGACGCGACGCTGCACGGCGGCACGCTCGCGGTGTGGTCGGAACTCGGCGTCGGCACGAACTTCGTCCTCACCATCCCGCGACACGAGGGGGTGCTCGACGGACCGAGTCCGATCTCGGTCGAGCCGCAGGAGCCCCTCGCCGAGCTGGGAGACGCGACACAGCCGATCTCGATCTCCGAGATCCCGCCGGACCTCGACCTCTTCGACGAGAGGGACCGACCATGACCCGATCGACACCGGGAAGGCTGCTGCGCGGTGCGGCGCTGGCACTCGCGGCACTGGTCCTGACCGCCTGCGCGGGGCTCCCGACCAGCGGCGGCGTCAGCGTCGGGCGGGAACTCGGCCAGTCCTCGCAGGACGTGGACTTCCTGCCCGTCGCGTCCGGACCGATCACCGGTGCCGGCCCCGAGGGCATCGTCGAAGGCTTCCTGGAAGCGGGCATCACCACGTCGGACAGCTGGGCCACCGCGCGCAAGTTCCTCTCGCCGAGCCTGCAGCGCACCTGGCGGCCTTCTGCCGGGGTGTCGGTCGATTCCGGGACGGACACCCGCACGATCACCTCCGACGTCCCCGCGGATCAGGTCGAGGACGCGGACACCGCGGAGGTGCAGGTGATGCTGGACCTCGTCGCGAGCGTCGACGAGGCCGGCGCGTACTCGGAGGCGCTCGGAGCGTCGAACATGCCGTTCACGCTGCAGCGCATGGAAGACGGCGAATGGCGCATCACGCAAGCCCCGGACGGGGTCGTGATCGACGAGACGCGATTCGTCAACGTCTACGACGGATACCCCCTGCAGTACTTCGACCTCAGCTGGTCGCGACTCGTCTCCGACATGCGATGGTTCCCCCGGAGTCAGAGCCCCGCGACGGCGGTGACGCGCGCCCTGATCGGAGGAGCCCCCAGCGATTGGCTGGACTCCGCCGTGCAGAACGCCTTCCCCGTGGACGTGCAGCTGGCGCAGGATGCCGTCCCCGTCGTCGGCCAGGTCGCCGAGGTCGCCCTCACCCGCCCCGCCACCGGACTGGATGACACCACCCTCGCCCGCATGCGCACGCAGCTCCAGGCGACGCTCAAGGCGGCCGGCGTCGCGATCACCGGAGTGCAGTTCAAGGTGGACGGACGCAGCCTCGACGCCGGAACCGTGGACGTCGTCGAGCCGACGGCCGACATCGGCACGCTCGTGCTGCAGGACGGCGCCTTCGGGCGGATCGTGGGGGATGAGATCACGCCCATTGCCGACATCAGCGACGACATCTCCGCGTTCGAGCAGCCCGTCCGCTCCATCCAGGTGGCGACCGACGACTCCCGCGCCGCCGTGCAGCTCGCGGACGGCCATGTGTACCTCGCCGGCGCGGGCGACCCCGTCGAACTGGATGCCCGTCAGGGCCTCATCGAACCGTCGCTCGACCCCTACGGCTACACCTGGACCGTGCCGGCGGGCGAGCCCGGAGCGGTGAAGGCCATCGGCAGCGATGGCGCGGCGCACGATGTCGCCAAGGCCTGGCCGACCGCGTCCGACATCTCGAACCTGCGGGTCGCCGCCGACGGCACCCGGGTCGCCGCCGTGATCACCGCCGGCAAGCAGCGCTGGGTCGTCGTGGCGGCCGTCGTGCGAGACTCCTCCGGCGTCCCGGTGGAGATGGGCGACATCAAACAGCTGATCCGGATCGCCGAGCCGGCGATCGATCTGGTGTGGTTCGGTCCGGACCGGCTGGGCGTCCTCGTCGATCCGAGCGCCCCGCGGCTGCTCACCCAGATGGTCGGTGGTCCGGGGGCGGCCGAGGCGGCCCCGACCGACGCGGTGGCGGCTGCGGGAGCGCGCAGCGCGGCGGGCGTGCGCATCCTCGGCACGGGCGGACAGCTGTTCGCGCACGCGGGTTCGGCCTGGCGCGAGGTCGCTTCGGGAGTCTCGGTGCTCGGCACCCGCGTCGGGGAGTGACTCTCCCTCCACAGTGAGCCCGAGCCCGGCGTCTTCCGCGGGATGCGGCCCTCGATGCCGAGCGGATGCTCCCGCGCCCGCAGAATCGACGGATGCCCGCAGAACCCCGACTGCTCCGGATCGGTGCAGAGGTCGCCGCCTTCCTCCTCGCGGCGACGTGCGCGGGCTGTGACGAGCCGGGAGGCCTCCTGTGTCCGCGATGTCGTGCGCAGCTGGTGCCCCGGCCCCAGGAGGGGTCGACGCCTCGAGGCATGCCGTTCGCCGCGGCGCTCCCGTTCCAGGGCGTCGGTGCCCGCTGCATCCGCCGGCTCAAGGACGAGGGTGACACGTTCCTCGCTCGTCCGCTCGGTGCGGTCCTCGCTCCGGTCCTGACGCCGCGCGTGACCCCGCGCACCTGGGTCGTGCCCGTCCCGACCGCGCGGAGGGCGTTCCGCCGCCGTGGTTATCGGGTACCGGAACTGCTCATCCGCGCTGCACGGGCCGATCCGCAGCGTCTGCTGTCGGTGACGACGAGCGCCGCCGATCAGCGGGGCCTCGGCGCGCGGGCACGGGAGGAGAACGTGCGCGGCACGATGCGCGCACGACGGCGGGGAGACGGCGCTGAGGCGGTGATCGTGGACGACGTCGTGACCACCGGGGCGACGCTCGACGAGGCCGCGCGGACCCTCGAGGCCGCCGGCTTCCGTGTCGTGGCGGCGGTTGCGCTCGCCGCCACGCCGAGCCGCGCCGGATTCGGATGAAGCTCATCGGGAACACACCGGCGACACAGCGGGACGACCCCGTGACATCCGTCGGCGGGCGGGCTACGGTTGGGGGACACAAGGCGACCACGGTCCGCCCTTGGCCGGGAGGACCGGGACAAGGAGGCAGCAATGGAAACAAGCATCGTTGGCGTCGGAGTGGGTATCACCGATCGCTTCCGAACCGTTGTCGA
>Ga0160430_100442_pt1 | contig 24096 bp, 29 predicted proteins | sample HID1971I_E0MG_FD_108274 | JGI IMG/M metagenome (GOLD analysis project Ga0160430, IMG submission 108274) | Enriched millipede-associated microbial communities from UW Madison campus, WI, USA - HID1971I_E0 MG | ecosystem: Host-associated > Arthropoda: Insects > Digestive system > Unclassified ...
GCCGGGTTCCAGCGCTACGGCGACGAGCGGGCGTACCGCCTCACCGTGGCCTGACCATCCGCGTTCCTCCGCGCACGGCAGCGCCGTCGACGCGCGGGAGACGCGCGACTGTGTGCGTGGTGAGGACGGGCGACTCAGACCGTGCCGTACAGCCGGTCCCCGGCGTCGCCGAGCCCCGGCACGATGTAGCCCTTCTCGTTCAGGCGCTCGTCCAGCGCGCCGAGCACGAGCGTCACGTCACGGTCACCGGCCATGGCCTCGATCGCGGCGACACCCTCGGGGGTGCCCAGCAGGCAGATCGCGGTGACGTCCTTCGCGCCCCGGTCGAACAGGAACTGGATCGCCGCGGCGAGCGAGCCGCCGGTGGCGAGCATCGGGTCGATCGCGAAGCACTGGCGGTCGCTGAGGTCGTCGGGGAGGCGCTCGGCGTAGGTCGTCGGCTCGAACGTGGTCTCGTCGCGGACCATGCCGAGGAATCCGACCTCGGCCGTCGGGAGCAGCTTGACGAGGCCCTCCAGCATCCCGAGGCCGGCGCGCAGGATCGGCACCACGATCGGGCGGGGCTCCGAGATCTTCACGCCCATCGTCGTCGTCACGGGAGTCGTGATCTCGACGGGGCTGACCTTCACGTTGCGCGTCGCCTCGTACGCGAGCAGCGTGACGAGCTCCTCCGTGAGCTGCCGGAAGACCGGCGACGGCGTGCGCGCGTCGCGCAGCACCGAGAGCTTGTGAGTGATGAGAGGGTGGTCGGCCACGTGAACACGCATGGATACAGGGTAATGCGCCGTGCGGCCCGGCACGACATCGGCGCTCCTGCCGGGTTCGGCGACTGTCGTAGGCTCGACCCATGACCGCTGCCGACGACCTCGCGATGCGGCGTGCGCTCGCGCTCGCGGCCGAGGCGGCGGAGGCGTCGGAGATCCCCGTCGGCGCGGTGGTCCTCGCCGCCGACGGGCGCATCATCGCCGAGGGTCGGAACACCCGCGAGGCCACGCACGATCCGACCGGTCATGCCGAGATCGAGGCGCTGCGGGCGGCCGCGCAGTCCCGCGGATCCTGGAACCTCGAGGGCCACACCCTCGTGGTCACCCTCGAACCCTGCATCATGTGCGCGGGGGCGATCCTGCAGGCGCGGATCGGCCGGGTGGTCTTCGGCGCCTGGGACGACAAGGCGGGAGCGGCCGGGTCGATGTACGACGTGCTGCGCGACCGGCGCCTGCCCTATCGCGCCGAGGTCGTCGGCGGCATCGAGGCGGAGGCGGCGACGTCGCTGCTGCGCGCGTTCTTCGAGCAGCGGCGCTGAGGCCCGGTCGCCGGGATCACCCCTCGACGGTCCACCACGCGACGGCCACGAGGCACGGGCCGTCATCCGTCTCCTGGTAGAAGACGTCACCGGGGAACTCCGCACCGGCGGCGACCTGCTTCTCCGCGAATGACAGGTTGATGCTCCAGTCCGGGTCGTGCTCGGTCATCTCCGGCCAGTACTCGGGGACGAAGCGCTCCGGCTCCTCGGCCGAAAGCCCTTCCCAGTCGGTCGGTTCGCGGAGCTCCGGTTCGTACCCGGCGCACACGAACGAGTCGGCGTCGCCGGCAGCCGCAGCATCGATGAGTCTCTCGGTCGTCTGGATCACGCCGGCACCGTCCGCGCCCCAGATCACGGTGTCCAGCGAGCAGCCCGACATCGTGACGACGAGCGCCGCCGCTGCCGTGACACCGAGGAGCCGTCTCGGAGAACCCACGGCTTCCTCAGTCCGAGGACTTGAGCACGAAGACGTCGGTCGACGGCTCCGGGTCGATCGCCGGGCGGTACACGTCCGGCTCGATGTAGACGACGCGTGCGACCGGGACGGCCTCGCGGATGCGCGCCTCGATCGCGTTGATGTCGTCGGCCGCCTCGCGCAGCGGCTTGTCGGCGTTGAGCGCGATCTTGGCCGCGACCATGAGCTCGTCCGGCCCGAGGTACAGGGTCTTCATGTGGATGATCTTCTCGATCTCGTCACCGGCGTTGATCGCGTCGACGATCCGGTCGTGATCGGCCTGGGTCGCGCCCTCGCCGACCAGCAGGCTCTTCGTCTCGACGCCCAGCACGATCGCGATGAGGACCAGCAGCACACCGATCATCACGGTGCCGAGCGCGTCGAACATCGGGTTTCCGGTGATCAGGGTCAGACCGACCCCGAGGAGCGCGAACGTGAGGCCCGTCAGCGCGCCCACGTCCTCGAGCAGCACGACCGGCAGTTCCGGAGCCTTCGAGCGGCGCACGAACGACACCCACGACTGGCCCTTCTCGCGCACGAGGTTGCTCTCGCGCACGGCGGTGCGCAGCGAGAACGACTCGAGGCCGATCGCGACGACGAGCACCACCAGCGGCAGCCACCACCACGTCTTGTCGAGCTCGTGCGGGTTCGTGAGCTTCTCGACGCCCTCGTAGATCGCGAAGAGGCCACCGACCGAGAAGAGGATGATCGACACGACGAACGCGTACACGTAGCGTTCCCGGCCGTAGCCGAAGGGGTGCGCGCGGTCGGCCTCGCGGCGGGCCTTCCGTCCGCCGAGCATCAGCAGCAGCTGGTTGCCGGAGTCGGCGACCGAGTGGATCGCCTCCGCGAGCATCGACGCCGAGCCGGAGAGTGCCCAGGCGATGAACTTCGCGAGCGCGATGCCCATGTTCGCCAGGAACGCCGCGACGATGGCCTTGTTGCCTCCGGATGCACTCATGGGACGAGTCTAGAACCGCCTGCCCGGGGATGTCGGAGTGCCCGCCGTAGGATGACGACATGGCTGACTCGCTTCCCTCCCTCGCTTTCCTCGGTGCCGGCTCGATGGGCGGTGCGATCCTCCGCGGGGTGGTCGCCTCGGGCATCCGGATCGACGGCGGGATCACCGCGACGAACCGCACGCCGGAGAAGGCGGCGGCGTTCTCGGGCCTCGACGGCGTCACGAGCATCGCGCTCGCCGAGCGTCCGGACGGCAATGCCGAGGCCGCGGCCGCAGCGCGCATCGTGCTGGTCGGGGTGAAGCCGGCGATGGTGCCCGACCTGCTCCGCGAGATCGCACCGCACCTCGCCGCCGACGCGATCGTGGTGAGCGTCGCGGCCGGTGTCACGCTGCAGACCTTCGCCGAGGTGCTCGGCGCGGATGCCCGCGTGATCCGCTCCATGCCCAACACGCCGTCGACCGTGCGCAAGGGGGTCACGGGCCTCGCCGCCGGCGCCGCGGTCTCGGACGATGATCTGGCGCTCGTCCATCGCCTCTTCGAGACGGTCGGCGCGGTCGTGGAGGTGCCGGAGTCGCAGATCGACGCACTCTCCACCATCTCGGGCTCGGGCCCCGCGTACGTCTACCTGCTGATCGAGGAGTTCACGAAGGCCGCCGTCGGCATGGGCTTCGACGAGGCGGATGCCCGGCTCATGGTCGAACAGACGTTCATCGGGGCCACCGCGCTGCTCGATGCCTCGGGGGAGGACCCGGCGGAGCTGCGTCGCCGTGTCACGAGCCCCAAGGGCACGACGGAGCGGGCGGTCGCCGTGCTGCAGGACGCGCACCTCGATCGCACGTTCGCCGATGCCGCGGCCGCCGCGCTCGCGCGTGCCAGGGAACTCGCCGCCGGAGCCTGACCATGCGACTGCGCATCGAGGGCGAGATCTGGTACTGGCGCGGACCCGCGCCGTTCCACTTCGTCACCGTGCCGCCGCCCGAGAGCGAGATGATCCACGAGGTCGCGTCGGTCGTCACCTACGGGTGGGGGATGATCCCGGCATCCGTCACGATCGGATCGACCACGGTGACCACCGCGCTCTGGCCGAAGGACGGCGGGTACATCGTGCCGATCAAGAAGGTGCTGCAGGACAGGGAGGGCCTCGGCGTGGACGACGTGGTCGAGCTCGTCCTCGACATCGACGCCTGAGGCCCGCCCGTCAGCTCTCGCTGGCGACCTCGGCGAGCACCTCCGGCCAGCGACGGTTCAGGACGCTGCCGCCGAGTGCCGTGCCGCCCCACAGCGCCAGGGCGCCGATGACGACACCGCACGCGAGGCTCACCCAGCCGAGGGCGGGGTTCCAGATCGCCGCGATGGCGAACCCGAGCGCCGGGGCGCCGAGCACGAGGGTGATCGGACCGATGATGATCATCGCTAGCAGCGACTGCACCCCGCCGGACGAACCGCGTCCGAACGGGTTGGCCTCCGGTGCGGGAGCACGCCCCGGGAGGAAGCTGCCCACCCAGGCTCCGGCGCCCGCGGAGACCGCCGTCAGCCCGATGGCCGACCCGATGCTGGCGGGCAGCAGGTCCGGGCGCCCGGCGACCAGGCAGGTGGCCACGCACAGCGCCAGCGTCACGGGCACGGCGATCAGCCCGAAGCCGAGCAGCCTTCCCGCCCGATCCGCGGCTCCGCTCACGCCGCCCAGGATGTGGGCGGCGATCGCATCGTTGTCGTAGGCGATCGCCATCTGCATGATCGTGCCGGTGAGCAGGGCGTTGATGGAGGGGATCAGGGTGATCGCGGGCGCGAACCCGACCGATTCGTCCTGGAGACCGTTCATCAGCGCGAGCCCGATGAAGATCGCCGGCAGCAGCAGGAGCATCACGATGTTCACGACCTGCCGAGGGTCGCGGCGGAAGTACCGCAGCGTGCGGGCGGCGATGGCTCCGACCGGGGTGGCGGGGAGCATCCGATCCAGGATGCCGCCCGAGCGGACCCGGCCGCCACCGCTGCTCTGGATCGGCGAGACGAGGCGTGCGGCCAGCAGGGCCTTCGACGCGAACCACAGGGCGGCGACCGTCGCGAGGGCGATCAGCAGACGGAGGGCCGCCGCGACCAGGTCGCCCTGAGCGACGGATGCGGGGACCCCGAACACGGCGCCGACCGGCGTCCACGCGGCGATGTCGGCGACCGCGGCGAAGGCTCCGCCCACATCGCCGACCCGGGTGAGGGCCCCGATGCCGAGGTTGAGCAGCAGACCCGACGACGCGGCGAGCACCACCCCGAGCGTCAGCACCAGGTCACGGGTGCTGCGCCGTGCCAGCCACCCGGCGAGGATCCCGCTCACGACGCGGGCGCCCAGCACGCAGGTGACGACAGCGACGGGGATCATGACCAGGGCGGTGAACAGGGCGGGGAGGCTCACGGACCAGCCGAGGAGCATCAGCACCAGGGCGAAGATCGTGCCGATGCCGCCGATCGTGGTGGTCCCCGCGACCGTGAGGCCTGGGAGCAGCGACCGGGCGGTGACCGGCAGCAGGGCGAACCGCTCGGGGGCCAGCGAGTCGTCACCGCTGACCAGGATCGAGCCGATCCACCAGCCCAGGACGATCACGGAGCCGGTCAGCACGATCGCCGTGACCGCGGCGTCGGGGGCGGCGAAGCGCAGCGCCACGAGTCCCGCGGTCAGCCCGGCGAGGAAGCCCAGGGCGATCATGCCGGTGATGATCAGCGTGACGATCATCCACGGGTTGCGCGACAGCTGATGACGCAGCTGCCGCCAGCGCAGGCTTACGAGGAGCGCAACCACGCGAGCGTCTCCGTCCCGAGATCGTGTGCGCCCACCAGCGCGAGGAACCGCTGCTGCAGCGACAGGCCCGCCCGCACCTCGTCGAGGGGACCGTGCGCGAGCAGCCGCCCCTCGGCGACGATCGCGACCCGGTCGCACATCGACTCGACGAGTTCCATCACGTGGCTGGACAGCACCACCGTGCCGCCGCCCGCGACGAACGCCTTCAGGATCTGGCGGATCGTCTCGCCCGAGACCGGATCCACCGCCTCCAGCGGCTCATCGAGGATCAGCAGTCGCGGCGCGTGGATCAGCGCGCACGCCAGACCGATCTTCTTGCGCATGCCCGCCGAGTAGTCGACGACGAGCTTGTCGCTCGCATCGGCGAGTCCGAGCGCCACGAGGAGCTCTTCGCTGCGCGCCGTCACCTCCGCCTCGGCCATGCCCCGCAGCAGGCCCGTGTACCGCAGCAGCTCCGCCCCGCTGAGCCGGTCGAGCATGCGGATGCCGTCGGGGAGGACGCCCATGTGCGCCTTCGCGGCCGCGGGATCCTGCCACACGTCCGCGCCGAGGACCCAGGCGGTTCCGGCGTCCGGGCGCAGCAGCCCCGTCGTCATGGCCAGAGTCGTGGTCTTGCCCGCGCCGTTCGGGCCGAGGAGACCCAGCATCGATCCGGCCGGCACGTCGAGCGAGAGGCTGTCGACGGCGACTTTCGGCCCGAACTGCTTGCGGAGCCCGCGAAGGGCGAGGACGGGCGGAGCCGCGGTGGGGTCGGTCATGGCTCCATCCCACCACGCGGCCGGCGTGGAGGGCATCCGCCGTGAGGGGGATTCGTCGATCCCGGAGCGGCCGGGGTCAGCGGTCGGGGTCAGCGGGCGCGGTCAGCGGTCGAGGGCGGCGAAGCGCTCGATGTCGCTGTTGGTGCCCGACACGATGATGAGGTCGTGGTTCGTGACGATGGTGTTCGCCTCGGCGTAGCGGAACGGCTTGCCGGGGCTCTTCACGCCGACGACGGTGACCTTGTACTTCGAGCGCACGCCCGACTCGTTCAGGCCCACGCCGCGGATGAACTTCGGCGGGTACATCTTGGCCAGCACGAAGTCGTCGTCGAAGCGGATGAAGTCGAGCATCCGCCCGCTCACGAGGTGCGCGACGCGCTCTCCGGCCTCGCGCTCCGGGTAGATGACGTGGTTCGCGCCGACGCGGGCGAGGATCTTGCCGTGCGACTGGGAGACGGCCTTGGCCCAGATCTGCGGCACCTTCAGGTCGACGAGGTTCGCGGTGATCAGCACGGACGCCTCGATCGAGGAGCCGACCGCGACGACGGCGACCTGGAAGTCCTGGGCGCCGATCTGGCGCAGGGCGTCGATGTTCTTCGCGTCGGCCTGCACGGTGTGCGTGACGCGGTCCGACCACTTCTGCACGAGCTCGAGGTTGTCGTCGATCGCGAGCACCTCGCGATCGAGGCGGTCGAGCTCCCCGGCACAGGCGGCGCCGAATCGGCCGAGGCCGATGACGAGGACGGGCGCGTCGCCCCGGAGGACTTCAACCAACGATCGGCCTTTCCACGGGCAGTGAGTAGTACTGCGTTCGCGATGTCGCGGCGACTGCCGCGGCGAGAGTCACTGTACCAACGCGCCCCATGAAGATCGTGGCGGCGAGCACGTAGGAGCCGGCGTCCGGAAGCTCGGCGGTGAGGCCCGTCGACAGGCCGACGGTCGCGAACGCGGAGATCACGTCGAACAGGACATGGCTGATGTCGTCTTTCGTGATCTGGGCGATGACGATGGTGGACAGGGCGACGATCGTCGCTCCCCACGCGACGACGCTGAGCGCCACGCGCTGCACGTCGCTCGGGATGCGGCGACCGAACGCCTCGACCGACTGACGGCCCTTCGCCTCCGACCACACGGCGATCGCCAGCACGGCGAGGGTCGTGACCTTGATGCCACCCGCCGTGGAGGCGGAGCCGCCGCCGACGAACATCAGCATGCTGGCGGCGAGCAGGGACGAGCCGTTCAGGTCGTCCATCTCGATGACGTTGAATCCGCCGGATCGGGTCATGGCGGACAGGAAGAACGCTTGGAACGTGGTGTCGGCGGCGTCCATGGAGCCGAAGGTCTTCGGGTTGTCGAACTCGAGGATGACGAACACCGCGGCGCCCAGGATGAACAGCAGCACGGTGGTGACGATGGTGAGCTTGGAGTGCAGCGACCACCGCTTCACGTGCCAGACGTGCTTGGCGAGCGTGTAGATGACCGGGAAGCCGATGCTGCCGAGGAACACGCCCACCATGAGGAGCGAGAGCACGAGATAGTCGTCGGCGAACACGGCGACGCCGCCGTCGTTCGGCGCGAAGCCGGTGTTCGTGAAGGCCATGGCCGCGAAGTACGGCGCCTCCCAGAGCGCGGCGATCGGATCGACCTTCGCCATCACCAGCGCGGGGTAGAGAAGGATGGCGAGGGAGGCCTCGATGATGAGCGCCGAGACGGCGACCGTGGTCAGCAGCTGGCCGACCTCGCCGAGACGGACCGTCTGGCTCTCGTTGACCACGCCGCCGTGCGCGCGCAGCGGGTTCGTGTCGCCCGCGGCCATCAGCTTCGCGCGCAGGCCGAGGCGCTTGGAGATGAGCATGCCCATCAGCGACGCGAGGGTGAGCACGCCGAGAGCGCCGATGTTCACACCGAGGAAGACCAGCACATGTCCGAACGGCGACCAGTGGTTCGCCATGTCGACGGTCGACAGGCCGGTGACGCAGATCGTGGAGACGGCCGTGAACAGCGCGTCGCTCAGCGGGGTGACCGTCCCGCTCGCCGAGGCCATGGGCAGCGACAGCAGGACGGTGAAGACGAGGATCAGGAGGGCGAAGACGACGATCGCGAAGCGGGAGGGCGAGGAGGTGACGAGGTGCTTCACCCAGCCGGCGGCACTCTTGAGGCTCTGCCGTGGGGACGACGCCGAAACGATGCCCGACATCGCTTCCCCCTTCTCGTTTCTGCCTCACCCGCGCAACGCGGTCTCACGACGTCTGCCGCAGAGCCTTCGTCATGGTACTCCGTGCCGGGGACGACTACCCTGATCTCATGACGGACATCTTCGACGTGATCGCAGACGGTACGAGGCGAGACATCCTCCAGCTCCTGCTGCGACGCACGGCCGAAGGTGAGACCGGCACCAGCGTCAGCCAGATCGTCGCCGATCTGGGCATCAGCCAGCCCACGGTCTCCAAGCATCTGAAGGTGCTGCGCGACGCCGAGCTCGTCACGGTGCGTGAAGACGGACAGCGCCGCTTCTACAGCCTCGCGGTCGAACCGCTCGAGGTCGTGGACGACTGGCTGGTGCCCTTCCTGGTCGACGCCTACGGCGACAGTGCGCCGGACATCGACTACCACGCGGTGCCCGACAGTGCCGCGCATGCCGCCGAGGTCGTGGGCCGCGCGGCCGCCTCCGCGAAGCACGTCGTCGCGAACGCGCTCAAGCGTCTCGGGGCCTGACCCTCGCCCACGGGCGCAGCATACGGTTTGCCATTGCAGCTACTTAGCTAAGGTGCTAATTTCGGGGTATGACCGATTCCCGAGTGATGCGCCCCTCGTCCGTCGACGCCCCGGATGCCGTCCGGTCCACGGCCGGCCTCGACACCATCCGCGGCCGCATGCGGCGCCGTCTCCTGCTGACGTACCGCGTCGATCCCGACGTGGCCCGCGCGATCATCCCCGCCCCGTTCCGGCCGCAGCTGGTGGACGGCAGTGCCGTGGCGGGGATCTGCCTGATCGCGCTGACCCGGCTCCGGCCCGGATGGTTCCGGCCCGAGATCGGCATATCCACGGAGAACACCGCGCACCGGTTCGCCGTCGAATGGGATGAGGATGGCACCACGCGCACCGGGGTGTACGTGACCGAGCGCCACAGCTCCGGCATGATCCCGGTCCTCGGTGGGGGACGGCTGTTCCCCGGGATGCAGCACCGAGCGCGGTTCGATGTCGAGGAGAGCGACACGCGCTTCCGGGTGCGGATGCGCGCCGACGACGCTGTGGTCACCGCCGATCTCGAGGTCGCCGACCGGTGGGACAGCACGCTGTTCCCCACCATGCAGGAGGCCTCCGACTTCTACCGGTCGGGGGCGATCGGCTGGTCGCCGCGGCGTGGTGGCGGGGCGGCGGAGGGTGTGGAGCTGACCGCGTCGCGCTGGGCCGTGCAGGCCGTACGCGTCAACGAGGTGGCGTCGTCGTTCTTCGACGGCCTGCCGCCGGGGTCCGCGGTGTTCGACAGCGCGCTCGTCATGCGCAACCTCCCCGTGGTCTGGCGTCGGCCGGATGCACGTCGCCCCTGACGACAGGGGGCGTGTCGTCAGGGGCGATTCGCGGATCCCCAGACCCGCGCGGACTCGGCGGTGCCGCACGAGTCCTGGGAACAGATTGTCAGTCTCGGCTGGGCGAACGTCGGAGAATGCCTATGCCTCGGCTGAGATCGGGTGCGGTCAGGGGGATCAGCGGCGCCCTGCCTTGCGGCGGAAGAGCCAGGCGCCCCAGACGACCGCCACCAGGAGGATGGCCAGGCACCAGCCGATCGCCCACCACGCCTCGCCCTGTGTCGGTGCATCGGTCAGCAGCCCGCGGATCGTCTCGACGATGGGTGTGATCGGCTGGTTGGCGGCCACCGGCTGCAGCCAGTCGGGCATGCTCGCCACCGGGACGAAGGCGCTGGACAGGTAGGGGAGGAAGAGCAGTACGAAGCCGTAGCCGTTCGCACCCTCGGGGCTCCCGGCCGCGAGACCGATCGCGGCGAACAGGTACGTGATCGCGAGGATGTACAGCGCGATCAGGCCCGCGAGCGCGATCCACTCCCCGGCGTTCGCGTCGGGGCGGAATCCGACGAGGACGCCCACGCCGATCACGATCGCCGTAGCGATGAGGTTGCGCAGCACACTCGCGACGACATGGCCCGTCAGCACCGCACCCGACCGCACCGGCATGGTGTGGAAGCGGTCGATGATGCCGGTGCGCATGTCGTTCGCGACATACACCGCCGTCGAGGAGGCCCCGAAGCCGGCGCAGGTGAGGATGATGCCCGGGACGACGTAGTCGACGTAGGCGCCCGAGGGATCGATCGCGCCGCCGAACACCCACGTGAACATGAGCATGAGCATCACGGGCAGCATGATCGCCATGAGCAGCGATTCGCCGTCGCGCAGGGAATGGCGCAGGCTGCGGCCGACGAACACCGCCTCAGCGGTGATGCCACGCAGGCGGGGGCGCGGAGAGGGAGTCGGAAGGGCGGGCCCCGTGGTCCGAGGCGCGGCGAGCGTGATGTTCATGCGGGCTCCTTCACAGTGCGGGTGCTGTCGTCGGGGGAGGTGACGGCGAGGAACACGTCGTCGAGAGTGGGGCGCCGCAGCGTGACCAGGCCGTCCTCCCCCTCTTCGTCGAGCAGATCCAGCGCTCGCCGCAGATCGGCCACGGTGCCGTCGGTGGGGATCTCCCGGCGGAGCCGCCCCCGGCCGTCATGGAGCTCGACGGTGTCGCCGCCCACGCGCGCCTTGAGCTCGGCGGGGGTGCCGAGCGCGGCGATCCTGCCGTCGTGCAGCACCGCGATCCGGTCCGCGAGCTGATCCGCCTCCTCCAGGTACTGCGTGGTGAGGAAGACCGTGGTGCCCGCACTCGCGAGCATCCGGATGATGTCCCAGAGCGCGCGACGGCTGCGGGTGTCGAGGCCCGTGGTCGGTTCGTCCAGGAAGAGCACCTCGGGGGTCACGACGAAGCTGAGGGCCAGGTCGAGTCGGCGACGCATGCCGCCCGAGAACGTGCGGACCACGCGAGACGCGGCATCCGTCAGATCGAACTGGGCGATGAGGTCCGCGGCCCGACGCTTCGCCGCGGCCCGGCCGAGACCGGCGAGCCGCGCGAACATGACGACGTTCTCTGTCGCGGTGAGGGCGTCGTCGACAGCCGCGGCCTGACCGGTGAGGCTGATCCGCCGCTGGATCTCGATCGCCTGGGTGCGCACGTCCCACCCCGCGACCGTCGCCGAACCGGCATCCGCAGCGGAGAGGGTGGTGAGGATGTTGATCGTCGTCGTCTTGCCCGCGCCGTTCGGCCCGAGCAGCGCGAAGACCTCACCGCGGGCGACGGTGAAGTCGAGTCCGTCGACGACGTTCTTCTTCTGGAAGGCCTTGCGCAGACCCTGCACCTCGATGGCTGTCTCCATCAGGCGCTCCTTTCTGTGTAGGTAGAAAACTGTGTATGACCAACGCAACTGTGTATGACGGTAACACACTGTTTAGGTAATAAACAGAAGTAGGATGAGCGCATGACTGACACCGAGCCGCCGGAGCTGCCACGGGGGATCGCGCTCGCCTGGGGCGTCGCCGCGAATCCGCAGCGTGGGCCGAAACGCGAGATGAGCGTCGAGAAGATCGTCGACGCCGCGGTGGAACTGGCGGATGCCGAGGGGATCGGGGCGGTGTCGATGGCCGCGGTCGCCGCCCGCCTGGGCTTCACGCCGATGTCGCTGTACCGCTATGTCACCGCGAAGGACGATCTCCTGCTGCTGATGCAGGAGGAGGCGACCGGCCTCCCGCCTGCCAGCCACCTCGAGGCCGAGGGCTGGCGCGAGCGGCTGCTCTCCCTCTACGAGGAGCAGGTCGTCCTGTACCTCCGCCATCCGTGGATGCTGTCCCTGCCGATCACCGGATCGCCGATCACGCCGCACAGCTCGGCGTGGCTGGACGCGAGTCTCGCCGCGCTCGAGGGCACCCCGCTGACGACGGAGGAGCGGTTGGCGGTCGCGCTCGCGGTCACCGGTCACGCCCGATGGTGCGGGATCGTCCAGGCCGGATACACCGAGCAGTCCCGCGGCAGCGGCCTCACTCCCGACGAGGTGGCGGCGCGCGAAGCGGCGCTGTTCGACCGGGTGATCACCGCCGAGGAGTTCCCGGCGCTCCGACGCGCGATCGAGGACGACGTGTTCCTCTCGACGGCTGACCCGTTCCGCTTCGCCGTGGAGCGGACGCTCGACGGTGTCGCCTCGTACATGGCGGGCCTCGACCGCGGCGACGCGCATGCCGAGGCGACCGAGTGGATCGACCTCGATCCGGCCGAGCTGGCGGGTGACCGACGGCTCAAGGAAGCGCAGAAGGCGGTGCGTGAGGCGGAGAAGGCGCTGCGCGCGGCGCACAAGATCGAGCGGCAGACGCTGCGCGAGGCGCGCGACCGTCTGGCGAAGGCCAAGAAGTCGGGCTGACCGCTCTCGATGCGCGCGTTCTCGGCGCTCACGCCCCACTGATCACATGGGTCACACGGGTTTACACGCGTCCCAGCTACCCCATAGAGTGTGCACATCGAGAAAGGGGTACGTGGGATGCCCGAGGTTCCAGACGTCCGATTCCTCACGGTGGCCGAGGTCGCCGAGCTCATGCGCGTGTCCAAGATGACCGTGTATCGGCTGGTCCATGCGGGGGAGCTGCCTGCCGTCCGATTCGGACGAAGCTATCGCGTACCGGAGTCGGCCGTCGCCGACGCCCTGCAGCGACCGATCGCCGACGTGGGCTGAGTCCCGAGCGGACGACAGCGCACAGAGCGGGCCGTCGGGTTTGCTAGACTGACCCGAGGCATTTTCCGTGCCCGTACCCGGGTGTCCGATTTCGGCGACACCCAGCCACTGACTTAGTGAGGTTTCCGTGGGTTCTGTCATCAAGAAGCGCCGCAAGCGCATGGCGAAGAAGAAGCACCGCAAGCTGCTTCGCAAGACTCGCCACCAGCGTCGCAACAAGAAGTAAGCGACCAGACACGAGCGCCTGTCTTCGGACGGGCGCTTTGTGTCTCCGGCCGCATCTCCGCACCGCCGAGAGGATGTCATGAAGTCGATCACCGTCACCGAGCTCGCCGAGCGATCCGGTGTCCCGCTCATCGATGTGCGGGAGGTGGACGAGTTCGCCGCCGGCCACGTGCCCGGCGCCGTCAACATCCCGATGTCCGAGATCGGCAACAGGCTCGAAGAGCTGCCGGCAGAGGCGTTCGATGTGATCTGCCAGGCGGGCGGGCGATCGGCCCGCGTCGTCGAAGCGCTCGAGGCCCGGGGCTTCGACGCCACGAACGTCGAGGGTGGGACCGGCGAGTGGATCTCGCAGGGACGCGCCGTCGAGGTGCCGTCCGCGTGACCACGCTGACCCTCATCGGCAAGCCCGACTGTCATCTGTGCGACGTGGCGTCCGACGTGATCGACGCCGTCGTCGCAGAGCTGCCTGACGCCGCGGCGGAGCAGATCGAGATCGTCGAGGCGTCGATCCAGGACGACCCCGCGCTGTACGAGCTGTGGTGGGAGAAGATCCCGGTCGTGCTGATCGACGGCGAGTTGCACGCCCACTGGCGGGTGGCGCCCGACCGGCTCCGCGAAGCCCTCGAGGACTCCGTCCGCGACACCGCGGCCACCCGAACGAAGGAATCCCTGTGACCATCCGCCACGTCGTCACCTGGAAGCTCGCCGCCGAAGATGCGGCCGAGCGCGGAGCGCAGGCCGCCGAGGTCGCCCGTCGCCTCAATGCCCTCGACGGCGTGGTGCCGCAGCTTCTCTCGATCTCCGCCGGTGCGAACGCCGCCTACCCGGACACGAACTGGGACGTGACGTTGGTCGCCGACTTCGCATCCGTCGCCGCGATCGACGAGTACCAGGTGCACCCCGCGCACGAGGAGGTCGCCGCGTACATCCGCTCGGTGGTCGCCTCGCGCGTCGCCGTCGACTTCGAGGTCTGAGACTGCATCGCACGTCGTGCGGCACCGAATCCCACGGTGTGATCGAAGTGGCCGTGAAACACAAACGTGATACGTCTGTCATCTGATGTCATTGGTCACGTGACGAGCCGCATGTTTAGATGATCTCCTACCCGCCTGGGCCCTGCCCTCGTATCACAGGAGCTGACATGCCTCGTCGTAACCTCATCGCCGGCCTCGCCCTCGTGGCGACGGCCACCCTCGCCCTCGCCGGCTGTGCGACCGGATCGAACGACGCGGGAAGCAGTGACGCTCCCGCCGCGGGCGACAAGTACGGTCTGGTCGAGCCGGGCGTTCTGACCGTGTGCTCGGACGTGCCCTACCCGCCGTTCGAGGTGGAGGACCCGTCGAGCGACATCGAGTACTCCGGCTTCGACATCGACCTGCTCGCCGCCATGGCGGCGAAGCTCGACCTCAAGCTCTCCGTGCAGGATGTGGGCTTCGACGCCCTCCAGTCGGGCACGACGCTCGCCGCCGGCACGTGCGACATCGGCGCCTCGGCGATGACCATCACCGACGAGCGCAAGGCCAACATCGACTTCTCCGACCCGTACGTCGAGTCGCTGCAGTCGCTCCTCGTGCGTGCCGACTCGGACATCAAGTCGATCGACGACCTCGACGGCAAGAACGTCGGTGTGCAGCAGGGCACGACCGGAGAGACCTACGCGGGCGAGAACGCTCCGGGCGCGCAGCTCGTGCAGTACCCCTCGGACGGCGAGCTGTGGCCGGCCATGCAGGCCGGTCAGATCGACGCGATCCTCCAGGACCAGCCGGTCAACTACGTCCACGAGCAGGACGACCCCGCGTACAAGATCGTCGAGACCTACCCGACCGACGAGACGTACGGCTTCGCCTTCGCCAAGGGGGAGAAGGACGAGCTGCGCGAGGCTCTGAACAAGGCCCTCAAGGAGCTTCAGGACGACGGCGGCTACCAGAAGATCTACGACGAGTACCTCGCGGCCAAGTGACCGGCGGCGTCGGTAGAGCGGGAGGACCTCGACGATGGCGTTGAGGCGCACCACAAAGAGCAAGCTGTATCGGTACTCGGTCTATGCGGTGCTGATCGCGATCGCCGTCTGGGCGATCGTGAGCACCGACTGGGCGAAGATCGGGCCGCTGTTCTTCAATCCTGAGGTCGCGGCGAAGATGTTCCCCGGGATCATCACGACCGCCCTCGTGAACACGCTGTGGTTCACCGCGGTGGCCTTCGTCGGAGGGTTGCTGCTCGGCGTCCTCCTGGCGCTGATGAAGCTGTCGGTGATCGCGCCGTTCCGGTGGATCGCGACGTGCTGGATCGAGCTGTTCCGCGGGCTCCCCGCGATCCTCACGATCTTCGCGATCGCCTTCATCCTGCCGATCGCCCTGGGCGTTCCCGGGACGAAGCTGGGCGGACCGGTCGTGCTCGGACTCATCGGTCTGATCCTCGTCGCCTCGGCCTATATGGCAGAGACGATCCGCGCCGGCATCCAGGCGGTTCCGAAGGGGCAGACGGAGGCGGCGCGCTCCCTGGGAATGTCGCCCATGAAGACGACGTTCTGGATCATCGTGCCGCAGGGGTTCCGGATCATCATCCCGCCCCTGACGAACGAGTTCGTGCTGCTGCTGAAGGACACCTCGCTGCTGTTCATCGCCGGCTCCTTCATCTGGTCGAAGGAGCTGACGAACTTCGCGCGTGACGCAAGCACGCAGAACGCGAACGGAACGCCGCTCATCATGGCGGCGGTCCTCTACCTGATCGTGACGATCCCGCTCACGCGCTTCAGCGCGTGGCTGGAGCGTCGGATGGCGAGGCAGCGATGATCACGGAACTGATTGATGTGCACGCCCCCGCGATCGACGTGCAGGGGCTCGTGAAGTCGTTCGGCGACAACGAGGTGCTCAAGGGCATCGACCTCACCGTCACGCGGGGCGAGGTGGTGTGCGTGATCGGCCCGTCCGGATCGGGCAAGTCGACCCTGCTGCGGTCGGTGAACCTGCTCGAGGAGCCGACCGCCGGCAAGGTGCTGATCGAGGGGATCGACATCACCGACCCCGACGTGGACATCGACGGCGTGCGCACGCGCATCGGCATGGTGTTCCAGAGCTTCAACCTGTTCCCGCACCTCGACGTGCTCGGCAACCTCACGATCGCGCAGCAGCGGGTGAAGAAGCGGTCCAAGAAGGAAGCCGAGCAGGTCGCGCACGCCATGCTCGAGCGCGTGGGCCTGTCCGAGAAGGCCGACGCCTTCCCCGGGCACCTGTCGGGCGGGCAGCAGCAGCGCGTGGCGATCGCCCGTGCGCTGTGCATGAACCCCGACATGATGCTGTTCGACGAGCCGACCTCGGCCCTCGACCCCGAGCTGGTGGGCGAGGTGCTGCAGGTGATGCGCTCGCTGGCCGACGAGGGGATGACCATGCTCGTCGTCACGCACGAGATGGGCTTCGCCCGGGAGGTGGGTTCGCGTCTGATCTTCATGGACGGCGGACACATCGTGGAGGAGGGCGATCCTCGTGAGGTCCTCGCGAACCCGCAGCATCCGCGCACGCAGGACTTCCTCTCCCGCGTGCTCTGACCCCGCATCCGGTCGCACCGCGAGCGGCCCTCGCGAATGCCGAGACCCCCTGCCGCAGACATCTGCGACAGGGGGTCTCGACGTGAAGCGTGGGAGGAGGTCAGGCCTCGACGACCTCGGCATCGGCGGCGTTGCGACGGACGGAGTCGATGCCGTTCAGCGCTCCGGACTTGGACGAGTAGCCCTCGCTGATCGCGATGACCTCGCCGTTGCCGGCCTTGAGGCGGAACCGGTACTCGCCGGCCTTGTCGGTGTACAGCTCGAACGTGCCTGCCATGAGGCTTCCTTTCTCTCGGATGAAGGGAACCCCGCCCCTCGGGCCTCACGCTAGCGCGCGGGGAGGGGCCGGGGGAAGAGCGACGATCAGCCCCGCGGGTGCACGGCGACCGGCTCGGGTGCGACCGCGATGCGCACGCGATCGCCGAACGTCGGATGGATGCCCGGCGCGTGCTGCACGCGCACCAGCTCCCCGGATTCGGTACGGACGAGCGTGCGGCGCATGCTGCCGAGGAAGGTGCTCTCCTCGACCAGGGCGTCGGTCGCGGCATCCGCCTCCGAGGCGAAGTACACGTTCTCCGGTCGCACGTACACATCGACCGGGCCGTCCGCCGGGGACTGCAGCGGGAGGCGCTGCCCCCACACCGTCACGTGATCGCCGTCGGCGACGCCGGACACGATGCTGGACAGGCCGACGAACGCCGCGACTCCGGCGGTCGACGGCATCGTGTACAGCTGCTCCGGCGAGCCGATCTGCTCGATGCGCCCGGCGTTCATCACGGCGATCCGGTCGGAGACGGCCAGCGCCTCCTCCTGGTCGTGCGTCACGAAGACCGTGGTGATGCCGAGGCGCAGCTGGATGCGGCGGATCTCGTCGCGCAACTGCACGCGCACCTTCGCATCGAGCGCCGACAGCGGCTCGTCGAGCAGGAGCACCTTGGGCTCGGTGACCAGCGCACGCGCGAGCGCGACACGCTGCTGTTGACCTCCGGAGAGCTGATGCGGGAACCGGTCGGCGAAGTCGGCGAGCCCGACCAGCGCGAGGGCATCGACGGCCCGACGCGCGGCCTCCGCCTTGCCGACTCCCCGACGGCGCAGGCCGAAGGCGGTGTTCTCGGCCACCCGCAGGTGCGGGAACAGGGAGTACGACTGGAAGACCATGCCGATGTCGCGCTTGTTGGTCGGCACGCGCGAGACGTCGCCGCCGCCGAGCAGCACGGCGCCCTCGTCAGCGCCCTCGAGACCGGCGAGCACCCGGAGCAGCGTGGTCTTCCCGCAGCCGGACGGGCCGAGGAGGGAGACGAACTCACCGGGAGCGATGTCGAGGTCGACGCCGTGCAGCACCCTGTTGCCGGCGTAGCTCTTGACGATGCCCTGCAGCTCGACGCGGGTGCCCTCGCCGGCCTGGGCGAGCAGCAGGTTGTCCTTGGTGCGCGGCAGCGCGTGGTCGATGGTCATGAGCGGGCCTTTCCGGAGCCGCGGGCGACGCGACCGATGACGAGGAGCAGGAGGAAGACGAGCAGCAGGGCGAGCAGGGTGAAGATCGCCGGTGCATACGGGTCCTGTTTGTTCACGACGACCATGGCGGTCTGGAACACCTGACGGTTCAGGAGCGAGGCGATCGTGAACTCGCCGAGCACCACGGCGATCGAGATCAGTGAAGCCGCGAGGAGGCCCTGGCGCAGGTTCGGTGCGAGCACCTTCAGCACGACCGTCGGCCAGCTCGCTCCGAGCGATCGCGCCGCCTCGGAGAGGGTCCGCAGATCGGCCGCGTCGATCGACGCCTGGATCGAGCGGAACGCGAACGGCAGCACGGTGATCCCGTACGCGAAGGCGAGGGTCCAGGTGCCGGTCCCGAAGGCGCGGCCGATCTGCAGGTAGATCGGTGCGAGGCCGACGACGAGCACGATCGCGGGAATCGAGATCGGCAGCAGCACCGCGAACTCGAAGGCCGGCTTGAGCTTCGGGAAGCGCAGGTTCACCAGGATCATGGTCGGTGCGAGCAGGAGCAGCACGATGGCGACCGTGACGACCGCGAGGATCAGGGAGTTGCCCAGCCCCGTCCAGATGGGCTTGAGCGTGGCCGCGGCCGCGGGGTCGAACAACGCGGCCCAGCGAGCGAACGACAGTCCGCCTTCGGGATCGCGCAGCGTGAAGAGGAACGTCGACAGCAGCGGGACCGCGAAGAACGCGCCGACCAGGATGCCGATGACCCAGCGGGTGGCGAGGGAGGGACCGAGCCGGTTCACGACTGCCACCTCGCCGCGCGTCGCTGCACCAGGGAGTACAGGGCCATCACGACCCCGACGATCACGATCATGCCGAGCGCGAGGGCGCCGGCGAGGTTCTCGCGACCGAGCACCGTCTCGCTCGTGAGAGCCGTGCGGATCTGCAGCGGCACGATCTGCGCACCCTGGCTCGCGAGCGCGGCGGCCGTGGCGTAGGAGGAGAAGGCGTTCGCGAACAGCAGCAGGAGGCTCGCGAGGAACGAGGGTGCGAGCACGGGGATGCCCACGCGCAGCCAGAAGCTCGCCCTGGTGCCGCCGAGTGTGAGATTGGCCTCGGCCCACTGCGGCTTGAGCGCGGCGAGGGCGGGCATGAAGGTGATGACCATCAGCGGGATCTGGAAGTAGAAGTAGGGGAGGATGAGGCCGGGCAGCTCGTACAGCCAGGTGCCGTTCTCGAAGATGTTGACGCCGAACGTGTCCTTCAGGAACACGGTGATCACGCCCTGGATGCCGATCGTGGCGATGAAGGCGAATGCCAGCATGACGCCGCCGAACTGCGCGAGCACACCGGCGGCGGCGTCCACGGCGGAGCGGGTCCGGCCCTCGGGGTCCATGCCGAGCAGCGCGTAGCAGACGAGCGCACCGACCAGCGCGCCGACGACGGCGGTGAGCAGTGAGAGTCCGGCCGAGTTACCGAAGGTGTTCAGCACGACGGGATCGGCGAGGGCGGACACGTTCGCCCAGGTGAACGTGCCGTCCTTCGTGAAGAAGCCGGATCCGATCGACAGGATCGTCGGCACCGCGAGGAACAGCACCACGTAGGCGGCGAAGGGGACGAGCCCCAGCCAGGCGAAGGACGGAGCGGACCGCCGGGCCCTCGCATCATGCGAAGGCCCGGCGGGGGTGACGGGGGCGGACGCCGTGGCATCCGCCCCCGTTGCGGTGAGGGTCGTCACTGGACCGCCGCAGCCCACTTCTCGCCGAGCAGCTTGCCGGCGTTCGTCGACTGCTCCTCGGTCGGGACCACGGTCTCCTCCGGGGCCTCGGGGAGTGCGGCGGCGAGGTCGGCGTCGATCGTGCCGGCGTCCGTCATGGCCTCCATGCGCACCGGCCGGGCGCCACCCTTCAGCCACAGGTTCTGCACGTCGTCGCTGTAGAGGAACTCCTGCCACAGGCGAGCCGCAGCGGGGTGCGGCGCCTCGGCGTTGATGGCCTGGTTGTAGTAGCCGGCATAACCGGTGCCGTCGAACACGACGACCTTCCAGTCCTTGTTGTCGGCCACATGCGAGGCGTTCAGGTAGTCCCAGTCGAACACGACGGGGGTCTCGCCGCTCGCGATGGTCGCCGTGGTCACGTCGACCTTGAGCAGGTTCCCGGCCTTCTGCAGGTCGGAGAAGAAGTCGATGCCGGGCTGGAAGTCGTCGAGCGTCCCGTCGGACTGCACGGTGGCCAGACCGACGGCGGCGAACGCGGCACCGGCCTGCGTCGGGTCGCCGTTGATCGCGACGGCACCCTTGTAGTCGGCCGAGAGCAGGTCGCTCAGCTCCGCCGGCGCAGGGAACTTCGAGGAGTCGTAGCCGATCGACATGTACCCGCCGTAGTCGCCCACGAACAGGCCGGTCGGCTCCTTCAGCTCGTCGGGGATGTCGTCCCAGGTCTGCACCTTGTAGGGAGCGAAGACGTCGGTGTTCTGCAGCGCGACCGTGAGGCCGAGGTCGAACACGTCGGGAGCCGTGTCGAGTCCCTCGTTCGTCTTCGCGGCCTGGATCTCCTCGGCGCTCGACACGTCGGGGGAAGCCTCGTTGATCGTGATCTCCGGGTACTTCTCGGCGAACAGGTCGAGGATCTCGCCGTAGTTCGCCCAGTCGCGCGGCAGCGCGATGACGTTGAGTGATCCCTCGGCCTTGGCGGCGGCCTCGAGGTCGGCGAACGTGCCGAAGTCGGCGACCGACGTCGCGGCGGAGGCGTCGACGTCGGAGTTGCCTCCGTCGGTCGCGTCGGCTGCGCCAGAGCAGGCCGTGAGTGCGAGTGCGGCCGTGGTGGCCAGGGCGATGCCGGCGCCGATGCGCGCGCGGCGGGTGAAGCGAGCCATGAGTGTCCTCTCGGTGTCCGGCGCTGTGAGCCGGTTTCGGGTTGCGAGAGGACACTATGAGGCGGAGGTTGCCGCCCGTCGCGGGTCTGGTGAACGGACGGTGGCGGGCCGGTGGCCGGTCGGGTTGCCGGCCAGGTGCTGCGCGGTTCAGCCCTGCGGAACCGCGTACTTGAAGCCGCGATGGGAGCCCACGTATCCCAGGCGCTCGTAGAACCGGTGGGCGTCGGTGCGCGCCGCATCCGACGTGAGCTGCACCATGGTGGCGCCCACCGCGGGGGCCGCGGCCTCGCCGACCCAGCGCATGACCGCCGAGCCGATGCCCGACGAGCGCAGGCTGCTCTGCACGCGCACGGCCTCGACGAGCAGCCGCCGTGCCCCGCGTCGTGCCATCCCGGGAATCGAGGTGAGCTGGAGCGTGCCGACGATCCGGCCGTCGAGTTCGACGACGAGCAGGTCGTTCGACGGCTCGGCCAGGATCTCCAGGAGTCCCCGCTCGTATGCCGGACGGTCCTCCTCGGAGGCCACGTCGCCGCGCGCCGCGCTGATCGGGTCGTCCGCGAGCAGGGCGATCACCGCATCCGTGTCCTCCGCCGTCGCTCGGCGGAGGAGGGCGGTTCCGATGCGCGATTCGAACGGGTGGGGCAGCGGCAGGGCGTCGAGCATGGCACCAGTCTGCCAGCGTGCGCGGCGGGTGTCGGAGCGGATGCGAGCGCGGCGCCGACTCTCTGGAATCATGGCCGGGTGGATATCGGCGCCGTGCTCGGACTGGAGCAGCTCACCTGGGGGATGCTGCTCCTCATCGTGATCGCCGCGTTCTGCGCCGGCTGGATCGACGCGGTCGTCGGTGGCGGAGGACTCCTGCAGCTCCCCGCACTGCTGCTGATCCCCGGCATCTCGCCTGTGCAGGCGCTCGCCACGAACAAGCTCGCCTCGGTCTTCGGCACCGCGACCAGCAGCGTCACCTACTACCGTCGCGCGAAACCCGACATCCGCACGGCCCTGCCGATGGCGGCCGTCGCGCTGATCGGCTCGTTCGGGGGCGCCGCCGTCGCGACGGTGCTTCCGCCCGCCGCGTTCAAGCCCATCATCGTGATCGCCCTGCTCGTGGTGGCGCTGTTCACTGCGTTCCGACCGCAGATGGGCGCGGCGACGCAGCTGCGCTTCCACGGCCACAAGCACCACATCATGGCCGGTGCCGCGGGGCTCGGGATCGGCTTCTACGACGGGATGATCGGGCCGGGGACCGGAACCTTCCTCGTGATCACCCTGGTCGCGCTGCTCGGCTACGACTTCCTGCAGGCCAGCGCCAAGGCGAAGATCGTGAACCTCGCCACGAACGCCGGCGCTCTGATGCTGTTCATCCCGCACGGTGCGGTGCTCTGGCTGCTCGGCGGCATCCTCGCGGTCGCGAACGTCGCGGGCAGCTACCTGGGGTCGCGGATGGCGATCTCGCGCGGGACCACCTTCATCCGCGTGGTGTTCCTCGTGGTCGTGATCGCCCTGATCGCGAAGCTCGGCGTCGACGTGTGGAACGAGAACATCGTCCCCGCGCTCGCGCTGATCGGCGGCTGAGGCGTTTCGTCTCGTCGCTGCGCTCCTCGCTCAACGACCGGGATGCGCGGTGCGTCGAGCGAGCGGAGCGAAACGTGGCGCGCCGGTCGTCGAGTGAGCGGAGCGAAACGTGGCGTGCCGGTCGTTGAGCGAGCGGAGCGAGACGAAACGCCCGCGAGGACAGCAACGCCGGATCAGGCAGGTCCCTCGCGGGACCGCCTGATCCGGCGTGTGTGCGTCTGCCGCGCGTGGCGGCGGGCGTCAGGCCTCGTCGTCCTCGGGCTCGTAGTCGACGCCGGCCTCGGCGCGCTGCGCGTCGGTGATGGGCGCCGGAGCGGAGGTCAGCGGGTCGAAGCCGTTGCCGGACTTCGGGAACGCGATGACCTCGCGGATCGACTCGGTCTTGGTCAGGTGCTGCAGCACGCGGTCCATGCCGAGCGCGATCCCGCCGTGGGGCGGGGCGCCGAACTTGAACGCGTCGAGGAGGAAGCCGAACTGCTCGTCGGCCTGCTCGTCGCTGATGCCCATGACCTCGAACACGCGCTTCTGCACGTCTTCGCGGTGGATGCGGATCGAGCCGCCGCCGAGCTCGGAGCCGTTGCAGACGATGTCGTACGCGTAGGCGAGAGCGGATCCGGGGTCGGTGTCGAACGTGTCCTGGAACTCCGGCTTGGGACCCGTGAACGCGTGGTGCACGGCCGTCCAGGCTCCCGCGCCGACGGCCACGTCGCCCGAGGCCACGGCGTCGGCCGCAGGCTCGAACATCGGAGCGTCGACGACCCAGGTGAAGGCGAACTCGTCGGGGTTCAGGTAGCCGAGGCGACGGCCGATCTCGACGCGGGCGGCACCGAGCAGCGCACGGCTCTCCTTGGTGGAACCGGCGGCGAAGAAGACGCAGTCTCCGGCTTCGGCGCCCACGAGTTCCGCCAGCCCGGCCTGCTCGGCCTCCGACAGGTTCTTCGCGGCGGGACCGCCGAGCGAGCCGTCCTCGTTGAACAGGACGTAGGCGAGGCCGCGGGCGCCGCGCTGCTTGGCCCAGTCCTGCCATGCGTCGAGCTGCTTGCGCGGCTGCGAGGCACCACCGGGCATGCGCACCGCACCGACGTACTCGGCCTGGAAGACGCGGAACGGGGTGTCCTGGAAGTACTCGGTCGCGTCGACGAGCTCGAGTCCGAAGCGCAGGTCGGGCTTGTCGGAGCCGTACTTCGCCATGGCCTCGGCGTAGGTCATGCGCGGCAGCGGGGTCGCGACCTCGACGCCGATCGTCGCCCACATGGCGACGATGAGCGACTCCATGAGCGCGATCACGTCTTCCTGGTCGACGAAGCTCATCTCGATGTCGAGCTGCGTGAACTCGGGCTGGCGGTCGGCGCGGAAGTCCTCGTCGCGGTAGCAGCGCGCGATCTGGAAGTACTTCTCCAC
>Ga0160430_100449_pt1 | contig 24008 bp, 22 predicted proteins | sample HID1971I_E0MG_FD_108274 | JGI IMG/M metagenome (GOLD analysis project Ga0160430, IMG submission 108274) | Enriched millipede-associated microbial communities from UW Madison campus, WI, USA - HID1971I_E0 MG | ecosystem: Host-associated > Arthropoda: Insects > Digestive system > Unclassified ...
ACGGCTTCCTGTCCTGGCTCCCCGTGTACGGCGGCGACGGCGCGGTGCGCGGCTGGACGCTCGACCTGATGCGCCGCCGCGAGGGCGGGTTCGGGCCGGTGATGGAGTACCTGATCGGATCGTCCGCGAAGCAGTTCTCCGAGGAGGGCGCCGAGATCATGTCGCTCTCCGGGGCACCGCTCGCACATGACTATCCGCCGGATGCGGGCGTGATCGCCGCGCTCAGCGATCGATTGGCCGAGGCCCTGGAGCCGGTCTACGGCTTCGGGTCGCTGCACCGGTTCAAGCAGAAGTTCCATCCGCGATACGAGACCATGTACCTCCTGTTCCGCGACGAGAGCGACCTCACCCGCATCGGCGGCGCGCTCACCCGGGCGTTCCTGCCGGATGCGACGCTGCGGCAGTTCGCCGGCGCCGGGCTCGAGCTCGTGCGCGGCGGCGGGAAGGACTGAGGGCGCGCCGCCACGTTCTCCGGAGGCCGAGCGCGCCGCCACGTTCTCCGGAGGCCGAGCGCGCCCCGGCCGTGCGGGGACCACGTGAGTACGATCGGTCTCGTGCTCGATGAAGACCGCCTCCGCTCGATGGCCGCCGACCTGTGCGCCGTGCACGGAGTGCGCGCCGTCGCTCTCGGCGGCAGCCGCGCCCGAGGCACGCATCGACCCGATTCCGACATCGACCTGGGGCTGTACGTGGATGCCGACGTCGACCGCGCGGGTCTCGGACGAGTCGCGAGCGCCTGGACGAGCGAGCCCGTGCAGATCGCCGAGCACGGCGGATGGGGTCCGTGGGTCGACAGCGGCGCCTGGCTGATCGTGGACGGCGTCCCCGTCGACCTGATCCTGCGCGACGTGGCTCGGGTGGCCGAGCAGTGCGCTCGTGCCGCGCGGGGCGAGTTCGCCTTCCATCCGCAGCCGGGGCATCCGCTCGGCTTCCTCGATGTGGCGTACGCGGGTGAGGTCGCGACCAGTGTGCCGCTGCACGACCCGGAGGGGCTGCTGACCGGACTCGCGCGCACCGTCTCCCCCTATCCGGTGCCGCTCCGCGAGGCGTTCCTCGCGAACCTGTGGCAGGTGGACTTCCTGCTGAACGCCGCCATGAAGGGGGCGAAGGCCGGCGATGTCGCGTATGTCTCGCTGTGCGGCACCACGACGACGATGCTCACCGCCCACGCGTGGCATGCCGCTGCGGGCCGGTGGGTCACGAACGAGAAGGGTCTCGTGACGAACGTCGCTCGGTTGGAGATCGATACCGGCGGTTTCAGCGGAGCCGCCGCCGCGGCCCTCGGGAACCTCGGGACGACGCCGGCCGAGCTGCTCGCGACGATCGCGCGCCTGCGGGAGCTGCCGCGCCCGGCAGCTCCCGCAGTCTGATGCTCAGCCGACCGTCTCGGCGAGGGCGACCGGAGCACCGTCCGGGGCCTCGTCGGCCGGGCGCTTCGCGGTGTTCGCGATGTGCGCGCGGCTGACCACGATCACGGCCACGATCATGAGTGCGACGCCGAGCCAGTACGGGGCGGCGTGGCTGACCAGTGCGTAGAGCGCACCCGCGATGAGCGGAGCGGCCGTGCCCATCGCCGCGTTCAGCGACTGGGTCGCACCGCCGAGCCAGCCCTGCTCGTCGTCGCCGACAGCGTTGGACATCGCGCCGTCCATGGCGGCCTGCGAGGCGCCCTGGCCTGCGGCGAGCATGAGCGCGCCGACGATGAAGACCCACGGCTGGGCGAAGACCGAGGCGACGATGGCGAGGGCGGCGAGCCCGAACATCTGCGCGACGATGCCGCTCACGATCACGCCGCGCTCGCCGATCCGCGGGAGCAGGATGCCGAGCAGCACGCCCTGGATGAGGATGTCGATGATGCCGACGGCCGCCGTCAGGAGTCCGATCTGCGTGGGTCCCCACTGGATCGAGTCCAGCGCCAGGACGCTGAAGTTGTTCACGAAGAAGCCGAAGGGCAGTGCGAGCAGACCGAAGCCGATCATGAGTCCGCGCAGCTCCTTGCGGCCGAACGCATCCTTGAAGACGGCGAACGGCTGCACGTCGCGCATCTTGATCGCGGTGATGCGGTTCCCGGGCTTGAGGCTCTCGGGGAGCAGGAAGATGCTGAGGATCGCGATCGTGAGGGCTGTGGCCGCCGTGAGGAACACGGGGAGCTGGATGCTGATGGCGGCGAGGAGGCCGCCGATCGCCGGTCCGATCATGGTGCCGATGCCGGAGAGCGCGCCGAGCAGGCCGAAGCGCTTCGCGCGCTGCTCGGGCGGGGTGATGTCGGCGAGGTAGGCGAAGAGGGCGGGGAGGTCTCCGGCGGTCAGCCCCTGGATGACGCGGGCGAGCACGAGCACCCAGATGGCGCCGCCGATGCCGAACAGCGCCATCGAGAACGCGGCACCGAACGCGGCGGCGATGATGACCGGGCGACGGCCGAAGCGGTCGGAGAGGCGGCCGAGGAAGGGGGCGACCAGGAAGGCGCAGAGCCCGTTGATCGCCTCGAGCACGCCCACCCAGATGGCGAGGTCGCTCTCGTGCGAGACGTACTGCAGCACGACGAAGGGCAGGACGGGGAGGACGACCGTCATGCCGATGACGGTGAGCATCGTGAGGACGATGAGCATGATCCACGCGCGGTTCTGATCCCGTCGCGTGAGGGAGTTGGGTGAAGTCATACCGAAAGTGTATCGGTACCAGTTTTGGTGTCAAGGCAGTTTTGTAGTCGGTTCACGGTAAGCTGTTCTCCATGACGACTTCAGAGCCCCTCGGGCGCCGCGAACGGAAGAAGGCCGCGACCCGAAAGGCGATCTCCGACGTCGCGACGACGATGTTCCTCGAGCGCGGCTTCGACAACGTGAGCATCCGCGAGGTCGCCGATGCCGCGGACGTCTCTCCGACGACCGTGTTCGCGCACTTCCCGCAGAAGGAGGCGCTGGTCTTCGATGAGGACGACGAGCAGCGCGACCGGCTCGTCTCCGCGGTCCGCGATCGGCCCGCGGGAAGCACGATCAACCACGCGATCCACGACTTCTACTCCGCGGAGATCCGGGCCAACGTGGACGAGCACGGCAACGACGTCACCCGCGTCTTCATGCGCTTCCTCAACGAGACGCCGGCCCTGCGGGAGTACGCGGGCAAGATGTGGCTCCGCCACGAGGACGCCCTCGCCGACGCGATCGCCGACGAGCTCGGCCTCGCCGAGCCCACCCCCGAGATCCGGGTGTATGCCCGATTCGTCCTGCAGATGCAGCTGCTCGTGAACGACACCGACGATCAGCTCGCCACCCTGGATGCCGGGTTCCGCATCCTCGAGACCGGCTGGGCGCCGGTCGAGGCCGACCTCGCCGGCTCGTCCGACTGACCTCACGCGCCGGTCAGACGGCGGCGAGGGCCCGCCACGGATAGTCCGGCAGCTCGATCGCGTCGGACTTGTCGAGCATCCGGGCGACGAGCTGGCGCATCGGCCAGTGATGCATGAGCCGCGCCGACAGGACCCGCATCCGGAGCATGACGCGTCCGCGCGGAAGGAACCCGTCGACGCCGCCGGGCGGAAGCGCGTGCGAGGCCGCGACATACGGACGCATGATCTCCTCGTAGCGCGCGAACGCCGCCGCGTGGTCGCCACGCGCATGCCCGAGTTCGCCGGCCAGCACGTACGCGCCGACCAGGGCGAGACTCGTCCCCATGCCGGTGAGCGGGGAGCCGCAGTAGCCCGCATCGCCGAGCAGCGCGACCCGGCCGCGGGTCCATCCGTCCATGTGCACCTGGCTGACGGTGTCGAGGTGGAAGTCGTCGTCCGCGTCGACCGCCGCGAGCAGCTCCTCGGCTCTCCAGCCCATGCCCGCGAAGACCTCGCGCAGCAGGCGCTTCTGGCCGTCGACGTCACGCCGGTCCACGTCGACGCCGGAGTCTGCGAACGCGAGCATCGCCTTCGCGGATCCGCCGCGCTCGGGCCGCAGCGCGAGCATCCTCCCCGGCTCGCTGTACATGTCGAACCAGGAGTCGAGCGGACCCGGGTCCGGCACCGTGCAGTAGCCGAGGTAGGCACCGAGGTGCACGACGTGGTCGGATTCGGGACCGAAGACGAGCGCCCGCACACCGGAGTGGATGCCATCGGCGCCCACGACCACGTCGAAGGTGCGGATGATCCCGCTGCGGAACGTGACCTCGACGCCGTCGGGACCGTCCGCCAACCCGGCGATGCGGTCACCGAAGATGATCTCGGTGTGATCCGCCACGAGGTCGTGGAGGATCTCCGTCAGGTCGCCCTTCATGATCTCGATCTCGGTGACGGGGCTTCCGTCGCCGACGAAGAGGTCGGCCGGCATCGTGGCGAGTTCGCGACCCGCGCTGTCGATGTAGCGCAGTCCTTTCTCATGCACGATGCGCTCGCGCACACGGGGCATGATGCCCATCCGCTGCGCCACCACCTCGCCGAGACCGCGGAGGTCGACGGCCTGGCCGCCGAGGCGGAGATCGGATGCCTGCTCGACGATCGTGGAGCGGATGCCCTGCCGGTGAAGCCAGTGCGCGAGTGCGGGTCCTGCGATGCCTGCGCCGGAGATGAGTACGCTGTATTCGTTCATGCCCTGCACGTTAATACGAAGATGTACGGCGTACAAGTGTTCTATTTGGAATCGTGGTGTACTAGTACGATGCGCGTCACTTCTCAGACCATCGCGATGGAGATCGCCGAACGGATCACGTCCGGCGATCTGGGTCCGGGCGACCGGGTGCCCTCGGCGCGCGGCATCACCCGCGACTGGGGCGTCGCGATCGCCACCGCGACCAAGGCCCTCGCACTCCTGCAGCAGCAGGGCCTCATCGTCTCCACGCCCGGCATCGGCAGCGTCGTCACTTCCCCCGCCACCGCACCCTCTCCCCGGCTCACGACCGCGAAGGTCGTCGACACCGCCGTCGCGATGGCCGACGCCGAGGGCATCGAGGCGATCTCGATGCGGCGCATCGCCGCCGAGCTCGGCACCCCGACGATGTCCCTCTACCGCCACGTCGACAGCAAGGACGGCCTCGTCCTGCTCATGATCGACACGGTCCTCGGGGAGGAGTCGTTCCCCGAGCCGTCGGCGGATTGGCGTGCCGACCTCGAGGTGTCCGCACGGTTGCAGTGGGCGGGGTTCCAGCGGCACCCCTGGCTCGCGGGAGTGATGTCGATCTCCCGGCCGCAACTGGTCCCGAACGGGTTCCGCTACACGGAGTGGTGCCTGCGGGCGCTCGCCCCGCTGAAGCTCAGCATGGAGACGATGATGTACATCAGCGTCATCGTGTTCAGCCACGTCAAGTCGCTGGCGACCGACATCGCCTTCGAGGCGGAGCAGCGGCAGGACACGGGACTCACGGCGGACGAGTACATGACGACGCGATCCACGGACATCGCCGCGATGGTGTCGCCGACGGATCTGCCGCTGCTCGCCTCCCTGGTGAGGTCGGACGACTTCGACCTCGACCTCGACGCCCTGTTCGAGTTCGGGCTGCAGCGACTGCTCGACGGGATCGAGAGCTGGCTGCGGCGCTGACTCACTCGTCGCGGGGCCGCCGACGCAGACTCTTGACGTCGGTGCGCCGCTGCTTCTCCTTCAGCCGTCGCTCCTTCGATCCGCGACTCGGCTTGGTCGGGCGGCGCGGCGGTGCCGGCGGGCGCAGCGCCTCGGTCACCAGCGCGACGAGCCGATCCCGCGCCGCATCCCGGTTGCGCAGCTGCGCGCGGTGCTCGGATGCCGCGATCGTCAGCACGCCGTCGACCAGACGCCCGCTGAGCCGGTCGAGCAGCCGGTCCCGCTGATGCGGGGACAGCACCGCCGAGTTCGCCGCGTCCCACACGAGCTCCACGCGGGAATCGGCGGTGTTGACGCCCTGCCCACCCGGCCCCGACGATCGCGAGAAGCGCCACGACAGCTCGGACTCGGGGATCGTGAGACCCGCCGAGACGCGAAGACCGGGGCGATGGGCGGAAGGCATGCCTCCATCATCACCGATCCGGTCCCGCGCATCACCCCGGATAGCATGGCGGAGTACGGCAGGCTCGGCGGCCCCTCGTCACGACGATGCCGGCAGCCGTCTCACGCGGAGCACGAATGAACTCATACCGGCAGGACGACTGGGACGCGAGTCCGTCGTATCCGTCGACCGTGAACGAGCCGTACCTGATGGGCACCGGCGTCGTCACCGCGGAGGACACCGGCACGCGCCCGCTCTCTCCTCCCCACAGCCACGCCGACCCGATGCTGGCCTGGTGCTACCGCGGCACCGTGTGGGTGCATCTGCAGGACGCCCGGTGGCGCCTCGCCCCCGGGCAGGGCGTGTGGATCCCCGCGCACACGCCGCACACCGCGCACCACGAGCCGGACTCGACGGGCTGCTACACCTACATCCCCGATGCCTCGCTCCTCGCACCGATCGACGGCGTCACCCGCGTGCTCGTGCCCCGCGCGGTGCAGGAGATGCTGCTCCACCTCGGCATCAACGACATGCCCACCGACCTGCGCGTGCGCATCCAGTCGGTGCTGATCGAGATGCTGCAGCAGCCGCTGCCGGAGGCCGTGAGCGAGTGGGGCGAAGTGCCGATCCCCTCCGACGAACGTGTCACTCCGCTCGTGCAGACCGTGCTCGCCGACCCGGGAGACCCTCGCAGTGCGACGGAGCTCTTCCTCGCCCACGGCCTCCACGAGCGCACGGTGCTGCGGGTCTTCCAGAACGACGTGGGCATGAGCTTCGGCCGCTGGCGCACGGGGGTGCGGATGACTCTGGGGGCGCGACTGATCGTCGACGGCACCCCCATCGGCGCGGCGGCGCACCGCTGCGGTTACGCCACGACGAGCGCCTTCTCCGCGGCCTTCAAGGAGCGGTTCGGCATGACACCGCGCCAGCACGTGGCTCGCGTGCAGGCCGACGCCGCCCACCAGCTCTACTGGCGCTGACCCTCCGGCGCCGAATCCGCCCGGTGATGTCGGATCCGCGACACAAGTCGTCGCTCCCGCGACACTGACCGCGGCATCCGCGTTCTAGCATCGTTCTGTTAGGGCATGCTTACCTAACTTCCCGCCGCGTGGACGCGGCAACACCCCTCCCCCCTTCCCGAAGGAGAACCATGTCGCTCGCTTCTGCGCGCCCGAAGATCCGCCGAGGCTCCGCCCTCGTCGCCGCGGCCGTCGCCGCCGCCCTCACCCTCGCCGGGTGCTCGTCCACCCCCGAGGACTCCAGCTCCTCCTCCGCCGCCGTGGACGGCGTGGTGATCGAACACGGCCACGGGAAGACCGTGATCCCCGAGAAGCCGCAGCGCATCGTCACCCTCGGCTGGATGACCTCGGACATCGTCGCCGCGCTCGGCACGAACCCGGTCGGCATGGAAGAGGTCTGGGGCGCCGGCGAGAGCGGCTACCAGCCGTGGTTCGAGGACTACGTCACCGAGGAGTACGGCGAGACCCCCGAGATCATCCCCTTCCTCGAGGACGGCCCGAACTACGAGGCCATCAAGGAGCTCAAGCCCGACCTCATCCTGAGCCTCTACTCGGGCATCTCCGACATCGAGTACGAGCGCCTGACCGAGATCGCCCCGACCGTCCCCTACATCGAGGGCCCCTGGAACCCGGGCACCTGGGAGGACATGACCCGCACGGTCGGCAAGGCGCTGTCGGAGGAGGAGAAGGCCGAGGAGCTGATCGCCGAGACCGAGGAGCAGGTCACCACCCTCGCCGGCGAGCACCCGGAGTTCAAGGACAAGACCTTCGTCTGGGGCCTGACCCTGAACGAGGGCGGCACCGACCTCGGCGTGTACCTCGAGTACGACCCCCGCGTGCGCATCACCGAGGCGCTCGGCTTCACGTCGACGTCGGCGATGGACAGCTTCCTCAAGACCGCCGAGGGCGACAACTGGTACACGGGCGTGAGCCTCGAGAACCTCTACGACGTGGAGGCCGACCTGTTCGCCGCCTGGGGCGGAAGCGCCGACGAGGGTACCTACACGGTCGAGAACAAGGTCGTGTCCCGCTGGAACCCGATCGCCAACGACTCCTACGTGATCTACGCCGACGACGCCGAGGCCTCGGCCATCAGCGCGCCCACCGTGCTGTCGCTCAAGTACATCCTCCCGAAGTACGTCGACGACCTGGCCGCCGCGCTGCAGGGCGAGCCGACCATCACGGGCAAGTGATCCGAGAGATGTCCCCGGCGACGGAAGACGACGTGGACGTCTCGCACACGGATGCGGGGAGTCGTGCAGACGACTCCCCGCATCGCAACGGGACGCTCGTGGCCGGTCTGGTCCTCTCGGCCGTGGTGCTGGTGGTCGCCGCCATCGCCTCGCTCGCCGTCGGCAGCCGAGCGATCGACCCGATCACCGTGCTCCAATCCCTCTTCTCCTACGATGACGAGAACGCCCTGCATCTGATGGTCATGGAGCTCCGGGTTCCGCGCACCCTGCTCGGCATCGTCGTCGGTGCCGCCCTCGCCGTGTGCGGCGGGCTCATCCAGGCGTTCACGCGCAACCCGCTGGCCGACCCCGGCATCCTCGGGGTGAACGCCGGAGCATCGTTCGCCGTCACCTTCGCGGTCGGCGTGCTCGGGCTCACCACCCCCGGCGCCTACGTTCCCTTCGCCCTCGGCGGAGCCTTCGTCCTCACCATGCTCGTCTACATCCTCGGCTCGTTCGGCGCCTCGGGCGCGACCCCCATGAAGCTCACGCTCGCCGGCGTCGCCCTCGGTGCCGCCTTCACCGGCTTCACCACCGCGATCGTGCTGCGCGATCACAGCACCCTTCAGGTCATGCGCTTCTGGGGCGTCGGCTCGATCGGCGGACGCACCCTCGATCAGCTCACCTGGGCCGTGCCGCTGATCGCGACCGGCCTGCTCATCGGACTCCTCTGCGCCCGCTCCCTGAACGCCCTCGCTCTGGGCGACGACCTCGCCCAGGCGCTCGGCGCCCGCGTGCGCGTGACCCGGGTGCTGGTCATCATCTCCGTCACGCTGCTCGCCGGTACCAGCGTCGCCGCCGCCGGCCCCATCGCCTTCGTCGGACTGATGATCCCCCACGTGGTCCGCTGGTTCACCGGGCCCGATCAGCGCTGGGTGCTGACGTACTCCCTGATCATCGGTCCCGCCTTCCTCCTGTTCGCCGACATCCTCGGCCGCATCGTGCTCCCGAACGGGGAGATGCGGGTCGGGATCGTCACCGCCCTCCTGGGAGCACCCATCCTGATCCTGCTCGTTCGCCGCAAGCGGGTGAGCGGACTGTGAGCATCGACCAGAAGCCGGTCACGCTCCCGGACACCGCCTCCGCGCCCACCGCGTTCACCCCCGTCGACCACGGACGCCGCCTGTTCCGGATCGAGACGTCGCGGATCGCCGCCCTCGTCTCCGTGCGCGCCTTCGTCGTCAGCATCGTGCTCGTCGTGGTGATCGTCGCCGCGGGCCTCGCCTCCATGACGCTCGGCGCCTACGAGGTGGATTTCCCCTCGGTCATCCGGGCGATCGTCGACCCCGCATCCGACCCCGACATCCGCCAGGTGGTGTTCGAGTGGCGACTGCCGCGCGTGCTGTTCGCGGTGCTGTGCGGGGCCGCGCTCGCTCTCGCCGGCGGCATCTTCCAGTCGCTCACGCGCAACCCGCTCGGCTCCCCCGACATCATCGGCTTCGGGATCGGCGCCCAGTTCGGCGTGACCCTCGTGATGATCGTCCTCGAGCTGAACACCTACATGTTCAAGGCGGCCGGCGCGCTCGTCGGGGGACTGTTCACCGCACTGCTCGTCTACGTGCTGGCCAACAAGAACACCATGTCGTCGTTCCGGCTGATCATCGTCGGCATCGGCGTCTCCGCCGGACTCGGGTCCCTCACCTCCTGGATCCTGATCTCGGTCAGCGTCGAGAAGGCGATGATGGCGGCGACCTGGGGCGCGGGCTCGCTCGCCTCGCTCGGCTTCGACCAGCTGGTCCCCGCGGCGATCGTGTTCGCGGTCGTGACCCTGCTCTCCCTTCCCCTCGCCCGGACGCTTCCGGTGCTGGAGATGGGCGACGACGCGGCGACCGCCCTCGGCATCAGTCCGGGACGCACCCGCCTCGCGGCGATGGTGTTCGGTGTGGCCCTGGTCGCGCTCGTCACCGCCGCCGCCGGTCCCATCTCGTTCATCGCCCTCGCCGCCCCGCAGATCTCCCAGCGCCTCACCCGCTCGAACACCCCGATGGGCACGGTGCCCGTGATGCTGACCGGCGCCGCCCTCGTCGTGGTGTCCGACGCGGTCGCCCAGCTCTTCGCCGTGCCGGTCGGCGTGGTGACGGTCTCGGTCGGCGGCCTCTACCTCGCCTGGCTGCTGGCCGCCCAGTACGCGCGTCGCACCTGAAAGGAACACCCATGACCACTTCGCTGCTGGCCCGCGACATCACGCTGGGCTACGGAGAGACGCCCATCGTCTCCGACCTGTCGCTCGAGGTGCCCGACAACTCGTTCACGATCATCATCGGACCGAACGCGTGCGGCAAGTCGACCCTGCTCCGCGGATTCGCCCGCCTGCTGCGTCCGACCACCGGCACCGTCCTGCTCGACGGCGACGAGCTGCGCTCCCTCAAGCCGAAGGAGGCCGCCCGCAAGCTGGGGCTGCTCCCCCAGTCGTCGATCGCCCCCGACGGCATCACGGTCGCCGACCTCGTGGGGCGCGGACGGTTCCCGCACCAGAGCGCCCTGCGCACGTGGAGCAGCGCCGATGAGCGCGCGGTCTCCGAGGCGATGGCCGCCACCGGCGTCACCGACCTCTCACGGCGCCTGGTCGACGAGCTCTCCGGCGGGCAGCGGCAGCGCGTCTGGGTGGCGATGGCCCTCGCCCAGCAGACCCCGCACCTGCTGCTCGACGAGCCGACGACCTTCCTCGACATCGCGCACCAGATCGATCTCATGGAGCTGTTCGCCGACCTGCACCGCAGCGGCACCACGCTCGTCGCCGTGCTGCACGATCTGAACCACGCCGCCCGCTACGCGACGCACCTCGTGGCGATGCGCGACGGGGCCATCGTGGCGCAGGGCGACCCGCGCGAGATCATCACCGCCGAGCTCGTGCAGGCCGTGTACGACCTGCCGTGCAAGGTCATCACCGACCCCGTCTCGGGAACCCCGCTGGTGCTCCCGCTCGGTCGGCGGACACCGTGACGGCCACACCGCGGAGGCTCTTCGGGATCGCGCTGAAGTCGGAGGGGCGAGGCGTCGCCCTCGCCGGAGCGACCGCGCTGCTCATCGTGCACGCCCTCGCCGAGGCCACGATCCCCGTCATCATCGGAGCGACGATCGACCGCGCCGTGCTCCCCGCCGACCCGGTCGCGCTCGCGATCTGGATCGGGGTGCTGGTCGGCACGTTCCTCGTGCTGACCGTGAGCTACCAGTCCGCCTCCCGACTCATGGTGTCGATCTACGGCTACGGCGAGCAGGCGCTGCGGCACCTCACGCTCTCCCGGATGCTGCGCCCTCGGCTCTCGCGCCGCACGGTCACTCCGGGCGAGGCGCTCACCTTCGTCACCTCCGACACCTACCGCGTGGCCGGGGTCGCCTGGTCGGTGGCGCAGCAGTGCTCCACGATCGCCGCCATCATCGGAGCCGGCTTCGCGATGCTGGTGATCTCGCCCGTCGCGACGCTCGTCGTGTTCGGCTCGACCATCGCGATGATGCTCGTGATGCAGGTCGTGTCGCGGCCGCTGGAACGCCGAGGCTTCGTCGAGCAGCAGGCGGCGACCGAGGCCGGGGCCGTCGCCGCCGACTTCATGAGCGGATTCCGGGTGCTGGTCGGCATCGGTGCGCGCGAGGAAGCCGTGCGGCGCTACGTCGCAGCCAGCGACACCTCCCGCCGCGCCGCGACGGCCGCGGGTCGCTCCCTCGCCTCCTACGAGGCCGTGAGCGGCACCCTCGCCGCCGTCGCGACGACCGTGCTCGCGGGCATGTCCGCGTGGTTCGCCGCGGAAGGACGCATCAGCATCGGCGAGCTGGTGACCGTGCTCGGACTCGCGCAGTTCATCAGCGGCTACCTCGCGTACGCCGGGTCGTTCCCCTCGAACTGGATCCACAAGCTCGCCTCCGCCAAGCGGCTCGCCGAGGTGATCGACGCCGAGGATCTGCTCGATGCGCCCGCGGCCTCGTCCGCTTCGGTCGGCCCGGCGGAGGACGTCGTGCTGACCTTCCGGACGGGCTCCACCTCCGCGCCCGTCGAGGTGCGCGAGCGCGAGCTGCTCGGCATCCGTCCCGCCGACAGCGACACGGCTCGCGCCCTCTCCCGGCTCCTCGGCCTGCGCACCCGGCCCGACCACGGCCTCGTCTCGCTCGCGGTCGACGGCGAGCTGCGCGACCTGACCGACCTCGATCCGGTGGAGTACCGCCGTCGCGTCGTCGCTCCGCCGCACGGGCAGACGATCGTGAGCGGATCCCTGCGTGAGGCCGTGCGCGGCCACGGCGCGGAGGAGCTCCCGCACGCGCCGTTCATCGAGATGGCGGCCCTGCACGACACCGTGGCGCAGGTCGGCGGCTGGGAGTCGGAGGTCGGCGAGGCCGGACGACGGCTCTCGGGCGGACAGCGGCAGCGGATCGGCATCGCCCGCGCCCTGCACGCGGATGCCGAGGTGCTCGTGCTCGACGAGCCCACCTCGGCCGTCGACGCCATCACCGAGGCGCACATCGCCCGCGCGCTCGCCGAGCACGACGAGACCGTGATCGTGATCACCACCTCGCCCGTGCTCCTCGGCGCCTGCGACCGGGTGATCGACCTCCCCTCCGAAGGATCGGACGCACGCCATGAGTGACCAGACCTCGACGACGCTGCTGCCGATCGCCTCCAGCACCCGGGTGCGTGCGGTCGTGGGCGGGCTGCTGCGACAGCACCCCGGTCGCACCGCTGCCGTGGCCGCGCTCTTCCTCGCGGCATCCGGTCTCGGCATCGTGATGCCCGCGTGTCTGGGGCGCATCGTGGATGCCGTGTCATCCGACGCGGGCTTCGCGACCATCGCCGGGTGGGTCGCCGGCGCGGGTCTGGGCGCCATCGGCGCGGCCGTGGTGATGCTGTGGGCGGTCCGCGTTCTCACCGGTCTGGTGCAGGACATGCTCGCGAGCCTGCGCGAAGACGTGTTCGCCTCCGCGATGCGGCTTCCGGTGAGCTCGGTCGACGACGGCGAGAGCGCCGACCTCCTCTCCCGCGTCACCGGTGACGTGGATGCCGTGGCGGAGGCCGGAGGGAATGTGGCTCCGACGCTGCTGTCCGCGGGTTTCGCGATCGGGGTCTCCGTGGTCGCGCTGACCGCTCTCGACCCCTGGCTGGCGCTGGCGGGCATCGCCTCGGCGCCGTTCTACCTCCTCGGGACACGGGCGTTCCTGCGGAAGTCGCGCGTGGTGTTCCGCGAGGTGCGGGTCCGGGAGGCGGCACGCAGCCAGGCCGTGCTCGATGCGGTCGAGGGCATCGAGACCCTCACCGCCTTCAACGAGCAGGAGCAGGCGCTGGAGCGCGTGCGTGAGCGTGCCGAGGCGTCGATCCACATGCAGATCGAGGGCGTGCGAGTGACGAACCGGCTGTTCCGGTGGATCAACGGCGGCGAACTCGTCGGTCTGGCCGCGATCCTCGGCACCGGCTTCCTGCTGCAGTCCGCCGGCGCGATCACGGTGGGAGCGGTCACCACGGCGGCGCTGCTCTTCCACCGGCTGTTCGGCCCGGTCGGACAGCTGATCTTCGGACTCAACGACATCCAGCGAGCGGCGATCGGACTCGCGCGTCTCGTCGGGGTCATCGACCTCGCTCCGGCATCCGTCGCCCGCGAGACGGCGCCCGATGCCGCGCTGTCGTCGTCCGCCGGTATCGAGGTGCGCGAACTGACCTTCCTCTACCCGACCACGGGTCGCGGCATCAGCGACGTGACGCTCCAGGTCGACCACGGAACCACGGCCGCGCTGGTCGGCACGTCCGGATCGGGCAAGAGCACCCTCGCACGGGTGATCGCCGGGCACCATCCGCCGACCGCGGGCAGCGTGTACCTCGCGTCGAGCACGGAGGCCCCCTACTACCTGTCGCAGGAGCTGCACCAGTTCCGCGGGACGATCGCCGACAACCTGCGGCTGGTCGCTCCGCAGGCGAGTCACGACGAGATGGTCGCGGCACTGCAGGCGGTCGGCGCGCAGTGGGCGGTCGAGGCACTGACGATCGAGATCGACGACTCCTCCGCGGAGCCCGCCGTGCCGATGGACGAGGGCCGCATCCAGCAGCTCGCCGTCGCGCGGGCGTTCCTCGCCGATCCGGACGTCGTGATCCTCGACGAGGCCACCGCCGACGTCGGCCTCCACCATCGCGAGGCCGTGGAGGAGGCGATCGCCGCCCTGCGCCGAGGACGCACGGCCCTGCTCATCGCGCACCGCCTGCAGCAGGCCGTCACCGCCGAGCAGATCATCGTCTTCGCCGACGGCCGTGCGACGCAGCGCGGCACGCACGACGAGCTCCTCGCGACCGACGGGCCCTACCGCGACTCCTGGCTCGCGCAGACCCGCAGCACCTCCCACCCGACCCCCACCGACCCATCCCCCCACGAAGAGACGGAGACTCCGTGAGCATCCACCGCGGCATCGTCAGCAGCACGACCACCCTCACCCCGACCCTGGTCCGCATCACCCTGGGCGGCGAGGGCGTCGCCGACTTCCTCAGCACCGGCATCGGGGACGAGTACGTGCGGGTGTTCTTCCCGCACGGCGACGACCCGCAGGAGGTGTCGCTGCCCGTGCCCGCGGGCGACTGGTGGGAGACGCCGGAGGGAGCGCCCGAGGCTCCGATGCGCACGTACACGATCAGCGGCGTGCGCCCGGATGCCGGCGAGCTCGACATCGACTTCGTGATCCACGAGGCGGGTGTCGCCGGCCCCTGGGCCGCACGCGCGGAGCCCGGCCACGTGCTCGGGCTGAACTCGCCGACCGGCCTGTACTCGCCGCCGGAGGGCATCACGTGGCAGGTGCTCGTCGCCGACCTGACCGGGCTTCCGGCCGTGGCCCGCATCATCGCCGAGGCGCCGGAGGGCGTGCGCACCCGGGTCGTGCTCGAGGTGCCGAGCGAGGCGGACCGCGTACCGCTCGAGGTCGGTCCCGATGTCGAGGTCACCTGGGTGATCGGCGGCAACGGCCACGGTCCCAGTGCGCTCGGCCCGCTCGTGCGCGGCATCGTCGACGACCGGCTGTCGCTCGACGAGGGCTACGTGTGGGTGGCCGGCGAGACCGTGGCGCTGCGCGACGTGCGCAAGTACCTGCGCAAGGAGCTCGGCATGCCCGCGACCCGGTTCAAGGTCGTCGGCTACTGGACGCCGGTCGCCGCCTGGGACGAGAAGTTCGCCGCCCTGCCCGAGTCCGTGCAGAAGGAGTTGGACGCGATCTGGGCCGATGCCGAGGGCGACGAGCCGGAGGACGTGCAGGTGCGCTTCGAGGAGCGGTTGGATCAGCTCGGGTTGTGACAGAACCGCAGCATGCTCGGGAGGGGCGGCGCTATATACCGCTGGGGGCGCGGGCGTGGCCGCGCCCCAGCTCCGAGGCGACAATACGGTGAGCCCATGCCGGCGTTCAGCGACTACGTGATCTACGTCGACGAGAGCGGCGACCACAGCCTCACGAACGGACTCAAGGTCTACCCGTCAAGCGAAGGGCCTCCGAGATTTCCCGGAGGCCGAACGCCGATCGAGCATTCCCGATCCACTTGGTACGAAGAAATTCGACTCCAGGTTGTTCCACCACACCGGCTCACAGGGATCGCCGGACTCCGACGGCTCCCGGTCGACAACCTCGCGCTCGACTGGCAGGGTGAGGGGATGCGAGGCAACGGAAACAGCACCGGCATGCAGTGGGGTCTGCTCATCTTCGGCGCCCTGTTCGGGCTGGTCTGCGCGGTACTGATCCTCACCGAGGTGCTGAGCCCGACGCTGTGGTTCACGGTGATCGCGATGGGCTGCCTGGTGCTCTCGCAGGCGCTCCTGATCCGTTCGAAGCGACGGAACCGCTGACGGCTCCGCGACGTCGTCGACGGACGGCCGACTAGGAAGTGGACGCGACGGCGGGAGTCGAACCCGCAACGCCATCAGGTATGAGCTGAGGCCCGGGACCGCCCGGATCGCCGCGATGGGAATGACGTTACCCGGCCGTGATCTGACCCGCCAGGACCGTTCCCTGGGATAACCCTATGAGTCTGAGGATGACGGATGCCGGTCACCCGGCGTCATCGGGCACCGACCCGCACCCGCCCGCTCAGCGCCGGATCGAGTCCTCGAACGGGTTCGGCTCGAGCGTGTAGTCCGTCGAGGCGTCGGACCAGGTGCCTCCCCCGGCCGGTGCCGTGCGCCGACGCAGCGCGGCGAGCGCCCGCGTCGCCGGAGCGCCCACCGCGAGCGCGACCGTCCCGCGCACCGTGCGGTCCTCCGCCCCGAGCACACTCGCGCGGTGCCAGGCCTCGTGCAGCGATCCGCCGCGGGGCGCGGGCACGCGTCGCGCCGGCAGGGCGCCCGAACGGCGCAGAGCCACCAGCTGCTCGACGCGCTCCCACCACGTCGACTCCGCCTCGGGGTGGAAGTAGTTCTCGCGCAGCCAGTCCGGATGCGGGTGCCGGAAGCGCCCGGCCACGACCTCGCTGCGACCGCCGAGCAGCCCGCTCCCCACGAACACCGTGTTCAGGAGGCTCTTGCTCACTCCGAAAGAGTCGAGGGCGATGACGGGCACCCCGAGGGCGGTGGCCTCGATGGCGGCGGTCGAGCTCACCGTGACCAGTCCCGCGGCCGTCTCCAGCGAGGTGCTCATCGAGTCGTACGAGAAGACGAGGTTCGCGGGCAGGCGCGAGGGCAGCAGCCCCGCGTACGGTTCGCGCTCGAGGTGCGTCTCGGACTCCCCCGGCCGTGATCGCAGCTTCACCACGACGCGACGGCCCGGGTCGGCCTCGGCCGCTCGGACGAGAGTGGCTGCGATCTCGGCGCGCTCCTCGCGCGCGACCGGCACGAGAGCCTGCGCGGCGAAGACGATGTCCGTCGCCGGAGGCCGGACCGGCGCGGTCGAGGCCGGGCGGTCGGCCACGGCGACACCGCCGCGCGCTCCGACGGCGGCATCCACACGGGCCCGCTCCGGGTGCAGCATCCGCTGCCGCCGGCGGGCGAACGGCAGGGTGGCGAGCGCCACGGGGGTCTGCACGCCGATCCGACGGCCGAGCTCCTCGAACGCCCGCACCTCGCGATGCGAGTGCACCACCAGCAGGTCGGTGTGCCGGCGGTAGTCCAGCGCCCCGCGCTGTGCGGGGATGGCCATGCCCGGCAGTCCCGAGACCGTGACGGGCCGATGCTGCAGCGCGTCGATCACGCGCCCCATCAGTCGCACGAACGGTCCGCGTCCCGCGAGGAGGACGACGTCGGGGCGCTGACCCTCGAGCCAGGCGGCGGCCTCCGCGAACCCGATCCGGGTGACGTCGTCGGCGCCGAGCGTCGTGCCGGCGAGGGCCGTGCGCTCCTGCGCCGGGCTGGCCGTGAGCGGCGTGCGCACGAGCAGCAGGTGCGGGCGCAGTCCCGGCACGGAGCCGAGCAGCGACGCCGCCCACTTCACGAACGAGTCGGCGTCCGCGATGGCGACGACGCGGATGCCGGGGGCGGTCGTCATGCGGAGATGCGGCGCAGCTTCGCCATCGGCGCGCGCTCGCTGTCGAACACCCGCTTGACCCCGTCGCCGGTCGCGCGCTCGATCACGCGGATGTCGCGCACGAGGTGCTCGAGGCCGGTCGGCTCGAGGGAGGCCGCGTGGTCGGAGCCCCACATCGTGCGGTCCAGCGTGATGTGGCGCTCGACGGCGACGGCTCCGATGGCCACCGCGGCGAGGGAGATCTGGAGCCCGCGCTCGTGCCCCGAGTAGCCGACGGGCACCCCGGGGTAGCGGTCGCGCAGTGTCGCGATCACCCGCAGGTTCGCCTCCTCCGGCTCCAGCGGGTAGGTCGAGGTCGCGTGCATCAGGACCACCCGGTCGGTGCCGAGGGTGTCGAGCGCACGGTCGATCTGCTCGATGGTCGACATCCCGGTGGAGAGGATGACGGGCTTGCCGGTCTCACGCAGGGCGACCAGGAGCTCGGTGTCGGTGAGGCTGGCCGAGGCGACCTTGTGCGCCACGACGTTGAGGTCCTCCAGGAACTCGACGCTCGGAACATCCCACGGCGACGCGAACCAGTCCAGGCCCAGCATCGTGGCGTGGTCGCCGATCTCGACGTACTCGTCGCGGCCGAACTCGACGCGACGACGGTAGTCGAGGTAGCTCATGACGCCCCACGGCGTCTCACGCGGAACGTCGCGCATGTGCTCGGGTGTGGAGATCTCCGGCGTGCGCTTCTGGAACTTCACGGCGTCGGCGCCCGCACGGGCCGCGACGTCGATGAGCTTCTTCGCGATGTCGACGTCGCCGTTGTGGTTCAGGCCGATCTCCGCGATGACGTAGGCGGGACGCCCACCGCCGATCACGCGTGATCCGATGCTGACAGTCATGGTTCCTCCGGTCGTCGAGCGTTGGTGCAAACCCCTCCCTCCTGACTACGGGCCGAGGATGAACACCGCGCAAAGACCGGGTTACCGGCGTCGGTCAGCTCGACAACACCCGTTCGATGAGCTCCCGGACGGCGCCTTCTCCGCCCCGGCGGCTCAGCACGACCCGGGCCTCCTCGAGCACCCGCGGATGCGCGTTCGCCACGGCGATCGGCCATCCCACGATCCGCATCGCCGGGAGGTCGTTGACGTCGTTGCCGAGGTAGGCGATGTCGGCGAGAGCCACCTCGTTCTCCTCCGCCCAGTTCCGCAGCGCGGACTCCTTGTCGTCGATGCCGTGCAGCACGGGGACCCGGAGCTTGTCGGCACGCGCGCGGACGACGGGGTTGACCTCGGTGGAGAGGATCAGCAGCGGCACCCCCGCGCGACGCAGCAGGGCGACGCCCATCCCGTCCTCGCGGCTGACCCGCACCCGCTCGCCCCCGTCGGCATCGATGATCGCGGTGTCGTCGGTGTGCACGCCGTCGAAGTCGGTCACGACCGCGCGCACCGGGATCGACTGGGGGACCTCGTGCAGGGTGGCGAGCGCGCGTGCGACACGGAGCTGATCCGCGTCGTCGATCTCGATGGCCGTCCACTCCGGCACCGCCGCGATGCGGATCCTGCCGAAGAACCGATGCCTGCTCTCCCGGAAACCCGCGGCCCGGAACACGTAGAACGCCCCGGTCTCGAGGTGGTGCGGTTCGCGGTCCTGTCGACGGGGACGGTGTGCGGCGTCGTGGTTGATCGCGATCGCGTCTCCGGCGTCGCCCTCCCGCCACAGGAAGCCGTAGGTCTCGTGTGCCGCGAAGACGCTGTCCGCGCGATCGGTTCGGATCTCCTCCACCGCCGCCTCGAGCGCCTCGCTCGGGATGAACGGCGAGGTCGCCTGGAGGAAGGCGACGATCTCGACCCGCAGGCCATCCGCCTCGAGCGCGTCCAGCGCATGCAGGATCGCGCTCTCCGACGTCGCGGTGTCTCCGGAGATCTCCGCCGGGCGCCGGATGACGCGGGCACCGGCGGAGGACGCCACCGCCGCGATCTCGTCGTCGTCGGTGGAGACGACCACCAGGTCGATGCCCGGCGCCGTCGCCGCGGCCCGGACCGCCCGCTCGACCAGGGGGACCCCGCCGACGCGCTGCAGGTTCTTGCGCGGCACCTGCTTAGATCCACCGCGCGCCGGGATGATCGCCACCGTCAGGGGTCTCTGCTCGTCCATGGTCCTGGTCCTCGTCCTCGTCATCTTCTCGTCAGCGTCCTCGTATCGCCCGCCAGGCGCGCCCGGCTCGTCGCCGCGCGCCCAGCGCGTGGAGTCGCCACTCCTCGATCCTGCCGACTCCGCCGGCGGGGCGCAGTGCGCGACGCAGGGCGTTCTCCCGCGGGGCCCCCGGCAGGCCCAGCTCTGCCAGCCGTCGCGGGGGGAAGTACCGTTCCCGCTCGGCGGGATCGAGCTCGGCCAGCAGCTCCTCGGCCCGTCCGCGCAGATGCCCGGCGATCTCCGGCTGCATCGCATAGCCGACGGCGTCGACCAGCAGCTGCAGCCGCTCGGGATCGGCGTACGGAGACGACTCGCGCGTGAGCGCATCGACCAGCGTCACGGGGACGCGGTTGCTGTTCTCGTACGGCGTCAGCACCGAGAGCACGGTGTCGTTCCCCGCCGACCCGATCGCGCGCCCGAAGAGCGTGCGGACGGTCGGAAGCGCGGTCGAGAAGCCGGCGACGACCGCGACCGCATCGAGCCGTTCCGCGAGCAGCTCGGCCGCGAGCGGTCCGCGGTACTCGACGAGGGGGATGCCGTGCGCGGCCGCCCGGGCCCGGACCGCGGAGGTCACCAGGGGCGGCGCAGCCGGATGCGGCTTGAAGACGATGCGCCCCGGCGCCCATCCGGCCGCCCGATCGATGAGCTGCCGCTGCAGCTCGATCTCCTCCGCGGCCGTGATCAGGCCCAGCGCCGACAGATACTGGCCGAGCACGAGCACGGTCGGCACACCATCCGACGCGGGGTCGAGGGCGGAGTCGCTGCCGCCCGGATCCGTCTCCCTCAGTGCGGCCGCGAAGGCCGCCGGAGGCACCGGCACGATCTCGGCGTCGGGCGCCCCGACCAGCGGCCGGACGCCGGGGACGACGTCGGCGTGGACCACCCGTCCGACGCGCGCCGCGACCGAATACGGCAGCCGCACCCGCATCGGCGAGTACGTCATGAGCCCGTCGCCCACGATCGTGATCCGCGCCCGGGGGAACAGCGACATCAGCGTGCGGGCCGGCGCCACCTGCGGGCTCTGCACGAACAGCTCCAGCTCGCCCGGATCGAGCTGCCAGGCACGCGCGAGCAGCCTCTCCAGCATCGGGAGGTCGGCCTCCGCGGGCTCCCACGAACTCGGATGCAGGGGGCCGAGCAGCGCTTCGAGCGGCTCGATGCGGTCGAACCGTGCACGCAGCGTCCGCAGCACGGGCTCGTCCGCGATGCCCACCGCCGTCTCGGGCACGCGGGAGGAGGTGAACGGCACGAGCAGGCGCGCGCCGGCGCTCCCGGACGAACCGTCGTCGAGCAGCCCCGCGTCGATCGCGGCGACGGCGGTGGCGAGCCCGTAGGCGCTGTGCAGGGCGAAGATCTGCGTCATGTCGCCCGCCCCGCCTGCCGGAGGATGCGTGCCAGCACCCGGCGCCGCGGTCCGTCGAGGCGCCCGAGCACCGCGCCCACCTCGTCGGCGGGCAGTCGGCCGAGCATGTCGCGGATGCCCGTCCGCATCTCGGCGCGGAGCTGCGGACTCATCCGACGCGCGCGCACCAGGTGGTGCGAGCTGAGGGCGAGTGCGGTCCGGACGACCTTCGGCAGGAAGCGCTCGGCCTCGTGATCCCGTTCCACCACGTCGATCACCTGACCCATCGCCCGGGCGAAGTCGAGCTGCCGCCGGTCCCGCACCTGGGTGAGCGAGGTCGCGACCCCACGGCGATACAGCAGCGCCGGGGCGTCGACGACGGCGAACGACGCGGCCTGCAGGTGGAGGCGCCAGATCCACGGCCGGTCCTCCGCCGTGAACAGTCCCGGAGGGAAGTGGGCGAGCCCGCGGTCGATGACCCGGCGGTGGAAGACTCCCGCCCATGCGAAGGGATAGTCCACCATCGTCGTTTCGCCCTCCGGGAGGATCGCCTCCCGCGGGGAGAGCACACGCTCGCGCCAGGGGTGCGGCGCCCGCACGAGAGTCCGCTCCCTCCCGGTGACGGCGACGTGATCGGTGCGCAGGAAGTCGCAGTCGAGCTCCCGCAGCCGCGACACCAGCACCTCGAGCCGTCGCGGCTGCATCCAGTCGTCGCCGTCGAGGAAGCAGAACGCGTCCCCCTCGACGTGCTCCAGGCCCTGGTTGCGGGCGCTCGCCAGTCCACGGGCGGTCGCGTTCCGCACCACCTCGGCGTGCGCGAACCGCTCCGCGTACTGCCGCATGAGCGCGCCGGTGTCGTCGCGGGAGCCGTCGTCTATCGCGACGAGCTTGAGGGCGTCCGCGTGCGCGAACTGGCGGGCGAGCGTCTCGAGCGTCGTCCCGATGTACTCGCCGGCGTCCTTGGCGGGCAGGATGACGGTGACGAGGGGTGTGCGCACGGAGCTCCCGGGGCTGGCGGTGTCCCGGAAGAGTGCCAGGCCATCGTTGCCGGTCGGCGACCCGCAGGTGAACGCCGGGTGTCCTCGGACAGGAGGAGAGCACTGAGGTGTGGCCCCGTACCCGAACGGAGCCACACCTCCCAGTGCTTCGCACTGCCGAACGCGGACGTTCGGGGAACGGGAACCGCCGAAGGTGTTCCCGTCGCCGTGGACTGCTGACCCCCATCAGCGGACCACGAACGTTGGCACGGTCTCGCCCGCTCAGGGAGCGGTCGCGACCGATGGGTAACATGATACATGTCGCCGGAGGAGAATCCCAAAGTTCGCACCGCCTCGTCGGATCGGCGACGATGGGACCATGCTCTGGCCTTTCGGATCGACGTGGCGCCCGGTGCGGCAGCGTCGACGCGACACCGTCGATCTGCGATGGCTCAGCGCCCGCACCTGGACGCGACGCTGGTATCCGCAGGGCGTCGACCTCGGCGAGTGGCGCGGTCGGCGCACGCTCGCGGTGAGCTGGTTCCGGCAGGAGCTCTCGGGCGTGCACCTCGCGTCGCGCGTCACGTTCGTGGACCTGGAGCGCTCGCGTCACCTCGACGTCTTCCTCGTCACCGCTGACGACGACGGGGAGCTGCAGCCGGCCCCGATCCACGCCGGTGGACTCGCCTGGTTCGGGGATCGGCTGTTCGCGGCCGCGACCGGCCGCGGCATCTGGGAGTTCGACCTCTCTGAGATCCGGGAGGTGCACGGTGCGCTCGCGCATCGGCTCTCCGGCGGGCAGGGGCGCGGACGGCGCTCGACGGCACTGGTCGTGGCGCGCACGCGAGCGCATCCGGTGGCCCTGCGCTGCTCGTTCCTGGGACGGGTGTACGACGACGCCGGCGAGCCGCTGCGGCGTGTGCTCATCGGCGAGCACCGCCCGGACGGGAGCGGCCGGATCGGCGAGTTCTCGCTCCCCGAGGGCGAGGACGACGGGTTCGTCGAGGAGGACCGCTTCTCCCCCGACATCACGAGCATGCAGGGCGCCGTCCGCTGGGGAGACCGGTACTTCGTGTCGCAGTCCGACCACCTGCGCCCCGGCACGCTGTGGAGCGGTGGGCGGACGACGCTGCAGCGGAACGCCGTGCCGCTGCCGGTCGGATGCGAGGATCTGGCCCTGGATCTCGAGGCGGGTCTGCTGTGGACGCTCGGCGAGCATCCGTGGCGCCGGGTGGTGCGCGGCATCCCCCTCGCCCGCCTCGGCATCGGCGACGGAGCCCCCGCGCGGCGAACGTAGACTGGTGGAGTGAAGAAGCCCGCGCCCATCCTCGTCTACACCGTGCTGCGGCTGCTGGCGTTCCTCGTCCCGCTCGCGATCCTCTGGATCTTCTTCCCGATCTTCCGCGAGTTCTGGTGGCTCGCCGCCATCTTCGCCGCGCTGATCGGCATGAGCATCTCGATGCTGTTCCTGCGCACGCCCCTCACCGACGCCTCCGCGCGACTGCACGAGCGTCGCGAGAGCCGCTCGTCCGGTGGCCAGGCCGACGCGGATGCCGAGGATCAGGCGATCGACGACGCGGACGAGCCGCGCGACGGCGACGTCCGGGCCTGAGCGACCCGAGTCGGATCAGCCCACGAACGCCCAGAACAGGGCGCCCGCGTACAGCAGCGACGTCAACGACGTGAGCGCGAGCGCGGTGACCAGCTCCTTGGGCTGACGGTACAGCCACACGATCGTGATGGCCGGAAGCCCGGCGAGCAGCGCCAGCAGGGAGATCCAGGCGATCGGGAACAGCAGCGCCAGGAACACGGCGATGCCGAAGGGTGCGAGCACGAAGAACGTGAACAGCACCTGCGTCGCCCGGCGTCCGATCAGCACCGTCAGGGTGCGCTTGCCGACCTCGCGGTCCTG
>Ga0160430_100453_pt1 | contig 23805 bp, 27 predicted proteins | sample HID1971I_E0MG_FD_108274 | JGI IMG/M metagenome (GOLD analysis project Ga0160430, IMG submission 108274) | Enriched millipede-associated microbial communities from UW Madison campus, WI, USA - HID1971I_E0 MG | ecosystem: Host-associated > Arthropoda: Insects > Digestive system > Unclassified ...
GGAGATGCTCGGTCTGGCGTCGATCATCCCGCTCTTCGCCCTGCTGGCGTGGCAGCTGGTGACCGATGCGAAGATGCGGCGTCTCGACCGCGAGAGCCCCGCCGGAGGATGATCTTCGGCCGCGACGCGGTTCAGACGGTCAGGAGCCCTCGGTCCAGCCGGACCAGTCGGCAGCATCGACGACGCAGAACCGGTTGCCTTCCGGATCTTCCATGATCACGTAGTCGGCATCGGCGGGCTTGCGGTCCCAGTGCACTTCGCGCGCGCCCAGAGTGGTGAGCCGGCGGACCTCGGCGGCCTGGTCGTCGGCGTAGATGTCGAGGTGGATGCGCGGCGGCAGCGCCCGTTCGGAGGCGTGGGCGTCGAGGGAGATGCCGGGTGTCTCGCCGTCGCGGGGCTTCAGCATGACCCAGTCGTCGTCCGGTGGGTACCGTTCGACGTAGTCCAGCGCCGCTTTCCAGAACGCGGTCTGTGCGGCGAGATCCGTCACGCGGATCACGATCGAGCCGATCTTCAGCATGGGGTCGAGTGTAGGTCGGGGCGAGTTCGAAACTCATCCCCCTTGCGTCCGGGTCGATAGGGTGCAGGCTCGTCGGCATCTCGCAACGATCACCTGTTGCCGCCGCGGCGCCGACATGGGATCCTGGCCGCATTGATCGTCGAGCTGATATGAGGGAGCGAGTATGACAGTCGCGGAGCAGAGAGGCGGGGTCATACGCACCCGGTCGCGCCTCGTCAGCCGTCTCGTGATTCCTGCGGCCGCCGTCGTTCTCGCACTTCTCGCGGGCATCGCGACAGCGGCGGTACTGCCGGATCTCGCTATCCGCTCCCTGAGCTTTGCGACGATGATCGCAGCAGCTCTTTCCGGTGTGGGCGCCGTGCGCCGCGGAACGGCGTGGGTGAGGGCCGTCAGTGCGATCGTCGCCGTCCTGGCCCTCATGCTCGGATCCACCTTCTTCGGCTTGACCTACTCGTAGACATCGATCGGACGCGAGGCGGGTTCGTCCGTCAAAGTCGACGCATACGCGAAACGCCCCGCCGTTCGGGTCGGCGGGGCGTTGGTCTCGCGGGTGCGGGTTACTGCACCGACCATCCGCCGTCGGAGGCGAGGATGGCGCCGTTGATGTTCACGGCGTCGTCCGACAGCAGGAACGTGATGGAGGCGGCCAGGTGCTCGGCCGTCGCCACCGTCGGGATGGACTGCTGGAACGGAGCGAGGCGACCGGAGCCGTACTCCGACATGTTCGGGGGCATCGGGATGCCGGTGGCGACGCCGCCCGGGGCGACGGAGTTCACGCGGATGCCCTTCGGCCCGTACATGAAGGCGGCGGACCTGGTGACGCCGATGATGCCGTGCTTGCTGGCCGTGTAGGCGTTGCCCGAGGCGTTGCCGCGCAGGCCGGCCTCGCTCGAGATGTTGAGGATGGCACCGCGACCCGCAGCTTCCATGACGGGGATGACCGCGCGCATGAGCTTGAACGGAGCGGTGAGGTTGATCGCGATGACGCGGTCCCAGACGGCATCCGGAGTCTCGCCCGCGGGGGAGAAGTCGTCGTTGATGCCGGCGACGTTCGCGAGGCCGTCGATGCGGTCGCCCGCGGCGGCGAGGACGGCGTCGATCGCATCCTGCTTCGTGAGGTCGCCCGCGACCGTGACGATGTCGGCATCCGGGAGCTCGGACTTCAGGGCGTCGAGCTTCTCGGCGGCGATGTCGCTGGCGATCACGCGTCCGCCTTCACGGGCGATGCGTGAGGCGGTGGCCTTGCCGATGCCGGAGGCGGCGCCCGTGACGATCACGGTCTTGCCGGCGAAGCGACCGGACGTGACCTTCTCGGTCCAGCCCTCGGAGGCGTCGTCTTCGGGGATCTCGCCGCCGTTGGCCGCGCGCACGAGGTCGTCGACGACCGACTGGGGGAGCTGGCCCTGACTCATGGCGACGAGCTGCTGCAGGGGCAGGCCGAGCACGGGGGTGAGGAGCTCGGGGTCGGCGCCCGTCTGCTCGAAGAGTCCGCGGATGAGAGGCCCGCCGGTCGGGTCGTTCATCCAGTCGCCGATGGTGGAGTGTGCGGTGAGGGCCATGCTCTTTCTCCTTGTTCGGGTTTCGCAACGGCGCTGTTTCGCAACGGTGCGTCTACTTATATTCCAGTGTACGCCTGAGTACGCTCGAAAGGTGCCTCGTCCTCGCAGTGAAAAAGCCCGTCAGTCCGTGCTGGAGGCGATGCGTCGCGCGCTCGCCGCAGACGGGTACGAGGCCGTGACGATCGAGGGCCTCGCGGAGTCTGCGGAGGTGTCGAAGCAGACGATCTACCGGTGGTGGCCGTCGAAGGCCGCGATTCTCGGTGAGGCGCTGCTCGAGGGGGCGCTGCCCGGTGCCGAGGTGTCGGTGCCGATGACGCCCGATCTCGGGGCGGACCTACGGGCGTGGTTCTCAGCGATGTCGGACGGGCTGGCTCGTCCGGAGGGTGTGGCGCTGGCGCGGGCGCTGATCGAGGTTACGGCGGCCGATCCCGAGTTGGGCTTAGTGCTGAACGAGCGGCTCGCGGCGCCGATCCGCGAGTGGGTGGCGGAGCGGGTGTCGCGCGGCCGCGTCGACGGCGACGTGCGGGCGGACGTGGATGCTGCCGCGATCGCGGATCAGTTCATCGCGATGACGTCGTACTCCGCCCTGATCGGCCAGCCGTTGAGCGCGGAGCGGGTGGAGGAGACCGTGGTGCGGTTGCTGCGGGGGATCGCCGCCCCGGTCGTGGAGTGACGGAGCGAGACGAAACGCTTCGCCCGCCCTAGGTCGTTGAGCGAGCGGAGCGAGACGAAATGACTCGCTGCTGGGTAGGCAGCGAGTCGTCTCAGTGGCGGGCCAGGAGTCGCGGGGTCGTCGACCGTGACGGGTGGTGGCAACGCCCAGAGCCAGCGCGCCGACGATGAGGGCGAGAGCGATCACCCTCCCGGGTTCGACTGTCCCTGGTGAGCAGAGCTCGTCTTCGACCGACGCTGCCTCAGAGTTGTAATCACAACGAACCCTGCGAAGAGGATGCCGCCGACGACGAGGGCGACGGTCGTGAGCCAGGCGAGTAATGCGATGACGTCAAGTCCGCTTCCAAACATTGGGCTTCCTTTCTTCCTGAATGCGCGACCGCTAGTAGGTGGTCACGCTGGTGCCGCTGACGCGGATGCCGAAGGAGCCCTTCGTGTGGACCCACCCCGCGCTTGCTGCGTAGGAGAGCTCGGCCCATGCGGGTCCGGCGGCACTCTGGGTTGCTCGCTTGATGCCGCCAGAGCGAGTGCACGGACCCGCGATGTTGTCGCATGTCAGGGATCGCATGTCCCGCACCTTCGCCCTAGCGCTGGTGCTGGTCTGGTAGTCGATCACGAAGGTCGCGCTGCTGATGAGGTCATAGATCCCGACACGACATCCGACCTTCCAGCCTCCAGAGCTTCGACATCCGCTGATCGAAGCGTTGATTGTTGGGCCCGACGGTTTCGCTGAGGTCGTCTGGATCTCCGTCCACGTGCGAGAGCCGTCCTCGAAGATCTGGATCGTTCGGGTGCCGGACGGGGTGCGCTCGGTGACGATGTCGACAGGGCTCACCTCTCCGAGGGAGTCGGGCGCGATGCCCGCCTCGATCTTGTCGATGAGCGCATCTTGGATGTGTAGGGAGATGCCACCCCTGGTCATGTTGACGCGAACTGCTGCCTCTTGGCTGTCTGTCAGCGCGCCCGAATCAGCCGAGGCTGCGGCGGTTCCCGCGAGCGGGATGACGCCTACGGCGAGTGCGGCGAGAAGTATCGAGAGTCGGAAGTGTGCCTTCATGGGTCCCCCTTAGGTTGAACCGATATGGTCCATAAAAGACCACATATGAGGGCTTAAGCAATATATATGAGGTCAGAGACGATTGAAGGCTGTCCCCGGGAGGAGTTGATGTCGTGCGCCTGGAAGCGGGACAGCCCGAAGCGGGCGGCGTCTCGACCACCGGCCCGCCACCGCTTGAGCTGTCGACGCGTTCGGTCGGGTGCGAGGCGGTGACGAGAGGGCCGCCCTGATCGGGCAGCCGTTGAGCGCGGAGCGTGTGGAGGAGACGGTGGTGCGTTTGCTCCGGGGGATCGCCGCCCCGGTCGTGGAGTGACGAGGCACAACGCTCGCCGTCAACGGTACGTGAGGCCCTCGCAGGTCACGGCGTCGCGGAAATCTCCTGCCTTGACCTCGTTCTTCACCGACGCCGTGTAGGCGGCCTTGGGGATGATCGCGATCTCGACGGATTCTGCGCTGTTGATCTCCGAGTCGTCGGCGCAGATGGCGACGATGATCCACTCCTTCGGGTCCGACGTCGACAGAGCGAAGGAAGCGCGCTCCCCTACCCGCGTCGAAGAGTCCTGGATGAGGAGCCCCGCGTGATCCGCCGCGCTTCGATTCAAGGAACTGAGGGGCTGGCCCACAGCTTCGTCGGTTCTCAGAGTGGGTGTCGCGGAGCACGCCGCGACAGTCGCGATGAGAGCTGCCACGACTGCGCCGCAGGCCGCGGCCCTCGCTAGAGGCCGCACGAGATCGCTGAGCGATACGGATTGAATGCCGTGAGCGATCCGCTCGTTGCGATGGTGCGCCAGTTGACGGGTCCCCCGATTCGGGGCCGCGACCCCTGCTGCTTCTGCAGCTTGTACGTGTACTTGGTGCCGAGCGAGTTCTCTGATTCCTCCATTAGATACACATATGAGCGCAGTATCAATATATTTGACGACACTCCTCGGAGTGGGCCGATGCCCGGTCGTTTTGGGCTCATCGCGCATCTGCCACGCCTGAGCTGTCGAAGCGTTCGGTGTGTTGCCAGGTGATGACGAGAGGGCGGCCTACCTGTTCGCAGCCGTCTGGTGCCGCGGACTGTCCGGGTTCATCAGCGAGTGGCGGCGGCCGTAGGTGAAGTAGATGACGAGTCCGATCACCAGCCATACGGCGAAGCGCAGCCAGGTCTCCCAGTGCAGCTGCGAGATGAGGAACAGGGAGAACCCGACGCCGATGATGGGCACGACCGGCATGAACGGCAGGCGGAAGGTGCGTGGGGCATCCGGCTTCGTGTAGCGGAGCACGATCACGGCGACGCACACGACCACGAACGCGGCGAGGATGCCGATGTTGGTCAGATCGGCCACGGCGCGGATCGGGAAGATGCCGGCGAAGACTGCCGAGGCGATGCCGGCGATCCAGGTGACGCGCTGGGGCACGCCTCGGCGGTCGACCTTGCTGAACCAGCCGGGGAGCAGCCCGTCGCGGCTCATCGAGAACCACACCCGGGTCGCGCCGAGCAGGAACGTGAGCATGACGGTGAGGATCGACAGGACGGCGAAGACCGAGATGATGGCCGCGACGACCGGGAGCCCGACGCTGGAGAAGGCTGAGGCGAATCCGGCCTTCGGGTCGATCTCCGTGTAGTTCTGCATGCCCGTGAGCACGAGGGTCGCGGCGACGTAGAGCAGCATCGCGATGATGAGGGAGAGGATGATCGCCTTCGGCATGTGCTTGCGGCCGTCCTTGGCTTCCTCGGCGGCGGTGCTCATCGCGTCGTAGCCGAAGACGGCGAAGAACACGGTCGCCGCCCCTGTGAACACCGGGCCGAAGCCGCTGGGCATGAACGGGTTGTAGTTCTCGGTGTTGATGTAGAAGATGCCGAGTCCGACGATGCCGAGGATCAGGGCGATCTTGATCGCGACGGCCACCAGCTCGAAGCGGCCGAACGTCTGGGTTCCGCGGCTGAGGAGGAAGGTGACGAGCAGGCAGATGACGATCGCGGGGATGTTGACGAGGCCGCCTTCCACGTCGGCCGTCTCGGTCACGGCGAGCGGCAGGTGGATGCCGAAGCCCGAGAGGAATGCGTCGAGGTAGCCCGAGATGCCGATGGCGACGACGGCGACGATGGCGACGTACTCGAGGAGCAGGTCCCAGCCGATGAACCATCCGACGACCTCGCCGAGGGCCACGTATCCGTAGCTGTAGGCGGAGCCGGCTCGAGGGATCATGCCGGCGAACTCGGCGTAGGAGAGGGCGGCCGCGGCGGACGCGAGTCCGGCGATGAGGAAGGAGATCAGCACCGCGGGTCCGACGCCGGGGTCCGCTGCGTCACCGTGGGCCACGAGTCCGGCGAGGGAGAAGATCCCCACTCCGATGATGCCGCCGACGCCGATGGCCGTGAGCTGCCACAGGCCGAGCGATTTGTGCAGGGTGCTGTGTTCGGCATCCTCCGTCATCCCGCTGACGGGCTTGCGGCGCCAGACCGAGCGGCTCCGGGCGATCGGATCAGTGTTCGGCATCATTGCCTTCCTGTCAGGACCGGGCGTTCGTGGGCACCGATCGGACTCTCAGATCGTCAGATGCGGGCTGATGAACCTCGCTTGAGGCGCAAGTGACGTGTGGAACGTTACTCCGCGGATCGGGAGGCGGCAATGTATTGCGGGCGCGTCGGCGCGAGGGCGGTTTCCGAGCGGCTAGAAGTCGCCCTCGGCCACCTGGAAGCAGGTGAGTCCGCGGGCGCGCCACATCTCGACCACGCTGCGGCGGTCGTCGACGACGCCGATCACGGCGAAGTGCGGTTCGATGTGGGCGTCGTAGATCTCGGCCTTGACGATGCTGTCGGCGCGCTGGTCGCCCGTGCGGCGCAGCAGCAGGCGGTCGAACGGGATCTCGTTGAAGGTCAGCCAGGCCTCGGTGGCGCGGCGGGCGGTCTCATCGCGACCGGAGACGACGATGAGCGCGTCGACATCCGGATGCGCGGCGAAGGCCTGGGCGGCGATCACGACCGGGTGATTCGGGGTGTCGATCGCGACGTTGCGCATGTCGTACGGCGAGCGGTCGCCGATGAGCGCGAGCGTACCGTCGACGTCGAAGATCCAGGCGCGCGGTCGATCGGTGGGCATGTTGCGAGGGTACTGGCTCGCCCCGCCTCGGTCGTTGAGCGAGGAGCGCAGCGACGGGCGAAAGGCATGCTACGTATCGGCTCGAGCGACCGACATGGCGAGGATTGAAGTATCTCCGACCCGGGTCCACAGGGGCCAGCCTCAAGGTTGCGACGACTGAGCGTGAATCCGCGTTGATCTTGACTCGAGAAGCCCCGCCCGGGCACGGATTCGCTGAGGAAACCGGGCAGGCAGCCGTGGATCACGCTGAAACTAGTTGGATGGTCGAAATACCTTCTTGCGCGAGGAGCGGGTTGAGGAAGTCGACTATGCCTCGCATGATCACGACTAGCTCGTCTGTTGCAGCATCTGTAGCGTTCGCATCTATGACCCGGTCGAGAGGAACGAAGACAAACTGTAGCTCTGGGTCATGGACACCGAGCGCTACGGTTCCAATCGGTCCAGGGGCCGAGTACTCGCTGGTGAGATCGACCCGACACTTGTAGATGGCTGCAATCTCAAGCGTGTGGTCATGCTTGTCGCGGTTGCTCAGCTCCGCTAGATTCGCCGACCAAGTGACTCCATTGAACGGCTGGACCGCTTCGACGGCCGCGACGTGTCGCTGCTCCAGGCCACGCAAGTCATTGCGTCGCCGTTGGCTCCACTGCGAAGCGTCACGGCAAAACGGAAACATCGTCCCGCGCGGACGCCGACCTCGGCCGCGCCAAGCGAGCTGATAGATCGCCGCGTCCAACGCCGCCCGGAAGTGGAAGATGGCTTCACTCGCGAGCGCGGACGCCTCAGGACGGGTGGTCAAGAACTCATCGCCAAGCTCGCCGATCATGAGCTCCCCCGTACCCACGTCTCTCCGTACCCGCGGATATCCCTGCCAGCTCTGTGCAAAAGTTCCGAGCAGAGCCTGGAGCTCTTCGAAGCGTCTTGCCCCTTGCATGAATCGCGCCGCAGCCCACCAAAGAGTCGGGTTCTCCGTGCCTCCTCCAGGGACGAGACGCAGCCATAGATCGCTGTCTGTCGGCGGTGTCACGACTCTATCTTGCCTCCTCCTCGTTACATCACCGGGTGGGGCCTCGGATTTCAGCCATCATCCGTTGGGTTGACTTGCGACTCGGCAACTATGCGTCGACTAGCCTGTCGCCGCTGTTCGACTGTTCGGCTCTTCGGCAGCAAGGTTCACGATGCCGAATGGCACTTGGGCGCTGGGGACCTCGTCCGCCGCGGATGCAAGCTGACCGAGTTGGTCATCGAAGAAAATGTGCGGGGGTGGTAGTACGCGTAGTACCCGAGCCTTCTCGATACCGCCAAGGAAGAACGCGTCGTTGATGCGGATATCCCAAGACTCGAGCGTCTTCACCACTCACTCGTGAGGCGGCGCGTTGAGAGCGTTATAGCCAGAGAAACCGAGTCTCCTGCGTGCCGCGCGCCGAGGTGCAGGGGCCGGTTCACTATGGTCTTGACCGTCCGGCCTCCGTCCGCCCCTCCGCGAACCGCGCCCGCGCCCGGTCATAACGACGCGGCACCTCGACGAGCTCCGTCGCTTTCGGCAGCCCCATCGGCTTCGTCGACACATACACGCTCTCGGCGGTGTCGACACGGAACGTCTCGTGCCAGATGCCGACTGCTCCCGGAGCCTTGCGGGCTGCGCGGTTGAAGGCGGTCCAGGCGGGGCGGTGCTGCTGGTTCGGGCTGGAAGCGTAGGCGTAGAGCTTGTCGACGGATGACCAGTACTGCACGACGTAGGGTCCGCCTGAGCCGAAGAGCAGGTGGTAGCCGAGCATGCCCGAGTCGGGGTCGATGCTGAGCTCGCGCAGCATCCCCGGCATGGCGAAGAAGGCCGGCATCCACAGGTCGGGTCGCCACCAGCGGTTGATCTGCATCCCGATGTGGAACACGACGAGCTCGCCCTCGTGGCGGTGGGTCATGCGGCCCGTGATGACTTTCGACATGATGACTCCTTGGTTGGATAGTAGCGCTATCCATAATGGATAGCGCTACTATCGAAGTCAAGAGGTGGCCATGAGAATTTCCGAACTGTCAGCCCAGACCGGCGTGACCGTGCCGACGATCAAGTACTACCTGCGCGAGGGGTTGCTGCCCGAGGGCGAGCGCAGCGCGCCGACTCAGGCCGCGTACGGCGAGAAGCACGTGGAGCGGGTGCGTGTGATCCGGGCGCTGCTCGACGCGGGGGTGAGCATCGCCGAGACGCGGCGGGTGCTCGGGGCGCTGGATGACCCGCCGGCGAGTGCGCATGACCTTCTCGGCACGGCGCACGCGGCGATCACTCCGCCGGTGGATGAGTCGCTGGATTTGACGGATGCTGAGGCTCTTGTCGCCGGGCTCGGGTGGAAGCCGGGGATGTGCGACGAGGCGGTGCTGCATGCGGTCGCGCGGGCGCTGCAGGGGTTGGAGCGCGTCGGGTTCACCGTTCCGGATACGGCGATGGCGGAGTACCTCGCGAGCATGCGGCGGATCGCGGATGCCGAGATCGCGGGGGTGCCGGAGGAGTCCGCGGAGGCAGCGGTTCGGTACGTGGTGCTGGGGTCGGTGTTGGTGGAGCCGTTGTTGTTGGCGTTGCGGCGGGTGGCGCAGCAGGTGAGCTCGGGGGAGCGGTTTGGTCGAGACGGCACTAGTGCATGAACGCCGCGGCCAGACGCATGCGCAGCGCTGGATCGCACACGTAGAAGAACGTTCCCCGCATCCCACGCGTTAGCAGCACGCCATAGATGTTCCGGATGAACGTCAGCAGGTCATCGTCCCCGAACGTTTCCTTCGGGGTGGCCGGTGATCTCGTTGCCTTTCTTGTCCCGATAGCTCCCACGATCAGCGACGATACGATCAGTTGCCGGGTCGAGCCCGAGATCCGATCTGATGATGACGCCTGCGTAGTTCAGGTCCCACGCCTGAACGGTGCGGATTTAGCCGACCTCTTCGAGCGATCCCTTCGAGTTGATCTAGCCCTTATTCGTGCAGTTCCACCGCATTCGCTCGCCGCCGAACTCGACCTAGCCTGCGCCAGCCTGCACGCGCTTCTGACCGGTCAGCCGGAAAAGACGCGAGTCCATGGCTTCTTTGATTTAAGCGCTGAGCGCCGCCGGAAAAACATCATGAGGTTGCACGCTCTGCTCGCCATCTACAAGCAGGAACTGATGCTTGATCTAGTCGAGTTTGGCGTAACGAGGATCGTCGCTTCCGAACGGGGCCTGCATCCCCATGGGTGAGACAGGCGCTCCATGAAAGCGCCCCTATCTGGGCTTGACCGAGGCTCACGACGGGAAGTTCGGTCAAAACAAGACGGTGACAGTATGGTCCGTTTATGAGTCTCTACAACGCCGTGATGACGCGACGCCTCGGCACGAACACGCTTCCAGACCAGTTGAACGCGCTGACGGTTGCTCTCGTGGACCGATTCAACTCCGAAGTTTCCCCCACCCTACTTGGTCGCCTGCCCACCGAGACCCTGCCTACGGCTGCACGCAACCTAAGCGCCTTTCGATCTCGCGTCAGCGCGCTTATCGAATATTCGCTAATCAACCTGCTGTCAGAGTTCTTCACGATGGACGCTCCTGGCCTTCATGTCACGCACAACGTGACCAACCAGTTCGGCGATTTCTTCATCAGGAACGCGGACTGGGAAGCGGAACTACGGCTTGACGTGAAGACGCTCCATGACGAGAGCGCGGAAGCATCGGCCCGTTTCGACCTCCTGGTGGCTGAAATCAGCGACTACGACGATTATCTGCTCTACGTCGCTTGGCAATGGTCCACGAAGCTCCACGATGGTGTCACGCTTGCCATCCCTGTGCTCCTCGGCGCGTTGTTCATCCCCGCCATCGAAGTCGCCGAAGAACGCGATCTCCGGCAGATACTCGCGCAGGGTTCATTCACGGACGACGGCACTCCGCTTGCGAAGTCCGGGAACAAAGACTCAAACTTCGGGAAAATCAATCGTCTCGTCCACAAGACGCGCCGCGACTCTCCGGACCTGAACCCGCGCATCGTCAAACTCCTGCAGATGCTTGCCCTTCAGGCGCATGCTGATGCCGTCGGTCACGCAGACCGGGCAACGCTGACTGCGGCGGGAGTCGCAACCTCGGAGCTCCCTTCACCTGAGGTGACTGCATCTACCGACGATGCATAGGCTGCATGCAACAGTTGCTGAGCCTGTTGCCTCAGCGCGTCCGCCTGCTGGTGCAACATGCGGTAGTGGGCGAACGCGGCGTCTAGTTCGCGGAGAATGAGCCTCTGTTCATGCATGGGGGGCACCGGTACTCGCAGTCGTTTCAGAGCCTGAGGGCTGACCCGAGGTCGGCCAACACCTGTCACCTGATACACCTGCTGACCGTAGCCGAGGTCCGACCGCAGCAGATACGCCACGTATTCATCGAGTATGGGCGCTGCGGGCTGCTTCTTCTGGCGAAGGACCAGAATCTCGGCCGAGCAGATTCCACCCGCATCACCATCGGGTACCCGAATGACCTTCCTCAGCTTCGGTCGCAGCTTTGAAACGAGTACATCGCCTCCTTGGTACACCCTGACGGCTGAGCGAATACGCTCGCCAGGGACCTGAAGAACCTCGTACTCACCGGTCTCTGCGGTGATTTCTCCGAGTCCAATCCAGTTGACCATACTGTCGCCAAAAAGCTCGCCTGCATTCACGCCAGTTGCGTGGAAGTCGTAAAGCTCGCTGAGAGCATACGTGGGTGAGGTCGCGCGGGAAAGGGTCGCTGCAGCGTGCGCGCGCGTGGGGTGGAAAAAGTTCACGTCGAGGCGGTCGCCAGACGGCTGCTCGCGGTAGGCGTCAATGTCAGCGAGGAACACCTTGTCGTGGTCGGCATCTTCGGGCAACGCGCCGTTTTCCCTATAGTAGGCCCACGCTGCGAGCACGTCAGGGAGGTCGGAGAGAAGGGGGCGTTCCCCATCTACAGAGGGAACGTCCTGATAGAGAGGGTCGCCATTTGGTCGGTTCCCGACATGTTCGACATCCGCCATGAACACCTGCTCTTGCGCGTCCGAGGTACCTTCGCGCCTTGTCACGAGCACGACGGAGGACTTGGCCGTCGAATACGGCATGAACGCCACGTCCGGGAGGCTGATGATCGCACGAATAACCGACTTTGCGCGCAGTAGTTCGCGGAGGTCGCTGTTCCCCTCCAAGTTCAATATGGAGTCGTCGATGATGACGGCAAGCGTCCCGCCAGGCTTGAGGAGTTCCAGGCAACGCTCGATGAACAGAACGCCCCGTCGCCTCGTCGGGCGTCCACGCCCGGTTTGGAACCCATCGAGCGCAGCCGAGTCCGTCATGTCGCTACCGAAGGGCGGGTTCGTGAGGATGGTGGTGAACCCATTTCTCGGAAGCACCTTCTGAATCTGGGCGAGCGGCTTAAGGGAACCCGCGCCCGGCAAGTGGAAGACGTTGGCCGGGTCCCCCCCATGGAGGAACACATTGATGCGTGCGACCCAAGCCATACGAGCATCGATATCCACGCCGTAGACCTTGGGGGGCGCTGCGTCAGGATAGCGCTCCGCAACGTAGTTGAGACCGCCGACGAGAAAGCCGCCGCTCCCTGAAGCAGGGTCGCAGATGATGGAGTCAAACGAAGGGTCGGCCATACCCACGGTGAAGTCCATGAGGTGCCGAGGTGTGAAGTACTGCTGGTTGTCGTTTTTCTCGAACGTGTCGCGCAACAGCTCTTCGTATGCAGCTCCCTTGATATCCACATCCACGTGGTCGAGCTGGTGTGGTTGCAACAGTTTGATGATGCGCGCCACGGCCTCAACGTCTTCGGGGAAACCGCCCCTGTCGCGCTGCAGGCCCTTAGCTAGGGGTCCGTTCGTGGCCTTCAGCCACAACTGCCGCGCTCGCTCATACACGGTGCGCGGGATATCGCCGGAGCGCCATTCAAGCGCGGGCCGCTCTGACCTCGGTTCTCCGGCCCACGTCCCAGCGACCATTCGCTCGTCCACCACTTTGATGAAGAGAAGCTTCGATACGGCTTCGAACCTCTCGACGATACCTCCCCCCATTGAGTCGCGGAGCGCCTTGGACATGGAGTTGGCGAGCCGCTTAAAACCGGCACGGTCGAGGTTGGTCATGGGTCAATAGTAGACCAATGCGTCAGCCCTGACGCCGCGGTCTGGGGCATCTGTGCAAAGTCCGGAACCTGCAGATTGCGCGTAGTCCCATCGCGACAAGATCATCACGGCCACCAGCGCCGCCATGGGGATCGTTCCGACGAAGTCCCGAACACGACCACTAGCAGGAGCAGGAGGATCCCGGCGCAGAACGTCGAGGAAGATCCCGGCGCAGCCCGTCGAGATGCGGGTGCGCGCACCCGAGGCTTTCATGTTAATCCTGATCTGACCTGATCCCCGACCGTCGGCACGGTGATGCCGAGTGCGAGCACGACACCCATGACGATGATCACCGCCACCAGCGGCGCTGGCACGATCTTGGTGATCTTCGGCATCACCAGCATCACGACGATTCCGAGGACCACCAGCGGATACGCCAGCCACGGCTCGTCGATCAGCTGCGGGAACTGCGAGCTGAACACGAAGATCGCCAGCGCATTCACGAACCCGACCATGACGCTGCGGGGATGGACCGCATGAGCTCCGCGACTCCGACCACTCCGAGGACCACCTGGAGATCCCGGCGAGGATCACGGTCGCAACGCGCCGGTCGCCGCGGTCACCATCGCCGGGCGTGCGCCGAGGAACTCGATCGACACCGCAATGATGAACGACGAGAACAGTCCCACCTTGGGGTCGACGCCGGCGAGCACCGAGAACGCGATCGCCTCGGGGATGAGTGAGAGCCCCACGACCAGCCCCGCCGGCACCTCGCGGGTCAGTATCCGCGGATTCTACAGCGCCGTCAGGACAGAAGGGTTCGCCCGATAGCGGGCACGATCATCGACCGTCGTTGCAGACATGGATCTCCAGGGGAAGGCGCCTCGAGAATGAGGCCGACGCTCCAGCGTAGGGCGGTGGTGAGCTACGGCTGATCTACCCCGGGTAGATAGCCCGCAACCGGCGAAACGCCCCTTCAGCCCCGCCCGCCACTCACCTTCTTGAACCACACGCCGACCTGCGTCTGGAACAGCTCGCGGACCAGGTCGCTGTCGAGTGCGCCGTCGACGCCTCGTAGTCGACCCTGCGTGAGCTCACCGCAGACCACCGCCCATGCATATCCGATCGCCAGGGTGAAGGTGCTGGCGACGGTGCCCGAGATCACTCCACCAACCACTGTTCCCGCTCCAGGGATGAACTTCAGGAGCCCCGCCACAGCACTTCGTCCTGCGGCGGACACGGCGACTGTTGCCGCAGTCGCCGCGATCGTTGCGGTCTCGACCCTGACGCCGTAGATCGCCGCGACCCTGGCCATCATTCCGAGCTGAATGGGGATGAGCACACCGGCGTCGGCAACCGGAATCGGAATAGCTCCGACTGTCAACGCCGCCGTGGCAGCCGCGCGGACAGCTGTTTGAGCTTGCTTGCGCTTTCTTGCCAGATCGACTTTCTGGGCGGCAGCGAACGCTGCTTCAACACCCTCGGGAGCTGCGCGAAACGTGGCATCGACGAGCTCGGTGAGTCCGTGCTGAACCTGACCGGTGAACTCATCCGCCGTCGACATCACCAGGATCGGACGACCACCCACGATCGGCAGGTCGAGCCCGGCGATGTGGTCGGCCAGGGTCAGAGCGTCGGCGTGATACTCGCCGGCTCGCGACGGCACCTGCGTCAAGACGGCGACAACGGGCAGGCCAAGCGCGTGCAGGCGACGGATGAACTCTGCTTCGGTGTCCTCGAACCGCCGGTCGCTCGATCGGACGCAGTACCACGCAACATGGATCTGCTCAGAGAGAGGCTGCTGACGCATCTTCTTCAGATAGTCGCCGAGTTCGCTGATCAGCTCATCAGTGTCCTTGCCGATCTCAAGTCCCCGGGTGTCGAGCAGGCCGAGAAAGCCGGAACGATGGATGTAGAGATGCTCGTCCATCGTCACGGGCTCGCCGACTCCCGTGGGAGCAACCTCCTCGCCGAAGATCGCGTTGATCAGCGTTGACTTCCCGACACCTGTCTTGCCGAAGATAGCGAGGTTGAAGCGGCCGATCTCGTCCGCCTGCTCTTTCCACTGAGTGCGGAAGTCGTCTTCAGAGAAGGTCTCACCCGTCATCGCGCACTCCCTCTGAGACCGCGGCCTCTCCTCAATGGGGAATCCCCCTCGATGTGGATCAGCGTATCGGGGTGCTGGTCTTGAGCGCGCGCTGCCCCGCCGACCCCTCTACTGCGTCAGCTTCACAAAATACTCATACCGGTCACCCGGCGATGAGCTCGACACGTACTCCACCGGCCGCCCGGAGGTATCGCTCGTCCACCGGTTGATCGTCAGCAGCGGAAACCCTTCCGCCACCCCGAGCGCTCCCGCCTGCTCAGGTGTCGCGGCCTCGGCGCGGATCTTCTCACTCGCCTCTTTCAGGTAGATGCCGAGCTCCGCGAACAGTGCATACAGCGACTGGGTCCGCTCCAACTCCGAAGCCTTGAGTCGCGCACCGATCTCGTCGGGAACCCACGACACCATGAGGCAGAACGGGCGGTCGTCGTTCATGCGCACGCGCGAGATGCGCCAGAGGTGCGCTCCGGGCAGGAAGTCGGTGGCGTTGAGGGGCGGCGACGGGTCGGGCTCGATCACGATGTCGCGGATGCCGGGCCGCAGGCCGAGGTCGCGCATCACATCGGTGAAGCTGCGAAGGTCGCCGAGTGTGTGGGTCATGCCCTGCTCGCTGACGTAGGTGCCCGAGCCGCGCTGGCGCCGCAGCAGGTTCACTTGCGTGAGCACGTTGAGGGCCTGGCGGACCGTGTTGCGGCTGACGCCGAAGAGCTCGCCCAGCTCCAGCTCGCCGGGGAGGCGTTCACCGGACTTCCACCGGCCGTCCGCGATCTCCTGCCGCAGCTGGTCGGCGATCTGTTGATAGGCCGGCTTCGTCACCCTGTCACTGTGCCACACGGAAGATGTACCTACACATATTTCTAAATGTACCTACACCTATTGAAGTTGTACCCACAACTTGGTATCGTCGTGTCACGCTCGAATCGATCCACACGATACAAGCGACCCGAACCCCTCGATCAATGAAGAGAAGAGATCATGCAACGACGCACCCACTTCCGCCGCACCGCTGCGACGGCCGCCGCTCTGCTCGCCACTCTCGGCCTTCTCGCCGCCTGCACGGCCCCGGACTCGTCCACCTCGCCCGGATCGACGTCGGGAAGCGGCGACGGCGACACCCGCATCGCCTTCGTGTCGCAGGTCGAGGGCATCCCCTACTTCTCCGGATTCAAGGCCGGCGCCGAGAAGGCCGCGGAAGAATTCGGCGTCTCGTACACGCAGTCCGGCCCCGCCAAGGCCGACTCCGCCGAACAGAAGCGCATCGTGGACGGACTGGTCGCCCAGGGTTACGACGGCATCGCGATCTCTCCCCTCGACCCCACCTCGATGGACGGCTCGATCTCCGCCGCATCCTCCGCCGGCCTCGCCGTGATCACCTCGGATGCTGACGCCCCGAACAGCAAGCGCAGCGTGTTCGTCTCCCAGGCGAGCGATGAGGAACTCGGCCAGACGGCCATGGATCAGATCGCCGATCAGGCCGGCGGCAAGGGTCAGTACGCGATCGTCTCGGGAGCCGCGGATGTCGCGACCTTCAACTCCTGGTCGCAGGCGGCCGTCGATCGCCAGGAGTCCGAGTACCCCGACATGGAGCTCGTGGGCGGCATCCGCCACACGGCCGACAGCGCCGAAGCCCTGCGGGAGGCCCAGGATCTGCTCACCGCCTACCCCGACCTCGCCGGCATCATCGCCGTCCCCTCCACCGCGGTCCCCGGTGTCGCTCAGGCCGTGCAGAACGCGGGCAAGGCGGGCGACGTGGCCGTGACCGGTTTCGGCAGCCCCAAGACCGTCGCGCCCTTCATCAAGTCCGGCGTCATGAAGTCCAGCGTCCTCTGGAACGTCGAAGACCTCGGCTACCTGACCGTCTGGGCACTCACGCAGGTCATCGACGGCAAGGAGTTCGCCGCCGAGAACGACGTCCCTGGACTCGACGAGCCGGTTCGCTACGACGAAGCCACCCAGACCCTGCTGCTCGGCCAGCCCACCGTGTTCACCAAGGAGAATGTCGATGACTTCGACTTCTGACCCGTCCCCGCTCCTCGCGGTCAGCGGCCTCTCGAAGAGGTTCGGCGCGGTCGTCGCGCTGGAAGACGTCTCCCTCGAGGTCCGCCGCGCGGAACGCCTCGCGATCATGGGCGAGAACGGCGCCGGCAAGTCCACGCTCATGAAGCTCCTCGCCGGGGTGTACAGCCCCGACGAGGGGACCATGACCCTCGACGGCGAGACGTACGCCCCCGCCGACCCGCACGCCGCCCTCTCCCTCGGCGTCTCGACCGTGTACCAGGAGCCCGCGTTCTTCGCCCACCTCTCGGTGATCGAGAACCTCTTCATGGGCAACCTGCCCCGCACTCGGCTCGGCTCGGTCGATGCCAGGGCGATGCGCCGCGAGGCCACCGCGCTGCTCCGTCGGCTCAACCTCCCCGAGAAGCTCCTCGACCGGAAGATGGGGGAGCTGTCGCTCGGCGAGCAGCAGCAGGTGCTCATCGCGCGGGCGGTGCGGGTCGACGCGCGCATCCTCATCCTCGACGAGCCGACCTCGATCCTCACCCGTGCGGAGTCGGAGCGCCTCTTCGACATCGTCGACACCCTGATCGCCGCGGGCACGTCCGTCGTCTCGATCACCCACCGCTTCGACGAGCTCGAGCGCCTGGGTGACCGGTTCATCGTGCTCCGCGACGGCCGGTACGTCGGCGAGACCGACGACCCCGCCCAGGAGCCCCTCCTGAAGATGATGGGCGGACGCTCGGGTGCGGCCCTGGCCCCGCTCGCCGCCGAGGAGCGTCCGCCCCTTCCCGAGGGCACCGCCCCCACGCTGACCGTCGATGCGCTGACGGTCGACGGACAGTTCGAGGACATCTCCTTCGAGGTGTTCCCGGGCCGCATCACGGGTCTGTACGGACTCGTCGGCGCCGGCCGCAGCGAGGTCGCCCTCACGATCTTCGGCGCGACCGGCGTCACCTCCGGCGCGATGACCCTCGGCGGGCGACCCTTCGCCCCGCGGAGCACCCGTGACGCACTGAACCACGGCGTCGCCTACGTGCCGGAAGACCGCAAGACCCAGGGCGTCTTCCCGTTCATGAACGTCACCGAGAACCTCACGGCGTCCACGCACGAGAAGATCACCACCACCGGCGTCATCCGCGTCGCCAAGGAGCAGGGGTTCGTCTCCTCCTGGATCTCGAAGTTCTCCATCAAGACCGCGACCAGCCGCGCCGGCATCCTCACCCTGTCCGGCGGCAACCAGCAGAAGACGCTCCTCGCGCGCGCCGTCGCCACCGAGCCGAAGCTGCTCATCCTCGACGAACCCACCCGCGGCATCGATGTCGCCACCAAGGCCGAGATCCACCGGGACATCCGAGAGCTCGCGGCGACCGGAGTGGCCGTGCTCGTCATCAGCAGCGAGCTCCCCGAGCTGATCGCCCTGTCCGACCACGTCCACGTCCTGAGAGAGGGCCACATGACCGCCTCGTTCACCCGCGAGCAGGCGACAGAGGATGCCGTGCTCCGCGCCGCCGTCGGAGCGGGGGTGAGCGCAGGTGGCTGACTCCCGAACCCTCCGGCGCGTCCAGCTCGCGCTGCTCCCGGTGCTCCTCGTCGTCGAGTTCATCGTCTTCTCGCTGCTGTCTCCGCGCTTCTTCACTCCGGAAAACCTCGCGAACATCGCCTACAACTCCGCCGACCTCGCCCTGGTCGCCGCCGGTGTCACGCTCGTCGTGATCCTGGGAGGCATCGACGTCTCGACCGGCTTCGCCGTCGGCATCGTCGCCTGGACCGTCGCGAAGCTGAGCGGCGCCGGCCTCCCCGCCTTCGTGGTGATCTTCGCGGCCCTCGTCGTGGGAGCGATCCTCGGCGCGATCAACGGCAGCCTCGTCACCTTCGGCAAGGTGCCGCCGATCATCGCGACTCTCGGCACGGCGGCCATCTTCCAGACCGCGCTCTTCGCGCTCTGGAACAGCAACGACCTGTTCGCCAGCCCCGTCGCACCGATCTTCTCGGGCGAGCGCGTGCTGGGCGTCCCGATGGTCGTCGGCCTCGTGATCGTCGTCTACGCGTTCCTCGCCTGGTTCATGCACAAGCGCCCCTCCGGCCGTGAGCTGTATGCGACCGGCTCCAACCCCGAGGCCGCCCGCCTCGCGGGTATCCGGGTCCGCAGACTCACGTTCCTGAGCTACCTCACGATCGGCGTGCTCGTCGGACTCGCCGGCCTGATCTACGTCGGCCGCGTCGGCGTGGTGCAGGCCTCGAGCGGCAACGAGCTGACGCTCCTCGCCATCGCCGCGGTCGTCGTCGGCGGCACATCGATCCTCGGCGGCGAAGGATCCGTCCTCCGCACGCTCGGGGGACTGGTCTTCATCGTCGTCCTGCAGAACGGCATCGTCCTCGCGGGCGTCCCGCCGCTCTGGAACGGACTCATGGTCGGCACCACGATCATCCTCGCCGTGGCCATCGACGTCCTCGCGGCCCGCAAGGCCAACCGCCCCCTCCTGAGAGGTCTCGCATGAACCGCGTGATGAGGTCCGTTCCGTGGAGTGACCGCCGCGTCTCGCTGGCGCTGCTCATCGTGATCGCCGTCGTCGTGATGAGTCTGCTGTCGCCGTACTTCCTGCGCCCCGACAACCTGCTCTCCATGACGCAGTACGGCGCCGTGCTCGGGCTGCTCGCCCTGGGACAGAGCATCGTGATCCTCGGCGGAGGCGGCGGCATCGATCTCTCGGTCGGCTCGACCATGAGCCTGTCGGGTGTGGTCTTCGGACTGCTGGCGGTGAACGTCGGGCTCGACCCCTGGGTCGCCGCCCTCGGCGCGATCGCCGCCGGAGCGGTGCTGGGCGGCGTCAACGCGGCGCTCATCACTCTTCTGCGCATCCCGCCGCTGATCGCGACGATCGCCACCCTCTACCTGTTCGCCTCCGCGGCGCTGGTGCTCACGAACGGCATCGACATCAACGGCTTCGACCACTCCGGCTTCGCGTTCCTCGGGCAGAGCAAGATCGCCGGATTCCCGACGCAGGTCATCCTGGTGCTCCTGCCCGCCTACGTGATCGCGGCGATCATCCTGTCCCGGACCCCCACGGGTCGCCGGATCTACGAGACCGGGAACAACGCACAGGCTGCTCTGCTCACGGGAGTGAACGTGCGGGCGACGCGAGCGGGTCTCTACATCACCTCCGGAGCGCTCGCCGGCCTCGCCGCCGTCGTCAACGCTTCGTGGCTGCTGAACGCCAAGGCCGCGGCGGGCGCAGGCATGGAGCTGCAGTCGATCACCATCGCGGTCCTCGGCGGCATCGTCATCACCGGCGGCATCGGTCGGGTGTCGGGCACGCTGCTGGGCCTCGTGCTGGTCGTGATCCTGAACTCGGGACTGCAGCTGGCCGGTGTGAGCAACACCTGGCAGATCGGACTGCTCGGCGCGGTTCTCATCGTCAGCGTCCTGATCGACACCCTGCGAGTACGGAGGCAGCGCACATGAGCGAGCTCAGCATCCTCGTCCCCTCGACACCGGCGCGCGGCGATCGACCGATCGACCTGCTGGTCGTCGGCGACACCGGCATCGACCTCATGGTCGACGTCGACGCCCTCCCCGGCCGCGACGCGAAGTCCATCGGGCAGAGCCTCGGCATCCATCCCGGCGGCATGGGCGCGAACTTCGCCGTCGCCGCCGGGCTCGCCGAACCCCTGCTGCGGGTCTCGTTGTTCTCCCGCGTCGGCGACGACCCCTTCGGCATCGGATGCATCCGCGCCCTCGCCAGCGCCGGCATCGCCACCGATCACGTCGAGGTGATGCCCGACGAGCTCACCTGGTGGTGCGCCGTGGCGGTCGCCGCCGACGGGGAGAAGAGCCTCCTCGGAGGCCGCACGCCCGCCTCGCTGCCGGATGCCTCCCGCGTCGGACCGGATGTGCTGGCGGCCACCCGGTGGCTGCACGTGCTCGCCGACGTCCCGGGGTCGGACGAGCTCATCCGCCGCGCTCGGGCCGCAGGGGCCGGAACCAGCGTCGACGTGGAAGGCAGCTTCGTCGCCGAGGACCCCGACCGGGCCCGAGCCCTCATCGCCCTGGCAGATCTCGCCATCGTGAACACCGGCGCCGCGCAGACACTCACCGCGACCACGGATGACGAGGCGGCGCTCGCCGCGCTGCTGCACGACACCGCGCACCGCGTCGTCGTGCTCACCCGCGGAGCCGGGGGATCGATGCTCGGCGCATCGGACGGGGGAGGCGCTGTCGAGGTGTGGTCCCAGCCGAGCGTCGACGTCCCCCGCGTCGTCGACACCACCGGAGCGGGCGATGCCTTCGCCGGCACCGTGGTCGCCGCATTGCTCGCCGGGCGCGGGGTCGACCACGCGCTCACTGCCGCGGCCGCACACGCGGCCCGCACCATCCGGCACCTCGGTTCCCGTTCCGGCGGGTTACCCGGCTGGCCGCATGCCCATGACTCACAAGAAAGAGGAGAGATCCATGACTGAACCGACCGCCACGACCCCGCAGACCGACCCGACGAGGTTCACGCGCCTCGAGGACAAGATCCTCGGATCGCTCGCGACGGCGGTGATCGGCGACGCCCTCGGTGCACCGACCGAGACACGGAGCATCTCGCAGATCCGCGCGCTGTTCGACGGCCCGGTGACCGAGTTCCACAAGCCGCTGCCCGACTCCCCCTACTCCAAGGGGCGTCACGCCGCGCAGATCACGGACGACAGCAGCCAGCTGCTCATGCTCGCCGAGGTGTTCATCCGCACCGGCACCGCCATCACCTCGCGGGACGTGGCGGACATGATCCTCGAGTGGTCGACGAACACCGACTACTTCCCGCACTTCGCCGGGCCCACGACCCGTCGCGCCGTCGCCGCGCTCAAGGAGGGGGCCGACCCCGAGACGATCGGCGCGGCCGGTGACGAGGCGACGACGGGCGCGAGCAACGGCGCCGCGATGCGCGCCGGAGCGGCCGGGCTCGCCCACCCGGGTGACGTGAACGGAGCGGTGCAGGCCGCGCTGATCACCGCCCGCCCGAGCCACTTCACCTCCGTCGGTGTCGCCGGCGCTGCGGCCGTGGCGGGTGCGGTCGCCGCCGCGCTCGTCGACGACGCAACCGTGACCGATGTCGTGGATGCCTTCCTCTGGGCGGCATTGGAAGGCGAGCGGCTCGGGCGTGAGCTCGGGCGCGAAGTCCCTGCCCCCAGTGTCTACGAGCGGGCCAAGCGTGCTGCCGAGATCGCCATCGTGGAGCGCGACCAGGACCGTCTCGTCACGCGCATCGCTGCCGAGATCGGCACCGGCCTGCCGGCGGCGGAAGCGGTTCCCGCCGCGCTCGGGTTCTTCGTCGCCGCTGCGGGCGACCCCTGGCTCACGGTGCAGGCTGCCGCGAACGGCGGCGACGACACCGACACGGTCGCGTGCATGGCCGGATCGATCGCCGGGGCGTTCTCGGGCTTCGCTGCGGTGCCGCGCGACAAGTACGCACAGGTGCTGGAGGCGAACCCGATCGACATCGCCGACGTCGCGAAGCGGCTGTACGAGACCGTTCGCTGACGGAAGCGTGCGTGGGCCCGAGGCGTGATTCGCCTCGGGCCCACGCGCCTGTGGGGATGGATATGCCGTCCCGCATCTGAGTGAGACGACGTGCAATGCGCCTGGTCCCTCCCGGACCGGCATCCGCTATCGTCTGGATGAATGAATGTTCAGTGACGAACGGCGTCACGGTGGGGATACGTCTCCCCGCCGAGATCTCCTCCCACGCAGTGGCGATTCGTGAAGCCGTCCGTCGATATCTGCAGGGGGACGCATGGCCGGATCGGACGAACGCGAGAATCGCGCTGAAGCACGCGCGACCGGCGAGGCTACGGCGGCAGGTACAGCGCTGGAAGAGACGTTGCCGCCCCTCCCCAGCGCATCGAGGCGCCGCATCGGGCTGGGTGTCGCCATCGCAGCGGCGGTCATCGCGGTGGGCCTCGGCGCGTGGGCTGCCATCGCGGCGCTGCAGACTTCGCCGCTGGAGAGGGCGGCGGATGCGTGCGGGGGAACGAAGCCCCTGAGCGTCAGCGAGGTGGACTACGGAGACGTGGAAGGCGCCGAAGGAGGACCGACGCTCGACGAGCTGTTCGAGGGTGCCGTCACCATCGCCGACGACGGCAAGACTCTGACCCTGCAGACCAGCTCGCTCGAGGTTGATCGCCGTGGCGTGACCGCACTCGTCTTGGACTGTGTGTATGAGGAGCTCGACGTGCCCGAGCGGGTGACGGAGAGCATCGCCGACACACGGGCGGTCGACGGCCGACAGTCCGACGGGTGGGGCGACTTCGCCATCGAGTGGAACTTCGGCCATGACACCGGCACCAACGTGGTGATCACCCAGCGCTGAAACCGGGGGCCAGAGGTGCGACACGCCCGGCGGTCAGCCCTGATTTGCCCGATCCCCGGGATCCGCGTAACTTATTACTTGTTCGCCCCAAACGGTTGAGCGGAGGTCCTCGGACCGGCTCCCGTCAAGCAGCAAACACCTCCCGAATCCCAGACACTCACTGAGTGAACAGGATGAAGGTGCTGATCCGTTCCCACGGTCAGGCCGAGAAAAACTCGGACTTGACAACGGAAACGAGATCGGTAAGATAGAGAAGTTGCCCTTCGGGCCTGGCTGTGATGGCTGGGTCGTGGGAGCATCCGATCCTTGAGAACTCAACAGCGTGCACTTGTCAAATGCCAAATTATCCTCGTCTAGCTTCGGCTGGGTGAGAATTCCTTTGGATCA
>Ga0160430_100457_pt1 | contig 23734 bp, 24 predicted proteins | sample HID1971I_E0MG_FD_108274 | JGI IMG/M metagenome (GOLD analysis project Ga0160430, IMG submission 108274) | Enriched millipede-associated microbial communities from UW Madison campus, WI, USA - HID1971I_E0 MG | ecosystem: Host-associated > Arthropoda: Insects > Digestive system > Unclassified ...
TCGGCTAATGTTTCATGAGTGCCCGGGACAACCGGGAACGAAATGCGGATGTAGCGCAGTTGGTAGCGCACAACCTTGCCAAGGTTGGGGTCGCGAGTTCGAGTCTCGTCATCCGCTCGAGTGGAGAAGGTCTTCTTCGGAAGATCATCTGCACGTGGGGTCAATCCACACGGTGGCGTGGCCGAGCGGCTAGGCACCGGCCTGCAAAGCCGTTTACACGGGTTCGAATCCCGTCGCCACCTCACGGGAAAACTGAATAGCCCCAACGGGCGCGATTGGCGCAGCGGTAGCGCGCTTCCCTGACACGGAAGAGGTCACTGGTTCGATCCCAGTATCGCGCACAGACAAACCCCCGGTTCTCCCGGGGGTTTTTGCGTACCCGGGGGTCCTTCCGCTTCTCGAGTTCCCTGTGATCTGTTCCGGATCCGTGCCGTGCGGGCATACTGACTCTCAGATGTCGGTCTACGAGGGGGATGGGCATGGGGAGCATCGACGTCGGCGTGGCTGATGTCCACCGGCTGATCGGGAGGGCGAAGGCGTCCGCCCCGGATCCCGCCGCCTTCCGGGGGCGTCAGCACAAGCGCCGGTACGGCGAGCTCGTGGTCGAACGGGCCACGATGGGGACCATCCGGTTGAGGTCGACGCCGCCTCAGCGCTCCGACACCCCGCTGATCGCGTTCTACCGGGCGATCAGCGGCGCACTGAACGTGGCGTTCAGCGGACAGACCTACACCGTGGCGGCGGGCGAATGCGTCCTGATGCTCTCCACGCGCCCGTACGACTTCGTCATCGAGGACGGCGAGTTGTCGCAGGTGCTCGTCCCCCTCCGGCTGTTCGCCCCGACTTCGATCGCCGACCTCCTCGCCGCGATCGACACCCCGTCGCCGCCCTCCCTGGTCAACGCCACGATCTGGACCGCGATCGACGCGCTCATCGACGCGCCGGACGATGAGGAACCGGACGCCGCTCGCGACCAGGAGCTCGAGAACCTCGTGGTCGCGCTCCTCACCCAGGTTGCACTCAACATCACGCAAGCACGACAGGTGCAGGCGACACGATCCCCGGTCCTCACCGCGGCCCTGCTGTATCTCGAAGACCATCTCGCGGATCCGGAGCTCGATCTCGACTCGATGGCGGCAGGACTCGGCACCAGCCCCCGGACCCTACACCGCGAGTTCCGCGCGATCGGCACCAGCCCGATCGCCGCCCTCCGCGACGCGCGACTCACCGCCGTCGCCCGGCGGCTGAGCGCGCGAGCAGCCCTGCCGTCGCTGGACGCCCTCGCGCACGACCACGGGTACGGCGACAGGACGGCACTCACCCGGGCCTTCCGCCGGCGCTTCGGACGCTCGCCGCTGGAGCACCGGCGTCGGGTCATGCCCTTCCCGGAGCCGGCGCTCCCGACGGAGTGATCACGGCGGGGCCGACCACCGCCTCGTCACGTGAGCAGCGTGTCGCCGACGAAGCCTCCCTCCGCGCATCCGGGCGGGATCGCGAACACGGCGGAGCCGATCGGCACCGTCCACTCGTTGAGCAGATCGAGCTCATCGAGCCGTCGCTGCATCGGAACGAACTGACGCTCGATATCGGCCTGGAACGAGACGAAGATCAACCCCGACTCCGAGACGTCGCCGCCGGCCGGACGTTCGTCGTAGTTGTACGCGCGCCGGAAGATGCGCTCCCGCCCCTCACCGCGAGCTCGCCGGATGTGCGCGAACGGCGGGATCACCGGAAAGCCGATCGCCGTGGTGGCGTCGAAGTCCGGCTCGTCGAACTCCTCGCTCCCGGTGAGCGGGGCGCCGTTCGACAGCGTCCTTCCCACCGAGGCATCGCGTCCGCTGCGGTCCAGCCGATCCCACTTGTCGAGGTCCATGCGGATCCGTCGGATCACCGCGCCGGTGCCGCCGGCGAGCCACCCCCGGTCCGTCCAGACGACCCGATCGAAGTCCGCTGTCCCCGGCTCCGGGTTGGTCGTGCCGTCGACCTGCCCGAACAGGTTGCGCATCGTCGTCCCCGGCCGCTCGGTTCCGTACGCCCGCCGGAAACCCTGCTGGGTCCATCGGATGCTCGCGAACCCGCGGGCGTCCTTCAACAGCATGCGCGTCGCGTGGGCGACCGTGAGCGGATCGTCACCGGCGATCTGCAGCAGGAGATCGCCGTCGGAGAACTCGGGTCGCAGCCGATCCACCCCGAATGCGGGAAGAGGCGCGAGCCACGGGGGTGCCACGCCCTCCGCACGCTGCACGAGCCCCGGACCGAAGCCGAAGGTGACCGTGAGGCGAGCGGGGGAGAGCGCGAGCTCCGGTTCCGAGTCGGCGAGCGCCGGAAGCCCCTGCGTCAGACGAGCGGCATCATCCGACAGGATGCGCAGGAGACGGGTGAGCGCCTCGCGGTCGACGTCATCGTGAAGATCGAGGCCGACGAAGATGCCGTGCGCCTGGGCGGCCGTGTCGATGCCGGCCTGATGCACGCCGAAGAACGGCACGGTCTCATCACCGTTCATCGGCGCGACGGCGGGACCCGGATCGGTGTCCGGAAGGTTCAGGGCGATGTCCGCTCCCACCGCCGCGACCGCGCCGACACCGGCGACAGCTCCTCCGAGGAGGAACTGCCGCCGGGTCGACCCGGCGCGGCGGGAGCGGGCGCCCTCAGCGGGCGCCGTCATCAGTGATCCATGCCCTCGTGCTCTTCGCCGCCCTCGTAGTTCTCGTTCGCCCCGGAATAGTCCTTGACGGGGGCGGAGAACTCGTAGGTCGAGTCGTCGGCGAACGTGAGTGTGAAGGTGACGTCGCTGCCGGCGGCGAGCGGGCCGGTCAGATCCATCATCATGATGTGATTCGCGCCGGGCTCCAGGGCGAGCTTGCCTCCGGCGGGGATGACGAAGCCGCCCTCGATCTCGCGCATCACCATCTCCCCGGCTTCGTTCTCGACCGTCTCGTGGAGTTCGAGCATGGGGGAGGCCTCCGACGCGACCGAGACGACGGTCACGTCATCCTCGCCCGTGTTGACGAGGGTCCCGAAAGCAGCAGACATGCCCTCGTCGGCGGACTTCACCCAGGCGTCGTCGATCGTCACGACCTCGCCCGCCGGGACGGTCTCGGTCTTGACGGGCGCGTTCTCGGGGGCGCAGCCGGTCAGGGCGAGCACGGAGACCGCGATCACGGCCGCGAGGCGGGGAAGGGTTCTGGTGGTGGTGTTCACAATGGTGCCTTTCACATGTCATCTGCCGCGGAACCGCCGGTCTCCGGCGGTGCGGCTGCCGTCCGGGGACGGCGAAGGAAACGAACGAGCACGAGCGTGAGGACGGCGACAGCCGCTCCGCCCGCGCCGATGAGCAGCACCCTCACGGTGCCGCCTGATTCTGCGTTCTGATCCGGTTGCTCTGACGGTTCCGGGGGAGCGTCCACTCCGCCACCGGTCGTCGCCGCCTCCATCGGATCGGCGTCGCCGACCGTGAAGGGGATGACCCCGGCGATCGGATGGCCGTCTTCCGACACGACCTGCCACCGCACCTGATACCCGGCGACCGGCATCCCCGGTGCGAGCGGGGCGGTGACCGTGCGCCCGTCCACCGTGACGTCGCCGGCGACCCAGTCCTCGCCCGACGCGTCGACGACGAGGACGACGGCCCCGGTCAGAGACGCGTCGAGGACCAGGAGTTCACCGGAGAACGTCATGGTGATGCTCTCGGGCGGGGTCGCCAGCCGTTCATCGGCAGCGGGCGTGCTGGAGATCAGCTGGTCGTGGGCGGACGCCGGCGTGGCGATCGCGAAGGTCGCGACCGTCGCCAGCACCAGCCCGGCCGCGATCCTGCGGACAGGGGACATGGGAATGGCCTCTCATCAGACGTCGCGCGTGCGACGTGCATGCGTGCGTTCAGAACCGCGCGCAGCGGACGCGCGCGGCGGGACGCACCACGGGTCCGCGAATCGGCCCCGGGTGCGGATCAGATCGCAGCGGTGAGAGGTGGGGCTCGGCCCCGAAGAGTGGCGAGGAGCAGGAGGTCATCGGCCGCGGCCACCGCGAAGCGGCCGCGGGGAGTGCGCACCGCGCGGAGGACCGGCAGCACCAGCACGAGATCGACCCGGCGACGCACCCAACGGACCAGTTGCACCGCGAGCTCGCGCGCCGCCAGGATCAGGCGCTCGCCCCGATGGAGGGCCGCCACCGTCAGCAGGGCCGCGAGACCGTGCCCGAGCCACATCGACGCGTCGGCGGTGACAGCCTCGGGGATGCCGGGCGTCGCCGGGATCACGAGCGGTGCGCCGTGCACGTGCGGTGCCGAGACGCCCGAGGGCGTGATGGTGCCGAGGACGAAGAGGGTGTGGAACAGGAACTGGCTGATCGCGACGGAGAGCCCGAGCCGGACCAGTGACAGCCTGCGGCCGGCCAGCAGCACGCAGATCATGAACGAGAACATCCACGGCACGAGGATGCCGAGGGCGCCGGGCATCTGGCCGCCGCCGGAGACGTGCCCCGCGAGTGCGACGAAGATGGCCAGTGACGAGGCGGCGAAGCCGCGGACGACGGCTGGCTTCCTGGACTCGGTCACGGCACCAGTCTGGCATGGAGTCCGTCACGACCCCGTTCCACGGGGCCCGAGGCGTCGCCGGCGCTCAGCCTCCGCGAGGACCGCGCGGGGCCCGCTTGACCACGTCGTATGCGGCGAGCGCGGCCTTGCGGGTCTCACCGAGGTCGACGATCGGCTCGGTCGGCGCATCCGAGGCCCACTGCGAGATGTAAAGCCCCTGCGGGTCGAACTTCTTCGCCTGGAGCTCGGGGTTGAATACGCGGAAGTAGGGCGCGGCGTCGGCACCGGAGCCCGCCACCCACTGCCAGTTGAACGGGTTGTTGGCCTCGTCGGCATCGACGAGTGTGTCCCAGAACCACTCCTCGCCGAGACGCCAGTCGATGAGCAGGTTCTTCACGAGGAAGGAGGCCACGACCATCCGTACGCGGTTGTGCATGTACCCCGTGTGCCAGAGTTCGCGCATCCCGGCGTCGACGAGTGGCACCCCGGTCTCGCCGTGCTGCCAGGCGTCCAGCTGCGCGGGGTCGAGGGGCGGCCAGGGGAACGCGTCGAACTCGGGGCGCAGGTTCGTGGTCGCCAGGTCGGGCGAGTGGTACAGCGTGTGCCAGGCGAACTCGCGCCATCCCAGTTCGGAGAGGAAACCGCCCGCGCCCTCGACGCCGACCGCCTCGTGCCACACCGTGAACGGACTGAGCTCCCCCCACCGCAGCCGAGGCGAGAGCAGCGAGGTCGCGCCGGCAGCGGGCTCGTCGCGCGCACGATCGTAGGAGGGGAGGTCGTTCTCGAGGAACTCCGTGAGGCGGCGTCTGGCCGCGGGCTCCCCGGGCTCCCAGGTCTCGCGGAGCCCTGCTGCCCAGTCCGGAGACGTCGGCAGGAGGCCCCAGTCGTCGAGCGCATCGGAGGCGGGGGGATGGTCGACGCCGGCGATGTCGCGCGGCTCGGCGAGCGGCGTCCGCGGAGCGGGAAGCGCGACGCAGACGCGCCAGAACGGCGTGAACACGGAGTAGTGGGTGCCACTGCCGGTCGTGACGGTCCACGGCTCATGCAGAAGGGAGGCGGCGAAGGAGGTGACGTCGATGCCGTCGGCGCGCAGCGCGGTCTTGAGGCCGGCATCCACCGACCGCTCGGGGCCGCCGTACCGGCGATTCCAGAAGACGGCTCCGGCATCGATCTCGTCGGCCAGCTCCGACACCACGCGTTCCGCGGGGCCGCGGCGCAGCACCAGGAAACCTCCTCGATCACGCAGTCGCCCCCCGAGGGACTCCAGCGAATGATGCAGCCACCATCGCGCCGCGCCACCGAGCGGGCGGAAGCCCGGAGACTCCTCGTCGAGCACGAAGACCGCGACGATCGGTTCGCCGCGATCGATAGCGGCGCGCAGGGCGGGGTTGTCCGCCAGACGCAGATCGTCTCGGAACCAGACGAGCGAGCGGGAGACCATGGCCCCATTCTCGCTGACCGGAGCCCCTCCTTCGGCAGACGGGCTGAGATCAGCGCCGGCGCGTGCGGCGGGGATGCCCGCCCTCATCGCCCGTGGCCCACAGCGCCCACGCGACGAGCAGCGGCTGCAGGAAGAGACGACCGAACCGTCGGGCGTCGGTGTCGAGTCCGGGAGTCGAGCGCCGCGTGCGCCACTGGTGCACGTTGCCGGGGACCACCGCGGCGAAGAACGCAGCCGTCGCCCACCCGATCCTGCGCCGTTCCCGAGGGAGCGCGACGAGTCCGACGGCGAGTGCGACCTCCGCCGCCCCCGAGGCGATCACGATCGCATCCTTGTCGAGCCGCGTGATCCGGGTGGCCCAGTCGGGGACCACGACGCGGAACCCGCGGGTGCTGACGAAGTGCGTGACGCCGATGGCGCCGAGGGCGAGGGCGAGGATCCAGCGGGCGACTGCTCTGCTCATCCGCTCACGCTACAGGTGCGCGTCGGAAGCGCCATGCCTCCGACGCGCACCGGCGACGGATCGGTCAGCCGGCCGAGAGGTCTCGTGCCTGCTCCCAGGTCCGGAAGCCGTCGGCGATCTCAGGGGAGTGCGTGTGGTGCAGATAGTGCTCGCCGTCCAGAGGCACCACGGTTCCATCCGCCACGGTCGCGGCCTGCTCCTCGTGGAGGGACAGCCATTCGGGCGTGGTCTCGTTATCGGCCACCGCGAAGAGGAGCAGAGGCAGATCCTCCGGGAACGTCGTGCCGATCGCATCCGCGAAGTTGGTCCGGATATGGGACATCTCATCCAGGTAGGTCGGGCTGAGGGAGTTCCGGTTGCTCAGCAGTGTCATCTGCTCGCGCGACTCCGCCGAGAAGACGGACTCCTCGTCGTCGGCGCCGCCGAACGCGGTGAGCAGCCGGACGAGGCCGAGGTTCTTCGCCGCCCCCATCAGGCCGGTGGGAAACACGGTGTCCATGTGCGGCTGGCCCGGGACGCTGGTGTCGATGCCGACGAACGCCCGCACCTCGTCGGGATACCGGTTCGCGAACTCGATGCCGTAGATGCCGGCGATCGAGTGCCCCATGAGCACGTAGCTGTCGATGTCCAGGCTCTGGAGCGCCTCGTGCACCTCCGCGATGATGTTCTCGGTGGTGCGGGGCCGGTCGGTCCCGTCGCTCAGTCCGTACCCGAAGGGCTCCACCACGACCACGCGATGGTCCGCTGCGAGATCGTCCACCAGCGGCTCGAAGTCGAGCACGGGGGAGGCGGTGCCGAATCCGGGCAGCATCACGACGGTCTCCGGCCCGTCGCCCGTGATCCGGACGTTCATGTCGCGCCCGTCGACGTTCACGGTCTCGCCGTACGGCTCGATGCGATCGGCTTCGACACCCGTCGCCACGGCGTTGACGATCGTCGTGGTGGCCAATCCCACCGCGATCACGGCACCGATCGCCGTCACGGTGATGAGCGCTCTCTTCGCGAACTTCTTCATGGACACCTCTCCCGGTCGCGCGGTGCGACCCTGTTCCAGCGTTCCTCGTCGCGTCCGTCGGCGCGTCCCCCCGGTGCAGACACCCGCGTACCGCGTTCGCGGTATGCGGATGTCGTCCTCACGGGGGACTCGCGGCCGGGGGAACCGCGGAATACTGGAGGGATGCCGGCGCCCGGAGCTCAGGGGATCGCGGCCGCGCTGCGGAGCGTCATCGTCTTCGCCGTGGTCGTCACCTTCGCCGTCCTGCCGTTCCCCGCCGAGGACTTCCGAGCCACCGGGTGGCTGCTGGTCCCCGCGCTCCTGCCGGCTGCGGCGGTGCTGGTCCGTCGTCGCGTGCCGTTCGTGGCTCTCGGGGCGAGCCTGCTCTGCGCGATCGTGCTCGCGTTCGCCGGTGTCGTCTCTCCCAGTGCGCTCCTGGCGGCCGCCTTCAGCTGCTACGCGCTCGTCGATCTGCGCGGACGGCTGCTGGGAGTGGCCGGAGTCGTCGCCGCGGCGGTGGTCGTGTTCTTCTCGAACGGCCTCGCCATGAAGGGCGACCTCTTCGACTCCGCCGCGCTCCAGTTCGTCCTGTTCCTCCTGCTCGCCGGTGCGCTGGGCGATGCTGCGCGCTCGCGTCGGGAGTTCGTCGCGGTGATGACGGAGCGGGCCGAGCGTGCCGAGCAGAGCCGCGACGACGAGGCGCGGCGCCGGGTGATGGAGGAGCGGGTGCGGATCGCCCGGGATCTGCACGACGTCGTCGCGCACCAGATCTCGGTGATCAGCCTCAACGCCGGGGTGGCGTCATCCGCCGTGGAGAGCAGGCCCGAACGTGCCCGGGAGGCTCTCACGACGATCCGCAGCGCATCGCGCACGGTGCTCACCGACATCGGCGGCCTCATGTCGCTGCTGCGCGCGGACGACGGCGACGACCCCTCCGATCTCCGTCCGCAGCATGGGCTCGCCGACCTCGATGCCCTGATCGAGCGGTTCGAGGAGGTCGGTCTCCGCGTCGACCTGCGGCGCGAGGATGACACCGTGGCGATGTCCCCGGCGAGCGACCATGTCGCGTATCTGGTCGTGCAGGAAGGGCTGACGAATGCGCACAAGCACGGCGCACAAGGGAGAGTCGCGGTGACGGTGCGCGCCGTCGACGAGGCGCTCGCTCTGATGGTCGCGAATCCGGTGGACCCGAGTGTCGTCCGCTCCTCGCCGAGCGGCCACGGGCTCCGTGGGCTCCGTGAACGGGTCTCCGCCGTCCGGGGAGAGGTGGCCGTGGAGAGCACGGGCGAGGAGTTCGTCCTCTCCGTGCACCTCCCCACGAACGGACGGACTATCCGCGCATGATCTCGGTTCTCGTGGTCGACGACCAGCCGCTGGTCCGCCAGGCGGTGCGCGACATCCTCACGGACGGGGGCCTGCACGTGGTCGGCGAGGCCGCCACCGGGCGCGCAGCGGTCGCGTCCGCCGCCGAACTCGTCCCGGATGTGGTGCTGATGGACATCCGGATGCCGGACCTGGACGGGATCGCCGCGACCGCGCTGATCTGCGCCGCGCGTCCGGAGGGAAAGCCCCGGGTGCTGATCCTCACGACGTTCGAGGAGGACGACTACGTGGTCGCCGCTCTCCGCGCGGGCGCGAGCGGCTTCATCGGCAAGGGGGCGGAACCGGACGACATCGTCCGGGCGGTGCGCACGATCGACGCCGGGGAGTCGCTGCTGTCGTCCACGGCGACGCGCACGCTCATCGAGCGTTCGGTGCGCGGAGCCAACCCGCCGACGCCGGGCGCCCACGCGGAGGTGCTCGCCCGGTTGACGGCCCGTGAGCAGGAGGTGCTGGTGCTGGTCGCCGGAGGCCGGACGAACCAGGAGATCGCGTCGACGCTCACCATCTCGCCGCACACCGCGAAGACGCACGTGAACCGCATCATGTCGAAGGTGGATGCGCGCGACCGCGCCCAGCTGGTGATCCTCGCGTACGAGTCCGGAATCGTCGTCGCCGGAGGCTGAGCGGCTTCCCCCAGCACGTCTTCGATCGGGCGTGTGCGGCGGTCAGGACCGCGTGATCATGCGAGTAACCTGGGTACCGACCCAGATGGAGAGTTTCTGTGCCTGAAAACGCCCGGCCGAATGACGGCTTCGCCCTGTTCACTGACCGAAACGTCGTCGCGATGCGCGTCAACGGCGATCTCAAGGATCTCGCCACGACCGTGACCGACACCGACCAGGTCGAGCCGGTCACGATCGACAGCCCGGACGGGTTGAACATCCTCCGCCACTCCGCGGCACACGTGCTTGCGCAGGCGGTGCAGCGGATCAACCCGCAGGCGAACCTCGGCATCGGCCCGCCCATCACGGACGGCTTCTACTACGACTTCGGCGTCGAGACCCCGTTCACCCCCGAGGACATCAAGGCCATCACGAAGGAGATGCAGCGCATCGTCCGTGAAGGCCAGCGCTTCGTGCGCCGTGTCGTGACCGATGACGAGGCGCGCGCCGAGCTCGCAGACGAGCCCTTCAAGCTCGAGCTCATCGGCCTCAAGGGCGGGAAGGAAGCCGCGGAAGGCGCCTCCGTCGAGGTCGGCGAGGGTGAGCTCACGATCTACGACAACACCACCCGTGACGGCGAGGTCGTCTGGAAGGACCTCTGCCGCGGTCCGCACCTGCCGAACACCCGCATGATCGGCAACGGCTGGGACCTCACCCGCATCGCGGCCGCCTACTGGCGCGGCAGTGAGAAGAACCCGCAGCTGCAGCGCATCTACGGCACCGCCTGGCCCACCAAGGACGAGCTGCGCGCCTACCAGCACCGTCTGGAGGAGGCCGCGAAGCGCGACCACCGTCGCCTCGGCAAGGAGCTCGACCTGTTCTCCTTCCCCGAGGAGATCGGCTCCGGTCTCTCGGTCTGGCACCCTCGCGGCGGTGTCATCCGCGGCGAGATGGAGCAGCACGCGCGCAAGCGCCACATCGAGGGCGGCTACACCTACGTGTACACGCCGCACATCTCGAAGGAAGACCTCTTCCTCACCTCGAACCACCTCGTCACGTACAAGGAGGGCATGTTCCCGCCGATCGTGATGGACGAGGAGCGCGACGACGAGGGCAACATCACCAAGCAGGGCCAGGACTACTACCTGAAGCCCATGAACTGCCCGATGCACATCCTCATCTACAAGGAGCGTGCGCGCAGCTACCGTGACCTGCCGCTGCGGTTCGCCGAGAACGGCACGGTCTATCGCAACGAGCTCTCCGGCGCGCTGCACGGTCTCACCCGGGTGCGCGGTTTCACCCAGGACGACTCGCACCTGTTCGTCACGCCCGACCAGCTCGAGGCCGAGGTCGCCAAGGTCCTCGAGTTCATCCTCTCGATGCTGCGCGACTTCGGTCTGACCGACTTCGAGCTCGAGCTGTCGATGAAGGATGACGAGAAGTCGAAGTGGATCGGCTCCGACGAGTTCTGGGAGTCGTCGACCGACGCCCTGCGTCGCGTCGCCGTCGCCTCCGGCCTCAAGCTGACCGAGGTCCCCGGAGAGGCCGCGTTCTACGGTCCGAAGATCGACCTCAAGACGCGTGACGCGATCGGTCGCACGTGGCAGCTCTCGACCGTCCAGGTCGACCCGAACCTGCCCGAGCGCTTCGACCTGGAGTTCATGGACAAGGACGGGCAGAAGAAGCGCCCGATCATGATCCACCGTGCGCTCTTCGGCTCGATCGAGCGGTTCTTCGCGATCCTGCTCGAGCACTACGCCGGTGACTTCCCGGTCTGGCTGTCGCCGCTGCAGGTCGTGGGCATCCCCGTCGCGGACGACTTCGCCGACTACCTCGGTGAGGTCGTCGACACGCTCCGCTCGCAGGGCGTCCGCGCCGAGCTGGACACGTCGGACGACCGGATGCAGAAGAAGATCCGCACCCACACGACCGGCAAGGTGCCGCTGCTGCTGATCGCGGGGGAGCAGGACCGTGCCGCCGGCACCGTGTCCTTCCGCTACCGCGACGGCTCGCAGGAGAACGGTGTGCCGATCGCGGACGCCGTGGCCCGCATCCGCGCCGCCATCGACTCCCACGCCCTCGTGCAGACGGCGGGGGACTTGGCGTGACCGAGGGGGAGCAGCCGCTGGAGGACGCCGGACTCCTCGCCGGAGTGCCGGACGAGTTCCAGCGGCTGTGGACCCCGCACCGGATGGCGTACATCCAGGCGGGACCGGAGCCGCTCCGTGAGGAGTGCCCGTTCTGCGAGGCGCCGAAGTTCCCCGATGCCGAGCGCCTGGTCGTGGCGCGGGGCCGGACGGCCTACGTGCTGTTGAACCTGTTCCCGTACAACTCCGGGCACCTGCTCGTCTGCCCGTACCGCCACATCGCGACGTACGATCAGGCGACCCCCGAGGAGGTCGCCGAGATCGGCGCGCTCACGCAGACCGCGATGCGGGTGCTGCGCGGGGTGGCACGGTGCGACGGCTTCAACCTCGGGATGAACCAGGGCGCGGTGGCCGGGGCCGGTGTCGACGCTCACCTGCACCAGCACGTGGTGCCGCGGTGGACCTCGGACGCCAACTTCTTCCCGATCATCGCGAAGACCAAGGCGCTGCCGCAGCTCCTCGGCGAGGTGCGGGAGGCCGTGGCGGCAGCCTGGCCGCAGCCGGAAGCCTGACCCGTACGGCCCGATCGATGACTCTGCCCTCGCGACGCATCGCATCCGTGGTGCTCCTCGCCCTCACGGCTTCGCTCGCCACCCTCCTCGTCGCCTGCGCGCCGCCGTCGAGCCCTGAGCCCACGCCGACGAGCGTCGAGGACGAGGGGCGCGCGTTCTATCTCGCACAGGGCTACGGGGAGAACGAAGGACGGCTCACCCCCAAGACCCCCGAGCAGCAGCGACTGGTCGACGACGTGATCGAGAGCGGTGTCTGGGCCGGCATCCCCGACGAGGATGTCGCATGGATGAGCCTCGAACTCACGATCGACGTGTGCCTGGTGGCGATCGAGGACGAGCACCGTGTCGATGCCGCCCAGGTCAGTTCGCACATCGACTCGTCGGACATCCTTCGCACCTGGTCGGATGCGTTCGAGGAGAGCGACCCCGGCCTGCCGTTCATGCTCGGTGGCCTCGCGATCTCGGGTATGCAGTACCTGTGCCCCGCCGACTACCCCGACTGGATCGCGGCGTATCGAGAGCTCCCGATCCCCACCGGGTGACCGGGTGGAGCGCGTTTCGTCTCGCTGCGCTCGCTCAACGACCGGGCGGTGGGCGAAGGCTCCCGCGCGAACGGACGGTCGTTGAGCGAGGAGCGCAGCGACGAGGCGAAACGTCCCCGGGTCAGCGCACCTGACGCGCGGTGAACTGCATCTGCGGGTTGGCGTAGAACTCCTGCGCCTCGACGAGCTGCAGCTCGCGCTCACCGGACTCCAGCGTCGCCTTGAGCAGGTCGTAGACGCTGGACGCGGTGCGCTCGAGCGCGGTCTTGGCGCTCCCGGTCTCGACATAGTGCGCGGTGAACAGTGCCGCCGTGACATCGCCCGAGCCGTTCGCCTTCATCGGCAGGTGCGGGGTCTGCACGATCCAGGCGCCGTGCTGATCGGCGGCGAGCATCTCGATCGTGCCCTCTTCGCGGTCCGGGCGCTCCACGCTCGTCACGAGCACCGTGCGCGGACCCATCGCGTGCGCGAGGTCGACCGAGGCGAGCGTCGACTCCAGCGTGTCCGGCTCGGTGTCGGTGAGGAAGCCGAGCTCGAACTGGTTCGGCGTGATGATGTCGGCGACCGGCACCACGCGCTCGCGCAGGAGCACCGGGATGGCCGGGGCGACGAAGCACCCGGACTTCGCGTTGCCCATCACCGGGTCGCACGCGTACAGGGCATTCGGGTTGGCGGCCTTCACGCGGGAGACCGCGTCGATGATCACGTCGCCGATGCCCTCGCCGCCCTGGTAGCCGCTGAGGATGGCATCGATGCCGCCGAAGACACCACGCTCCTCGATACCGGTGATCACCTCGCGCACGTCGTCCGGGGCGATCAGGGGTCCGCGCCACGCGCCGTATCCGGTGTGGTTGGAGAAGTTCACGGTGTAGACCGGGAGCACCTCGACGCCGATGCGCTGCAGCGGGAAGACGGCGGCGGAGTTGCCGACGTGACCGTAGGCCACGGCCGACTGGATGGAGAGGATCTTCATTCTCCGGTCCTTTCGTACTGGGCGGGCCGGTGCCCGCACGGGATGGTCATCGCCCGGCGGCGACGAGGTCGGCGACGAGTGCCTCGGCATCGTCGTCGGACAGGTCGTGCACGGTCAGGCGCAGATGGTGCGACGGCTCGGCGCGGTCGTCGAGGGCGAAGTCGTCGCCGGTGCGTGCGAGCCACCCGCGCCGCATCAGACGGTCGGCGACGGTCCGGGCGGGCTGCCCGAGCTCGACCCACAGGCTCAGCCCGTCGGATGCCGTCGCGTCGATGCCTCCGGCGCGCAGTCGATCCGCGAAGGCGGTGTTCCGCTCCGCGTAGTGCGCGGCCGCGCCGGCGACCTCGGCCATCACGGACTCGTCGGTCAGCTGCGTCAGCGCGAGGCGCTGGAGCAGGTGGCTGACCCAGGTGGTGCCGGGGCTCAGCCGCATCGCGAGGCGCTCGGCCGTCTCGGCATCGGTCGCGGCGATCGCGAGGCACATGTCGGGGCCGAGGAACTTCGACACCGATCGGACGAGCGCGAACCGGCGGTGGTCGGGCCCGATGAGCGACTCGTAGGGCCGCTGGGACAGCATCGAGAAGTGGTCGTCCTCGATGATCAGCACGTACGGGTGGTCGGCGAGCACAGCGCGCAGCTCCGCCGCCCGCGTCGCGGTGAGGCTCGCTCCGGTCGGGTTCTGCGCCCGCGGGGTGCAGATGACGGCGCGGACACCCGCGTCCAGCGCCGCGCGCAGCCCGTCCACGGTCATGCCCTCGGAGTCGACGGGCACCGGGACCGCGCGGTAGCCGCCCAGTCGCACGGTGTGGATGCTCGCCAGGAAGCAGGGGTCCTCGAGGGCCACCGCGTCGTCGCGCATCAGCGCCTGTGCGAGTAGCCGCTCGACCGCGTCGACGGCTCCGCTGGTGATGGTGATGCGGAAGTCGACGTCGTCCAGGTCGGTCGCGATCCACCGCCGCGCCCACTCGTCGAGTCCGCGATCGATCACAGGCTCTCCGTACAGCACGGGGCGCGAGGCGATGGTCATCAGGGCCGGTGCCGGGTCGGGGATGAGGCGCGGGTCGGGGTTGCCCGTGCCGATGTCGCGCAGCACAGTGTCGGGGGCGTAGCCCTCCTGGGCCACCGTCTCGAGTCCGGCCACGACCGTGCCGGCGCGGCCCCGCGAGATCACCAGGCCGGCCTGTGCGAGCTGCCGGTACGCGGCGACGGCGGTGTTGCGGTTGACGCCGAGCGTGGCCGCCAGCTCCCGCACCGGCGGCAGCAGGCTGCCGGGCTGGAGGATTCCGCGGTCGCGCAACGCCCGCACGCTGTCGGCGATCTCCGACGCGGTGGTGCCTGTGATCTGGTCGCTCATGGTCCTCCTCTGCGATTCTAGGTCGAATCGGACAGTGCTATGTTTGACATAGATCAAACCCGACTTCGGTGCATCCGACAGGAGTTCCCCCATGACCGAGCAGACCACCACCGGATCCTCGCGCGTCAAGCGCGGCCTCGCCGAGATGCTCAAGGGCGGCGTCATCATGGACGTCGTCACGGCTGAGCAGGCGAAGATCGCCGAAGACGCCGGAGCCGTCGCCGTCATGGCGCTCGAGCGCGTGCCCGCCGACATCCGCGCTCAGGGCGGCGTCTCGCGCATGAGCGACCCCGACATGATCGACAGCATCATCGACGCGGTCTCCATCCCGGTGATGGCGAAGGCCCGTATCGGACACTTCGTCGAGGCACAGGTCCTGCAGGAGCTCGGCGTCGACTACATCGACGAGTCCGAGGTGCTCTCGCCCGCGGACTACGTCAACCACATCGACAAGTACGGCTTCACGGTGCCGTTCGTGTGCGGTGCCACCAACCTGGGCGAGGCGCTGCGCCGCATCAACGAGGGCGCCGCGATGATCCGCTCCAAGGGCGAGGCCGGCACCGGCGACGTCTCCGAGGCGATGAAGCACATCCGCAAGATCCGCGGCGAGATCGCCGCCCTCACGGCCCTGCCGAAGGACGAGCTGTTCGTCGCGGCCAAGGAACTGCAGGCGCCCTATGAGCTCGTGGCCGAGATCGCCGAGACCGGCAAGCTCCCCGTCGTGCTCTTCGTGGCCGGAGGGGTCGCGACCCCGGCGGATGCCGCGATGATGATGCAGCTCGGCGCCGACGGCGTCTTCGTCGGATCGGGCATCTTCAAGTCCGGCAACCCGGTCGAGCGCGCCAAGGCGATCGTCAAGGCGACGACGTTCTACGACGACGCCAAGGTCATCGCCGAGGTCTCGCGCGGTCTCGGAGAGGCGATGGTCGGCATCAACGTCAGCGACCTTCCCGCACCCCACCGTCTCGCCGAGCGTGGCTGGTAACACCCGCGTCGGAGTGCTCGCGCTGCAGGGCGACGTGCGCGAGCATGCCGCCCTGCTCGCGGGCCTCGGTGCCGACGTCGTGCTCGTGCGTCGTCCCGAGGAGCTGGCCTCGGTCGACGGGCTCGTGCTCCCCGGCGGCGAGTCGAGCGTGATCGACAAGCTGTCCCGCATCTTCGGCATGCAGGGTCCGATCCGCGAGCGCATCGCGGCGGGACTTCCGGTCTACGGGACGTGCGCGGGGCTCATCCTCCTCGCCGACACCGTGCTCGACGGGATCGACGGGCAGGAGTCCTTCGGCGGGATGGACGTCGAGGTGCGCCGCAACGCCTTCGGACGGCAGACCGAGTCGTTCGAGACGGAACTCGACGTCCCGGTGCTGGGGGAGCGGGCCGTGCGGGCGACGTTCATCCGCGCGCCGATCGTCGAACGCGTCGGGTCGCACGTGGACGTGCTGGCCTCGCTCGCGGACGGCACGATCGTCGCCGTCGAGCAGGGGAGTCTCCTCGGCACGAGCTTCCATCCGGAGGTCGACGGGGAGCCGCGCTTCCACGAGCGCTTCCTCGACAAGGCACGTGCGTTCGCGGGAGTGCCCGCGCTGTAGAGCACGCCTCCGTCACTCGACCGCGAGCGTGCGCGGGATCTCGGAGCGGAGCGCCGCAGCGGTCGGCATCACGGTCGCCGCGAGCAGGAGCGCGAGACCTCCGCCGGCGACGAGAGCGAGCGCGGGGAAGGCTATCGAGGCGCTCGGCATTGCGAGAGCGCCGGCGATGATCGCCCCGCCGATGACGGTCGCCCCCGCCCCGAGGATGACCGCGGTGACCGTGTAGGTCACCGCTTCCCAGATCGCCGTCAGCACGATGGTCGGAGGCGTGGAGCCGACGGCCTGGATGAGCGCGAACTCGCGTTCGCGCGCATGGCCGGACATGAACACGGTCGCCGCCGCCGCGACTCCGGAGAGCAGGAGCGGGCCGCCCAACAGGAGCACCACCCCTTCGGGAGCCAGGTCCGCTCCGGCCTCGGCTCCGGTGCGGACGGCCTGGGCTGCTGCGGTCGTCGCCGCCGTCGTGTAGAGACCGCCGGTGAGGGCGATGGCGACCATGAGCGGCCCGATGGCGGCACTGGATCGGCTCAGTCGGTGACGGGCGGAGTTGCGCGCGAGGAACCACGTCGCCGACACGCTCGCGGGGATGATCGCGGTCCAGCCGCGGAGGACGAGCGGGAACAGCACCGGTCCGGTGAGAGCGAAAGCGGCGGCGATGAGCGGCGTGAGCAGTATGGCCTGCCCGGAGAACGTCGACATCGAGGCGTCACCGTCGAGGTTCAACGCCAGGGCGACGACTCCGGCGAGCGCGGCGAGGGAGAGGATGACGCGGAACCAGCCCATCCGCACCCGGGGCGGCTCCGGGTCGCGCAGCGCCTCGATCGGCGGCGTGCGACTCGCGCGCCGCGCGCTGCGGAGTCCGCCGAGCAGCACCGTCACGGTGATCGCGGCGGCCACGATGAACACGCTGCCGACGCCGAGATGGAGACTGATTCCCTGCATCTGGGACCAGTCCCGGAACACCCAGGTGAAGAGCGCGGGGAAGATCGGGATGGCGAGCACGGACCCGAGAAGCGCACCGAGGATGCCGATGATGCCGAGTTGCGCGAGGACCACGACGGCGACGAGCGCGGGTCGCACGCCGACGAGCTGCCAGAGCGCGTAGTTGCGCAGCTGCAGGGCGATCGTGAGGTTCGCCGTCGAGCCGAGCACGATGAGCGCGGTGATGACGGTGAACATGATGACCGCGGAACTCGTGCTGGCCAGCCCCTCCTGCACCGCGCCGCCGTGGAAGCTCCCGGTCTCGAGGAGACCGGCGACGACGGCACCGACGAAGCCCGTGGCGATGGTCACGGCGAGCACGCCCAGCCACACCCGCGGCTGAGCGACGAGGTCGGACAGGATGAGGCGGATCACGGCGTGGCCCCCGCCACGGTGACCGACGCGAACACCTGTCCCGCGGTCGGCCGCCGCAGCTCGTCGTGGATCGTGCCGTCGCGGAGCACGAGGACGCGATCGGCGAGGGCCGCGGCTTCGAGATCGTGCGTCACCATCACCACGGACCGCCCCTCGCCCGCCGAGGCGCGCAGGAGCCGGAGCACGTCCGCGCCGGTGGACGTGTCGAGCGAGCCCGTTGGCTCGTCGGCGAACACGATGTCGGGTCGCAGGGCGAGCACGCGGGCGATCGCCACGCGCTGCTGCTGGCCGCCCGAGAGCTGTCCCGGCCGATGCCCACCGCGATCGGTCAGTCCGACGTCCGCCAGGGCGCGATCGACGTCGGCTCGCTGCACCCGCTGCCGGGCGAGACGCGCGGGAAGAGCGATGTTCTCCCGCGCGCTCAAGGACGGGATGAGGTTGAACGACTGGAACACGAACCCGACGTGGCGGCGACGCAGGCCGGCGAGCGCACCGCGACGGAGGGCGGAGAGGTCGCGACCGGCGAGCCGGACGGTGCCGGAGTCGTGGGGTTCGAGGCCGGACAGGCAGTACAGCAGCGTGGACTTCCCGGAACCGCTCGGACCGACGACGCTGAGCATCTCGCCGGGGCGCACCTCGAGGGAGATGCCTCGCAGGACCGGCACCCGGGGCTCCTTCCTCGCGGCGCCGGGGAAGGTCTTGTGCAGGTTCGCAGCATGGATCAGGGGTTCGCTCACTCCTCCATCCGAAGGCATGCGCGGCGTCTGCGCGAGAGAGCCGAGGCGAGCGTCGTGGTAGAGCTGGCTCTACTCTTCCGGCGAGGACCCGCTGTTCGCGCGCCCGATCCGTAGGGTGGAGACATGAGGGCAGTGACGGTGTGGCACGCGATGATGCGTGCGCCGTGGCGGTTCCTGTTCGGCCGGTGGCCCTGGCGTGTCCTGATGTACCTGCTGACGAGTGCCGCGATCGGGCTCGTCCTCGTTCCGCTCGCGGTGGTCACACTCCTGCTCCTGCCGGTGTGGGGAATCCTCCTCGGCGCGATCGAACGTCGACGCACCCGGCTCCTCGGCTTCGGCGCACAGGCGTCGGGCCACGTTCCTCTCGGCCGTGAGCAGCGTCACATCTGGCTGGCGGTCCGGATGAACGAGGGCGCGACCTGGCGGGAGACGGCGGCGCTGCTGCTCGATCTGGTGTTCGGCGGCGTGGCGGTCGCGGTGCTCTTCCTCCAGGGGCTGGGGCTGGTCCTCTTCGTGTATCTCGCCGTCGCCGGGGCTCAGGGACCGACCCGGCTCAACCTCTTCGGAGATGTCTGGGTCGTGGTAAGGCCCGACACCTGGTGGCCGGTGATCCCGATCGGACTGATCGCGCTGGCGCTCTTCGCCTATGTCGACGCGGTGCTCGCGGCGAGCCAGGCGTCGCTTCTGCGCATGCTGTGCGGTCCACGCCCGCACGAGCTCACCCGCAACGTGGAGCGTCTCATCCGATCGCGTGCCACTCTCGTCGAGGCGTTCGAGACGGAGAGGCGGCGCATCGAACGCGACCTGCATGACGGCGTGCAGCAGGAGCTCGTCACGCTCGCGGCCCGGCTCGGGATGGTCAGCCTCGAACTCGACGACCTCGCCGCGCGAGGTGCGGACACCGCACCCGCTCGCGACGCTCTCGAGGCCGCGCAGAGCCAGGCGGAGCAGGCGATGGGCACGCTGCGCGACACCGTGCGAGGCATCCACCCCGCTGTCCTGACCGATCACGGGCTCAGGGCGGCGCTCGACGAGCTCGCCGATCGTGCGTCGGTACCGCTCCACCTCGATGTCGCCGACCTCGGCCGGCTGTCCGCCCCGGTCGAGACCGCTTCCTACTATCTCGTGACGGAGGCCATCAGCAACGCCACCAAACACACCGTTGCGACGCGGGTGACGGTTTCCGCGAGCGTCGAGCACGAGGTGCTCACGGTGATCGTCTCGGACGACGGTCATGGCGGCGCGGATGCGAGCGCCGGCACCGGGCTGCGTGGACTTCGCGAGCGCGCAGAGACCCTCGGGGGACGATTCACGGTGATCAGTCCGGTCGGCGGTCCGACGAGTCTCCACATGTCCGTTCCTCTCGTGCAGCAAGGAGCCGAACCCCATGCGGTTGCTGCTCGCTGAAGATTCTGCGCTGCTGCGTGAAGCACTGACCGCACTCCTTGAGCGTCTCGGCCATGCCGTCGTGGCGACCGCGCGGTCGGCTCCCGAACTGCTCCGAGCATTCGGCCTGCTCGCGGACTCCGGTGATCTGCCGGATCTCGTCGTCACCGATGTCCGCATGCCTCCGGAGAACAGCGATGACGGGCTCCGCGCCGCTCTCGAGATCAGGGCACGGCACCCGCATCAGCCGATCATGGTGCTCTCTCAGTACATCGCGGGCATGTACGCGCGGGAACTGCTCACGCTGCCGGACGGCGCGGTCGGCTATCTCCTCAAGGACCGCGTGAGTCGCGTCCGAGATTTCGCGACGGCTCTCGACACCGTCGCCGCCGGAGGCACGGTCATCGACCCGGAAGTCGTGCAGCACTTGCTCAGCGTGTCGCGACCGGGGCCTCTCGACGCGCTGACCGGGCGTGAACGCGAGGTGCTCGGTCTCATGGCCGACGGTCAGTCGAACGCCGACATCGCCGGCACCCTGACCCTCACCGACGCCGCCGTGAGCAAGCACATCGGCAACATCTTCACCAAACTCGGCCTCGGCCCGGTGGAGGAGAACCGGAGGGTCAGAGCCGTGCTGACCTACCTGGACGCTGCGCGATCCTGATCCGGTAAGAGCACCGCGACGCGACTCGAGCGGCGTGCGACCGCCCGAGCGTCAGGACGCGCGCCGCTGGGAGAGCAGCCAGTCGTAGAGCTCGGGGTTCTCGTACGTCTCGGTCCAGGAATCGTGGCCGACGCCCGCGTATCGCGTGAACTGTGCGTCGGCCCCGAGCGTCCGGAGTTCGGTCACGATCTGCTCGGTGGCGGAGATCGGCACGACTTCGTCGGCGTCGCCGTGGAACGCCCAGACGGGCAGGCTGCTGATCGGCGCCGCGCTCTGCATCCACAGTCCGCCGCAGACGGGCGCGATCGCGGCGAACCGATCCGGGTAGCGCACTGCCAGGCTCCAGGTCCCGTATCCGCCCATGCTGAGTCCGGTCACCGAGACGCGGGTGGGATCGATGCGGTGGGCGGCGACGATCTCATCGAGCAGGACGGACAAGGTCGAGAGCTCGGTGACCCACTGACTCGACTCGGCGCACTGGGGCGTGACGAGGATGAAGGGGAACTCGTGGCCGGCGTCCGCCAAGCTCGGTGGGCCGTGCACCGCGGCGAGGTCGAGGTCGGAGCCGCGTTCGCCCGCACCGTGCAGGAACAGGACGAGAGGCCAGAGCCGGTCCGGATCGGCGTCGTACTCGTCCGGCAGATGCACGAGGTATCGCAAGGAGTCCGCCGGTGTCGGCTCGCCGTCGCGGACGTCCGATGAGCGGTCGGCAGGAGTGATGTGTCGCGATCGGCGCATGCATCCATCCTGCTCCACTCGCGCCGTTCGTGAGAGAGCGGGATGCGCTATGCGGCGACCAGCGCGCGGATCGCCTGCACGGTGCGCTCGATGTCGGCCGGGGTCGTCGCCCAGGACGACATCGAACAGCGCAGAGCCGCGCGCCCTCGCCACTCGGCGCCGGTGAGCGCCGCGGTGCCCTCGTCCAAGATCGCGGCGCCGAGCGCGCGCGTGGCGTCGTCGGAGTCCACGCGGAACATCACCTGGGTGTACTCGACGTCGTTCAGGATCTGCACGGCATCGATCGCCGCGAGCCCGGACGCCATGGCCACGGCGTTCGCGTGCAGGCGGTCCAGCAACCCGGCGATCCCCGAACGTCCCAGGCTGCGGAGCGCTGCCCACGCCGGCACGCCGCGCGCTCGACGCGAGAGCTCCGGGGTGACGTCCCACGGGTCGAGCCCTGAATAGATCAGATAGTCGCCTCCGGTGCGGAACGCGGCGATGGAGTCGGCCGGATCGCGCACGATCGCCATGCCGCAGTCGTACGGCACGTTCAGCGTCTTGTGGGCGTCGGTCGCCCAGGAGTCGGCGTCCGCCATGCCGGCCGTGAGATGGCTCAGGGCGGGAGATGCTGCCGCCCACAGACCGAAGGCCCCGTCGATGTGCACCCAGGCGCCGTGTCGGTGCGCGATCGGGATCAGCGCGGCGAAGTCATCGAAGGCGCCGGTGTGCACCTCTCCCGCCTGCAGACACACGATGAGGGGTCCCTCTCCGCCGACGAGAGCCTGCTCGAGCCCATCTGCGCTCATGCGTCCCTGGTCGTCCGAGGGGACGACCGTCAGCTCCGCGCGCCCGATCCCGAGGAAGCGTGCGGCGCGGTCGACGGAGCCGTGTCGGTCGGCGCCGACGACGAAGCGCAGCGGGGGAGAACCGCGGAATCCCTGCTCGGCGACGTCCCATCCCGTGCGCGCCAGCGCAGCGTGCCGCGCGGTGGCGAGGCAGGTGAAGTTGGCGAGCTGCCCACCCGTGACGAAGCCGACGCTGGCGGTCGCCGGGAGACCGAAGAGGTCGAGCATCCACTGCCCGGCGATGCGTTCCATCGCGACCGTGGCGGGTGTGAGGGTCGACGATCCCGAGTTCTGATCCCACGCCGAGACGAGCCAGTCGGCGGCCAGGGCTGCCGGATGGGTGCCGCCGATCACGAAGCCGAAGAATCGGCCGCCGGGGATCGCCACGAGCCCGGGATCGGCCAGCACGGCCATCTCCTCGACCACTGCCGGGGCGTCCAGCCCGTGGTCGGGGAGCGGGCCGCCGAACTCAGCCAGCATGTCGTCGAGTGATGCCCGAGGCCACACCGGTCGCTCGGCGACCGAGTCCAGGAAGCGGAGCGCGGCGTGATGCGCGGCGTCGAGCGCACGAGACCTGTCGTCAGGAGCCATCCCGTTCATGCCTCAGGCCTACACCCGGGTGCCGTCTCGCGCCAGAGGTCGCACGCTCGCGCCGGCTCGCGAGGAGCCCGATGGTCATCAGTAGGCTCGAGCACATGATCAGCGCACGGGAATGGCAACTCATCGGCCTGAACAACCTCTACATGAATCTGCAGCGACTGCATGTCTACGATCGCGCTTCGGCGATGATCAGCGGGACGGCCGAGGACGAGGCACGGACCACTGCGCTCCGCGGATGGATGGACGCGATCGTGGCGGCCCTGGAGTCGACGCTGCAGGGCCGCGAGCTCGACCAGGCGACGCAGGAGTCCCTGCTGCCGCTGGTGCCCTGGCTTCGTGACGAGGTCGCGCGCTATTACGCGCTGCACGACCCGACCGCCCCGTTGCGGGAGCAGGCCGCGTTCGGAGCAGCCCACGTGCTCGCCTGCGACTACCAGGCGAAGGGCGAGCGAGCGATCGCCGAAGCGGTCGACAAGCCCGGGGATGCCGATCGCCTGCTGCAGCGCGTCCCGATGATGATCGCGCTGGTCCGTCAGGCGAACGCCGCGGTCGGAACCTGTGCCGAGGGTGAGCCGAGCGACGAGATCGCGGGGTACATCACCGAGCACGTCCGGGTCGCGCGTGGCGACGAATCGCGCATGATGCTGCAGATCGGCGCTGCCCCGGTGACGCTGCAGGGCCGAGACCCGCGCGAATGACGGCCGTGTGGTCGCCCGCAGGGGTCGCCGCTCGGGCGACCGTGGCTTTTCGATAGAATGGACGACGCCCTGGGCACGCTCCGGGGCGGATACGACGAGCGGAGACTTATGTCCGGGCATTCCAAGTGGGCGACCACGAAGCACAAGAAGGCCATCATCGACTCCAGGCGCGCGAAGTCCTGGGCCAAGCTCATCAAGAA
>Ga0160430_100460_pt1 | contig 23561 bp, 20 predicted proteins | sample HID1971I_E0MG_FD_108274 | JGI IMG/M metagenome (GOLD analysis project Ga0160430, IMG submission 108274) | Enriched millipede-associated microbial communities from UW Madison campus, WI, USA - HID1971I_E0 MG | ecosystem: Host-associated > Arthropoda: Insects > Digestive system > Unclassified ...
AGGTTTCTCTTAGTCTCGAACTCGGTGCGATGCGGTCCTCCCCGAACCCGGCCCGACCCGGCGCACTGTCATGCACCGCATACGAGAAAGAAGCACGCACCCATGCGCTCCGATCCGCGTTCCGCACCCCCGTCTGTCCGTCGTCGCCTCGCTCTCGGTGCCTCGGCCCTCACAGTCGCCGCACTGACCACGGGCGGCCTCGCCGTCCCCGCGGCCTACGCCGCGACCACCGACGTCCAGATCCTCTCTACCAATGACTTCCACGGCCGCATCCTCGACAACACCAGCAACGGCGAGGCGGGCGCGGCGGTGCTCGCCGGCGCCGTCGAGCAGCTGCGCGCAGCCAACCCGAACACGGTGTTCGCGGCAGCGGGCGACCTCATCGGCGCATCGACGTTCGAATCCTTCATCCAGCACGACAAGCCCACGATCGACGCGCTGAACGCCGCGGGACTCGACGTCTCGGCGGTCGGCAACCACGAGCTCGACCAGGGCTACAACGACCTCGTGAACCGCGTGATGGCGCCGTACGACGCCACCACGAACCCGTTCGGCGGTGCGCAGTGGCAGTACATCGCCGCCAACCTCAAGATGAAGACGACGGGTGACCCTGCCGTTCCTGCGACGTGGGTCAAGGACGTCGGCGGGGTGCAGGTCGGATTCGTCGGCGCTGTCACCGAAGACCTCCCCACGCTCGTCAGCCCCGGCGGGATCGCCGACATCACGGTCGAAGACATCGTGACCTCGGTCAACACCGAGGCGGCCGACCTGGTCGCCGAGGGTGCGGACATCGTCGTGATGCTCGTTCACGAGGGCGCGACCTCGACCGACTGCGGGACCATGGACGACTCGGGCACGTGGGCCGACATCGTCAACAACGTCTCGCCCGACGTCGACGCGATCGTGTCGGGGCACACGCACCTGGCATACAACTGCTCGTTCCCCGTCGCGGCCTGGCAGTCCCAGGGCCGCGCGGTCACTGATCGCCCCGTCGTCTCGGCCGGCCAGTACGGCACCAATCTCAACCAGCTGATCTTCTCGGTCGACGATGCCGGCACCGTCACGGCGAAGAGCCAGCAGATCCTCCCGCTGGAGGTCGGGGTGACGGTTCCTCCGGTGCCGCCGGCCACGACGCCGACGACGCGCTGGGACCCGCTGTACCCGGCCGACCCGACCGTCGCAGCGATCGCCAAGGCCGCGGCCGACCAGGCGAAGGTGCTCGGCGCCGTGCCGCTCGGCACGATCGCCGGCGCCTTCAACCGCGCGGTCGCCGTCGACTCCAAGGACCCCGCCAAGACGGTGGAGAACCGCGGCGGCGAGTCCACGCTCGGCAACCTCGTGGCCGAAGTCCAGCGCTGGGCTACCGAGGCGCCGGAGTCGGGCTCCGCGCAGATCGCGTTCATGAACCCCGGCGGTCTTCGCCAGGACATGGTCGGGAGCAACGCCGCGGGCTATCCCGCGACGCTGACCTACCAGCAGGCAGCGGTCGTCCAGCCGTTCGCCAACACGCTGGTGAACATGCAGCTCACCGGCGCGCAGATCAAGACGGTGCTCGAGCAGCAGTGGCAGCGTGACAGCCTCAACAAGGTGGCGACGCGTCCGTTCCTCCGGCTGGGTGTCTCCGAGGGCTTCACGTACACGTACAGCCAACAGGATGTGACCGAGTTCCAGAAGGACGACCCGAAGACCGCCGACGTCGACGAGTCGACGATCTCCTACACCGCACCCAAGGGCACGGTGACGGGCATGTGGCTGAACGGCGAGCAGATCGACCCGGCGGCGACCTACTCGGTGACCGTGAACTCGTTCCTGTCGACGGGTGGCGACAACTTCTTCGAGCTGGGGAAGGGCGCGAACAAGCGGGACACCGGCAAGGTCGACCTCGCTGCGATGGTCGACTACATGGCGACGTTCGCCGCATCGACGCCGCTGCCGGTCGACTACGCCCAGCACGCGGTCGAGGTGGCGTTCCCCGCCGGCGCGCCGAGCGCGTACGACCCGGGTGCGACCGTCGCCTTCGGCGTGAAGTCATGGGCGATGTCGACGTCAGCCGACGTCAAGGACAGCGAGATCGCGGTCTCGCTGGACGGCGTGGCTCTCGGCTCGTTCCCGGTCGACAACACGATCGGCACCGCAGTGTACGACAACTACGGGACGGCCGCCGTGTCGGTGACGCTGCCGCGGAATCTGGCATTCGGCAGCGCTGCGCAGCTGACGCTCACGGGCGCGCAGACGGGCACCTCGGTCGTCGTGCCGGTCACGATCGACAAGGCAGACAGCTCCACCGTCGGACTGCCGAACAAGCTGATCGTCACGGGCAACGGCGCGCTGCAGTTTACGACCATCGTGGTCGCCGAGCGGCTGACCCGGGTGACGGGCGAGGTCACGATCTACGACGGAACCACCGCGATCGCAACGGCCACCCTGACGGAACGCAGCCACGGCATCGTCAAGGTCAAGCTGCCCAAGCTGGACAAGGGCGTGCACAAGCTGTCGGTCGTCTACAGCGGCAGCGACACCGTCAAGTCGTCGACCAGCCCCAAGGTGACCATCGTGGTCAGGTAACAGGCACCCCGAGGCGGGGCCCCCGACATCCACGGATGCCGGGGGCCCCGTTCGCGTGTCGGGCGGCTCTAGGGTAGGGGCATGACCCCGCCCGTCCGCTCCCCACGGGAGCGGAGCGGCCTTCTGCGCGGGCTGGTGGTCGCGGCGGGGGTCGTCCTCGTGTCGACGCTGCTCATGCTGCTCGCCGGCGTACAGGGCGTTCCCCGGTTCCGGGCGGTCCCGCCGCCCCAGGTGACGCGCAGCGCCGAACCCCTCCCGGAGCCGAGCGCGACCGGCGAACCGCTTCCGGAACCACCCGGCGACGCCGACCCCGCCGCCGCCGGCCAGCTGGTCGTGATCCTCCTCTGGCTCGTCGCCGCCGCCCTGCTGGCACTCCTGGTCGTGGCCGTCGTCCGGGCGCTCCGCGGTGCCTGGCAGAGCCGGGCTCTGCGTGAACGAGAGGGTGCGGCCGTCACCCCCGCGACGGCCACGGCGACCGTCGAAGCAGAGCCCGACGCCGCAGTGATCCAGCGGGGCATCGCGGCGGCCCTGCAGCGCATCCACGAGCCGGCGGCACCCGGCGACGCCATCGTCGCCGCGTGGTGGGGCGTCGAGGAAGCCGCCGCCGACTCGGGCGTCGTGCGCGGCGTCAGCGAGACGCCGGGGGAGTTCGCCGTGCGGATCATCGCCCGGCGGTCCGCCATCGGCGAGGACGCGCGGCGGCTGCTCGTGCTCTACGAACGGGTGCGCTTCGGCGGGTACGGCGCGACCGAGGCGGATCGAGCCGAGGCGCGGCGCCTGCTGGAGCGGATCGAACGGGAGTGGCGATGAGCGTGAAGCGGGTGCTGCTCATCGTGCTGGGCGTCGCCGCCGGCACGGGGATCGTGGCGGCCCTCGGCGCACTCGGGGTCCCGAGCGCCTTCGCGCTCGCGTGGGTGCTGCTGATCGTCGCGGTCGGCCTGCTGAGCCGCGCCGTGCATCTCGACGATCACTCGTGGCCACCGCCGCGTCCGGAGCGGCGGCCCCGCGGCTCGGAGGTCTCGCGCCTGAGCTGGAACATCAACGCCCGCACGGGTGAGGCAGGGCTGCTGATCGTGCGCCGCGTGGAGCGCGTCCTGCGCCACCGCCTCGCCCGCCTGGGAGTCGACCTCGACGATCCCGCCCAGAGCACCGCGGTGGACGCCCTGCTCGGTGCGGGCATCCGCGAGACCTTCCATCGTCCTGAGGTCACGCGCACCGACCTCGAACGCGTCATGAGCGCGATCGACCGCCTTCCGTCCCCCACGAACCAGGAGCGTTGATGCATCCCGAGCCCGTCCGATCCACCCCGGCCGCCGAAGACATCGCCGATCTCGGGCGCCGCGTCCTCGACAGCGTGCGCTCCGCGATCGTCGGGATGGACGAACCGCTCACGATCGCGCTGGCGGCCGTGCTGGCCGGTGGCCACGTGCTGTTCGAAGATGTCCCGGGTCTCGGCAAGACGCTCGCGGCGCGGAGCCTCGCGACGGCGCTGGGGCTCGACTTCCGGCGGCTGCAGTGCACGCCCGACATGCTCCCCGGCGATGTCACCGGTTCGTACGTCTATGCGCCCGACACCGGCGAGTTCCGCTTCCGGCCCGGCCCGATCTTCGCCGGGCTGCTGCTCGCCGACGAGATCAACCGCACGACGCCCAAGACCCAGTCGGCGATGCTCGAGGCGATGGCCGAGCGGCAGGTGACCGTCGAAGGCACGCGGTTCGCACTGCCCGTGCCCTTCCACGTCATCGCCACCTCCAATCCGATCGAGTACGAGGGCACGTATGCGCTGCCCGAGGCCCAGCTCGACAGGTTCATGGTCCGCCTCTCGGTCGGATATCCGAGCGCGGACGGCGAGACGCAGATCATCCTCGATCGCGTGAGGCGGCAGAGCCCCGATGCGGCGGTCGAGCAGGTGCTCGACGCCGAAGGGCTGCGGCAGCTGCAGCAGGTCGTCGAGACTATCCACGTCGACCCCGACATCGCGCGCTACTGCACGGATCTGGCCCGCGCCACCCGGACGGCGCAGCACGTGGCGGTGGGCGCGTCGCCGCGCGGTTCGCAGTCGCTGGTGCTGCTGGGCCGGGCGTTCGCCGCGCTCGACGGTCGCGCGTACGTCCGTCCCGACGACATCAAGCACCTCGCGGTGCCGGTGCTCGCGCACCGGCTCACGCTGACTCCCCAGGCCTGGGCGCAGGGCGTCGACCCGGCCTCGGTGGTGTCGGCTGCGGTCTCACAGGTGCCCGTTCCGCCGACCGTCGCGCAGCATCGATGAGCGACGGCGTCCGTACGAGCATCGAGGCGCCGCTGCGCTGGCGGCGAACACCCGTCACCGCCGTCGGGCTGATCGGTGCCGTGCTGCTGGGCGCCGCGGGCGTGGCGTTCTCGCGCCCCGACCTGGTGGCGGTCGGGATCCCCCTCGCACTCGCGACGGCGTGGGCGCTCGCACGGCGCCCGGCCGCCGGCATCCTTCACCTCACGGTGTCTGCGCACCGTGACGTCGACGCCGCGCAGACCGGTGTCGTGGTCGGAGAGATGGATGCCGCGCTGCCGGCGGACTGGGTGCAGCTCGCGATCGACCAGGGCGGCCTTCGGACCGGTCTCGCCGACACCGCGCCGGGCGGAGGGGCGCTGCGCACGCGCAGCCGGCTGCGGCACAGCGGTCCGTCCGAGATCGTCGCGGTGACCGCACGCGGCGTCGACCAGGACGGCGCGTGGGTCACCGATCCGGGCCCGCGGACAGCGCTCACGTGGAACGGCGTGCCCGACACGGTGCCGCTGCAGCAGCTCCCAGTGGCGCTGCGGCTCACCGGCCTCCACGGCGGGCACGAGGGTGCGCGGCCGGGGCAGGGCGGCGACTTCCGCGACATCCATCCGTTCGCACCCGGTGACGAGCTGCGGCGCGTCGACTGGCGTGCCACCGCCCGCCTGGCCCGGCGCCCCGGAGAGCTGCTGGTGCGGCGCACCCACGCGCTGAGCGACAGCACCGTCGTCATCGCGATGGACACCGCCGACGACCTGGGCGAGGCGGTCGTCACGTGGGGCACGGACGATCCGGAGCACAGCGGCGTGACCTCCCTCGACCTCGCCCGCCAGGCCGCGCTGTCGATCGCGACCTCCGCGGTGCAGGCCGGCGACCGCATCGCGTACCACGTCCTCGCGCCCGGCGGCCGCACGGTGCGCGCCGGCGCCGGGGCGCGGCAGCTGGCGCGCGTGCGCGACGTGATCGCGGCGACCGGAGCCCACGGCGCCGAGGTGCGCTATCGGCGGGCACCCGTGATCGCACACGGGTCGATCGTCTTCGTGCTGTCGACGTTCTTCGACGGCGCGGCCGCCGAGCTCGCGACGCACTGGCGCGCGGCCGGCCACGCGGTGGTCGCCGTGGACGTGCTGCCGGCGCCGCACGCCGAGCGCCTCGCGCGCGAGCAGCTGCTCGCCATGCGCACGCTCCTGGCCGAGCGCGAGGACGTGTTCGCGGAACTCCGGGCCGCCGGCGTCGACGTGGTGCCGTGGGGGATCGGCTCGCCGGACACGGCGCTGCGCGTCGCGTCGCGCGGGCAGCGACGCCTCAGGGCGGTGCGGCCATGAGACGGCGGCCTCACACCTTCCGGGTGCCGTGGGGCGTGCCCGCGGTGCTGCTGCGCGTGCTCCTGGTCGCGGTGACCGCGGCCGGCGCCATGCTGCTGGTGCCGGTGCCGCTGTGGCGCGGCGTCGCGATCACCGCGGCGGTCGTCGGGGCGGTGGTGCCGCGCTCGCTGGCGGCGTGGATCGGAGGAGCCTGCGTGGGGCTCGGGATGCTGTTCGCCGACCCGCAGCCGGCGCAGACCGCGATCGCCGTGCTGGTGGTCCATGCGATCCACGTGCTCGCGTCGCTCGCGTGGACCGTCCCCGCCGGGAGCTGGATCTCGCTGCGCGCACTGCTGCCGACTCTCCGCCGGTTCGTCGTGATCCAGCTCGTCGCCCAGTCGCTTGCGTTCGGGATCGCCATGCTGACCTCGCCGGCGCAGGGGAGGGGGATGGCGTGGGCGGCCGTCGCCGCTGCGGCGGTGCTGGTCATGGGCGCGGGCGTCGGGTTGTTTGCACTTCGCCGGGTGGATGCCGACGTCGCGGCGGTTCACAGCGCACGCGGAGGACGATCCGGAGCCGATGTCGGAGGCCCCGCCTAGACTTGAGCGGTGCCCATCGTCCCTGTCGCCCTGCCCGCGAACCTGCCCGAAAAGACCATCGGTGGCACCAGCGGAAAGCTGAGCGTCCGCGGTGCCCGCGTGCACAATCTGAAGGACGTCGACCTCGACATCCCGCGCGACTCGCTCGTCGTGTTCACGGGGCTGTCGGGCTCCGGCAAGTCCAGCCTCGCCTTCGACACGATCTTCGCCGAAGGACAGCGCCGGTACGTCGAGTCGCTGAGTGCGTACGCGCGCCAGTTCCTGGGACAGGTCGACCGACCCGATGTCGACTTCATCGAAGGCCTGAGTCCCGCCGTCTCGATCGACCAGAAGTCGACCAACCGCAACCCGCGTTCGACGGTCGGCACCATCACCGAGATCCACGACTACATGCGCCTGCTGTGGGCGCGCATCGGCGTGCCGCACTGCCCGGAGTGCGGCGAGGTCATCCAGCGCCAGACGGTGCAGCAGATCGCCGACCAGCTCATGGAGCTTCCCGAGCGCACGCGGTATCAGATCGTCGCGCCCGTCGTCACGCAGAAGAAGGGCGAGTTCGTCGACCTCTTCAAGGAGCTCGGTGCGAAGGGGTACGCGCGTGCCATCGTCGACGGCGAGCTGATCCAGCTGGCGGAGCCGCCCGTGCTCAAGAAGAGTTACAAGCACGACATCGCGGTCGTCGTCGACCGCCTCGTCGCCGCTCCCGCCATCCTCGATCGTGTCACCGACTCCGTCGAGACCGCGCTCTCGCTGGCCGGTGGCGTGATGCAGGTCAACTTCGTCGACGAGGAGGGGGATGCCGCGTGGCAGTCCTTCTCCGAGAAGCTCGCCTGCCCCAACGGCCACCCGCTGCAGCTCACCGAGATCGAGCCGCGCACGTTCTCGTTCAACGCCCCCTTCGGCGCCTGTCCCGCCTGTTCCGGCCTCGGCACGCGCATGTCGGTGGACGTCGAGCTCATGCTCGCCGATGAGGACCTGTCGATCCGCGAGGGCGTCCTCATCCCGTGGACGACGCAGGGCAAGGGTCTGTTCCAGTATTACGAGCGCCTGCTCGAGGGGCTCGCCAACGACCTCGGCTTCTCGCTCGACACCCCGTGGAAGAAGCTGCCCGCCGACGTGCGCGAGGCCGTGCTCCGCGGCGAGAACTACAAGGTCACGGTGAAGTGGAAGAACCGCTACGGCCGTGAGATGCGCTACTCGTCGGGCTTCGAGGGCGTCGTGCCGTACATCGAGCGGCAGTACACCCAGGCCGAGTCCGACACGCAGCGTCAGCGCTGGTCGGAGTACCTGCGCGAGGTCCCGTGCCCGGTGTGCGACGGCGCACGGCTCAAGCCCGAGGTGCTGGCCGTGCAGGTGCACGGGCATTCCATCGCGGATGCCTCCCGCCTGAGCCTGGGTGAGGCCCGCGCCTACTTCGCACACCTGACGCTCACCGAGCGCGAGGCGACGATCGCCGCGCAGGTCCTCCGCGAGATCCGGCTTCGACTGGACTTCCTCATCCGCGTGGGGCTGGACTACCTCAGCCTGAGCCGTGCCGCGGCCACCCTCTCCGGCGGGGAGGCGCAGCGCATCCGCCTGGCGACCCAGATCGGCTCCGGCCTGACGGGTGTGCTCTACGTGCTCGACGAGCCCTCCATCGGCCTGCATCAGCGCGACAACCGCCGCCTCATCGAGACGCTCGTGGCGCTCCGCGACCTCGGCAACACGCTCATCGTCGTCGAGCACGACGAGGAGACGATCCACGCCGCAGACTGGGTCGTCGACATCGGCCCCGGCGCGGGCGTCAACGGGGGAGAGGTCGTCCACTCGGGTCCGATCGAGGAGCTTCTCGCCGACCGCGACTCGATCACCGGCGACTACCTGTCGGGGCGTCGCGCGATCCCGACGCCGAAGAAGCGTCGCAAGATCGACAAGAAGCGCCAGGTCAGCGTCGTGGGAGCGCGCGAGAACAACCTCAAGAACGTCACGGTGGACTTCCCGCTCGGGGTGCTCACCGCGGTCACGGGCGTCAGCGGGTCCGGCAAGTCCTCGCTGGTCAACGGCATCCTGTATCAGGTGCTCGCGACCCGTCTCAACGGCGCGCGCCGTGTCGCCGGCAAGCACACACGGGTGACAGGTCTCGAGAACCTCGACAAGGTCGTGCACGTCGACCAGGCGCCGATCGGCCGCACGCCGCGGTCCAATCCGGCGACGTACACGGGCGTGTTCGATCGCATCCGGACGCTGTTCAGCGAGACGCCCGAGGCGAAGGTGCGCGGCTACCAGCCGGGTCGCTTCAGCTTCAACGTCAAGGGCGGCCGGTGCGAGGCCTGCTCGGGCGACGGCACGATCAAGATCGAGATGAACTTCCTCCCCGACGTCTACGTCGACTGCGAGGTGTGCCACGGCAAGCGGTACAACCGCGACACGCTCGCGGTGCACTACAAGGGCAAGAACATCGCCGAGGTGCTCGAGATGCCGATCGCCGAGGCGGCGGAATTCTTCGAGCCCATCCAGGCGATCCACCGCTACCTCAAGACGCTCGTCGACGTCGGACTCGGCTACGTGCGGCTCGGCCAGTCCGCCACGACCCTGTCGGGCGGTGAGGCGCAGCGCGTGAAGCTCGCGACCGAGCTGCAGCGCCGCACCAACGGGCGGTCGATCTACGTCCTCGACGAGCCGACGACGGGTCTGCACTTCGAGGATGTGCGCAAGCTCCTCGAGGTGCTCAACGGCCTCGTCGACAAGGGCAACACCGTCATCGTGATCGAGCACAATCTCGACGTCATCAAGTCCTCCGACTGGGTGATCGACCTCGGCCCCGAGGGCGGCGCCGGCGGCGGCGAGGTCATCGCGACCGGCACGCCGGAGCAGGTCGCGCGTGTCGAAGCCAGCCACACCGGAGCCTTCCTCGCCGAAGTGCTGGGAGTGCGCGCGCCCGCAGAGCTCGTCGAGGCCCGCAAGGCCGGCTGAGCGGCATGGCGCGTTCCACCCCCACCGTCCCGTACAAGCCGAACCCGGGAGAGATCCCGACCAATCCGGGCGTCTACCGGTTCCGCGATCGGGACGGGCGCGTGCTCTACGTCGGCAAGGCGAAGAACCTCCGCGCACGCCTGTCGAACTACTTCGCTCCGCTGCACACGCTGCACGAGCGCACCCGGCGCATGGTCACGACGGCGGCATCGGTGGAGTGGACCGTCGTCGCGACGGACGTCGACTCGCTGCAGCTCGAATACCAGTGGATCAAGGAATTCGATCCGCCCTTCAACGTGCGGTACAAGGACGACAAGTCCTACCCCTTCATGGCGATCACGCTCGCCGACGAGGCGCCGCGGGTGATCGTGACCCGCAACCGGCGCATTCCGGGCGCGAAGTACTTCGGGCCGTATCCGAAGGTGTGGGCGGTGCACGACACCATCGACCTGATGATCAAGGTCTTCCCGATCCGCACGTGCAGCGACGCGTCGTACAAGAAGGCGATGGCGACCGGCCGCCCCTGCTTCCCCGGGCAGATCGGGCGCTGCGGCGGGCCGTGCTCGATGAAGGTCACGATCGAGGAGCACCGCGCGATCGTCGACGACTTCATCGCCTTCATGTCGGGCGGCGACCAGCGCTTCACGAAAGAGCTGACGGCGCGCATGCGCGAGGCCTCCGCCGCGATGGACTACGAGGCAGCGGCGCTCTACCGCGACCGCCTGCAGTCGATCGACGCAGTGCTGAACAAGAGCGCGCTGGTGCTGGCGCCCGACACCGACGCGGACCTGTTCGGCATCGCCGAGGACGAGCTCGCCGCCACGGTGCAGCACTTCGTGATCCGCGGTGGTCGCGTGCGCGGTGTGCGCGCCACGACGATCGAGAAGGAGATCGACATCTCCGACGGGGATCTCGTCGATCAGGTGATCCAGCGCACGTACGGCAACGCCGCGGGCGCCGACATCCCGAAGCAGGTGCTGGTGCCCTCGATGCCCGACGACGCGGCCGACCTCGAGGAGTGGCTGCGCACCCGGCGGGGCAGGAACGTGACGATCCAGGTGGCGCAGCGGGGCCGCAAGGCTGATCTGATGCGCACGGCCACGCTCAACGCCCAGCAGGCGCTGATGCTGCACAAGACCCGGCGCACCAGCGACTACGTCGCCCGCAGCCAGGCGCTCACCGACCTGCAGGAGGCGCTCGACCTCGCCGAGGCGCCGCTGCGCATCGAGTGCTTCGACGTGTCGCACCTCAGCGGCACCAACGTGGTGGCGTCGATGGTGGTCTTCGAGGACGGGCTGCCGCGCAAGGACCAGTACCGCTCGTTCGGCGTCGCTGAGACGACGGACGACACCGATTCGCTGTACCAGGTGCTCACCCGCCGCCTCGCGTACGTCGACCGCCCCGACGAGAACGAGACTGCGCCCGAGCCGGACGTCACCTCCGACGAGACGGTGGTGACCGAGCGGCGGCGCCCCCGCTTCGCCTACCGACCGCAGCTGCTGGTGGTCGACGGCGGCAAGCCGCAGGTCGAGGCGGCCGCACGCGCGCTTCGGGACGCGGGTCATGAGGAGATCGCTCTGTGCGGCATCGCCAAGCGCCTCGAAGAGGTGTGGCTGCCGGGGGAGGAGTACCCGGTCATCCTGCCGCGCACCTCCGAGGCGCTCTATCTACTGCAGCGGCTCCGCGACGAGGCGCACCGCTTCGCCATCACCCACCAGCGACGCCGGCGGCGACGCGACATCCAGAGCGTGCTGGCAGAGGTGCCGGGGCTCGGCGATGCCCGTATCAAGGCGCTGCTGCGGCATTTCGGATCCGTGACGGCGCTGCGCAAGGCCACTCCGGACGAGATCTCCGAGCTGCCGGGCATCGGGCCCAAGCTCGCCGCGTCGATACACGCCCATCTGTCGGAGCCCGCCCCGGCGGCCAGTGGGTAGGCTGGGCTCGACGGGGGTGGTCATGGGCGAGGCGACGCATCAGGACATCGGAGAAGTGCTGATCGTCACGGGGATGTCGGGTGCCGGGCGTTCTACGGCGGCGAACGCGCTCGAAGACCTCGACTGGTACGTGGTCGACAATCTGCCGCCGCAGATGCTCAAGCCTCTGCTCGACCTCACGGAGCTCGCCGGGGGAGTGCTGCCCCGGGTCGCCGTCGTCGTCGATGTGCGCGGCCGGGACCTCTTCGCCAACCTGCCCGATGCGATGCGCGCGCTCCGCGAGCGCCGGCAGATCCGCGTGATGTTCCTGGATGCCTCGGACGAGGTGCTCGTCCGCCGGTTCGAGGCGGTGCGCCGCCCGCATCCGCTGCAGGGCGGGGGCACCATTCTCGACGGCATCCGCCGGGAACGCGCGCGCCTGGCCGCCGTCCGCGAGGGTGCCGACATCATCGTCGACACGTCGTCGTACAACATCCACCAGCTCGCGACGAAGGTGGCCGACCTCTTCACCGAGGAAGGAGCGGCGCGCCACACTCTCACGCTCCAGAGCTTCGGCTTCAAGTACGGGCTGCCGCCCGATGCCGACCTCGTGGCCGACATGCGCTTCCTCCCGAACCCGTTCTGGGACGAGCGACTGCGGCCCTTCACCGGCGAGGACACCGAGGTGCGCGACTACGTGCTGTCGCAGACGGGGGCGGCCGAGTTCCTCGACGCCTACAGCGCCGCGCTGCGACCGGTGCTCGAGGGGTACCAGCGCGAGAACAAGAGCCACTCGGTCGTCGCCGTCGGATGCACCGGCGGAAAGCACCGCTCGGTGGTGATGGTCCGCGAGCTCGCGGAGCGCCTCGCGGAGGTCCCGGGCGTGGCAGTTCGCGTGACGCATCGCGACCTCGGACGGGAGTGATGAGGTCCCCGGCCGAACCGGCCGGTAGGGTGGAGGGTCGTTCCGAAAAGACCCGCGAAGGAGACCCGTGTCGCTGACCGCTGACGTGAAGGCCGAGCTGATCACCGTGCGAGACCCGCGCCCCACCGCGCGGGTCGCCGAGCTCACGTCGCTGCTGCGATTCTCGGGGGGACTGCACTCGATCGCGAACCGCGTCGCGGTCGAGGCCGAGCTCGACTCCGACATCCTCGCCCGGCGCACCGCGCGCGACCTCGTCGAGCTGTACGGCGTGCGGCCGGAGCTCGTCCACGTGCAGGGGTCGGGCGCACGCACCGGCAGCCACTACGCCGTCCGCGTGATCGAGGGCGGCGAGACGCTCGCCCGCCAGACCGGTCTGCTGGATCAGCGACGCCGACCCGTCCGCGGGCTTCCGAACAAGCTCACGACGGGCTCGCGCGGAGATCTCGCCGCCATCTGGCGCGGCGCATTCCTGGCGGCCGGCACGCTCACCGACCCGGGTCGGTCCGCGGCGCTCGAGATCACGTGCCCGTCGTCCGAGGCCGCGATGGCCCTCGTCGGCGCCGCGCACCGCCTCGGCATCGCCGGCAAGGCCCGCGAGGTGCGCGGCATCCCGCGCGTCGTGGTCCGCGAGGGCGAGGCGATCCGCGCCGCACTCGCCACGATGGGCGCGGTGCGCGCCGCCGCCGACTGGGACCAGATGCGTCAGCGCCGCGAGGTGCGTGCGGGCGTCAACCGGCTCGTCAACTTCGACGACGCCAACCTGCGCCGCTCCGCTCAGGCCGCCGTCGCCGCCTGCGCCCGCGTCGAGCGCGCGCTCGCGATCCTCGGCGACGAGGTGCCCGAGCACCTCCGCCAGGCCGGCGACCTGCGTCTGGCGCACCGCGACGCGAGTCTAGACGAGCTCGGACACCACGCCGACCCGCCCCTCACGAAGGACGCCGTCGCCGGTCGCATCCGTCGCCTTCTCGCGATGGCCGACAAGAAGGCCGAGATCGAGGGTCTGCCCGGCACCGAGTCCGCCGTCCCCGCCGGCATCGAGGACTGAGTCCCGCACGGATGCCGGGGGCCGCGGCATCCGCGTTTCACACGTCACAGTGGGAAGCAACCCCGTCTCCCGGGCGTTGCCGCTCAGTAGGATGATTCCGTCACCCTCGCTGCGCCGGGGATTTCGGCGCGCGCCGACAGGAAGAAGAGAACATGGCGAAGTACACCTTGCCCGACCTCCCTTACGACTACGCCGCCCTCGAGCCGCACATCAGCGGCAAGATCATGGAGCTGCACCACAGCAAGCACCACCAGGCGTACGTCACCGGCGCGAACACCGCGCTGGAGCAGCTGGCCGAGGCGCGTGAGTCCGGCAACCTGGCCAACGTGAACAAGCTCGAGAAGGACCTCGCGTTCAACCTCGGCGGTCACGTCAACCACTCGATCTTCTGGACCAACCTGTCGCCCGAGGGCGGCGGAGAGCCCGAGGGCGAGCTGCGCGCCGCGATCGACGAGTTCTTCGGCGGCTTCGACAAGTTCCAGGCGCACTTCACCGCCGCCGCGACCGGTATCCAGGGCTCCGGCTGGGCCGTGCTCAGCTGGGACCCGATCGGCGAGCAGCTCATCATCCAGCAGCTGTTCGACCAGCAGAGCAACACCGCGCAGGGCACGATCCCGGTGTTCCAGCTCGACATGTGGGAGCACGCCTTCTACCTCGACTACCTCAACGTCAAGGCCGATTACGTGAAGGCCGTCTGGAACATCGCGAACTGGCAGAACGTGGCGCAGCGCCTCGACGCCGCCCGTCAGAAGACCTCGGGCCTGCTGGTACTGTCCTAATAGGCGCGGCGTCCCGACGGGACTGCCCGCCGGGACGCCGTTGTCCTCGTTCGCATCGCACCAACCGCGCACTCGCGCACGACACATCTCAGGAGAAACTCCGTGACTGTCAAGATCGGCATCAACGGCTTCGGCCGCATCGGACGCAACTACCTCCGCGCGGCCCTCGCGCAGGGCGCGGACCTCGAAATCGTGGCGGTGAACGACCTCACCGACAACAAGACGCTCGCGCACCTGCTCAAGTACGACTCGGTGGGCGGCCCGCTGGACGCCGAGGTGTCCTACGACGAGGACTCCATCACCGTCGGTGGCAAGTCCATCAAGGTCTTCGAAGAGCGCGACCCCGCCAACCTCCCGTGGGGCGAGCTGGGCGTCGACATCGTCATCGAGTCGACCGGCCGCTTCACCAAGGCGGACGACGCCAAGAAGCACGTCGCCGGCGGCGCCAAGAAGGTCCTCATCTCCGCTCCCGCGACCGGTGACGACGTCACGATCGTGATGGGCGTGAACGAGGGCGAGTACGACCCCGAGAACCACGTCATCATCTCGAACGCGTCGTGCACCACGAACTGCCTCGCCCCGCTGGCGAAGGTCTTCAACGACGCGTTCGGCATCGAGCGCGGCTTCATGATGACGGCGCACGCCTACACCGCCGACCAGAATCTGCAGGACGGACCGCACAGCGACCTCCGCCGTGCGCGTGCCGCGGCGATCAACATCGTCCCCGCGTCGACCGGTGCCGCGAAGGCCATCGGCCGCGTGCTCCCCGAGCTCAACGGCAAGCTGAGCGGCTCCTCGTACCGTGTGCCGGTGCCCACCGGCTCGATCGTCGACCTGACCATCGTCACGCCGACCGAGGGCCTCACCGCCGAGCAGGTGAACGAGGCGTACAAGGCCGCAGCGGCCGAGGGGCGTCTCGCCGGGTACCTCGAGTACACCGAGGACCCGATCGTCTCGAGCGACATCCAGCTCAACCCGCACTCGTCGATCTTCGACTCGGAGCTGACCAACGTCAGCGGCAACCTGGTCAAGGTGTCGGCGTGGTACGACAACGAGTGGGGCTACTCCAACCGTCTCGTCGACCTCACCGAGTACGTGGCCGAGCACCTCTAAGCGATCACCATGGCTCTGCGCACCCTCGATTCGCTGGGTTCGCTCGCAGGCAAGCGCGTCATCGTCCGCTGTGACCTCAACGTTCCCCTCAAGGACGCGGTCATTGCGGACGATGGCCGTGTGCGGGCATCCCTTCCCACGCTGAACGCCCTGATCAACCAGGGCGCCCGGCTCGTCGTCTGCTCGCACCTCGGCCGCCCCGACGGGGCACCCGATGCGAAGTACAGCCTCGCGCCCGTCGCCCAGCGCCTGTCGGAGCTGCTCGGCAAGCCCGTCGCGTTCGCGCGCGACACCGTCGGCGAGTCCGCTCAGGAGGCCGTCGCGGCCCTCGAGGACGGCGACGTCGCAGTGATCGAGAACCTCCGGTTCGCCCCGGGCGAGACCGCGAAGGACGAGGGGGAGCGCCGCGCGTTCGCCGAACAGCTCGCCGCTCTCGGCGACGCTCTCGTCTCGGACGGCTTCGGCGTCGTCCACCGCAAGCAGGCCTCGGTGTACGAACTCGCCGAGATCCTGCCCTCTGCGGCCGGCCTGCTGATCGCGACCGAGCTCGACGTGCTCGACCGTCTCACCGAGAACCCGGAGCGGCCCTACACGGTCGTCCTCGGCGGCTCCAAGGTCAGCGACAAGCTGGGCGTCATCTCGCACCTGCTGCCCCGCGTCGACCGGCTGCTCGTCGGCGGCGGAATGCTGTTCACGTTCCTCGCCGCCCAGGGACACAAGGTCGGCTCGAGCCTGCTCGAGGCCGACCAGCTCGACACGGTCCGCGAGTACATGCGCCGTGCCGAGGAGTCGGGCGTCGAACTGGTGCTGCCGACGGATGTGGTGGTGGCCTCGAAGTTCGGCGCCGACGCGGAGCACGTCGTGACCAGCGCCGACCAGATCGAGGACACCCCGTTCGGAGCATCCGGTCTGGGACTCGACATCGGTCCCGACACGGCGGCGCGATTCGCCGACCTCGTGCGCAGCTCGAAGACGGTGTTCTGGAACGGCCCCATGGGCGTGTTCGAGCTCGCGCCGTTCGCGGCAGGCACCAAGGCCGTCGCGCAGGCGCTCACCGAGGTCGACGGCCTGTCGGTCGTGGGCGGCGGAGACTCCGCCGCCGCGGTCCGCCAGCTCGGGTTCGACGACGACGCCTTCGGTCACATCTCGACCGGCGGCGGCGCCAGCCTCGAGTTCCTCGAGGGCAAGAAGCTTCCCGGACTGGAGGTCCTCGGATGGCAGTGAGCAATTCCGAAGCGAGCGCTTCGCGCCGCGGTCGCACCCCGCTGATCGCCGGCAACTGGAAGATGAACCTCGACCACCTGCAGGCCGTCGCGTTCGTCCAGAAGCTGCACTGGGCGCTCAAGGACGCCAAGCACGAGGACGGCTCGGTCGAGGTGGCGGTCTTCCCGCCGTTCACCGACCTCCGCACCGTGCAGACGCTGCTCGACGCCGACAAGATCCCCTTCGCGCTCGGCGCGCAGGACATCTCGTCCCACGACGCCGGTGCGTACACCGGCGAGGTGTCGGGCGCCTTCCTGGCGAAGCTCGACAACCGCTACGTGATCATCGGTCACTCCGAGCGTCGCGAGTACCACCACGAGGGCGACGACATCGTCGCCGCCAAGGTGCAGGCCGCGCTGAAGCACGGGCTCGTCCCGGTGATCTGCGTGGGCGAGACCGCTGACGACCTCGAGGAGCACGGCGCGAGCGCGGTGCCGGTCGGTCAGCTCGAGGCTGCTCTGCAGGGTGTCAAGGCGGATGCCGACATCGTGGTGGCCTACGAGCCCGTGTGGGCGATCGGCTCCGGCCAGGCGGCGACGCCCGAGCAGGCGCAGGAGGTCTGCGCGAAGCTCCGCGAGGTCATCGCTGCGAAGCTCGGATCGGATGCCGCGGCCCGCACGCGGGTGCTCTACGGCGGTTCGGTGAAGGCCGCGAACATCGCCAGCTTCATGCGGGAGCCCGACGTCGACGGTGCGCTGGTCGGTGGTGCGAGCCTCGTCGTCGACGAGTTCGCCGCGATCATCCGCTACCAGAAGCACGTCGGCGTCTGACCTTCGACCGGCGGGCGGCGCGCTTCGACAGGCTCAGCGACCGGTTGCTGAGCCTGTCGAAGTACCGCCGCCGTCGTACACGTATACTTGACCCTTGTGCGATCGGCGAACGATCGCAGCGAAAGGCTTCAACGACTGTGCAGATCCTCGAGTTCGTCCTGCAGGTGCTTCTCGGCATCACGAGTCTCCTGCTGACCCTCCTCATCCTTCTCCACAAGGGGCGCGGTGGCGGTCTTTCCGACATGTTCGGCGGCGGCATGACGTCCGCTCTCGGATCGTCGAGCCTCGCCGAGCGCAACCTCAACCGGTTCACGGTGGTGCTCGCTCTGGTGTGGTTCGCCTCGATCGTGGCGCTCGGCCTGATCACGAAGTTCCAGGCCATCTGATGGCTACCGGAGGCAACGCGATCCGCGGCACCCGCGTCGGCGCCGGCCCCATGGGCGAGCAGGACCACGGCTACCACGCCGAGCGCGTGGCCATCTCGTACTGGGATGCCCTGGGCAACGAGACGGTCCGCTACTTCGCGGCGGGCATTCCCGAAGAGGAGATCCCCGAGACGATCGACTCGCCCCACTCGGGCCTGCCGGCCGGCCGCGACAAGGAGAATCCTCCCGCGCTCGCGAAGACCGAGCCGTACAAGACGCATCTCGCGTACGTGAAGGAGCGCCGCACCGAAGAGGAAGCCGAGACGCTTCTCGACGACGCCCTGCAGCAGCTGCGCGATCGCCGCGGTCAGGGCTGACCGGCGACGACCAAGATAGAGAAGAAGAGCGGATGCCGAGGCATCCGCTCTTCTTCTCTATCTGGCTGTCCGGCGACCGGCGTCAGTACTCGCGGTCGATGAGCTCGGGCGGCACCTGTGCGGCCGCGGCCTGGTCGACGAAGAACGTCGTGCGTTTGCGACCCTTGGCCCCGGCCGCGGGGACGCTCGCGTAGCTGGCGCCGGCGAGGGCGAGCCCAAGGGCGGCCGCCTTGTCGGGGCCCGAGAGCACGAGCCACACGCGCTTGGAGCTGTTGATGACCGGACGCGTCATGGTGATGCGCTCCGGCGGGGGCTTGGGGGAGTCGCGCACCGGGACGACGGAGCGGTCCGTGATCTGGATCTCGGCGCGGTCGGGGAAGAGCGACGCGATGTGACCGTCCGGCCCGACACCGAGGAAGCACACATCGAACGACGGCCAGGGGCCCTCGGCACCGGGGAAGCGGGCCAGTTCCTCCGCGTACGCGGCGGCGGCGCCGTCGAGGTCGACCCCGTCGTCGCTGGCGCGGGCGGCGTGGATGTTCTCCGCCGGGATCTCCAGACCGTCGAGGAACGCCTCCCGAGCCTGATGGTCGTTGCGCTCCGCGTGTCCGAGGGGCAGGAACCTCTCGTCGCTCCACCAGAAGTGGACGCGCGACCAGTCGATGCGGCCCGCACGAGGGTGGCGTCCTGCCGCAGCGAGCACTGCCGCACCCATCGATCCGCCCGTGAGGGAGACGTGGGCGAGCTTGCCGTCATCGACACGCTTCGCGACCCTGCTGAGGAAGCGCGGAGCGACGGATTCGACGAGAGCAGCGGGATCCGGACTGATGATGACGCGCTTCTCGGCCCAACCCTCAGGCATCCGTCTGCGTCCTGTCCGTCACCCGCGCACTGTCCATCAGGCCTGCGTCCCCTTCGTCGCCGGAGGGTCGAGCAGCTGCCAGCCCTCGGTGATCACTCGACCATACAGGACGTCCGGGTCGAGGCGACGGAGCTCCTCGGCCAGGCATTCGCGCAGCGTCCGGCGCGGGAAAGCGAGGTCGTGCGTGGGCTGTCCCGGCTGCGTGAGGATCGCCACACCCGGCGTCGGACGCTCCAGGAGCACCTCGCCACTGGGACGCACCAGTGCGACCGACTTGATGCCGTGCGGCCACTCTTCGGCGTCGAGATACGCCCAGTCGACGGGCACGTCGAGGGAGAGGCGGAGCCATGCCGCCAGCAGCGCGGTAGAGGGCGAGTCCGACGCACCGCGGACCCGCACGCCGACGACCGGCTCATACGGCGGCTGGTCGAGGATTGCGGCCAGCTGCTCGCGCCACCGCGTCAGGCGCGTCCACGCGAGATCGGTGTCGCCGGGCGCGTACTGCTCGCCGAGCCCAGCGACCCAGGCTGACGGATCGGACTTGGTCGCGGCATCCGTGATCCGGCGCTGGGCGATGCGGCCGATCGAGGTCTTCGAGATGTTGTCCGGCGTGCGGTTCGGCCACCACACCACGACGGGCGCGTCGGGCAGGAGCAGGCCGGTCACCAGGCTCTCGAGATTCGAGTGGCCCGCGTCGCCGAACGCCCGCAGCGTCACGACCTCGCTGGCGCCGGCGTCGCCGCCGACGCGGATCTGCGCGTCGAGGCGCGGCTCGGCGTCGTAACCGTCCGGGATCAGCAGCACGATGACGCGCATGGGATGCTCGCGCGAGGCGTCGTTCGCGGCCTCGATGACCTCTTCGACGGCGCCCTCACGGGTGAGGATGACGAGCGTCAGCACGCGGCCGAGCGCGACCGCGCCGCCCTCCTCGCGCACATTGACGAGCGCACGCGAGATCTTGCTGACGGTGGTGTCGGGAAGATCGACGATCACGGGCGCCTCCAGGTCCGTCCATCGCGGGCGAGCATCTCGTCCGCGGATTCCGGGCCCCACGACCCGGGCGAGTACTGTTCGAGCGGGCCGCCCTGGGCTTCCCAGAACTCCTCGATCGGGTCGAGGATCTTCCACGACAGCTCGACCTCTTCGTGCCGCGGGAACAGCGGCGGGTCGCCGAGCAGCACGTCGAGGATCAGGCGCTCGTAGGCCTCGGGGCTGGCCTCGGTGAAGGCGTGGCCGTAGCCGAAGTCCATCGTGACATCGCGGACCTGAGCGCCGGCGCCTGGCACCTTCGAGCCGAAGCGGATGGTCACGCCCTCGTCGGGCTGGACGCGGATCACGAGGGCATTCTGCCCCTGGCCCGACGTCTGGCTGCGGGAGAACAGCAGCTCGGGAGCCCGCTTGAAGACCACCGCGATCTCGGTGACGCGACGTCCGAGGCGCTTGCCGGTGCGCAGGTAGAACGGCACCCCCGCCCAGCGACGGGTGTTGACCTCCAGGGTCACCGCCGCGTACGTCTCGGTCGTGGACTGCGGGTTCATGCCGTCTTCCTCGAGGAAGCCGAGCACCTTCTCGCCCCCCTGCCACCCACCGGCGTACTGACCGCGTGCGGTCGAACGCGCCAGGTCGGCGGGAAGGGTGACGGCGGCGAGCACCTTCTCCTTCTCGGCGCGGAGGTCCTTCGCATCGAACGAGATGGGCTCCTCCATGGCTGTCAAAGCCATGAGCTGGAGCAGGTGGTTCTGGATGACGTCGCGGGCGGCGCCGACTCCGTCGTAGTAGCCGGCGCGGCCGCCCACGCCGATGTCTTCTGCCATCGTGATCTGCACGTGGTCGACATAGTTGCGGTTCCAGATCGGCTCGTACAGCTCGTTCGCGAACCGCAGCGCCAGGATGTTCTGGACGGTCTCCTTGCCGAGGTAGTGATCGATCCGGAAGATCGAGTCCGTCGGAAAGGCCGAGCGCAGGACATCGTTCAGCGCGCGCGCTGACTCCAGGTCGTGACCGAACGGCTTCTCGATGACGACGCGGCGCCAGCGGTCGGGTCGGTCGGCGGTGTCGTCGACCAGACCCGACGCCTTCAGCTGCTCCGCCACCAGCGGGAACGCCTTCGGCGGGATCGACAGGTAGTACGCGTGATTGCCCATCGTGCCGCGCTCGGTGTCGAGCTTGTCGACGGTGTCCTTCAGACGGCGGAACGCCTCCGGGTCGTCGAACTCGCCCGAGACGAAGCGGATGCCCTGGAGCAGCTGCTGCCACGTCTCGTCGCGGAACTCGGTGCGCGCGTGCTGTCGTACAGCGTCATAGACCACCTTGGCGAAGTCCTGGTCGGCCCAGTCGCGGCGTGCGAAGCCGACGAGCGCGAACCCGGGAGGCAGCAGACCGCGGTTCGCGAGGTCGTAGACGGCGGGCATGAGCTTCTTACGGGACAGGTCGCCCGTGACTCCGAAGATGACGAGCGCGCTCGGACCGGCGATGCGGTTGAGGCGGCGGTCTTCGGGGTCGCGCAACGGGTTCTTCCCGCGCGAGATCTCGACGGTCATGTGGGGTTCGAACTCCTACTGGGCCGCTTCGAAGAGCGAGAGCACTTCGATCTGGGGATCGGTGAGGGTCAGGGTCACGACCGGTCGGCCGTGCCCGTCGGCGAGAACTGCCGCGTCTCCTGCTGCCTGCGCCTGGATGAGCTGGCCGAAGGTGAAGGGCCGGCCCGGGATCTCGAGATCGACGTCGGTCTGCTCGAGGATCTGGAGGAACACGCCGTTCGCGGGACCGCCCTTGTGGAACTGGCCGGTCGAGTGTAGGAAGCGCGGTCCCCAGCCGAACGTCGTGGGACGACCGGAGTCGGCGGCGACGAGCTCGCGCAAGCCGGGCAGCTGCGACAGCTCGAGCCGGTTCACGTAGGCCTGGATCGCCACGTAGCCGTCCTCGGGGAGGCGCGCCCACAGCGCGTCGAGCACGCCGGCGACGCTTCCGGATGCCGCGAGCTCCGTGTCCGACACGCGCACCTCGACGCCCTCGACGGCGAATGCCGGCGCCGTGGGCTCGGGACGCGCGTCGAGGAGACCGCGTGCCGCCACCTTGGCGGACTCGACATCGGGCTGGTCGAAGGGGTTGATGCCCAGCATCCGTCCGGCGATCGCCGTCGCGTACTCCCAGACCACCAGCTGGGCGCCCAGCGAGCCGCTGACGAGCAGCTCGCCCTCGTGGTGCTCGAAGAGGTGGAACTGCTTCGCCTCGTCGACGAAGCGCACGATCTGCAGGTCTGCCGGCTTCGTGTCGACCTCGGGGGAGACCGGGAGCAGGACGACGGGCAGGATGCCGGTGCCCTCCTTGCCCGTCGACTCGGCGACGAGCTGCTCGATCCAGTCGGGCAGGCCCACGATGTGCGTGCCGTCGGTGACGAGGCCCAGCTTGTCCTTGCGGGGCTCGCCGCCGGCGATGGCGGCCGCGAGCACCAGCGCGGGGTTCTCGGGGTTGTCGATCGACACCTCGAGCAGCGTCGCCTCCGCCTCGTCGAGCAGCTCGGAGATGTCGGCGCCGGCAAGGCCCGCGGGCACCAGCCCGAAGGCCGTGAGCGCCGAGTAGCGGCCGCCGACCGTCGGGTCGGCGTTGAAGACGGTGTACCCGTCTGCGCGGGCCTCCTGGTCCAGCGGCGAGCCCGGATCGGTCACCACGACGATGCGCTCGGCGGGGTCGATGCCCAGGTCGCGGAACGCCGCCTCGAACGCGCGCTTCGCGGAATCGGTCTCGACCGTGGATCCCGACTTCGACGACACCACCAGCGCGGTGCGCGTGAGGTCGCCGGCCTGGGAATCGCCGTCGATGGCCGCGAGCACCTGGCCGGGCGCCGTGGAATCCAGGATCACCAGCGGCACACCGGAGGTCTGCGCGATGACCTCGGGCGCGAGCGACGAGCCGCCCATGCCCGCGAGCACGATCCGCGTGACGTTCCGCGAGCGCAGCCGCTCGCGGAGCGCGAGGATCTCGGGGACGAGCGGGCGCGAGACGCTGACCGCCTCGACCCACCCGAGGCGCTGCGATGCTTCGGCCTCGGCATCGGGGCCCCACAGCGACGCGTCGCCGCCGGTGATGCCCGACGCGACGAGGCTCGACACGAGCTCGGGCAGTGTCGCCTCGACGACGGACTTGACGTGTCCGCTGAGGTGGATGTCGAACGTCATCGGGTGGCCTGGAGCGCGTCCTCGAGCGCCGTCTTGACGGTGCCCTGCAGGTCGTGCCAGGAGGCGATGAACTTGTCGACGCCTTCGTCTTCCAGCACCTGGGTGACGTCGGCGAAGTCCACTCCGACCGCAGCCAGGCGGTCGAAAACCTCGTGCGCGGCGGCGTAGGTGCCCGTGACGGCGTCACCGGCGATCTGGCCGTGGTCGAAGGTCGCCTCCAGCGTCTTCGCCGGCATCGTGTTCACGGTGCCGGGTGCGATGAGCTCGGTGACGTACAGGGTGTCGGGGAGAGACGGG
>Ga0160430_100462_pt1 | contig 23554 bp, 28 predicted proteins | sample HID1971I_E0MG_FD_108274 | JGI IMG/M metagenome (GOLD analysis project Ga0160430, IMG submission 108274) | Enriched millipede-associated microbial communities from UW Madison campus, WI, USA - HID1971I_E0 MG | ecosystem: Host-associated > Arthropoda: Insects > Digestive system > Unclassified ...
CGTCGTCGTCGGGTGGGAGTCGGCCGATGTCGTCGTGTGCGGCGAACAGTTTCGTGCCGGGCACGTCGGTGTTGATGGCGGACGGGGCGAAGAAGGAAATCGAGAAGATCGAGCTCGGTGACCCACAACCTCACCATCGACACCACCCACACGTACAGCGTCTACGCTGGTGCCGACGCTGTTGTCACCCACAACTGCGGCGTGAATGCCCCCATAGCAACTTCTGGGGCTGATGATGCGCTGAACGGTGTACGACTTCGAGCGCAGCTGACCGGCGAGGAGATCGCGGGAGGCCATGCCTTCCGCAAGCACGTCGTAGAGGGCGGTGAGTTCCCTGGAATCACAACGCGTTCGCAGTTCGCTCAACACATTGAGGACGTCGTCTCGAATGGCGTGACGCGGGCGTTGGGAAGCGGCCGTACTGCATTCTGGCAGAGCGGAACGGTTGTAATCCGAAATCAGTTGACGGCGGAACTGCATTCCGGCCGAGGGATGGTTACGACTACTTCCTTGGAATGAACTGAGGAGACGATGAATGAAACTCTTGGAACCCGATAGTCGTAGTGCTGAGAAGCAGCATATCGATGAAAAAGAAGTCACGATTGCGGCAACGAGGGATGAGCTCATACTGCTGGCCAATTCGCTCAATGAGGCGCTGGAGGCCGTTGAAGACTGGGAGTTCGATACGAGGCTGGGTAGCTCGGTCGACGAGGCGCGAGCACTCCACGCGACGATCAATGAGATCCTGCGGCACGACGCGGCGCGACAGTGAGCCGACCAGAAGAGGAAGGGGCCAGCATGGAGGATGAACGTGTCGACCTCAAGGACATGGATCGCGACGAGTTCGCCCAGTTTCTCGTGAGGCTGGCGAATTCTGCGCAAGAGACGCCTGAGGCGTGGGAGAACGCTACCGTTGCCGATTTCCTTCGAGCATGGGCGGGATGGATCAGCGATATGGATGGGTACTTCCTGAACAGCGGACAGGATATCCCCCAGAGAGCTTCATGGCAGCTGATCGCGCAGTCCCTTCTTGCCGCTCGAGTGTACGAATAGGATGGCCAGCCACGCGAGTGCCGCGCTCCCCCAACATCTCCCGACGACCACGCACATCGATGTCGTGAAATGGGGAGGCGGAGCGCTCACCTGGCTCACCGATAGAGGAGAGTACGGATCTCCGATATCACCAGGACACTCTCGAACCGGCCAGCGACAAAACCCTTGAACTACTGCGCGGCTACTACAGAGACCGAGAGAGGCTCGATGTTTGATCAGTTTCGGTCGGCGTATCAGGTCGATCCCCGCGAGCCAGGGGCGGACACGCACCTGTGGCGGCCGCGAGGGTCGGACAGGATCAACGGGTTCGATCAGTTCGCGGAAGAGTTCACCGGTGCGTCGTTCAACGGTGGGCTGTATCGGTTCCACGATGAGCACTCGGCCGCACTTGCGGCGACGTTCATCAACCAGACGTTCCCCCAGTATTCGGAGCGTACCCTGCCGTTCGGATACGACTGGTTGGGGCGACACTTCCTGTGCGACTTCCGGCGCGTGGTGCACAATGAACCACAAGTTCTGCTGATCGACCCCGGCGCTGGCGAGGCCTTGGAGGTCCCCGTCAACTTCACGGAGTTCCATGACGTCGAGCTTGTCGTGGAATCCGACGCCGCGGTAGCAAGCTCCTTCCATCGCGAGTGGCTCAGCAGCCAGCCCTCCGCAGTCACACCCATCCTCAGATCGCAATGCGCCGGCTACGACGTGCCGCTCTTCCTCGGAGGCAGCGACACCGCCGACAACCTCTCGCTGACGGATCTCGAGGTCTACCGGGACCTGAGTTCGCAACTATGGAGAATGGCGAACGCGCATGACTCGAGCAACTGAAGGCTCCTGGACTCCGATCCTGGCGATCAGCCCTGATGTGTGGCTCGGGCTTCGCGACGATTCGCTCGCCCTCGGCGATCGAATCGCACCCAAACGTGACGTCGACATCACGAACCCCGTCGGTCTCCTCCCCTGCCTCGAGCGCCCGTACCGAGACGTCGTCACCGACCTCGCGGCGCGCGAGGCGGAACTGGGGCTTCGGCCCGGAGAGCTCCTGAGCCGAGTGCCGCTCGGTGCGCTGCCACGACTTGCCGTAGACGTTCGAATGGACCACTGGGCTCGGCGCGCACTGGAATGGCTGCCGGACATGGCTTCCAAGGAAGAGGGGGAGCGTCTCCTCGCGCTTGTCGTGGGTGCCGACTGGGCATCGCAGCACACGCGTCACGTGGCGAAGCGGATGAGGGGGACGCACTCGAAATCGTGACGTCGCGCGACGACGCCGATCTCACTCCGAACCGAAATCCTCACTCCACGAAGTCGTACTCCTGGAACGCGGCGACCTCGGGCGCCCAGCGCTCCGCGACGAACGCCCGATGCGCGGGATGGGCGTCGTAGGCGTCGTAGACGCCCTGATCCGCGAACACCATCGAGAACTGATGTGTGAGGTCGCTCTTCGCGCTGACCTGACGGCGGATCGTGAAGTCCTCGACGCCGGGGATCGACGTGAGCACGGCGTGGCCGGTCGCCAGGAACTCCCGCTCCTCGGCGGATCCTTCCGCGTGCACGAGGCGGAAGACGACGGTGTGCTGGATCGGCATGGGGCTCCTGTCGGGGTATGTCACTGATTGCTGAACGCGGCGTCGAACGAGGCTTCGGGTTGCGGCCACAGCAGCGAGCGCACGTAGGCCAGCGCCTCCGGGGCACCGTGCAAGCGGTCCATGCCGGCGTCCTCCCACTCGATGGAGATGGGCCCGGTGTAGCCGATCGCGTCCAGCGCGCGGAACGCATCCTCCCAAGGAACGTCGCCGTGCCCCGTCGAGACGAAGTCCCATCCCCGCCGCGGATCGCCCCACGGCAGGTGCGAACCGAGCACGCCGGCCCGGCCGTTGTGCGGACGCATCCGGGTGTCCTTGCAGTCCACGTGATAGATCCGGTCCGCGAAGTCCACGATGAACCCGACCGGATCGATGTTCTGCCACATCATGTGCGAGGGGTCCCAGTTGAACCCGAACGCCTCGCGATGGTCGATCGCCTCCAGCGCACGCACCGACGACCAGTAGTCGTACGCGATCTCCCCCGGGTGCACCTCGTGCGCGAACCGCACGCCCTCCGCATCGAACACGTCGAGGATCGGGTTCCATCGGTCGGCGAAGTCGTCGAACCCGCCCTCGATGACGGATGCCGGCACCGGCGGGAACATCGCCAGATACGGCCAGATCGACGAGCCGGTGAACCCGACCACGGTGTCGATGTCGAGCTTGCGCGCGACGCGGGCCGCCCGCTTCATGTCCTCCGCCGCGCGCTGCCGCACGCCCTCGGCCTCGCCGTCGCCCCACACGTACTCGCGGAGGATCGCCTGGTGCCGGAAGTCGATCGGCGCATCGCACACGGCCTGACCGGCGAGATGGTTCGAGATCGCGAAGATCTTCAGGCCGTGCCGGTCGAGGATCTCCCGGCGCGACGCCACGTAGGCATCGTCCTCATCGGCACGCCGCAGGTCGAGGTGATCACCGGAGGCGGCGACCTCCAGCCCGTCATAACCCCACTCCGCAGCGAGACGGGCGACCTCCTCGAAGGGCAGATCGGCCCACTGGCCGGTGAACAGGGTGACCGGGTGACTGCTCATGAGGACTCCTTCGTCTCGGACTCGTGCAGGGTTTCAGGTCCCGAATGCCCGCAGCGCGGCGATGCTGCGCGCGGCGAGTTCGTCCTGACTCGGGGCGAGCGGACGCCAGACGGACGCCGCGACGGCGATGGTCGCGTTCTCGCCGGTGAAGCTCTCCAGGCCCAGCGGCCCTCGATAGTCGGCGTCGTCGAGCGCGGCGAGGATACCCGGCCAGTCCGTGTGGTCGTCGCCGACCGCCCCGCGGTCGCTCCCGCACACCTGCACATGGGCGATCGCCGACCCCGCGGCGCGGATCGCGTCGGCGGGGCGCTTCTCCTCGATGTTGAGGTGGTAGGTGTCGAGCGCGAGGCCGACCCCTCCCCCGAGCAGCGGCCCCAGGGCATCGAGGCTCTGCTCGACCGTGTTGAGCAGACTCGTCTCGTAGCGGTTGAGCGGTTCGATCGCGAGCGTGATGCCCGCGGCCGCGGCGTCGTCGGCGAGCGGGGCCAGATTCTCGCGCAGCTCCGCCACGACCGCGGTCCGCTCCTCGGCGTCCATCCGCCAGGTCACACCGGTCGGGGCGTAGAACGGTCCGGCCACCACGTCGGCTGCGAGCACCTGCGCCGCCGCGATACAGGCCCGCAGATAGTCCTGCGTCGCGGCGACGTCGCCCGCACGGGCGACCAGAGACCGGCCCGGTCCCATCGCTCCGACGACGATCGCCCCCAGCCCCAGGCCGTCGAGCACGTCACGGGTGCGTACGGGATCCCAGTCCCCGACGCTCTCGAGCGGAAGCTCCAAGGCCCCGTAGCCCAGGCCGGCGGCCTTGCGGGCGAGCGGTTCGAGCGTGGCGTCCGTGAGTGGAGACGTCCACACCCAGGTGTTGACGGCGATCGTGCGGGGCATCGTTGTCCTTGTGATCGTGAAGCGCTCCCACCCTCCCACTCCACAGGCGCGGAACGGAAGGGCGGGAGCGGATTTCGGTTACGGGATCTGGCGCTGCTGCCACACCGTCGGGTAGCCGGGGAGGTTCTCCCCGCCGAACTTGGCGTAGTGGCCGTCGGGCATGCCCTCGTTGGCCTTCAGGTACTCGTCGAGCTCCGGCTCCGTGATCGGCTTCTGCGGGAGCACCCACTCCTTCGGCACCTCGGTACCGGCGAAGATCATCTGCGCTGCGAGCAGCGGGGTGCGCCACTGGAAGTTGGAGTACACCGGCGCGAGCCCCGTGAGACCCGTGTCCTTCCACTTGCGGAGGAAGCTCATCTCGTCCTCACCGGTCATGACCGGGTAGTCCGCTCCGGCGTCCTCGAACGCCTCGATGGCGGCGACGGCGCCGTCACCGGCGTCCATCCAGATGCCGTCGACGTCGCCCTTCGCGAGCTCATCGCTGATGATGCTCTTGATCTCGGCCGGGTCGGCACCCGTGAAGTGGTCCACCGCGTTGATGCCGGCCTCGTCGAACAGCTTCTTCGCGCCGGCCCAGCGGTGCTCGAGCACGTCGACACCCGGGAGGATGCGCAGCGCCACGACCTTGTCGCCCTTCTCGAGGTTGTCGATCAGGAATTCGGCGGTGTCGATCCCCCAGGCGAAGCCGCCGATCGGGTGGATGAACGTGACCGGGCAGTCGGTGTTGACGCCGCGGTCGAACACGATGACGGGCTTGCCCGTGTCGCACGCCCGCTCGACGGCCGGGGTCATCGCCGCGGTGCTGTTCGGCGAGATGAGGAACACATCGCACTCGCCCTCGGAGATGAAGTAGTCGATGTCGGCGATCTGGGTGTCATCGGAGTCCTGCGCATCGCGGGTCTCCATCTCACTGATCGCCCCGTCCGCCTGCAGCGCCTTAAGCTGCTCGTTCATCGTGATCCAGCCCGTCTGACGCCACGGGTTGGAGATCGACGCGTTCGCGAAGCAGGCCTTCTTGGCTCCTTCGCTGGCGAAGTCCGACGTGTCCACCATCTCGGCGTTGATGTGCTGCAGGTACGGCTCATCGGCCGGTCCCTGCGGGTCGACACCGCGCTCCTCGTCCTGCTTGTCGAAGAGCTCCTGGTCGAACCATTCGGTCGTCTCCGCCGCCTCGGGGCTCTCCGATTCGGCCGGCGCCACGGACGGGTCGGTCGTGCACCCGGCGAGCGCGATGAGGCCGAAGAGGGCCACCCCTGCGGTGGCGATCTTCATTGATCGTCGCATTGCTAATCTCCTCTGGTTTCTGTGTGGATGGTGCTGTTGGTGTGGATGGTTCTGGTTGGTGCGGGTTCTTCGGTGGTGAGATCGGGAGGGGGCTGGGGGCCGCGCTTGCGTCGTGCCCGGAAGGCGACGGCGGAGTACGCGACGGCCGCGATGATGATGACGCCCTGGACGGCATCGCGCAGCGTCGACGGGACGCCGGCGATGTTGAGCAGCATGAAGAGGGCCTCGAGGGCGAAGGCGCCGGCGACCGCGCCGACGATCCAGCCGCGCCCACCGCCCAGCACGACGCCACCGAGCACGACGGCGGTGATCGCCGTGAACTCGTAGCCGCGACCGACCGAGGGGTGCACGCCGGCGTAGCCGACCAGCAGCACGGCCGACAGTGAGGCGGACAGCGACGAGATGATGAACGCGCGCGTGGTCGCCCAGGCGCGGCGCGCACCGGCGTAGTCGACCGCGCGGGCGTTGTCGCCGACCGCGATCAGCGTCTTGCCCAGCGGGCGCTTGGTGATCCAGATGCCGAGCGCGAGCCACGCGATCAGCAGCAGCACGGCCCAGGGGAGGAAGTCGAGGAGGGGGATGTCGCGGATTCCCCCGCGACCGATCTCCCGGAAGCTGTCGGCGGGGTTGCCGGTCGCCGCTCCCCCGGTCCACCACATGACCCCACCGAGGAGAGCGAGCATCATGCCGAGCGTGACGATGAAGGACGGCACCTTGAGCAGGGTCGTGATCACGCCGTTCACGAGTCCGACGGCCACGGCGAACACGACCATGAGCAGCAGCACCGGGACGGTGCGGGCGTCGTCCTGCCCCACCAGGTTGCCGGCGATGATGACCTGGGCCGTGATGAGCGAGCCCTGCGACAGGTCGAACTCCCCGGCGATGATCACGAAGTACTGGCCGATCGCGACGATCGCGATGGGGGCCACCCGCTGCAGGAACCGCATGAACTGACCGGGCTCCGCGAAGCTCGGGTTGAGGATCGTGACCGCAACCAGCAGGACCACCAGCAGCAGGAACACCGCCCCGCGCGGGCTGACGAGTGTGCGCAGCGCGTTCATGAGCGCCCTCCTTCCGCAGGGAGAGTGGTATCGGAGGTGGGGTCGGCGAGTTGCGACACCGCGGCCGCCATCTCGGGCGCTGCGGCCTTCGCGGCGTCATCCCCACCGGTGCGCGTGCCCCCGGCGCCGAAGCGCGGCCGGCGGCGGACGATGGAGCGCCGGCTGTACACGGCCACCGCGGCGACGATCACCACGCCGCGCACGACGTCCTTGAGGAACGGGTTGACCTGCATCACGCTCATCACGTTGTCGACGACCGCGAGGATCGCCACGCCGCCGATGGTGCCCCAGATGGAGCCGCGTCCGCCCAACAGCAGCGTGCCGCCGAGGACGACCGCCGCGATCGACAGCAGCGCGTATCCGCCCTGCTGGCCCACGGTCGGGCTGCCGACGCCGAGCCTGCTGGCGAGGAGGAGCCCCGCGAGAGCCGCGAAGACCGAGCACAGGACGTGCGCCCAGATCAGCGGCATCCGGGTGCGGACGCCCGACAGACGGGCGATCTCGGGATCACCGCCGACCGCGTAGAGGTGCGCGCCGGTGCGGGTGCGGTTGAGCAGGACCCAGACGACGACGGCCAGCACGACCATGATGAGCGTGGAGACCGGGATGGGCCCGACCCCGGTGGCGCCGATGAGCTGGAACGCCCACGGGACGTTCCCGGCCGAGCCCTCGAAGTTGGTGTTCAGGATGCCCTGCAGGATGAGGCCGACGCCGAGCGTGGCGATGAACCCGTTCACCTTGAGGACCGTGACGATGAGGCCGTTCAGGAGGCCGACGCCGGCGCAGACGAGGAGGGTGACGATCACGGCCAGCGGGATGTTGCCCGGGTTCCCGTTCATGATCGTGGCCGCGAGCAGGCTCGACAGACTGATCACGTACGTGACGGAGAGGTCGAGGGAGGCACCGAGCACCACGAGCGTCTGCCCGATCGCGACGAGGCCGAGCACGCTCATGCCGGTGAGGATGTCGCGGATGTTGCCGGCGCTGAGGAAGTTGCGCCCGACCGTGCCGACGAGGATCGCGCCGACGACGAGGACCAGCAGCAGGATGCCGAGGACGATGACCGTGGAGTCGATCTTGAGGCGCTTCATCGTGCACCCCCGTCCGCCGCGGTGCCCGGATCGCTCGCACCGGTCGCGGCACCGAGGATCTCGTGCTCCGCGGAGCCTGCGGGAAGCTCGGCGACGAGCTCGCCGTCGTGCATCACGAGGATCCGATCACTCATGCCGATCACCTCCGGGAGCTCGCTCGACACCATCAGCACCGCCTTCCCCTCGGCGGCGAGGTCTCGCATCAGCTGGTAGACGGCGTACTTGGCGCCCACGTCGATGCCCCGGGTGGGTTCGTCGAAGAGCACGATCTGGGGCTGCGTGAGCAGCCATTTGGCCAGCACGACCTTCTGCTGGTTGCCGCCGGAGAGGAAGCGCACCTCCTGGTCGACGCCCTGCGAGCTGACCTCGAGCGAGCTCAGGACGCCGGGGACCTCGCGGCGGGAGGCGGCCGTGCGTCCGGCGAACACGCCGCGCACCACCAGCAGGGCGTTGTCGAGGATCGACTGTCCGAGCGCGAGCCCCTGCGCCTTGCGGTCCTCGGAGACCAGGGCGAGTCCGGCGCGGACGGCCGCACGGGCGTTGGTGATGCGCGCCGGCGCCCCGTCGATGCGCATCGTGCCGCGGGTGAACGCCTGGATGCCGAACACTCCCTCCACGAGTTCGGTGCGCCCGGAGCCCTGCAGCCCCGCGATGCCGACGATCTCGCCCGCGCGCAGCGTCAGGGAGACCCCGTCGACGTAGGCGTTGCCGCAGCCCTCCAGCTCGAGACGCGGTTCGCCCACCGTCGTGCCCTCGACCGCGTCGGGGAAGTACGACTGGATCGAGCGGCCGACCATGCGCCGCACCAGCTCGTCGGTGGTCAGGGCGGCGGTCTCGTCCGTCGAGACCAGGGCGCCGTCCTTGAGGATCGTGATGCGGTCGCACAGGTCGAAGATCTCCTTCAGCCGGTGCGAGACGTAGATCACGGCGACGCCGCGGGAGGTGAGTCGTCGGATGATCGCGTAGAGGAGCTCGACCTCGCGGTCGCTGAGGGCCGCGGTCGGCTCGTCCATGGAGATGACCTGCGCGTCGAACGAGAGCGCCTTGACGATCTCGACGATCTGCTGCTCGGCGACCGTGAGCGAGCCGACCCGCGCCTGCGGCTCGATGAACGAGACACCGAGGTCGGACAGCAGCTCCGCCGTCCGGGTGTTCATCGCCCGCTGGTCGACGAAGCCCCCGCGTCGCGGCTCGCGGCCGAGGTAGACGTTCTGCGCCACGGTACGCTCCGGGAGCAGGGTGAACTCCTGGAAGACCGTGACGATCCCGGCATCCATCGCCTGCCGCGGGTGCGCGTGATGCACCTCTTCTCCGCGGTACGCGATCACGCCCGCATCCGCCGGCTGCACGCCCGCGATGATCTTCATGAGCGTGGACTTGCCGGCACCGTTCTCGCCGACGAGGCCGTGTACCTCGCCCGGCCGCACGTCGAAGTCGATGCCGCTGAGCACCTCGACGCCGAAGAACGACTTGCGGATACCGGTCACCTGCAGCACCGGCTGCGTCGTGGTCGTGGTCATGCCGCCACCTCCACCCATCGTCCGCCGTCCGCCGCCGAGTCGAGCACGGCCTCCGTCAGCACGGCGGAGCGGTAGCCGTCCGCGAACGTGGGGAGCCCGTCGGGGGTCCCCCCGGCCATGGCCGCATAGACGTCGGCGACGAATCCGTTGAACGCGTCCTGGTAGCCCATGGAGTGTCCGGCGGGCACCCGCTGGAGTCGGGCCGAATCCGGGTCGGACGCGGCGGGGTCGCGCAGCAGAAGCCGGGACTCCTCGCGCATGCCGATCCAGAGCTCCTCGGGGCGCTCCTGCTCGAAGCGGAGGCTCTGCTTCGAACCGTGCAGCTCCAGGGTCAGAGCGTTCTTGCGTCCGGGGGCCATCTGCGAGATGAGCAGGGTGCCCAGCGCACCCGAGTCGGTCTCCACGAGCACGGCCACGATGTCCTCGGTGTCGACCGCCTGCCCCGAGCGCTCCGAGAAGACGCGGCGGGTGCGGGCGCTGAGTGTGCGGATCCGCTCGCCGATCACGAACTCGATGAGGTCGCAGAGGTGCGAGCCGATGTCGGCGAAGGCGCGGGAGGCGCCGCCCGACTCGGAGCGCACACGCCAGTCGTCGTCGCTCGGCAGGAGCATCCAGTCCTGCAGATAGGAGCAGTCCAGCGTGAGGAGGTCACCGGCCTCGCCGCGCGCGATCCGCGCCCTCGCCTCGCGCACCATCGGGTGGTAGCGGTAGATGAACGGAACGGCTGCCACGCGCCCCCGGGCTTCGGCGGTCCTCGCGAGTACCTCGGCGTCACGGGCGGTCGTCGCGAGCGGCTTCTCGCAGATGACGTGCTTGCCGGCGTTCAGGGCCTGCAGCGCCAGGTCTGCATGCGTGGCGTTGGGCGTGCAGATGTGCACGACATCGATGTCGGCTGCCTCGAGGAGCGCGGCGGCATCGGTCTCGGCCCGGTCGGCCCCCAGCGCCTGGGCGGCATCGCGCCCTCCCGCGGCGGACCGGGTGGCGACGGCACGCAGCTCGCCGCCGGCGTCTCGTGCCGCGGTGCGATGCACGCGGGCCATGAATCCTCCGCCGAGGATGCCGGCTCGGATCGTCCCGAGACCGGTGTCAGTGACATCCGTTGTCATGTCGCTGATTCTGACATAGACCTTCCGACTTTTGCTAGACCTTCGTCAAAAGTTGTTTGCACCAAATCCGAAGTCAATCGACGAGACACCGAAGTGCTGTGGTTTACTGACGCAATGGTTGACGTTCTGAGGCCGGCGCCGGCGCTCTCCTCCGGCACCGGTGAGATCTTCCAGATCCTCCGCGACGGCCACGCCCGCACCAAGGCCGAGCTCGCGGCACTCACCGGCCTGGCACGCTCGACGGTCGCGCTCCGCGTGGATGCGCTGCTCGCCGCCGATCTCCTCCGTCCCGCCGGCGAAGCGGTGTCCACGGGTGGGCGCCCGCCCGCGCGTGTGGCCTTCAACCCCCGCGCCGGACTGGTGCTGGCCGTCGACCTCGGCGCGACGCACGCCACGGTGGCCGTCGCCGACCTCGCCGGGGTGATCCTCGACGCGCGCACCCGCACGATCGACATCGCGGACGGCCCCGAGACCCTGCTCGACACGATCCTCGCCGATGCCGCCGAGCTGCTCCGGACGACCGCCGCCGACCTCCCCCTGGTGGGAGTCGGCATCGGCGTCCCCGGCCCGGTGGAGCACTCCACGGGGCGCCCGACCAACCCGCCGATCATGCCGGGGTGGGACCGCTTCGACGTGCCGGCCTACGTGCAGAAGACCTTCGACGTTCCGGTGCTCGTCGACAACGACGTCAACATCCTGGCGCTCGGCGAGCAGGCGACGAGCTGGCCGCGGGTCGACGACCTGATCTTCGTGAAGGTGTCGACCGGAATCGGCGCCGGTATCATCGCGGGCGGTCAGCTGCAGCGCGGCGCCCAGGGCTCGGCGGGCGACATGGGCCACGTGCAGGTGCCGACCGGAGCGGGATCCAGCCGCTCCCCCGGTGACGACCGCGACCTGGAGGCGCTCGCCAGCGGCTCGGCCCTGGCCCTCGCCCTGCGCGAGGCCGGGCTCGACGTGCACAGCGGATCCGACGTCGTCGACCTCGTGCGGGCCGGGAACGCCGCCGCGATCGAGGCGACCCGACAGGCCGGTCGCGACGTGGGCGAGGTGCTCGCCACGGTCGTCAACCTGCTGAACCCGTCGATCATCGTGCTCGGCGGCAGCATCGCCCGTGCCGGCGAGCACCTGCTCGCGGGCGTGCGCGAGGTGGTCTATCGCCGCTCCATCCCGCTCGCCACGCAGCACCTCGCGATCGTGCAGTCGCAGGCGGGAGACCGGGCGGCCGTGCTGGGCGCCGCGATCATGGTCGCCCGCGAGGTCCTGTCCCCGGCGAGCGTGGACCGCTACGTGGCGGCGAAGGCGCGGTGACCCGCACCCGCACCGCCACGAGCGGTGTCCGCGTGGACGGCGCTCAGAGCGTGGATGCGAACGGATCGAAGTCCGCGGCGATCGATCCCACCTGATCCAGGCTGCTCTCGACCGTGACGAAGTCGCGCGATTCGGCGGCCTCTTCGATCGACAGCAGGGTGTCGAGCACGTGGTAGCCGAACTCGCCGGTCGCGACGTGCGGGCGTCCCGCGGCGATCGAGCGCGCCATGTCGAGGAGTCCCACCCCACGACCGGAGAGCACGCCCTCCTGCTCCACGTCGACGATCTCCTGCTGCACGGGCTCCGGCGGGATGAACAGGCGCGTGAGCGGTCGGGTGATCGAGATCGCGCCGCCGAAGGTGTTCGGGTCGGGGATCACGATCGTGCCCTCGGTTCCGGTGATCTCGACGATCCCCTGCCGGATGACGGGCGAGTCGGTGCTGTAGAGACTCTGCGCCTGCCCGCCCTCCTCGAAGTCCATGAGCACGCTGAGCGTGGAGGGGATCTCGACCGGGAACTCCTGCCCGGCGAGCTCGCCGACCTGTACGCGACGTGTCGGCGTGCCCTGCAGCCCGAGCGCCGCGACCGACGCGACCGGACCGAACACGTGCACGAGCGCCGACACGTAGTACGGCCCCATGTCGAGCAGCGGTCCCCCGCCCTTCGCGTACAGGAACGCAGGGTTCGGGTGGAAGATCTCCGGCCCCTGCCACTGGAACGTCGTCTGCGCGAACAGCGGGCGGCCGATGTCGCCGCGCGCGATCGCCCGCTTCGCCGTCTGCACGCCCGGTCCGAGCACGGTGTCGGGGGCGACACCGACCCGGAGCCCGGCGGCGTCCGCCTTCTCGAGCAGCCGGCGGGACTCCTCCCGGCTCACGCCGATCGGCTTCTCGGTCCAGACGTGCTTGCCCGCCGCGATGATCGCCTCGGACACCTCGACGTGCACGGCCGGGATCGTGAGGTTCACGACGATGTCGATCTCCGGATCGCCGAGCACCGTGTCCACGCCGCCGGAGCGCGGGACGCCGTACTTCTCGGCCTGCGCCTTCGCGCGTTCCTCGATGAGGTCGGCGACCGCGATGACCCGCACGTCGGGGAAGGTCGTGAGGTTCGACAGGTACTGATCGCTGATGTTGCCCGCGCCGATGATGCCGACGCCGACGGGTCCATCCCCGAACGAGCGGGTGCCGAGCGCCATCAGCCGGCGACCTTCTCGTCGAGGTAGACGCGGCTGCGCTCGATGGCGTCGAACAGGTCACCCTCGTAGTGGTCGAACTCGACGATCGCGAGTTCGAGTGCCGGAGCCGCGGCGATCGCCTCGACGAGCGGCACGGACCCTTCGCCCGCGGCCACCTGGTCGGCGGGCGGATAGGCGCCGGCGAGTGCCGGGTCGAGCGTGCCATCCTTCGCGTGCACCGCGATCACACGGCTGCCGAGGCGCTCGAGCAGCGCGACGGGGTCGACGCCGCCCCGGGCGACCCAGTACAGGTCGACCTCGAGCACGACGCGGTCGTCGAGCAGGCCGGCAAGGATCTCGAGGCCGGTGACGCCGTCGAACACCGCCTCCAGCTCGTGGGCGTGGTTGTGGTAGCCGACGCGCACGCCGACCGTCTCCCCGATCGCGGCCGCCTCGTTCAGCAGGCGCGCGGTCTCCTCGATCTGCGCGACGGACTCCCAGCGCGCCGGCTCCGTGTAGGGGTCGATGACCGTGTCCATGCCCAGCACCTTGGCGGCGGCGAAGACCTCGGCCGGCGTCGGCACGGGCACAGTCGTGCCACTGCCGTCCGGGTTCACGAACGACGGCGATGCCAGGAAGGCGTGCCCGGACGGGGCGACCAGACCGGCCGCGGACAGCGCGGCGGCGAGGGGTTCGGCGCGCCGGACGAAGTCGTAGGGCTCGACGGCCGAGAAGCCACGAGCGGCGACCGCCGTGAGCGCGCCCTCGAGGTCGGCCTCCAGCTCCTCCTTGATCGTGAACAGCTGCAGGGAGGTCTGAATCGTCATCGGTCGTGCTCCTTCGGTCTTCGGCGACGGGTGGGGACAGGGGTCCCGTGCAGGCACGCTATCACCAAATACCTCCACGCGGAAGTTTTGGTTCGCTAGACTCCGGTCATGCCCGCCGACACACCCGAGAACGCCGCACCGTCGCGACCGCGGGGCACCTACGCCAAGGGGATCGCCCGACGGCAGGAGATCCTCGACCGCGCCATCGAGGTCTTCGCCGAGCGCGGCTCCGACCGCACGAGCCTCCGCGCGATCGCCCGCGAGGTCGGCGTCACCCACGCCGCGCTCACCCACTACTTCGGCTCCCTCGAGGAACTCCTCGTCGCCGTGTACGAGGAGAGCAACGCGCCGGGACGCCAGCCCGCGCATCCCACGGTCGATGTGACGCCCGTGGAGATGATGATCGAGTCCGCCCGGATCAACCGCGAGGTCCCCGGGCTCGTGCAGCTGTACTCGACTCTCGTGGCCGCTGCCCTCGAGGAGGGGCACCCCGCCGCGCGCACGTTCGCGACCGGCCGCTTCGACCGGCTGCGCACGCGGCTCGCCGACACCGTGCGCCAGCAGCAGCAGAGCGGACGGATCCGCGACGACGTCGATCCGGAGGCCGTGGCCGCGCTCGTTGTCGCCGCGTCGGACGGCCTGCAGACGCAATGGCTGCTCGACGAGAGGGCACCGCAGCACGAGGCGCTCGCGCTCCTCGACCGGCTGCTGCGGCCGACCGGCGAGGCCCCGACGCCCAGCTAGGCTCGAAGGGTGACGCCCGTGCCGCAGTCCCCCTACGCCCGGGCACTCGGCGAGCGCATCGACGACCTTCACCCCCGTCTGCGCACCTACTTCGCCGCGATCCCGGACGGGGCCGTCGGCGTCGGCGACGGGGTCTTCCAGCGGGTCGGGACGCCGCGTCGGTGGCTGTGGCCGCTGCTGCGCATCCTGGAACGGCGCGGCGTGGTCGCCGCGGGGTGGGAGCGGGACGTGCCGTTCCGCGTCGAGAACCGCACGATCGCCTCCCGGGCCATCGGCGAGCGCACCTTCCTGTTCCCCCGCGGGCCGTGGGTCATGCACGACGCGGTCGCCCTCACGCAGCACGGTCGTGTGGTCGACGAGCTCGGCGAGCCCGGTGTCCTCTCCGCCTGCTTCGACGTCGAGGTGCGCGACGGTGCGCTCCGTCTCACGAGTCGCGCGGTCGGCGTGCGCCTCGGCCGCCTGCGCCTCCGCATCCCCCGACTCGTCGCGCCGGTGGTCCGTCTCACGGAGCGCTTCGACGACGCTCTCGACCGACAGCGGGTGTCCCTCACGGTCGACGCCCCGCTCCTCGGTCGCGTGTACGAGTATCGGGGCGACTTCACCTATCGCATCCAGGCCGCCGGAGAGAGCGCCGGAGAGAAGGAGCAGTCCGCATGAGCACAGGTCGGGTCGTCATCGGCGGGTCCACGGGTTTCATGGGCCGCTATCTGCTGCCGCGGTTCCGCGCCGAGGGCCGCGAGGTCGTCACGATCTCGCGTTCGGGTGCGGATCTCCGCTGGGGCGATCAGGTCGGGATCGACCGCGCGGTGGACGGCGCGGCGCTGGTGATCGGGCTCGCGGGCAAGAGCGTCAACTGCCGCTACACGCCGGAGAACCGCGCGGAGATCTTCCGCTCGCGACTCGACACCACCGCGTCACTGAGCACGGCGATCTCCCGAGCCTCCGCACCTCCCGCCGTCTGGGTGAACTCCTCGACCGCCACGATCTACCGTCATGCCGAAGACCGCCCGATGACCGAGTCCTCGGGCGAGATCGGCACCGGTTTCTCGGTCGAGGTCGCGAAGGCGTGGGAGAAGGCCCTGTTCGCCGAAGAGCTTCCCGCCACCCGTCGGGTCGCCCTGCGCAGCACGATCGTGCTCGGCCACGGCGGCGTCCTCGAACCCCTCCGGGGGCTCGCCCGCCTCGGACTCGGCGGGCCGCAGTACGACGGGCGATGGCCGGTGAGTGCTGCCCGTCGCGCGGCCGGCACCGGGCACTTCCCGGGAGCACGTCGCGGGCACCAGCGCTTCAGCTGGGTGCACATCGAGGATGTGGCCCGCATCATCGACTTCGTCGAGCGGACGCCCTCGCTCGACGGGCCCGTGAACGCCGCAGCGCCGAACCCCGTCGACAACGTCGAGTTCATGGCCACGGTCCGGCGCGTGCTGGGCGCTCGCATCGGTCCGCCGATGCCGCGGTGGATGCTGGAGCTGGGAGCGATCGGCATCCGCACCGAGACCGAGCTGATCCTGAAGAGCCGGTGGGTGCTGCCCGAGAAGCTCACCGCGGCGGGTTTCGAGTTCCGCTACCCGGAGCTGGAGGGCGCGGTCCGCGAATCGTTCGACCGCGAGCAGGCGGCCTAGGCGCCGGAGCCGGTCGCGGTCTCGCCGCCCTCGCCCTTGCGCTTCTCGATCTCCTCGCGCAGTCGCCACTCCTCGATCTCGCGGTCGAGGTCGGCGATCTGCTGCTCCGTCGTCCGCGTGTCCGTCGGCGGAGCCGGGCGCACGTCGGTCGGCGCCGACGGCCGCTGGGCCCGCTGCATCCGCGGGATCGGGATGCCGGCCTCGCCGTACTCGCGGCCGATCGCGAACCACAGGACGCTGCCGATCAAGGGCAGCAGGATCACGATGATGATCCACACCATCTTGGGCAGGTGCTTCACCAGGGCGCTGTCGCGGGTGATGATGTCGATCAGTGCACCGATCATCAGCGCGATGATGAGGAGCGAGAACAGGAACGGCATGAGTTCAGGGTAGACGACGCCGCGACGGGCCGCTGCGACTACGGGAGCAGGTGCCCCGCAGCACGGAACAACTCGTACCATTCGGGGCGCGTGAGCTCGAGGTCGGCCCCGGCCGCCGCATCCCGCACCCGCTCCGGCGTCGTGGTGCCGAGCACGACCTGCATGCCCGCGGGATGCCGGGTGATCCAGGCCGTCGCGACCGCGATGGGGGTCACGCCGTGCGCGTCCGCGAGACGATCGATCACGGCGTTCAGCTCCGCGTACTCGGGGTTGCCGAGGAAGACGCCGTGCGAGAACCCGTCCTGGAACGGGGACCACGCCTGGATCGTGATGCCGTTGATGCGGCAGTACTCCACGATCCCTCCGCCGTCGCGGACGATGCTCTGGTCGTGTCCGGCCATGTTCGCCGCGACCGGCTGGGCGAGGATCGGCGCGTGGGTCATCGACAGCTGCAGCTGATTGGCGACGAGGGGCTGACGGACGGCCGTGCGCAGCAGATCGATCTGACGCGGCGTGTGATTCGAGACACCGAAGGCCTTCACCTTCCCCGCGGCCTCCAGGTCGTCGAACGCTCGAGCGACCTCGTCCGGCTCGACGAGGATGTCCGGGCGGTGCAGCAGGAGCACGTCGAGGCGGTCGGTCCGCAGCGCCGTGAGCGATCCCTCGACCTGACCGACGATGTGCTCGTAGGAGAAGTCGAACATCCCCTGTGCCGGCACGATGCCGCACTTGGTCTGCAGCACGATCTCGTCGCGCTCCGAGGCGCTGAGCTGCAGAGCGTCGGCGAATCGGTCCTCGCAGTGATGCATGCTGCCGCCGTAGATGTCGGCGTGGTCGAAGAAGTCGATGCCGGCCGCACGGGCCGTGTCGTACAGCGTGCGGATGTGCGCGTCGTCCTTGTCGTCGATGCGCATCATGCCGGCGATGATGGCGGGGGCGGTGGTTGCTCCGAACGACACTGTCTTCATGCGCCCCACGCTACTCCGCACCACCGACGTCAGCGGTCGTCCGGCGTCGAAGCGGGCAGCAGCGTCGTCACCGGGACGCCGATCGCCGCAGCGATGCCCGCCAGATCGACGACGGTGAAGTCCTCTCGCCCGTCCAGCAGATCGGCGAGAGCGGCGGGCGCGATGCCCGAGCGATCGGCGAGCTGCAGGAAGGACACTCCGGCGTGGATCCGTGCCCCATCCACCTCGGATGCCAACATGCGACGCAGTTCTGTCCCCATACGCAGACAATACCTCCCCACACGGACACCCGCGTCGGCGCCTGTGGGCAGTATGTCGGCATTATGGAGTCGGGGCGCTGCTATCGTGAGCCGGGTGAAGACACCTGCCGAGGAGTTCAACGAGGCCGTCGGGCGCCAGCTGCGTGCGGAGATCGCCGCCTCCCGGAGCAGCGTCGCCGCGATGGCACGGACCATCGGCGTCGCCCGAAGCGCTCTGGACAACTACGTCACCGGCAAGCGCGCGATCCCGATTCCCGTCGTCTACGCGGTCTGCGCGGCCGCCGGCATCGAGCCCCATGTGCTGCTGGCCCGCGCGGAAGAGCGCCTCCAGGCCGACGCCGAGCCCACCGCGCGCATCACTCCGATCCGCCGCACCCCCGATGTCGCCACCTCGCGCGACAATGACCTCGAGGTCGCCTTCGAGTCCCGCGTCCGGCACGACGCCGACACGGACGATCTCTACGAATAGTCCGCAAGCCCGAGGAGGTCCGCCGTGCAGCACCTCCTCCGTCTGGCCGACGAACAGCGGCTGCGCATCGTCGAGCGCCCCGGTCGCACCCGCGGCGGCTTCGATCCGGTGACGCGGACGATCCGTCTCAGCCCGGGGATGAGCGCGCGCACGACACGAAGCGTCCTCGCGCATGAACTCGGTCACGCCGAGCTCGGCCACGACCTCGTCCCCGCTCGTCGTCGACGGCAGGAGCGCCAGGCCGACGAGTGGGCCGCGTGCCGCCTGATCACCCCCGGCGCCTACGCCGAGGCCGAGGCGCTCCGCGGGCCGCACCTGGCGAGCCTGGCCTTCGAGCTGGGCGTCACGATCGAGCTGGTGACCGCCTACCAGCGACTGCTGCGCCAGGGGGCGATCCCGGTCGCAACGGCCTGATCCGGGTGGCGTGGACCACTCCTCGACGCTGGTTGAATATCGTCATGGCCTTCCTCGTCACCCCCGCTCCCGTCACGCTCACCGGAGATCTCGTCGAGCTCCGCCCCCTCGAACGCTCGCACGTCGACGGACTCATCGAGGCCGTCCAGGAGGGCGATCTGTGGCAGACCGCGTGGTACACGTCGGTCCCCGCGCCGGACGGGGTCGCGGCGGAGGTCGACCGCCGGATCGGGCTCATCGAGAAGGGTGAGATGGTGCCGTTCACGACGTTCGACGCGACCGGCCGCATCCTGGGCCTGACGTCGTACTACGACATCGTCGCGGACGTGCCACGGCTGCACATCGGCTTCACCTGGAACCGTCCGTCCGCGCACGGCACGGGCACCAACGCCGAGTCCAAGCTGCTGCTGCTGCAGCACGCGTTCGAGACGCTCGGAGTGTTCCGCGTCGGCCTGACGACCCAGTGGGTGAACTTCCAGTCGCGCGCGGCGATCGAGCGGCTCGGGGCCAAACAGGACGGGGTGATGCGGGCGATGAGCCGCTTCCGCAACGGGGCGCTGCGCGACAGCGTGGAGTACTCGATCATCGAGCCGGAGTGGCCGGCAGTCAGGGCGAACCTGGAGGCGAGACTCGCCCGACGACGCTGAGCGGATGTCGCCGCCGAGCGACGACAGACCCGCCCGGGATCACTCGGTGGGGCTGCCCGACCAGTTCTTGCTGCGGCGGGTGGCCGAGCCGCGCTCGCGCAGGATGAAGGCGAGGGCGAGGGTGACCAGCAGGAGACCGCCGCAGAACGCGAGGGCGTTGTAGTCCGGCAGCTCGAACGAGGTGCCCATCAGCCAGAACCCTCCGAGGAAGAGGATCATGAAGAAGAGGAAGCTGAGGATCACGGGATCTCCTGTCGTCGGTGCCATTTACCAGGATAGCGTCGACTCGGAAAGCCCCTGTGCACCCCGCTCCTCGTCTGGTGTCCTCGAAGCATGAAGACTCCCCTGACCGCGGTCGCGATCTCGTGCACGCTGCGGCCCTCGCCCGCATCCTCCAGTTCCGATCTCCTCGCGACGCAGCTGCTCGACGCGCTCGCCGGGCACGGCGTGACGGGAGACCTGGTGCGCGCCGTGGACCTGACGGTGAGTCCGGGCGTCGAGAAGGACATGGGCGGCGACGACGAATGGCCGAGCATCCGACGACGGGTCCTCGATGCCGACATCCTCGTGCTCGTCACCCCGACCTGGATGGGACAGCACTCCAGCGTCGCGCAGCGCGTGCTGGAGCGGCTCGACGCCGAGCTGAGCGAGACCGACGCGCGAGGACGACCGACGCTGTTCGACAAGGTCGCCATCGCCGGGATCGTCGGGAACGAGGACGGCGCGCATCACATCGCCGCGATCCTGTTCCAGTCGTTGAACGATGTCGGTTTCACGGTGCCGGCCCAGGGGTCGGTCTACTGGAACGGCGAGGCCATGCACACGACCGACTACAAGGACCTCGACGAGACGCCCGAGAAGGTCGCGTCGGCGATCGGCACGGCCTCCCGGAACGCCGCGCACCTCGCTCGACTGCTCAAGGCGCAGGAGTATCCCGCAGCGTAGGCGATGCCTCCCGGCGGAACGTGATGACCTCGTTCCGGCGGGACTTCTCCACCGAGAGCCCCGCGAGCTCGAATCGTCGATACACGCGACGCGGGAGCGCGGGGAGCTCGGCGCTGAGACCGCGCGGCGGCTTGGCGAGCCCGGCGAGGATCGAGAGGTCGACGCCCGCACCGCCGCGCACCTCGATGCGCGCGTAGTCGCTGCGGCACCGCCAGCGGAGGAAGTCGAGCTCCCGATACGGGATCCTGTGCATCGCGTCCCCCACGCGGACGCGGAGCTCGTCGTTGCCGAAGGCGACGGTGCACGCCTCCGTGCGTCGTCGCACGATGGCCGTGAACACCAGGTACGCCGGCAGGCCGATCACGATGCCCAGGAGGAGGATCGCGATGCGCGGGCCCATCCTCATGGTGATGTCGTCGAACGCGATCAGCAGGGCGACCCCCGCGAGCCCGGCGACCAGAACGACCGCGACGATCGCCTGCGTGAGCGCGCGCATCCGGAGCTCGATGCCGGGGAAGCGCACGATCGACCCGTCCCCGCTCTCCTCGCGCTCCCATTCCGGTGTCACGGGCACCGGACGCTTCTTGGCGTCTCGCCGCGACAGGAGATCGGTGACGCGACTGAGGACACCGAGCCAGATCCACCCGACCGCGGGGATCGCCGCGAGCTGCAGCACCACCGCGATCCCGCGCACGGCTTCGGGGAAGGGATCGAGCAGGTCGCCCCCGAACTCGATCACGAACGCGACCAGGGCGCCGAGGACCACGGCGACCCCGACGTGGAGGATCACGCCGTTCCGCGCCGGCACCATGCCCATCGTCGCGTTGACGAAGGCGAAGCCGAAGCACCAGCCTCCGACCAGCATGAGGAGTAACGGGAAGAAGCTCAGGTCGTCGCCAGCGAGGGTGAATCCGATCGCGGCGAGCAGCAGCACCGCACCCCAGACGAGCGGGTTGCGCACGAGGTGTCGCGTGACCGTCGTACGCACACGCTTCTCGGCGTCGGTCTCGGCGGTCATCACGCCCATCCTAGAGCGCGGCCTCGTCTCCGTCCGCGAGGTCGAGGGCCCATTCGTTCACGGTCAGCTCGGCGCCGCGGAACGTCTCCGTGAGGGTGTGGACCAGCGCGAACCCGTTTCTGCGACACACGCCGTTCGAGGCCGCGTTCTCGACCGAGGGGAAGGCGGTCAGGAACCGTCGACCGTCGCGATAGGCGCGCGCATCGTCGATGAGGAGAGCGAGCGCCTTCGATGCGACTCCGTGGCCCTGGGCCTCGGGACGGACGAACCACCCGGTCTCGAGGGCCGGCTCTCCACGCCACTCGACGTGCCAGTAGCCGATCGAGCCGAGGGAGCGCCCCGCGACGTCTTCCGCGACGAACATCCTCGCCTCCCCCGCCTCCCAGAGGCGCAGGTAGCGCGCATTCCGCTCGACGAGCTCCTGCTCGGTCTCGGGGCCGTTGAGGTGCGCGGTCATCTCGGGGGTGTTCGCAGCACGCAGCAGATCGAGGTCGTCTGCCGTCCATCGCCGGAGTCGGAGGGATTCCATGCCCGCATGGTCGCACGGACCGGGGACATCCACCTCCCGGACTCTCGCCGTGGTGACGGCATGTGACGCTGACCACCGTCCACCAGCTGCCCGGGTCAGTACCGAGCATGTACACGCCGGCGCCGCCGAGCAGAACCGCTCCGGCCACGGAGTAGACCCACGTTTTCTTTGGTTCTGTTCGTGCCCGTCCCCATTCCCCTGGCCGGGCCGGGAACGACGTCGTGCATCCTTCTCCGACGACCTTGGCGCGGAGGGGCTCTTCGTGACGCTATCCTGAGCGCTGGCCCCTTCGAGAAAGCAGCCCCATGAAGCCGATCCGTTCGGTGACAGCGGCAGCAGCCATCGGCGCGGCGACGGCCACGATCGTCACCGCGCTCGCGTTCGGACAGACATTGCCTGCCCCGGATGCGACCCCCGCTGCCACCGTCTCGCCTACTGACGAACCGACGACTCCGTCCGCTCTGACGCCTGACGCCCCCACGACGGCGCCGGAGGCGGAAGCGGATCCCTCGACCGATCCCCCCGTCGCCCCCGGGCCGAAGCAGGCCGCTGTTTCCACGCCGGGCCCCGAACCCACGCCGACCCCGGAGCCAACGGTGGAAGAGGTCGGCGGCACGATCCGGTGGGTGGACAAGAAGACCTGGGCGGTTCTCGACAACGCCACGCACGTGTCGTTCGGAGTGTCCTCGGTGGAACTCCGGAAAGACCGGGTGCGGATCCATTTCACCTTCGCCGCCTCCCACGTTCGCACCTTCGACGTGAGCGTCGACGAGGCCTTCGCTTCCTCGAACGTTCGGGTCGGCACGTCGGTCGGTCTTCGGCACGCCGACGTGTTCTTCTACATGGGCACGAACAAGGCGCCGGTGAACCCGGCCCAACTGAGCAGAGCAGGTGCGAACGTCTGGTTCAGCGGGTCGTTCGTCGTCCCGCCGGAAGCGGCACCGCAGGGCTGATGCGAAAGGCCCCCGGCCGGTGCTCGAGGGGAGCGACCGGCCGGGGGCCGTTGTCATGTCAGCGAGTCCGCCGATCGACGGGGATCAGAAGTCCCAGTCGTCGTCTTCCGTGGCCTCCGCCTTGCCGATGACGTAGGACGAGCCCGACCCCGAGAAGAAGTCGTGGTTCTCGTCCGCGTTCGGCGACAGGGCCGACAGGATCGCCGGGTTCACGTTCGTGAGGGTCGAGGGGAACATCGCCTCGTAGCCCAGGTTCATGAGGGCCTTGTTGGCGTTGTAGTGCAGGAACTTCTTGACGTCCTCGGTCAGACCGACGCCGTCGTAGAGGTCCTGCGTGTACTGCACCTCGTTGTCGTAGAGCTCGTACATGAGCGAGAACGTGTAGTCCTTGAGCTCGTCACGACGCTCCTGGGTCTCGTTCTCGAGACCCTTCTGGAACTTGTAGCCGATGTAGTACCCGTGCACGGCCTCATCACGGATGATGAGACGGATCAGGTCGGCCGTGTTCGTCAGCTTCGCCTTCGACGACCAGTAGATCGGCAGGTAGAACCCCGAGTAGAAGAGGAACGACTCCAGCAGGGTGGAGGCCACCTTGCGCTTGAGCGGGTCGTCGCCCTGGTAGTAGTCCATGATGATCTGAGCCTTCTTCTGAAGGTTCGGGTTCTCGGTGGACCAGCGGAACGCC
>Ga0160430_100463_pt1 | contig 23436 bp, 29 predicted proteins | sample HID1971I_E0MG_FD_108274 | JGI IMG/M metagenome (GOLD analysis project Ga0160430, IMG submission 108274) | Enriched millipede-associated microbial communities from UW Madison campus, WI, USA - HID1971I_E0 MG | ecosystem: Host-associated > Arthropoda: Insects > Digestive system > Unclassified ...
CCCGCTCGCGTCGAGCTCGGAGCGCGGCGTGAGCCGGGCCGACGATCTGCCAGGGAAGGTCGCCGACGCGCTCGCCATCAAGGCGCGCAGTGATCTGCTCGGACCGTTCCCATGCGAATAGCTCGACCTGGACGGCGCGGGGCACCCGGCCTTGCAGAACTCGCTGGTACTCGCCGACGCCTTGCACGTTGATCCAGCGGCCTTCGTCGATGGGGAGTTCGGGTTCGGGCACCGCGGTTCTCGACGCAGGGGCTGACCCCCTGATCGGCACGGGCGCCTCGGTGACTGGCGCGGCCGTGGGTGCCTTCTTCTCGAACAGACCACTGAACCAGCCCAAGGCGAAACCCTCCATCTCGCCGACTCGGGTAAGCGGCGTCGCACCGATCGTACCGATGCGCCGCATCGCCGACTGTCGCGGGTGTATCGTCGCCGCATTCGCGGTATCTCAATCGGCCGGTCGGTTCGAGCAAAAGCGCTCCCCAGCCGGCAAGTTCTCCACAGCCCGAAATCGCGCCGATAAGAGATATTCCGTCCGTCTGATATTCGACTGGACCTCCGCTGAAAGAGTTATCCCCAGCAGAGAGGACTACTTCTCTCTTGCGAAGTAGAAGCCGAACGCTGTTGCAGCAAGCGTCTGCAAACCGCTGAACACGGCGATGAGTTGCCCGACTTCGTTCAGATCGATCTTGCCGACGACGAAGAACAGCAGGATTGCGGCGTAGAACACCACGAGGACGATCAATGCCCCATAGGCCAGGATCCGGCGCGTGTTGTTGATCGGGTCAGGGGGTTCCTGCCTGAAGACGGTGGAGTGGCCAGGGACCGACGAGAGATCGACAAGCTCTCCGATCGTGAGCACGGGCCCCGTCCCAGGCGCGTACGACTCGGAGAGCACACCCTCTTCGACCTCGGACGACAGCTCCTCGTCGTCAGCCTGAGGCGCGCTCACTCAGCCTCGCAGTCGACAACAAAGAAGACCCCTTCGAGCCCGAGGTTCGAAGGGGTCGAGTCGTCCGTGAGGACCATCTCCTCGATCACGGCGGTACCCACCTGATGCGGGTCGTGGCTGCCAGGATCGACTGCCTCGATCGTCAGCTTCATCCGCTGCAAGCCGTTGCGCGCCATGTACTTGAACGCGGAGGACAGATCGATGTCGGGCTGGTCGCGATCGAGCATTTGGGTCTCCGGGCTTCAAACTCTGACGGCGTGCGCCGTTGTCCTCTCAGTATACATCCAGCACGCACCTGATACACATAAAGCACACCTCGAAAGTGGAAATGTGCTGTACGTACTACTGAAAATGAGTATATTGAGAGTGGTAGTAACGCCACATACAGCCACACACAGCCGCATACCGCTACATGCAGCTACAGAAAGTCCGGGAATGTGACCACCCGGGCTCATAACAAACGCCCACGTCTCCAAGCGACCCTTCCGCGAATGACTTGGATCGACATCGGCTATAGCCAGCAGAGAGAGAACCAGCCATGTCCGCCACCCGGCAGAACACGAACACCGGCATCGTTCGGCTAAACGTGAATCTGAACACCGAAACCGCCGACACTCTAAAGAAGATCTCGGATGAGCATGGACTGTCATTGACCGAGGTCGTCCGCCGTGCGATCTCGCTCTACAGCTTCATCGAGGACGAGACAGAGCGAGGCAATCGCATCCAGACGGTCAGCCCAGACAAGGGCGAGGTCCGCGAACTGGTGCTTATGTGAGCAAACGCCCGAACCGTCATCGATGAAGAGGCCCCCGATATCTGGGGGCCTCTTCGTCTTTAACGACCCGCGCGCGATTTACTCAGAAGAGCGGCGCCGGCAAGACGACGATCACCGTCAACCTCGCCCCTGGGGGTAAAGAACGCGCCCCGAGTTTTTCGAAGCACGGCGATATCGAGAGGGTCACGCGCGCTGAGAGTCACGGGCTCATCTTGCCTTGCACGGGCGACGTTGCCGCGCAGGTGATCCGGTGCTGTCCCGGTGAAGGACGTCACGCCGGCGGATAGTCGAAACGTCGAGGGTTCGAGGTTTGCTGGGGCCGCTGGCACCCCCACTGTTCTAGGCCTCGTTTGCGTCTCTGCGGAGAGCGTTGATCTCCGCCTCGCGCGCGGAGACGTATTCGATCCCCACCAACCGATACATCGTCGCCTGTAGAACAACCCTGGCTTCCTCATCGGATGCGTTGAGCAGTTCGGACACAAGTCGGCGAGCGCTGGCGGCGTCTTGCGATTGGGCCAGAACATCCACAAGCTCGTGCCGATGTACAGCCGCTTCGTTCAAGAGTTCTAGCAACCGCAGCCGCTGATGGATCTGGTCGTCGGCATTCATGCGCCGAGTCTAGAGGTGAGGGGAAACTCGCCCCTCACCTCCGGACGGCGTTAAGGGGTAAAGGGGTAGGTGGCCCGTCCGGTAGAGCCAACCGTGTAGGAATGAGAGTTGCGGACCCGCCTCAACGTTGAGTTGGTGGCGTCGCCCTTGATCTTCCACGCCGCGACGATCTCGGTGTGGAACTTCATGCCCGTATCTGCAACCGGGTGAGTCCACGATTGATCGAAGATGTTGCGGAGCCAAGTGTAGGAGCCCGCGACGACAGCATCGGCACAGTTCCCCCAGGTGTGCTTGGGCTGATCCGCAGGGAAGATCTCATGGTAGGTCGTGCACTTGAATTGAGTGATCGTCGCGTCAGGCCCCTTGCGGACCTCAAACCGCCCACCGAGGGTCACATCTGGAAAGAACGCGATCTCATGGCTCATCATCAGGCGGGTTTGCCCAACAATATTCGGGCTGCATCCTTGGGCTGTGCAGTACGTGTAATCGACCAACTCATCGAGATCCCAGTCATACATGCTGTTCACCTCGCCGTCGCTGAAGAAGGGCACCGGACCTGCTTCCTCAGCTGGCGTTTCTTTCCCCGCTGGAGTTTCGAGATCCTCAACAGGGGTCGCAAGTACTGCATCTATCGCCTCTTGGACCTCGTCAGCGCCGAACGTTGCTTCTCGACTCTGGGCGAACTCCTGAGCAGCGTCGTCGTCTCCCGCGAGTCGCAGCTGCCGAACAGCATCGACCATCGGGTCTTCTCCGGGCAGAACGAGGGCCAGTACGCACTCATCCAGTGGGCCGATGCAGAAATCCGCAGCGTCGACTGCTCCATCTGCTTGTGCTGGCACAGCTGCACCACCAACGACGATGAAGCCACTTAGTGCGAGACCTACCGTGGCAACCCGCGAGAACCGCGGCCTGATTCGGCTCCTGTGTTCCATGCAATCCCCATTCCTTGAATGACCCCCAAACGGGGGTGCTTGCTCATACTTGCGTACGCACGCAAGCAACCGCAGCTTCATTTGTGTATTTACTCATTTACTCATATAGTGAACCCAGAGACTTCAACCAAGGGAGATGCAATGCAGGTCATCGCTGTACTGAATCAGAAGGGCGGCGCAGGCAAGACAACGATCGCCGTCAACCTCGCCCGAGCACTCCAGCTGCGCGGCAAGAGCGTCGTGATCGTGGACTCCGACCCGCAGGGGACAGCACGCGACCACGCTGCCGTCGAGGGCAGCACGTCGCCCCTGACGGTCGGGCTCGACCGCCCGACACTCGACCGCGATGTGCGATCGCTCGCCGCTGACATCGTGGTTATCGACGGGGCGCCGCAGATCGCGACCCTGGCCGCGTCGGCGGTGAAGGCCGCAGATTTCGTCCTGATCCCCGTGCAGCCGTCGCCCTATGACATCTGGGCTACCGCGGATCTCGTTGACCTGGTGAAGCAACGCCAGGAGATCACCGAGGGCAAACTGCGCGCCGCGTTCATCGTGTCGCGCGCGATCGTGAACACGAAGCTGGGCCGCGACGTGGTCGGCGCCCTGGAAGAGTACGAACTGCCGATCCTCTCGACGCACATTCACCAGCGCGTCGACTACCCCAAGACGGCCGCGCGTGGCATGACGGTGCTCGACCAGCGCAGCGTCTCGACCGAGGCGCAAGACGAGATCGTATCCATGGCGAACGAAGTGCTGGCGATTCTCAACGAGATCGAGCGCGAGGCTGCCGCCTAAGCGCGGCCTGCCCGGGAAGGATGAGTAAATGAGCAACACGTCAGGACTAAGCGCCGGCCGACCGAGTCGCGCGAAGAGCGAGCCGCCGGCCACGCTGAGCGCGGTCATCGGCGCCGACGAAGAGACACAGCGGGTGAATTTCGAACTGGCGAAATCCAAGCATCGCTGGTTGAAGTCGTACGCCGCGCGCGAGGGCACGACGATCACCGAACTGTTGACAAGCCACATCGATTCGCTGATCGCGCGCGATCGGTAGCCCGCAACGAAGAACGCCCCCGGAGATCTCCGGGGGCGTTCAGGTGTTTGCGCCTCAGGCGCGCTTGTTCGCCGCCGTGAGCACCAGCACCAGCGCTCCGGCAAGGATTACCGCGGCGAAAGTCCCGACGCTCATCGGCACGGCCGCGGCCGCCCGGTTGAGGGCGTCGCTGATGAGGCCCATCACGGTACCGGCGAGCAGCAGCAGCGCCGGTACCCAGAGCGTCCACTTCCAGGGGTCGTACGCGCCCATGAGGGCACCCCGGATCCCGAGCACCGCAGCGAGCACCAGGCCCGGAATGACGACCCACCACACGCCAGCGTGGTCGGGAATGTGGCGCATCATCGCGCCGGGCAGGATGAGCAGCGCGATCGCCGCGGCGATGAGCACGGCGCCGCCGAGGAACCAGAGCCAGCCGATGCCCCGCCGACCTTCGGCGTTGAGCAGCGCGCCGGCGAGGTATGGGGCGATGAGCACGTAGGCGAGCGCGAGCACGCCGGCGATGATGGCGAGCCACCAGGCGCCTGCCGTCCAGTCTGTGTCGTACGCGACGGCGACCTCTTCGAATCGAAACATGGATCCTGCCTTTCAATCGGTGCGGGGGGCCGATCGGCCTTCTACCTACAAGGGGTGGTCTGCATGGGGTGAAGTCGCCAAACTCGATCGCTCCTCGAGGCGTTGACACGTACGTGTCAATCAGCCGCCGATGTTGAGCGGGCCTTTGGGGTAGGCGATATCGACGTGCAGGTGATTGCAGTCGTCGGTGAACTCCGTTGCGTTGCGGAGGCCGAGCCGGATGCCGGCCTCTGCCCGGCACTGGCTCTGACCGAACCGTGCGCCCTTGGGCATGATCGGGTCGAGCATCGAGATAAGCCGGATCGATGCGGGGTCGGCGCCCGTGAGCGTGCGGCCATCGAGCGCGTAGAAGTCGACGGCGCGGCCGCCGCCTTCGATCCAGTGCGATGATCCCGTGCCGGCGCCCAGCTGCGAGCCGGTGCACTTCCGGTTGATGTCGCTGATGCCGACCGTCTCGAACGATCGCACCGCGAGCACCATGATTTGCAGGGTGCCGACGTCGATTCCGCAGCTGGGGGCGGCCTTGCCGGCGGCGACATCCTCGATCTGGCGGAGGTAGCGCGGTTCGAGCACGCGCAGCTGTCCGGTGCCGGCCGCAGCGGCAAGCTCCTGGGCGAGTGCTTGGGCGTCTCCGCCGACGTTGCACGAGCCGCCCCCGGCGCCGCTCGTGAGGGCTTGTACGACCTCGACGGCCGCGGGGTAGAACTTCGTGTAGTGGTCGGGATCCTGGTTGATCTGAACCTCATGAGCGGCGAGCGAGGGCGGCATGGTCGCCCAGCCGGGAACCTGCACGAGCCGAGTCAGGAACGCCGTCGCCGCCTTGTGCGGGTCGAGCCGATCGGCCCGCGGGCCGTAGCTCGCGCCTTGCTGGAACACGCCGATAGTCGTGTTGTCGACGGCATCGCCGTGGGTGAGGTTCCGCAGACTCGACTCGCCCATGCCGGTCATGACTGCGATCGTCGCCGCGCGAGGATCTAGACCAAGCTCGGCCGCGGCGTTGATGATCGTGCCAGCGGTGACCAGCTGGTCACCCGAGTAGCCGGCGACAGCGCCGGCGCTGCCGACGTTCGCGAGGTCGACACTGCCGCCGCCGCAGCTGGCGGATGCCGAACTGATCGCGACGGCGCCGCCGAGCGTGAGCAGAAATGCCACGCCGGCGGCTACCGCGATCTCTCCCGCGCCCATGCGCCTACCGCCGGCCCACCGTCGCGGCCAGCGCCTCGTCGGTGTTGGTCACGTCGATTTCCCACTGCGAGCGGATGTGCTGCACGTGCGTCTCGGGCTGGGCGCCGTACTTGAAAATGAAATGCCCGTCGCGGAGACGTTCGATCGTCTCGGCCGTCTCGGGTGCGAACCCGAACGTCTCCTGGCACCAGGCGGCATCTTCGGGCCGGCCCTGGCGGAACACGTAGATGCTCTGCGCTTCCTGGATGATCGTGACGCCGGGAGAGTCGCGGGGAATGTCGGTGCCCTTGTGCATCACGAACACGTTCGAGATCCCGAGCCCGCGGGAAAGCTTCTGGTTCGACTTGATCAGCTGCGCGCTGGGCCCGCCGATCATGTGCCAACCCTCTTCGTAGACGACGGTCGTTCGGGGGCCGCGCTCGTTGCGGAGCCGGCCGAGCATCCACATGTTGCCGATCGCCATAACGACGGGCACCGCCGGCCCGTCGTCGGGCAGCTGCGAGATATCGAAGCTGGTCAGCTTGCCCGTGAGATCCACGCCCGCCGACGTCTCGCCATCGAGCAGCCCGGCGTACTCGTCCAGCAGCCCGTTCAGCGTCCAGCGCACCGAGAGGCCGGCCTGGTGCAGCTTGTCGCGAGCGTCGGCCGAGAGGCCGGCGTAACGGCTCGCGTCGACGGAGCCGAGCAGCGGCAGCACGTCAGCGAGCACCGGCGGGCGCTTGACGTTCTCGAAGCGAGCGAGCGTCGTCGCGAGCGCGTCGCGCAGCGCTTCCTCTTCCCACTCGTTCAAGCTCTGATCGCCGCGGCCCAGCCGCGTGATGATGTTGAGCAGTCGGGCCTGACCTTTCACGCCGGTGCCGCGCGCAATCATCGGATCCATGAGGTTCAGGCGGGTGCCCGTGCCGTCCGCGGTGAAGCGGATGGGCTCGTAGCCGTAGCGGCGCACGACGTTGGAGTACTCGCCTTCGCCGGCCTGATCCTTCTTGTCGAAGATGACCGCTCGGCGGTCTTGCAGCAGCAGAGGCCGCAGCACGCACACCGTCTTGACGAAGCTCGACTTACCGGCGCCGACGTCGCCCATCACGACCGTGTTGGGGCTCGACACCTTGCGCGGCTGCGCGTTGTAGGCGGTCACGGGGTCGTGCGAGATCGACGTACGCGAGAGCACGTCGCGGCCGTTCACCACGCCCTCGGTGCCCGTGGGCGGGCCGATGAGCGCGGTGTTTAGGATCTCGGCCTGTCGAGTGGTGGTCGGTGCGCCGGCACCGGCGGGGCCGTAGTAGCCGCGCGCCGCCTTCTTCGCGCTGGTGCGCAGCTGCGTGCCGGGGAGTTCCCAGGGCACAAGCTCCGTGGTGCTCGTGCCGCGCTCGTCGGCCGGCGTCTCGACCGGCGGTGCGAACGCCCGCAGCACGGGCAGCGACCAGATCCCCTTGCTCTCTGACTTGCGCTCGCTCACGAGATTGCCTCCTTCTCCGACTTGCCCGCCAGCGCGCGATAGATGCGCGCCGAGAACGATGTGTCATTGGCCGTGATGCCGCGGCCGATCGGCCACGTCGTGCCGCTCGCCGCGGCCTCGTAGCTGTCCTGCCAGTCGAGGTATTCGATGCCGAGCCCGGTCGAGCACGTCTCCTCGAGTTGGCGCGAGTAGCGCGCGAGCTCGTCGCGCGATCGCGCCGAAATCGTCACGTAGCCGACCCACGATGCGCCGTGGTGGCCGGTGCCGGCCCGGAGGTCGATCCGCCGGCGCTTCGACGCGCTCAGGGCGGTGCCCGTCTCGTCCAGATCGACCGAGCCCGCCTCAGCCTTCGACATGGCCTCGGCCTGGTCGCGCACGAGATCTCGCTGCGCTGCCGCCTTCGCCTCGCCTGCCGGCACCAGGTGGATGTGGAAGCTCACCGAGCGGATGAACTGCACGTCTCGGCCGATCAGGAGATCGAGCATCCACAGCTGAGTGCGGCCCGCGGTCGCGAGTGCGTCGGCGGTGATCTTCGCCGTGCGGTGCCACCACTCGACCGGCTCGCCGGTGAGCGGGTCGGCGCCCTCAACGATGTGCGCCGAGAACTCGTCGTGCGACTGGATGCCGACCCGCGAGGGGTGCACGTCCACGACGTAATCGATCGGCCGCGAGGGGTTCTGCTGGTGCAGCATCACCGCGGCGACCTGGCGGGCGCTGAGCACGTCGACGTGACCCATGCGGGCATCCGTGAGCCCGCGATGCGCCGATGCGATCTCTTCGCCCATGAGCCGGCGCCAACCGTCGCGGCCCTCGCCGTACTTGCGTGCCGCGTCCTGGAACGCGGCCGTCACGGGCCACTTGACCGTGATGAAGTGCCGTTGCACCATCGCGCCCTCGCCAGTGCGGCGCAGCACTTCCTCGTAGGACTTGATCGCATCGGCGGGCGCCGACTCGTCCAGGCTGTTCAGCACCCAGAACTCTTGCAGTGCGGTGTCGGCCGGCAGAACACGGGTCATCGTCTGCACGTCCTCCACGAGCACGGACGGCACGGCTCGGCTCGCCAGGAACGCGCCCCAGCCCTCGGCCGCGCGGCTCATGACCGAGATCGACTCGATGCCGCGCAGCTGCCCGGTCACGGCGAACGTGACGGCCAGATAGGCCCGCTCTCCGATCGGGGCGTGCCACTGGATGCCGGCGACGCCGCGGCCCATCTGCAACCAGCCCATGCCGTCAGCGCCGTCCGGGTTCGCCCGCATCGCGACGAGTGCGCGCTGCGCTTCCCATCGCTCGGTGCGGCCCTTGGCCGCGCGCACGGCCTGTTCCGCCTGGTCCCAGGCGGCGACGTCGTACGGCACGAATGCGTCGGTGCCGGATGCCACCCGGGACTTCCAACGGCGCCGCCGACGGCTGCGTTCTGCGATCGTGCCGCGGTGCGTCTTGGTCGTGACGAGCATCGTCACGCCGACGCCGACGAGCCCGACCAGCAGCCCCGGCCAGCCGGCCACAACCGTGATGACCATGCCGGCCACCACGAAGATGATCAGCAGCGCCACACGGCCCTTGGAGTGCGTGCCGCCGAAGAATGAGCGGTGCCCGGACTCGCCGCCCAGGTGCCGCACGATGCCGCGCGTCTGTGTCGTGCTCATGGCCGATCTCCCCCGATGTTCGAGCCCTGGTCATCCATCGGCGCGACAGCCTGATTCGAGGCTGCCTCGCCCACCTGGCGCGCCTTCTCGGCCGCGCCAACCGCGGCCGCTGCAATGAGCGTCGGAACGCCGATCGCGGCGCCGACGCCGGTAGCGGACTCAGCAGCACCAGCCGCGGCGAGTCCTTCTGCGCCGGCGGTCGCGCCCGCGGCGCCGGCGGCACCCTCAGCGCCCGCCGTAGCGCCCGCCCTGGCACCGATCGCGCTTTCCGATCCGGCCGAACTGTCGGCCGCGCGCGACGCGGCTTCCGAGAGCCCGCCGCCGGGGCCGGATGCCTGAGCGGTCGACGGCTCAGCGTCACTCGTGGCCGTCGACGTGCTCGACGTCGACGTGCTCGATCCGCCGTCCGACGTCGACCCGTACTTGCTGCCGGCATCCGTCATGTTCTGCGACCCGATCGTGCTGCCGCTCAGTGCCGGCCCGCTCGTGCCGCCCATCCCCGTAGGAATCACGGGTGCGAACTTGAGCAGCAGCAGCGGCGAGAGAGCGGCCATGAACAGGGCGATGATCGCGACCAGGAACGTGACGAGCGTTTGGAGTGGGTCGTTCTGCCCGATCGTCACGATGCTGCCGGCCATCATGTTGAACGCGAACCCGAGCAGGAAGAACAGCAGAGGATGAGCAGCGAGGATCCCGAGCCACAGCGCGACAAGGCGCAGCCCGAAAGTCCGCTTCGTGGGGTCGATGATCCACACCAGCCCGAGCGGAATCAGCACGCCGGTGAAGTAGAGCGTGACCAGCTGCACGATGAGCATGAGCACGACCAGAAACAGGCCGATGACCATGAGCAGCATGAGCACGCACGCGATGAACACGCCGCCGGTCAACGTGCCCGGATCCGTTGTGTCGATGAGCGATTCCATCTGCGCGATCACTTGCGAGTAGGAACCGGCGACGCCCCAGCTGATGAACACGTTGCTGAGCGCGTGGAAGAACTGCACCAGCAGGATCCCGAACATCGGCCCGAACATCGCGCCGACCAGGAACAGAGGGAAGTAAAGCCCGATTGACTCTGCGAGATCCCGGCCGGCCATAGTGCCGCGCGCCGTCCTCAGGATCTGAGGGATGAGCAGCAGCACGGCCGCGAAAATCGCGGTCGCAAACGAGATCGCGTAGGCCCGCAGGAACCAGTCAGCCGAGAGATCCGGCAGAGTCGCCTCGGTGAGCGCCGGCAGCACGTCCTTAGCCAGGCCGGATGCCGCGTCTTGCAACGCCTTGAACGTGTTGCCGAACGGGTCTTGCCAGTAGTTGACGGCTCCGCCGATCGACTCGCCAAGGCCTCCAAGATCGCAGATGAAGTTATCGCACTGCTCGTTGGCCGCGGTACGCATCAGCACCCCTCCGTGAACCCTGTTCCGATGGAGAACAGTTCTTCGGTCGGCCGCGGCGGGTTTGCCGCAGTGACGATCCAGCCGGCGTCGGTCCATACGAGCGTGTACATGGTCGAGATCCGGAACGTCGGGTGCAGCTCACCGTTGACCACAACGCCCGTCCCAACAGACACCCGCGCGATCTCACCCGCGTACGCTTCGAGGTTCCAGACGCCCGGAACGGTCGAGAGATAGAACTCTTCGCCGTTGGGGACCAACGATGCAGACAGGTTCGGGTCACCGGCGAAGGTGCTCGCCAGGTCGTAGCCGGCCTCCGGCGCGATGAGCGCCGCCTGCACCAGCGAGGCTTCCTCCTGCGACGGCACTGGATAGCGCCTAGACCACCGAACCAACGCAGCGGCTACCTCGACGGCGCCGTTGCTGGTGTGCGGTGCTTCGGCTTGAGCCGCGAGCACCATCGCGGCGTCGCGGGCATCTCCGCCCAGGCAGCCGGTCGGGTCGCCGTCGACGGGCGCCGTCGACGGCGACGCGCTCGGGGCCGCTGTGGGCTCCGTAGGCGCGTCACCGGGACGGTTCACGTACCAGACTCCCCCGGCCACGACGAGCGCCACGACAGCGGCGCCTGCGACGATCCAGGGCCACTTTCGCCGGGGCGGTCGTGCTTCGGCTCGCATCTGGCGGGCCTATCCGAACAGGGCGAGAATCGCGCCCACGATGACGGCGAGGGCGGCGAGCGCTCCGAGCGCGATACCACCCCACATCGCCTGATTGCGTGCGGTCTTGTACTCGTTGGGGTTGCCGCCGCTCGAAGCGCCGGCCATCTTCACAATGCCGATGATCAGGAAGACCACGGCGATGATGATGCCGATGCCCCAGATGCCGGCGAGGATCTTCTGCCAGAGTTCGGTGAACTCGGCTCCGAAGATCGAGAAGTCGGGCAGGATGCCGTCGAGCGGGTTGTCGATCGCGGCTCGGATGATGGTTTCGCGCATGGCGGTTCTTCCTCTCGGTGGTTAGCGGATGCTGTGCTGTAGGTAGGAGACGACGCCCGCGGCCGCGGCCGTGAACGCCTGGCGCGTCGACGGCGCGAGCGCGTCGAGCGTGAGCTGTCCGCGCTCGGCAATGTGAGCGTCGTAGGGAACGGCGTAGACCTGGGCGACGCCGGCGCCGGCAATGATCCGGTCGACGCGCTCGACCACCTGCGGGTGCTCGGGTCGGCCGTCCGTGAGTCGGACGATGACCGCGTTAGCTGCGAGTGCTGCGGCCTTGCCGCCGGCGGCTCGCAGTACGTCGAGCAGGCCGACCGCCTCGAGCACGGCGTCGCCGGCGTTCATGACGGGCACCACCAGGGCATCGGCCGTCTCGACGGCGCCCTGGAACGCCGACGAACTCGGCTGGTTGCCCGAGTCCATGATGCGGATGCTGTAGAACTCATCCACCACCGCGGCGACCGATCGCACGCCCTCGGCGTCGAGACGAGCGCGCCGGCCGGTGGTGCCGATGACCGATGCGAACGACGTCTGCGGCGCCGTGTAGCCGGCCAGCTGGCCGGCGGTGCGGATCTGCGCGACGTCCTGCACGAGTTCACCGATGCCGCGCGGCGGGTTGCCCTCGGCGCGGAATGTGAGGGCGCCGGGGTCGTCGGCTACTTCCACGATCGCGACGGATCCGCCGCGCACCGCGGCGAGCACGCCGCCCAGCAGCAGCGCGGTCGGCGTCTTGCCGGTGCCGCCCTTCGGGTTCGCCACGAGCACGGACACGGCCCGCGTCCACGTCGCCTGACGGATGATCTGCTCTGCATCGCGGCGAGCGGCCGCGGCCGCAAGCTCGGCCGTCTCAGCTGCACCGGGAGCCATGCGGATGCCGATGCGCGAGAGCGCCCCGCGCATGCCCTTCGTCGCGATCGCCGGCGCCTCGATCACTGCGGCCGCGGAAAGCTCACCGAGCGGAGCGGCGAGCATGTCTGCCGGCGTAGACGCCGGCGCGACGGGCGGGATCTCCGACGCGACCGCGGGCAGCTGCACCGGCGCCGGCTGTGCCAGGGGCGGCAGCGGTTGAACCGGCACGGGCCGGATCGGCGGCGGCATGATCTCGGCGGGCTCGGCCACGCTGGCGGCTTCCTCGGCGTCGGCCTCAGCGACGGCCTGCCGCACGACCGCGCGCACCTCGGCAAGCTCGGTGCCGTGCACCGTGTAGGGGTCTTCCACGTAGCCGGCGGCGCGCTGCGCACCGGCGAAAGCAGCCGCCGGCGGTGCCGCCGGCGTGTTCTCCTGGTCGGTCATCTTCGGCCCTTCCTCTCGGTTGCTCGATGACGATTCGTTAAGCAATTGGGGGCGAGGCCGCGGGAGCCCGCACGCAGTGCAGAAGTTCGGCCCGAGTTGATCGGAGCCGCACCCCTCACATGTGGCGGGTTCGGCGTCCAGTCCCCCCAGACGGCTGTATAGGTCGCTCATGGCCTGCCCCCCTTCCGTACCCCCAAAGAGGGTAGCCGCCGGTATCGACATGAACCGGACTTCTTAACAAACATTGCGATTCAATCGCAATGTTTGGCACGCTACCACCATGAACAGAGATCCGAAAGACACTCTCTCGGCCGCGCTGGCACTCGGGCAGAATGGGGGAATGCCGACGCGCTTGGAGCTTGCCGACCTGCCCCCGGACGCCTCACGGGCGCACCAGGCGATCGCCGGCCACGCCCGCGTGGCGGTGCTTCGCTATCTGCTCGATAATCCGGCGATGTCGCGGCCGCGGATCGTTGAGGGAACGGGCGTCAGCGCCGGCGGCGTGCGCTCGGCGCTCCAAGAACTCGAAGCGCTGGGCTACGTTCTCGCGGACGTCCAGGCACCGCGGCGCGGGCAGCGAATCCGGTACACCGCGAACCGCGCCGCGCTCACGGACGATCTCACCGCCTTCGTCGCATGGATGCTGCGCTGACTGCTCTCCAACGCGAAAGCCCCGCCGGGATCTCGGCGGGGCTTTCTCTTGCATGGCGTTCATCTGGTCGTGTACTTGCGTTCCGCCTCGGGGGCTGCCGCCCCTTCGCTCCGCGAAGGGTTGCCCTCGATGGGCTTGGGCCGGTCACGCGGTTCGGCTCACGTTGAGTAGATGAGTAAATGAGGATTTGAGGGTTCACGCGCGGGCAGCGATATAGAGCGATACGAGCGTGTACACGACCAGGGCAACGGCGAGCAGCGCGACGACGATCAGGACACGCCGTGCGCGCCTGGTCATCGGTACTCGAATCCTCACCGCTCCCCCGCTCCTCGAGCTCTTGACACGTACGTGTCAACGTCGCTGCGGCCGGCCTTTCACGATTCGTCCAGTTGCCGCTCGATGTCATCGCGCAGCTGCTTCGCGATCTCGGCATGGCGCCGAAAATCCGCGGGCCGGCTGCCTGCGTCGACGTTGTTGTATCGCGCCGATTCTTCCTCGTTCTCGGCCTGGTGCACGAGCGTTGCAGCGAACTCTTCCAGCGCAACGGTGAGCACGTAGTACGCCTCATGGTCGGTCAGATCGAGCACGACCGGAAACGGCTTCATCGGTGCGGTTGCCATGCGGCTACCTTCCTCCCAGCTGGTGACACTTCCCGCGGCTGCCGGATGAGTGAATGAGTAAATGAGCTAGACGCCGGCGCGCCGGCGCTTCTCCGTGGTGGCGCGGATCTTGCGTGTAGCGCCGGCCTTGCTGCGGATCTCTCCCCCGACCGCGCCGGCATTGCTCTGCACGGTCACGCTGTAGCCGGCGGGAATGGTGATTTCCGCGCCTGGATTGATGGACTCGGCCCGCGAGGCGGTGGCCTCGGACGCGGCGAGCTGTTGAACGCGCTGCGCTGAGAGCCCGAGCACGGCGCCGGCGTCTCGGTACGTGAGCCCGTCCGCGCGCAGCGTCGCGACGGCCTCGCGGGCAAGCGTCGCGGCTGCCTCGATCTCGGTGCGGGCGACCGCTTCGCGCTTCTTGGACTCCTCCCACGCCTCGCGGGCGTTCTCGGGAATCTCGATCGTCACGGCGACGTCGAACGTGTCGGGCTCGACGTCGAGCCAGAGCCCGATGACCTCGCGGGCGACTTCCTCGACCTCGGCCGCGTTGCGCGCCTGGCCTACGGTGTCGAGTTCGGGCACCTCCACGAGCCACCAGCGCCCATCCCGGCGCGCGGTGACCTCGTATGCCTTTCGCTGCGTCATTTCTCCGTTCCTCCCCTATCGCCAATTGCTCGGCGTGTTCGGCAGCTTCTTGATCAGCTGGCCGATGATCCCGGCGCTCGTCTCGCGATGCCCTACCGGGATCGACTCTTTGACCGACTCGTCAGGCAGACCCCAAAGCTCGTGACTGCCCTTGCCGTCGCGCAGGAACACCCAGCCGTTTTCCTTGCAGACCTTCAACACGTCTCGGGTCTTCTGTGGCTTCGGCATGATTCTAGTCTAGTCCCCCTTGACGTTTCTATCAAGCCCCACTTGATGAATCCCCATAGATGAGTAGATGAGTTTTCACTCATCTACTCATCCGCGCGATTCCGCCTCTCTACTCGTCTTCGGCCTCGAACGGTTCGCCGCAAACGCCGCAGATGATCTGCCCTGCGTCGAGCACTGAGCGCGATACGCGGATCTTGCGGCCGCAGCTGCATTCGGCGCTCACGCCGTTGTTGTTGCTCTTGCGGCCTCCGGCCGTGGCGGGCTCGGCGCGGCGGTAGGCGACGATTGCGGCATCGAGGGCGGCGACCTCGGCCGCGTAGCTCGCCGCGGTGCTCGTGGGAACCGTCGTCACGCTCCAACCAATCGAGGGGTCGTGCTCGATCGTGAGCCCGAAGCCCTCGGCAATGGCCTTGAACTTCTGATTGTGGAAGCGGCCCTGTCGGCTGGTGTCCTTGACTCCGCGCGTGAGCGCTGCGCCGTGTGCGGCCTCGTGCAGCAGCGTGCCGAGCACACCGGCGCCGCCACGGGCGAGGCCTTCACCGCCCACGAAAAGCTCGTGAACGGCCGTCTCGCCGCGCTGCCAGCGCTCCGGGGCGAAGTGCCCGAGCTTCATGCCCTTGCCGCCGGATCCGCTCGCGAGCGTCACGACGACCTCGGGCACGTCATCGTGCCGGCTCTGGATGGTCGACCATGCCGCTTCGATCGCCGCCACGAGCGGGGCGCTCGCGCCGCTCATCGGGCGACCGCCGCAGCCGTGAGAGCAACGAGCTTGTCGACGCGGAGGCCGCACCAGGCGTCATCGTCGGTGATGACCACGGGAAGACTACGGAAGCCCCGGGCGCGGAGTTCGTCCGTCTCGGCCTCGCTGAGCGTATCGACGTCGACCGCCTCGAACGCGATGCCCTTGCGCGTGAGCACGCCCATCGTGCGCTCGCAGTTCTCGCATCCTTCGCCGGTGTAGATCCTGATGCTCATTTACTCATTCCCTCATCCGGCCCCAACTTCTCCAGGGCATCCCATCTGATAGGCGGAGACAGTTCGGTGGAGCGGCGGGCTGCAAGGGGTCGTGGAATACCGGACTGAGGGAGCTTGCGACCGAGGGAGGATATGCCGCGAAAGCCCCTTGCAGCACGCCGTGGAACCGAAATGATGGAGCTATCAGATGGGATGCCCGCAGGCGGGCAAGCACAGGCCGGCCCGGGCCGGCTCTCTCAGCGCCGGCCCGCCGGCGCCGGCCTTTTGGTCGACGTCGCTCCGCCTCGAGCACTTGACACCTACGTGTCAATCTGGCGCACTCAGCGTCGGCGTTCACCTGGCTCGATCCGACGCACGGCGCCGGCCCACACCCAGGCGCGCCGAGTGCGGCCGTCGCGCAGTTCGAACTCGACCAGCACCGCGCGCTCCGTCCAGGCGATCGCGCGGGCGTGAACCTCGACACTCATCTCTGGAAATCTCACCCAGGCGTCGACGTCGACGGGCGACGGCGCCAGCTCGACCCTGAATAGCTCAGCGGCGCTCGGCGCGCCGACCTCGTAGTGAGTGAGCGAGATGGGCTCGGGGCGCAGCGCTACCTCGTACGTCGCCAGGTCGGAGACGTCGGAACCGTAGCGCTTATTCTGTCCCATATATTCGAAGATACGTTCGAATATGCATGCCGACAAATGCCCGCTGTCTCCAGTGCGGGGCCGGGTCGGCGTGGGGGTCAGCGGCCGCGTCATCCCCATTGTGGGCAGGCCGGCCCGGCGAAAAGCGGGGCTGTCCGGCGATCGGCTTCATCGGACCCCGCTCGAGTGCTGTCCGTCCGATCCTCATGGGTATCTGTCCCCATTCCCGAATTGGGCTCGGCCGATTTAGATAGAACCGTTGACATGTCCGGTATGTCGCTGGTTCTCTCAACCTGACGAGCAACCATTGCTCGAAAAAAGGAGTGAACGTGACGAAGAAGTCTGGTCGGTCGCTACCCCGAATCGTCGCTGCTGCGGCATTGACAGCATTCTTGTTGGGCGGAGGAGCTGGCGTCGCATACGCCGCCGTTGTGACCGGGACGTCAACGGGCTTCGGCTCTGGCTATAGCGGGAGATCCCAGGCAGAAACACCCAACATATCTCGAGCGACGACCTACCGTTCACCAGCGGCCCCCGCCGGGTATCTCGGCGCTCAGGCACGGCTTTATACGTCGAACGGTGCCCTGTGTAAGTCGGGTTCCATGACGTACTCGACCGCGGCCAGCAGCGCATACACAGTCAGTATGACTGGGGCGTGTGGGATCGACACTTACTACGCGATGGGCATAAACAGGGGATGGACTGGGTCCAATTACGCCCAACACACCACCACCCCGACCCCATACATTGCCTTCTAAGGGAGATTGAAAATGAACAAGGTCGGCAAAGCCCTCATCAGTATTTCGATCATTGCAGCCGCTGCGGTCGCTGGAGTCACGGCGTCAACAGCCGCTATCGGGTCATCAATCTGGCCCGAGCCCAAGCCTCACGAGTACGCAGTTAATGCGAACAACGAGACGTTCGGCATCGCGGCAGGGAACACCGAAGACCCGGATCTGATTGCCGCGATTGGAGACGACGGGCGCTCAGGATATGTGCGATCTGAGGATCTCCTAGGGCCCACGCCGAAATCACCGGCCGAAGCAGTCGAAGCCACCGAGACGCTCATGGCCGGCAAATCCACGAACGAACGATCCATTCCTCTGTATAAGGAGGACGGAACCACCGTGATCGGTACTTTCACCCTCGAAACACAGATCACGGCCGAGTCTTCGAAGGAATAGCGGGCGCTTGAAAGGTCTGGCGGAGCGCTTCGCTCCGCCAGGCTTCGCTTGCGACCACAATTCAAGCCAAGTACCGAGTTGACATATATCTGACTCGTGAAGGGCGAACCGATCGACCCGCCCTCATGAGTAAATGAGTGAAAGCTCATCTACTCATTCTGTGTGCCTGGCGCCGCTACCGGCTCGACCGGCTCGGCGTCGGCCGGCTCCTGGTCGACGTCGGCCGACGTCGACGGCGGCGCCGGGGGAGTGCTGCCGGTGGAACCGGCGACCTTGCGCGGGTCGACGGGGCGGTTCGGCAGTGCGCGGAACGGCGCGATAGCGCCGGCCTGCACGATCCAGAACGATCCGTCCGTCGCCTCGCGGACATCCTGAGGCGGGATCACGTAGGTGTGCTGTGCTCGTGCCGAGCGCAGTTCTTCGCCGCCGGCGGCGCCGCTGGCTTCCATTTGCATGACGGTGCCGGCGAACGCCACGACGTCCTCGGGATCCTTCGTGCGACCGAAGATGAGCGCGGCGCCCGACGTGAGCGCGCGGCGTCGGCGTACCTCGTCGTTGGATACGCCGGCGGGGCTCTGAGCCGCGAGGATCAGCCCCATTCCGGCGCTGCGCGCTGTCTCGAACAGCGACCCGGCGGTGTCGCCGGGATCGCTCGTGCCGGTGACCAGCTGCGGGAACTCGTCCACGACAACCAGGATCGGCGACTTGTCGCCGGCGGCGAGCCTGGTCGCCATGTAGTTGCGGAGGTCGAGCATCAGGAGATCTCCGAGGCGCGCCTGCGCGTCGTCGACGGGGGAGAGGGGCACTACCGTGACGTCGGCCGAGCGTGCCTCGTACGACCAGCCTTCTTCGCTCAGCCATTCCTCGAGCGGGCGGAGCGCGACGAGCAGGCTTTGCAGCGCGCGCATGCCGGCGGTGAGGCCGCTCTTGCTGTCGACCAGGGCGTTAACAACGTTCTGGTCGTACTGGTCGCGCACGTAGGGGCCGGGGTTCGTGAGGCGTTCGCGGAGATCCGCGACCGACCGCACCGGCCCGGTGTCCTGCACCATTTGGAGCACTCCGCGGATCTCATCGAGGTAGTACTGGTTCTTGCCGTCCGGCTCGGGCATGAGCCGCATCAGCTTCGCCGTCACCTGGTTGGCGGTGCCGCTGAACAGGTTCCACTGCACGCGGCCCTCGACGTGCTGCGGGCCGGCGACGACGGCCGTGCGGCCGTAGCTGCGGGCGACCTGTGCGAGCTTGCGCGCGTCGTCCGGGTCGCCCTTGGCGTCGAGCATGACGACGGGCCAGCCGTATTCGAGGGCGCAGAGCATCAGACCATTCAGTAGAACGGTCTTGCCGGTGCCCGACTCTGCGAGCAGCAGCCCGCGCACGGCGGATGCCGCGTGCGGGAGCACGGCGAGCTTGCCGGCGCTGTCGACCCAATCGCGCACCTGGCGCACGTCGTAGAACTTCTCGGGCAGCGTCTTGACCGTGGGACGGCTCACGAACCCGAACGCCTGCCGGCCGTCGCCGGCGGGCATCGGCACGGTCACGACCTGAGACGTCGTGCCCTGGATCTGTCCGGTAGTCGGGTCGAGCTTCACGCCGATTCGGCGTGCCGCGCTGAGGTCGGCGGCGCGTTTGCGCGCCGTCTCGATCTTCGTCTGCCGGATCACGTCCGAGATCCGGCGCGTGCGGACGCGCTCCGCGATCCGCCGGCGGTGGATCGACCAGGCGAGCGGCAACAGCAGCACGCCTGCCAGGAGGTTGACCAGCAGCCACGGCCCGAAGGTCGGGAGCAGCTGTGCGGCCCAGTCGTCGGCCGCGAGGAACGCGGCCGCGGCGCCGCTCTGGATCCAGCCGGCCAGCTGCATGATCTCGACGGCGAGCAGGCCGGCGACGAGCAGCGCGCCGATCGTGTTAACGACCCACTGCCAGCGCCACACGACCCAGAATCGGGCCTTGACGGCGACGTGCTCGCCGGCGATGCCGACGACAGCGACGGGCACGAGCAACGGCAGCAGCACGAGCCCGGCGACGATCGCCAGAGCGCCGCCGATGACCTGGGCGACGAGATCGCTCGTCGCGTCGGTCGTCGGCTCAGCTTCCATCTGGTTACTCATCTACTCATCCCCCCAGTGAGTCCGTCGAGTTCGGCCGGCACGCTCGTGGCGGTCGGGTCGACGGGGGAGCCGTTCACCCACATGCGGGTGTCGTCTCCGATCCATTTGCCGCGCACGTCGAACGTCGCGAGCGTGACGATCTTGTGCCGGTTCGTATGGTGCACGCGCTGGTCAGCGATGCGCCGCACAGCGCGCTCCGTGGTCGCGTCTGAGAAGTACACGACGCGGCCGACGCCCTCGCGTTCGAGTCGGCTCGTGTGGTTGTTGAAGATCTGCATGTAGCGGCCGAGCACCTTTGGCGTTAGTTCGACCTCGACTAGTTCGAGCTCGTCGCCGCGCACGGCGACTCCATCGGTCATGTGCTCGATCTTCGAGCCCGGTTCTCGGTCTCGATGCCACGTCCAGCCGTGGCAGATGTAGCGGGCGGAAACGCCCGCGACGGCCACCTCGTGACGGGTGGTCTGACGGAACAAATGGGGTGCGGCTTTGCCCGTCGCCGCATGCGTCGCCCACACGATCGAACCGTCTCGGAAGGTCGGTCGAGCGCTGTCGATCAGGCCCGTTTCGCGCATCCGTGCGACCCACTGTTGGGCCTTCCGAAGACTCACCGGTGAGCCCGCCCCTGAGAAGCCACCGAGCGCATATCGGATGCCCTCCATGTCGACCATCCGCACGACGCCCAGCCAATCGATCATCGCCTCATCGCGCCCTGTCAGCTGCACCATCCGACCCCGCCTCACCCGCTGTGCTCTTCGTTTTTGATCTTGATTTTGATTTTGATTTTGTTCTTAAGTTCTTTGTTCTTCCCTGTCCCTGTCCCACCCCTTTATTTCCCAACCTCCCTCAAGAATAAGCTTGCGTTGATTGGGGGAGGTTGGGAAACGGGCAAAGCCCGGGGGTGGGACAGGGACAGGGAAGAACGGCCCTTATCGTTCGTTTACCTATTCGCGCTCGGTGAATAGTCTAGCGAACCCCTTTCGAAGGGCGCTAGATGCTCAGCGCGGCCGTCGACGGCCGCGCTGCGCGTTGTGGCCACGGGCTCGCGCCGGCCTCGTGAGGCCGGCGTCGGGGGAGTGCGCGGGCGGTCACGATCGGCGCCCTGGCCGGTGTCGCCGGCTGCGCCGTTCGGCTTCCATGTCGGCCCGCATCTGGGCGATGACCCGAGCAACTTCATCGTGGTCGATCGCCTCGATTCGAGCCCGCTCAGCCTCGCGCTCGGCGTCGCGTCTGGCACGCTCAGCGTCACGCTGAGCACGCCGAATCTCGATCTCTTCTGAAGGCGTCGGCGCGGCCGGATCGATCGCCTGGCGAAGCTGCCAGGCAAAGTACCGGAGCGGGTCACGCGAGCCGCCGGCGAGCGTCGGTCGAGCGTGGTCCTGGTGCCACTTGTCGATCGTCCGAACTAGCTCGTTCGGAGTCCATCGAGTGGGGTCGACGCCGGCGCCGGCGAGCACGTCGCACAGCGCACCGATGTGCTGCCGGTGACCGTGCCGGCCGTCGAGCAGCCACGGCATCCGACGCTCGGAGACGTCGCGACGCTCGCCGTCGACCAGGCGTGCAGCGAAGCGCTGCAATGCGATCGAACGGGGGGCCGGCTCGCTCGTCGGTCGAACCCTCTTCCTCCTGGCTGGCGGCCGCGGAGCGGCCGTCGTGCGCGCGCTCGCGCGCGTTGGTGAGTTCTCTTTAACGAGAGAAGTCTTGAGAGCTTCACCCCTACGGGGTAGCTGGACATCTTCCACAGCTGCCGGCTTCGGCAGCGTGAGTGCGCGCAGGGATGCCGCCCGGATCTGGGTACCTCCGTGGGCCGCTCGTGCCGCCTCACGCTCAGCCGTGGTGAGGTAGCGACCCTCCACGATCGTCACAGCGAACCCGAGCGCTTCCATGAGCCCGCGGGCGCGCTGCACGGTCTTGGCGCTCATGCCGAGCGCGAGCGCGACCGTCTCGTGCGCCGTCGCGACGCCGCGGCCGTTGTGCGCGTCGGCCGAGAGCCAGTCAGCGCGAGCTACGCGCAGCAGCGTGCCGGCCGCGACGTGCGCCTCTCGCCGGCGTTCCTCGCCGGCCGGCGTTGCCAGAGAATCCATGAGCGCATCGAACCAGGCTGCGCCGCTCGTCCAAGCCACCACAGCCCCGTACGCGCCTTCGGGCGCCCGGAGGCTCCAACTGCCCGACCGGTCGCCGCTCGGCCGCAAGACGGGCTCCTGTGACGTCGAATTCCGGCCGGATGCGCCCACAACGGGGCGGACACTTAGCCGCGACTCGCCCAGTGCTACATGTAGCACTGTTCCGTTTTCGGGTACGATGAACGCACCTCCTCTTGCTGGGGTGGGCACAACGAAGGCCCGGTTCTCTACCGGTTTCCTTCTTCACATCGCCTAGATCTGAGTCGGTCGCCAAACTCTCGTCAGATCGGGGCGCAGAGCTTTAGGCCCGTCTTCGGACGGGCCTCTCTCGTTAAGCCGAGTCGATAGGCAGCTCCCCGTCTGGGGCCGGCTTCACAGGAAGCCAGACCGGATACCCGCGGTCGTCAAGCTCGATGTTCTCGACCATGAGGTCGAAGAGAGCAGAGGGGGAGATGCCGACGTGATCGGCAATCCGTTTCCACTGGTCTTTGCTCGTGCGCTCGACGTCGTAGCCGAGCGTCACGGGGTCAATCCGTGTTCCTCGTGGCAACCGTCGCGGTGTCATATCGAACACTTAACCCTGACCTTAGGGTTAAGTCGAGAAAGACACGCCGACGACTTCGTTACGCGGCTGCCGGCCTCGTTGACACGTACGTGTCAACTGCTCGAGGTGGGCTCGCCGGCCTCGCCGGCCTCGCCGGCCTCGTCGTCGTACACGTCGGCTCCGTCCCAGCGATGCAGCCTCGGCTCAGTCGTGAACCAGGGTTCGCAGAACTGCACGGGAAGGGCAGAGATCACGGCCATGCCGTGACGATACGCCGGCTTCCGACCGCGAGCCCTGAGTGTTCCACACCCTCGTGTGTGGTGGGGCTCGGTGTCCGGTCAGCGCCTAGCTCTGTGGTGCCAACATGGGCGCGCTGCGCCCTCGTGCGAAGGACGCCGGCCGGCGTCCACCTCGGTCTACGCCGCCGATTCGGCCGAGATCGTGGGCGTCTTGTAGACCCCAGAAGCGCGGTACTTCTCTCCGGACTTGGAGAAGCGTACGAGCAGGCGTCCGGGCGTGCCGGCCTGGTGGTCGTTGTAGATCGGCTCCCAGCGGGGGTGGTCAATGTTGAATTCGGTCACCACGAGCCCGTCACGTTTAACGATTCCGAGCGTGAAGTCGTTGCCCTTCTTGTCCTGCCGGGTCTCGAACTCGATCGTGGCGACCAGGCTTCGGTCCTTCGCGCCGTGCTTAGCGAATAGCTCGGCCAGCGCCTCTTGATAGGCCTTGGCGGTCGAGAAGGAGGGATACTCCTCCTTCTCGCGCGGCTTCGTCCACCCTTCCGGTGTCACAGATGCCAGCCACGCATCGAATTCGTCCTGGGCCGGCAGCCGCACGGCGAGGTAGGCGGGTACGTAGTCGCCGCGTCGCACCTGGGCGGGCAGGAAAACCGGCGGCAGG
>Ga0160430_100467_pt1 | contig 23129 bp, 22 predicted proteins | sample HID1971I_E0MG_FD_108274 | JGI IMG/M metagenome (GOLD analysis project Ga0160430, IMG submission 108274) | Enriched millipede-associated microbial communities from UW Madison campus, WI, USA - HID1971I_E0 MG | ecosystem: Host-associated > Arthropoda: Insects > Digestive system > Unclassified ...
ACCGACGAGGCCCGCGAGGCCGCACGCGTCGGCCTGCAGAAGCTGCCGCGCAACGCGTCGCCGGCTCGCGTGCGTTCGCGCGACGTCATCGACGGCCGCCCCCGCGGTGTCCTCACGAAGTTCGGCATCTCGCGTGTCCGCTTCCGTGACATGGCACACCGTGGCGAGCTGCCCGGCGTGACCAAGTCGAGCTGGTAAGTCTCAGCAGACAAGGGGCGAGGATCTTCGGATCCTCGCCCCTTTCGCGTCTCCGGGGCTCGCCGCGTCGGGCTGACTTCGCAGGCTCGGGCTGAGGCTGCGCGCGTGAGCCTCAGCCCGACGCTGGGTTTTCCTCCTGACAGGGGGCGACGACTCCTCGTCCACGGTTGATGTGGTCACGCGGCTCTGCACAGACAACGCTGTGCGGTGGGTATCGGGCGAGGATCGGATGCTCGATACGGGCAGCATCAGGCGGCATGGATCCGATATCTGCGCTGCGGGCGCGCGACGGTGTGGCGAGAATCAGGACACTGCGAAGCGACGGTGTGAGCGACCACGCCCTGCGGCGTGCACGTGAGCGGGGAGTGATCTTCTCCGTGTGCCGCGGCTGGGTGGCGCTTCGCGGTGCCGACGAAATGCTGGTCGCGGCGGCACGGCGAGGCGTCGTGCTCAGCTGCGTGACGCTCGCCGCGCGGAAGGGGCTCTGGGTGCTCGATGACTCCCAGCATCATCTCGCTGCGCCACCGACATCGGGGCATGCGTCGGCAGCGCGCGGAGTCGTCCACTGGAACAAGCCCGTCTTTCCTCGGGATCCTGACTCCTGTGAGGATTCGATCGAGAACGCCCTGGTGCTCGTGGCGGGCTGCCAACCGTACGAGGGTGCCCTGGCGACGTGGGAGTCGGCATTCCGGCAGAGGATCGTCGACCCGGGTGTGCTCGTGCGGGCGCAGCTTCCTCCTGCTGCGCGGCGGGTTCTCGCTGACGCGCGTCCGTTTGCCGATTCCGGCACGGAGACGATCTTCTTCACTCGACTCGCCTGGCTGGACGTGGCGATCACGCCGCAGGTGTGGATACACGGACATCGAGTGGATTTCCTCATCGGCGATCGGCTCGTCGTGCAGATCGACGGTGGACATCACGTCGGGCAGCAACGCACGAGCGACATCGCGCACGATGCCCTGTTGAAACTGCATGGATATCACGTGATCCGAATCGGCTACGAGCAGCTCATGCACCGCTGGCACGACGTGCAACGCGTGATCCTCACCGCTATCGCACAGCGACTGCATCTGGCCGCGTGAAGGGGCTCGCGCTGTCGGGCGGAATCCACACGGTGGGGAGGAGTTCTGGCGAGGCATCCTCCGCCCCACACTGCGAGTTCAGCCCGATGCCGTGTCCCCGCCGACCACCGCACGCAAGCCCCCGCTGACCCGGCGTCGCAGCCCCGCGCGGGCCCGAAACCTGTGAACAGAGTGACAAAAGTGGTGCAACACGCCCTCGAAATCGCCAAAACCCGCGAAATGACGCGGAAATGTCGTCAGGCGTTGATACATTCAAGGCGGTCACTCGACCAGGAGCATCCGCTCCGACACCCATAACGATGCGACGGGATCTCGTCGCTGGAGGATGACATGGCTGACAAGTCCATCACCAAGACCGAGCTCGTCGCGAGCATCGCAAGCGCCACGGGTCAGAGCCAGGCCACCGTCTCCGGTGTCCTCGACTCGCTGTTCGCCACGGTCTCCGACGCCGTTGCCAAGGGCAGCAAGGTCTCGATCCCGGGCTGGATCTCGTTCGAGCAGGTCGACACCGCTGCCCGCACGGGCCGCAACCCGCAGACCGGCGCCGAGATCAAGATCCCGGCAGGCAAGCGCGTCAAGGTGACCGCTGGCTCCAAGCTGAAGGCAGCCGTCAAGTAATTCGACGCTCCTCAGGAAGGCCGTCCCCGTTCGGGGGCGGCCTTCCGGCGTTCAAGGCCCGGTCAGCCAGGACGGATGCCGCGGCTTAGGCTGGAGTGGTGACCTCCCGCGCCCAGACGACCAGCCGGAATTCGGCGTATCGTCTCGCAGGCGTCATGGTGCTGCTCGCGGCGGCACTTGTCGGTGTGATCGTCGCCCTGCTCATCGGCGGCGGCGCCGCACCGCTGCTGCTCCAGGACCCCGGTCCCTTCGTCCGCTGGGCGATCCCGGTCGCCAAGCTCGTCATGAACGTGTCGGCCGCGGCGATGCTCGGCTCGCTCGTGCTGGCGCTGTTCGCGCTGCGCAGTGAGACGAAGCCCTTCGACGCCGCGCTGAACGTCGCATCCGTCGGTGCGGCCGTCTTCACGGTCTCGGCCGGCTTCACCGGCTTCCTCACCTTCATGGCCGCGTTCAACCCGAAGCTCAGCATCGAGGCCGAGTTCGGCTCGCAGCTGGGTCGGTACCTCCTGCAGACGCCGCTCGGCCAGTCCTGGCTGATCACGACCATCCTCGGCTCCGTCATCACCGTGCTCGCATTCGCCTGGCGCACGTGGACGCCGACGCTGATCACGGCGATCCTCGCCGCAGCGTCGTTCCTGCCACTGGCCACGCAGGGTCACTCCGGCGAGCTGTCCGGCCACAACGTCGCGGTCAACTCGATCCTGCTGCACACGATCGGCGCGGCGGTCTGGCTGGGCGGGCTGCTGCTGCTCGTGCTGTTCCGTGGTCGCGATGACGTCGACACTCCACGCTTCGTCGCTCGGTACTCCTCCCTCGCGATCGCGGCGTTCGTCGTGGTCGCGGTCTCCGGTGTCGCTCGCTCGGTGGTCGCGCTCGGCGACTGGAGCCAGCTCGCCACGCCCTACGGCGCGATCCTGATCATCAAGGTCGTCCTGCTCGGCGGCATGGGCCTGCTCGGTGCCTGGTACCGCGCACGGCTCATCCCGAAGCTCGACAGCGACCGCGCATCGCGGTGGTTCTGGATCCTCGTGCTGTGCGAGGTCTCACTGATGGGCCTGGCGTCCGGTGCCGCAGCCGCGCTCGCTCGCACGCCCCCGCCCACGGGTGAGGAGGTCGCGTTCGCGCGCACCCCGGCCGAGGTGCTCACCCGTTCTGCCGTGCCGCCGGACTTCACGATCGACCGCTGGTTCACCGCCTGGGACATCGACATCCTCTGGCTCGTCGCCGCGGGCTTCGGTCTGTTCTTCTACCTCGCCGGCGTCATCCGTCTGCACCGCCGCGGCGACCGCTGGCCGATCCACCGCACCATCTTCTGGGTGCTCGGCCTGCTGCTGCTCGTGTGGGTCACCGGCGGACCGATCAACGCGTACCAGGAGTACCTCTTCAGCGTGCACATGCTCGGGCACATGATGCTGTCGATGGCGATCCCGTTGCTGCTGGTCACCGGCTCCCCGGTGACGCTGGCGCTGCGCGCGGTCGACAAGCGCGACGACGGCACCCGCGGCGGCCGGGAGTGGATCCTCTGGGCGGTGCAGTCCCCGTTCTCGCGGGTCGTGACGCATCCGTTCGTCGCCGCGGCCATCTTCATCGTGTCGCTCTGGGCGTTCTACTTCACCGACCTCGTGCGGTGGTCGATGTACGAGCACCTCGGGCACGAGTGGATGGTCGCGCACTTCCTGATCTCCGGCTACCTCTTCGTGCTCACGCTCGTCGGCGCTGATCCGATCCCGTACCGCCTGCCGTACCCGGGCCGTCTCATCACGCTCATCGCGATCATGGCGATGCACGCCTTCTTCGGCGTCGCGATCATGATGCAGGAGGGCCTGATGGTCGCCGACTGGTTCGGGTCGATGGGCCGCACCTGGGGTCCCACCCCCATGGAGGACCAGTACATCGGTGGTGGCATCGCCTGGTCGATCGGTGAGATCCCGACACTCATCCTGGCGATCACGGTCGCGATCCAGTGGAGCCGGAGCGACACCAAGCTGCAGCGTCGACGTGACCGGCACGCCGATCGCACCGGGGACGCCGAGCTCGAGGAATACAACGCGAAGCTCGCCGCCATCGCCGAGCGGGATCGCCGCGACGAGGAGAAGTCGCGCGGCTGAGCAGGGAACCTCCCCGGTCGAGTCGCGCAGGCGCTCCGCGGAGCCTCAGTCGTGCGGTGTCTCATCGGGTGATCCGACGCGGATCGACGCGGAGCCGTCAGGCAGGATGACGATCGAGCCGTTCACCGTGAACGGGACGTCCTCCGACACCTCCTGGATCGAGCCGTCGAAGAGCGATTTGATCTCGACCTCGAGATGAGCCACGGCATGTGCCGGCGGGATCTGCCAGTGCCCGGTCTCGTCAGGCGTGACCGTGACCCGAGGCTGCGTGGCGATCGACCACACCGGCAGTGAGGCGATGCGATTGCGCACCTGCAGGCCGAAAGGGCATGCGGTCGGCTGCAGCACCTCCTGCGTGGCGCACTCCTGCAGGAACTGCTCGACACGCTGCTGCACGACCTCGACGAACTCGTCGGTCGGCGTCGTCTGCACATCGAGCGGGGTGACGGCGAGCGGGGTGTCGGCGAGCACGCCGATGCCGCTCGACTTCGCGATCGGAGTGTCCACGGTGACGGCGTACAGGCCGGGCGTGAAGACGAGAAGCGGCAGCGGATCGAGGGTGGCGGCATCCGCTCCGGCACTCGAGACCTGTCGGCGATCGACCTCGAAGCCGTTCACCGCGAACTGATCGGCGCCGCGCAGCGTGAGATCGACCACCGCGAGCGGGCTGGTCTGGAATCGCCAGTTCGGGGTGACGCCGACCCATCCGTCCTGCTCGACCACGAAGGTGCTCGTGCCACGGTGTCCGGAGGCCTGATAGCTCACGGTGACCTCGGTGCCCTGCTCGGCAGGGCGCTCTGACTCCACGTGCACGTCGGTGAGCGGCGCGAGGGCTGAGTGGCGGAGCATCGCTTCGGATGCTGCGGTGTCGATGCCGGCGGCGGAGAGCGTCGCCCGGTCGATCGCGACGCCGGGGATCCGGAGGGCGTCTGCTGCGCGGCCGACCGAGAGCAGGTCGAGGTAGCGAACGACGAACGCGGAGGGGCTGTAGAACTGCTGGTAGAGCGTGGCGCCGCCGGCGCCGATGGCCGCGATCAGCACGAGGCCGACGACCGCGAGCAGCGCGAGATCGATGCCGAGACGGGAACGCCGAGGCGCCTTCGTCTCCACCGTGTGCATGGCCCAAGTCTAGGGATGCGGCCTGGGACGACGCCGAGCGTCACGAGGGCGTGGCGGATGCCGGGCCGTAGCATGGGGGGAGCATCCGCGTCCGCCCGCGTCCCTCTGAGAGCTCCGTGTCCCTTCCCGCCCTGTCCGACGAGCAGAACGAGCTCTTCCGACTCATCGAGGACACGAACGAGCACGTCTTCATCACCGGTCGTGCCGGCACCGGCAAGTCGACGCTGCTGCAGCACTTCTCGTGGCACACAAAGAAGCAGATCGCGATCTGCGCTCCGACCGGCGTCGCCGCGCTCAACGTCGAGGGTCAGACGATCCACTCGCTGTTCCGGTTGCCGATCGGTCTGATCGCAGACGGCGACATCGATCAGAACGATGCGACCAGACGCATCCTCAACGCGATCGAGACCCTGGTGATCGACGAGATCTCGATGGTCAACGCCGATCTGATGGATGCGATCGACCGCTCGCTGCGCCAGGCCCGCGGACGCCGTGGCGAGCCCTTCGGTGGAGTGCAGGTCGTGATGTTCGGGGATCCGTACCAGTTGGCGCCGGTGCCGCCGCGCGGCGATGAGGCCCGCTACGTGCAGGACCACTACCGCTCCTTCTGGTTCTTCGACGCCCACGTCTGGGCAGGCCCTTCAGGGGCCCATGGGTACGGCTCGTCGGACCAGCAGGGGCTGTTCGAGGTCGACACCCGCGCCGAGCTGCACGTGCGGGAGCTCGTGCAGATCCATCGCCAGTCGGATGACGGCTTCAAGGCGATGCTGAATGCGGTGCGCTACGGACGAGTCACGGCCGAGATCGCCGGCGTGCTCAATGCGCAGGGTGCGCGGACGCCCCCCGATCCGGAGCCCGGCGAGGTGCCGATGATCACGCTCGCCACGCGCAACGACATCGTCAACAGCATCAACAGTCGTCACCTCGCGGCTCTGCCGGGCAAGGAGCAGACTGCCAAGGCGGAGGTCAGCGGTGACTTCGGTCGTGGCGAGGCGTCACTCCCGGCCGAGTCGGAGCTGAAGCTCAAGGTCGGCGCCCAGGTCATGTTCCTGCGCAACGACACCTCGATGTCGGGAGAGCCGCCGCGCTGGGTCAACGGCACGATCGGCACCGTGGTGCGGATCCTCGGCAGCGCGGTGCGCGTCGACATCGACGGCGAAGAGGTCGACGTCGAGCCGGCCGTCTGGGAACGCTTCCGCTACGCCTACGACCAGAACACGAAGAAGCTCAGTCGTGATGTGGTGGCCGAGTTCACGCAGTTCCCGCTGCGGCTGGCGTGGGCGGTGACCATCCACAAGTCCCAGGGCAAGACCTACGAGCGGGCGATCATCGACCTCGGCTCCGGCGCGTTCGCGCCAGGACAGACGTACGTCGCGCTGAGCCGGCTGACGTCGCTCGACGGGCTGTACCTCTCGCGAGACCTGCGTCCCCGCGACATCAGGGTGGACGAGGACGTGCGCCGCTTCATGCGCGACGCCTGGCTCGCGGCATCCACGCCCGAGCTCCCGAAGGGCTGAGGTCAGGCTGCGGCGCGAGCCCGGTCGAGGTCTTCGAAGAGCTCGGTGTTGAAGCGGTAGGCGAGGAGGACCTCGTCGATCACGCGCTCGCGCTCCGCGGCATCCCACGGCGCGGCGTCGAGCTGCTCGCGGTAGACGTCCTTGAAGGCGGAGGGATCTGCGATGTCATCGAACAGGTAGAAGCCGATGCCGTTGGTCTCGAACCCGAAGCGGCGTGCCATGACGCGACCGATGAAGATGCCGCCGGACAGGTCGCCGAGGTAGCGGGTGTAGTGGTGCGCGACGAACCCGCCCGCCCACGTCGCCCCGACCTGACGGATTCGCTCGACATAGCGCTGGGTCGTCGGCAGCGGCGTGATCTGCTCGCGCCAATCGGCGCCGAGCAGGAACTCGAGGTCGGCCTCCAGCGCCGGCATCCGAGTGAGCTTGTCGCTGATGAAGACGGAGGCCACGGCATCCTGCCGCATGCCCTCGCCGGCGGACTCGAGCGCTTCGTAGATGAAATAGTGCTGCGCGACGAGCGCGATGTAGTCCTCGCGTGAGCCCTCGCCCTTGAGGAGGTCGGACATGAAGCCGGCGCCCTCGCTGCGGGAGTGCGAACCGGAGGAGCGCTCGCGCAGCGCGGCGGAGAAGGACAGGATCTCGGACATGACCCCAGTGTAAGGGTTGCCTAAGTCGTGGCGAAACCCTCTGTTGCCGTGAAGACCGAATGCGTCAGCTGAGTGCGGCTCAGGCGTGGGGGCGGGGCTCGACGCCCAGGCGCTCGCAGGCGACGTCGTAGAGCGCGACGACCTCGCGGCGCACGGCCGGGCGGTCGGAGATCGGTCCACCGGGCCATGGCACCTGCAGCTCGGCGGTCGTGTCGCCGCGGGTGACGTCCCACCGCCCGCCATCGCCGTCGAACCCGGTCATCACGGCGTGCGTGACCTCGCCGTCGCCGGCCTCGCCGAAAGCTCGGGCGATCAGGATGTTGTCGTCGGTGTGGTCGCCGTTCATGTGACGCAGCACCGCGGCGATCACGTCGGCATCGAAGGAGTGGGGCACATCCACACTCTAGGCGTCGTCGTCCGATGCGAACTTTCAGGATCGGCGTTCTAGACTCGTGAGACATCTCTCGGGGGTTCTACATGCAGCTTCTCTCGTCGCGCCGTTGGCGTGCCGCAGCGGCCAGTGCGGCCGTGCTCGGTCTCATGCTCACCGGTTGCACCGCGGAGGACACCTTCACGTACACCCCGCCTGCGCAGGTCGATGCCCCGCTCGCCGACGACACCGTCGCCGCGATGCAGGCAGCAGTGGACAACGCGCTGGTCGCCTCGGGTGCCTCCGGCGCAGTCGTCGGCGTCTGGGTGCCGTGGAGCGGCAGCTGGGTCACCGGCGTCGGAACCCAGGGACGCGAGGGTGAGCCGCTCGACACCGACATGTCGTTCCGCATCGCCGACGTCACGCGCCTGATGACGTGCGACGTGCTCTACGCCCTCGCGGACAACGGCACCGTCAAGCTCGACGCCGCCGTGACCGACTACGTGTCCGGCGTCGCCGACATGGCCGACAGCGGCATCACACTGCTCGACCTCTGCAACGGCACGAGCGGTGCCGGCTCGTCCGAAGAGCGCGTGAAGCCTGCGTGGCTGAACACACCGGAGCGTGTCTGGGCGCCGCTCGAGCTCGCCGGCTACGGGCTCGGCAGCGAACGGGTCGCACCGCACACCACGTATCGCGACTCGGACGCCGGCTACCTGCTCCTCGGGCTCGCGCTCGAGCGCGCATCGGGCATGTCGGCATCCGAGCTGATCGCCGAGTACGTGACGGATCCGCTCGACCTGCCGAACACCTCGCTCCCCGGTGTCGCGGCAGCGCCTCCGTCGTCAGGCCCCGTCGTCAAGGGCCACTACCTGAACCCGGTCGAGGGGGGCTACGACTGCGCCGCGCCGGTCGACATCACCACCCTGTCATCGAGCAGCGGCTTCACGGACTCGGGTGCGGTCTCGAACATCAATGACCTCGGGCGCTATGTGCAGGCCGAGGCGAAGCAGGTGCTGCGCACCAAGGAGACCCCCGATCGCTTCGGGGCCCCGCTGCCGATGAGTCCGGATGCACCGTCCTGGTATCAGGCCACCGGCGGTGCCATCCTCCTCGGATCGATGATCGGCCAGGGCGGCTGGACCCCCGGGTATGCGACCGCTGCGTACGCCGACCCTGCAACCGGATTCACCGTCGCCGTCGTGCTCAACGACTCGACCACCGGCGCGGCGTTCGCGCAGTGGCTCTCGTGGGAGCTTGCGGCGATCGCATCCAAGGCGCCGGCGGCCGACGGCCAGACGGCGCCGGAGTTCGGTCTGCCCTTCACGGCGGAGCAGTACCACCAGACGATCGTTGACAACGCGATCACGTGTGCGGCGCCGCCCGCCGAGTGATCACGGCCTGCCTCAGGCCGAGAGGGAGTGCGATGGCCATCGTCGACAATGCGATCTACGTCGACGGCGTGCGCACCGAGAACCCGCAGACCCTCAGCGAGACCTTCGAGCTGATGCGCGCGCGGGGCGGGATGAGCTGGATCGGCCTGTACCGCCCGAGCGAACAGGAGATCCGCGAGGTGGCCGATGAGTTCGGCATCCACGCGCTCGTCGTCGAGGATGCGCTGTCGGGGCATCAGCGCTCCAAGCTCGAACGCTACGGCGACGTGCTGTTCATGGTCCTGCGTCCTGCCCGGTACCTCGACGAATCAGAGGAGGTCGAGTTCGGCGAGGTGCACGTGCTGGTCGGTCCGGACTTCGTGGTGACCATCCGACATGCGGAATCACCTGATCTGGCGCGGGTGCGCAAGCGGCTGGAGTCGGATCCGACATTGCTGAAGCACGGGCCCGAGGCGGTGCTGTACGCGATCCTCGACGAGGTGGTCGACGAGTACACGCCGGTGCTCGCCGGGCTCGAGAACGACATCGACGAGATCGAGAGCCAGCTGTTCGTCGATGATGTCGACGCGACGCAGCGGATCTACGAGCTCGGCCGCGAGGTCATCGAGTTCCAGCGTGCGACGCAGCCGCTGTCAGCGATGCTCGATGCGCTGCTGCGCGGGTCGGAGAAGTACCAGGTCGACGAGGAGCTGCAGCGCTATCTGCGCGACGTGCTCGATCACACCCTCCGGGTCGCGGATCGGGCGACCACGTTCCGCACCGTGCTCGACAACGCGCTGACCGTCGAGTCGACGATCGTCGCACGGCGTCAGAACGATGAGATGCGTCGGATGACGGAGGTCAGCATCAAGCAGAACGACGAGGTCAAGAAGATCTCGGGGTGGGCGGCGATCCTGTTCGCGCCGACGCTGGTCGGCACGATCTACGGCATGAACTTCGACCATATGCCGGAGCTGCACTGGGTGCTCGGCTACCCGATGGCCGTCGGGCTGATGGTCGTGATGGGCTTCGGCCTCTACTGGATCTTCAAGCGCAAGGGCTGGCTCTAGGCTCAGTCGCCCTCGGTCCCCTCGGCGGCCGTGCCGTCGGCCTCGGGCATCCCCGGTCCCGGTCCTGGGCGCACCTCGGCGCCCGGCAGGATGTCGATGCGAGTGGTGCCGTCGTGCTCGGTGACCTCGATGCGGGGGGCGGCGTCCGCCTCGGTCGCATCGGGAGCCGATGTCAGCTGATCGTGGCGCTTCTCCTCGCTGGTCATCTCCGCCGCCGTGCTGTCATCCTGCGTGCTCATCGTCGTTCCCTTCGTCGGTCTGCTGCTCGGTGCCGGTCTTGGTGGTCATCCGGTCGGAGCGTCGGCGCAGGCGGGTCGGCGCTGCGTGCTCAGTCGCGATGTCGGACGGCATCCGCTCACCGTACGCGCGTGCCGCAGAGAGGTGCATGGGGTTGACATGGTGGGCTGGCCCCGTGGTCCGCCTCGCGGGGGATGCGAGCGGTGGCGGCACGGCTCTACGGTGGGGGCATGCTGATCGTCGAAGAACTCCACCTGCTGCTGCTGCGTCCGGACGGCCGTGTCGAGGGTGCGGCCGGTGGGTACCGCCTGTACGGCGAGATCGGTGCCGCCATCGTCGATCTCGCAGAGCACGGACGAGTCCGCGTCGGCGAGGACAAGCATCCGCGGGTCGAGGTCGTGTCGACCGAACCCACCGGGAATCCGGTGATGGATGCCGTGCTCGCCAGGCTCGCGCCGATGAGCGGCAAGCGCCTGCAATCCATCGTCACCTCGTCGAAGCTCGATCCCCGCGATGACGTGGTCGCCTCGCTCATCGCGCAGGGTGTGCTGGCGCATGGCGAGCGCGGGTTCTTCGGGTTGGGGGCCGAACGAACTCCCGAAGCGGATCCTGGACCCGAGATGCTGCTGCGTGCGCGCCTCGCAGCGGTGCTCGCGGGTTCGGCGGCGCTGACCCAGGCCGACCTCACGCTGCTCGCGATCCTGCAGGGGCTCAATGTCGCCCATCGAGTGCTGCAGCAGGAGGCCGGCGGGCTCTCCGCCGGGCAGTTGCGCAAGCGGATCATCGGCCTCACGTCGGGTTCGGCGGCGGGCGATGCGGTCTCCGCGGCGGTGAACACCGCGATCGCAGCAGCGATGATGGCGGCGATGACGCCCGTGATCGTCGCGACCACGATCACCTGATGCCGGGGCTGAGCGCTCAGCCCGACGCGGTCGTGAGCACGATCTTGCCCGTCGCGTGCCCCGCGATCGATCGCGCGTAGGCTTCGCGGACGTTCCCGAGCGGATGCACCGAGTCGATCGGCAGCTCGATCTCGCCGTCGGCGATCAGCTGGGCGATCTGCGCGAGCTCCCTGGCGCCGGCCGCAGCGCCGCCGACGCCTCCGATCGGATGTCGTCCGCGGGCCTCGTAGTCGGCGATCGTGTTGATCCGCTCCGGCGGTACACCGAGCGCGAGCGCCAGCTCGACGGTGCCATGACCGACGGTGTCGAGCACGGCGGTGATTCCCTGCGGGGCGGCGGCACGCAGCTCGCGTTCGAGCGCGGGGCCGTATGTGAGCGGGTGGATGCCGAGCCGGCGCAGCATCGCGTGGTTGCGCTGACTCGCTGTGCCGTACACCTTCGCACCCAGCCGCACCGCGAGCTGTGCGGTCACGATGCCGACGCCGCCGGCTGCCCCGCTGACGAGGACGACGTCGTCCGGGCCGAGGCGCTGTGACTCGACGCTCGCGACCGCGGTGCGCCCGACCACGTTGAGAGCGCCTGCCGCGAGGAAGGAGAGCCCCTGCGGCATCCGGACGAGCAGCCGAGGGTCGATCACGAGGTGGTCGGCCTGCGCGTGGAAGCGCAGACCGCCGAACACCCGGTCGCCGATGCGCCATCCCTCGACCCCGTCGCCGAGCGCTGCGATGGTGCCTGCGAAGTCGTAGCCGTTCCCGGAGGGGAGGTTCCGCTCGTAGGCGTCGTGCAGCGGCAGTCCGCTGAAGATCTTCCAGTCGACTGGATTGACCCCGGCCGCGGCGACGCGCACCAGCACCTCGCCGGTGCCGGGAACAGGGATCGGTCGGTGCTCGATCTCCAGCACCTCCGGGCCGCCGAACCGCCGGAACACCACGCGTCGGGACACCAGCTGAGGATCATCCGCGATCATGCGCTCAGCATAGGGGCGGGGGAGTCTGCGGCGGCGGTGGCTGGCGGCGGGCGTGGCGAGATGGCCGCGTCCCGCCGCCCGGATGGCGGAATCGTCGAGCGGGGGCTAGAGTTGCGTCTTATACCCCCCAGGGGTATGACGCGAAGAGGAGAATATGATGGCGACGAACGAGTACCAGGTCACCGGGATGACGTGCGGCCACTGCGAGATGTCTGTCCGTGAGGAGGTCGGCCAGGTCGCTGGCGTCGAGGGCATCCAGGTGAGCGCGCAGGCCGGGACGCTCATCGTCACCGGTTCCGACGCGATCGACGATGCGAAGATCCTCGCCGCGGTCGAGGAGGCGGGATACTCAGCGGTGCGCTCGTCATGAACGCGGGCGCACCACTGGCCCCATCCGGGGCCGGAGTGGTGGGAGCGTTCGCTGCCCGTTCGCATCAGGCAAGAGCGAGAGAAGGAACAGCAGCATGAGCACATCAGCGTCCTCCACCGCGGGAGCCGGCGTCGAGTTGGAGATCGGCGGCATGACCTGCGCCTCCTGCGCGATGCGGATCGAGAAGAAGCTGAACAAGCTCGACGGCGTCACGGCGACCGTGAACTATGCGACCGAGAAGGCGACGGTGACGCTGCCGGCCGACTACGACCCTGCGCTGCTGATCGCCGAGGTGGAGAAGACCGGATACACCGCTGCGATGCCGGCACCGAAGGGGGCGACGGGATCCGGTGCCGCAGAGGGCGAAGGAGGTGACTCCGACCCGGAGCTGCGTTCACTGCGCAACCGCCTGATCGTTTCGATCGTGCTCACGGTGCCGGTGATCGCGATGGCGATGATCCCGGCCCTGCAGTTCACGTACTGGCAGTGGGCATCGCTCGCGCTCGCCGCGCCCGTGATCGTGTGGGCGGCCTGGCCCTTCCACCGAGCGGCCTGGATGAATCTGCAGCACGGCGCTGCCACGATGGACACGCTCATCTCGATGGGCACGTCGGCCGCGTTCCTCTGGTCGTTGTATGCGCTGTTCTTCGGGACCGCTGGCATGCCGGGGATGACGCACCCGTTCGAGTTCTCGCTGGCACCGTCCGGCGGCACGGCGAACATCTACCTCGAGGTCGGGGCAGGCGTGACGATGTTCATCCTCGCCGGGCGGTACTTCGAGAAGCGCTCGAAGAAGCAGGCGGGTGCCGCGCTGCGGGCGCTGCTCGAACTCGGAGCGAAGGAGGTCTCGGTGCTGCGGGACGGCGTCGAGGGGAAGATCCCGGTGGAGGAGCTGCGGGTCGGTGACGAGTTCATCGTTCGTCCCGGCGAGAAGATCGCCACCGACGGGGTCGTGGTCTCGGGCACCTCGGCCATCGATGCATCCATGCTCACGGGAGAGGCCGTTCCCGTCGAGGTCGCCGCAGGCGATGCCGTGGCGGGCGCCACGACCAACGTCGGAGGACGACTCGTGGTGCGGGCGACCCGGATCGGTTCCGATACGCAGCTGGCGCAGATGGCCAGGCTCGTGGAGGACGCGCAGACCGGGAAGGCCGAGGTGCAGCGGCTGGCCGACCGCATCTCCGGGGTGTTCGTGCCGATCGTGATCGTGATCGCCGTCGCCGCACTCGGGGGCTGGCTCGGCGCCGGGTTCCCGGTGGCGACCGCCTTCACCGCAGCCGTCGCGGTGCTCGTGATCGCGTGCCCGTGCGCGTTGGGGCTCGCGACGCCGACCGCGCTGCTGGTGGGCACCGGTCGCGGTGCGCAGCTGGGGATCCTCATCAAGGGGCCGGAGGTGCTGGAATCCACCCGCAAGGTCGACACCGTCGTGCTCGACAAGACCGGCACCGTCACGACCGGCAGGATGACGCTGGTCGACGTGATGGTCGAGCCTGGCACCGATCGCGCCGAGCTGCTGCGGCTGGCCGGTGCGCTCGAGGATGCCTCCGAGCACCCGATCGCGCAGGCGATCGCCACGGGCGCGACGCAGGAGGTCGGAGCGCTGCCGAGTCCTGAGCGCTTCACGAGCATCGTGGGCAAGGGGGTGCAGGGCGTCGTCGACGGCCGAGCGGTGCTCGTGGGTCGTGCTTCGCTGCTCGCCGAATGCTCGCTGCAGCTGAGCCGAGAGGTCGCGTCCTCGAAGGCGCGCGCCGAGGGCGAGGGCAAGACCGTGGTCGCTGTGGGCTGGGACGGTCGGGCGCGCGGCATCCTCATCGTGGCGGACACGGTCAAGCCGACCAGTGCGGAGGCGATCGCGCAGTTCAAGGCGATCGGCCTGACGCCGGTGCTGCTCACCGGCGACAACGAGGCAGTCGCGCGGCGGATCGCCGCCGAGGTGGGGATCGACGAGGTCATCGCCGAGGTGCTCCCGAAGGACAAGGTCGACGTCGTCATCCGGCTGCAGCGCGAGGGGAAGGTCGTCGCGATGGTCGGCGACGGCGTCAACGACGCTCCCGCCCTCGCGCAGGCCGACCTCGGACTCGCGATGGGAACCGGCGCCGACGTCGCGATCGAGGCATCCGACATCACCCTCGTGCGTGGCGATCTGCGCAGTGCGGTCGACGCGATCCGGCTGTCTCGCACGACGCTCGGCACCATCAAGACCAACCTGTTCTGGGCGTTCGCGTACAACGTCGCGGCGATCCCCGTCGCGGCGCTCGGTATGCTCAACCCGATGCTGGCCGGGGCGGCCATGGCGCTGTCCAGCGTCTTCGTCGTCGGCAACAGCCTGCGCCTGCGCGGGTTCAGAAGCATCGCCAAGGAGTGACGAGACACATCCGTGTGACAGATTGGGCAGGTGGACACCTTCCCCGCCCCCGCTCGCACGCTCCTCGTCGGATACGGCAAACTCGCACGGCGCCTCGCGCCGATGCTGCTCGCGGACGGCGGTGAGGTCCTCGCTCTGCGGCGCAGCGACGGCATCCTGCCCGACGGCGTCATCGGCATCCGCGCTGATCTGGCCGAGCCGCTCGCCGAGCCGCTGGCGGCGGTCGATGCGATGGTCGTGACGCTGCCGCCTGGTGACCCCGGCTACCGCGTGGTGCTCGGTCATGTGGCGGATGCGCTGCCGTCCGCGCCCGCGCGCACGATCTTCGTCTCGTCGACCGGTGTGTTCGAGGCCGGGCCGTTCGACCGCACGATCACCGAGGCAGACGAGCCGGCCCCGACCAGCGACCGTGCTCGCGGACTGCGCGACGGCGAGCTCGCGGCGCAGGAGCTGTTCGACGCCGTGATCGTGCGCCCCGCCGGGATCTACGGGCCAGGCCGCGAGTTCCTGCTGCGCCAGGTGCGCGAGCACGCCGTGGTGAACCGCCGCCGGCGGACCAACCGCATCCATGAGACGGACCTGGTCCGCACGCTCGACGTGCTGCTGCGGATGCCGAAGCCGCCTGCGCTCCTGCACGGGGTGGACGCCGCACCGGCACCGCTCGGCGAGGTCGTGGCGTTCATCGCCCGCGAGCTCGGCCTGGATGTCCCGCCGGACGACCCGGCCGCCGGGCAGAGCGGCACTCTGCTCGACGGCACGCTGCTGCGCTCGGTGCTGGGCGAGATGCAGTACCCGAGCTATACCGACGGGTACGCCGAGATGATCCGCGGGTCGCGCACGGAGTGAGTGCTCCACATCGCGCTCCGAGCTCAGCGGCCCGGGGGCGGGCTCAGTGCTCCACGGTCACCGGCAGCTCCTCGATCAGCGGGTTGCGGTCGAGCGGGTCGACGATGATCCCGGCGACGGCGTCGAGCGGTATCACCGGGAAGTGCGAGACGGCGCCGATCTTCTCCTCGCTGCCGAGCACGTAGGTCGCGGCGCTCCTGGCGGCGAGCGCGCGCTTCGTGACGGCATCGTCGACGGATCCTGTCGTGAGTCCGTGCACCGGGTCGATGCCAGTGACGCCCAGGAAGAAGGCATCAGCCGAGAGGTGCTGCACTGCTTCCATCGCGAGGGGACCGCTCGCGACCATCGAGTGGCGCGAGAGCTCGCCGCCGATCAGGATGATGCGGGCGTCGGAGTGCTCGGCGACCGCGAGGGCGACCGCAGGGCTCGGCGTGATCACGGTGAGCGATGGGTCGCGGGGGAGCAGCCGTGCCATCGCGAGCGTGGTGGTGCCGGCGTCGAGCACGATCGTGGATGCCGGGCGGATGAGGTCGACCGCGCTGCGCGCGACGCGCTCCTTGCTCTCGGTGGCGAGCCCCTGGCGGAGCTGCACCGGGCGATCTGCGGGGGGCACCGGCAGGGCGCCGCCGTAGACGCGCACGAGCCTGCCCTCGTCGGCGAGCTCGCGGAGGTCGCGGCGGATCGAGTCCTCCGAGACCCCGAGATCGTGGGCGACGGTCTTGGCGACCACTCTGCCGTCACGGTCGAGGATCTTGAGCAGATGAGTCTTGCGCTGTGCGCCGAGCATACGGTTCCTTCGTGAAGTTGCACGTTGTTGCACGTTTCAGGTTACAGTCTTCGACATGACATCACCACTCCTGATCCTGATCGCCGGCCCGTACCGCTCCGGGACCGACGGCGACCCCGCCCTGATCGCCCGCAACCTCGAACGCCTCGAAGAGGCCGCTGCCCCGATCCACCGCCTCGGACACGTCCCGATGATCGGCGAATGGGTCGCGCTGCCGATCCTGCGGGGGATGTCGGAAGCGGATGCCGCCGCCGGCGACGTCATGTACGAGACCGCTCGTCGGCTGCTGCAGCACTGCGATGCCGTGCTGCGGCTGCCCGGAGCATCGGCCGGCGCAGACCAGGACGTCGTGATCGCCCGCGAGCGCGGCCTGCCGGTGTACTTCTCACTCGACGAGATCCCGGCGGCCTAGCGCCCACGGGGCGCGAGCCTAGCGCAGGCACTCCCGCTCGCGCCCCGTGTGACCCTGTCTGACGCCCCGTTTCCTTGCGTGTACCCCGCCGCTCTGCGCTCATCCCGCCCTGGATAGCGTCGAAAGCCCGTGCCTACCGAGAGGAACGATCGTGGCATCCGCGAGAAACCCCCGCCGTTTCGGAGCTGCCGTCGCAGCCGCCGTCGTCGCTGCATTGATCCTGACCGCGTGCGCTGCCGGCACGTCGGCTGACGCCCCCGAGTCGAACGGCGAACCGGTGAAGGGTGGCGATCTCGTCGTCGCTGCGCGCTCGGAGCCGCCGCAGCTCAACCCGCTGGTCGACCAGACCGGTGGCGCGCACGTGCTGACCCCGGTCGTCGACTCGCTCGTGTGGGACAACGGCGACGGCACCTACGGCACCTGGCTCGCGACCGAGTGGGAGGTGTCCGACGACGCCCGCGTGTACACGTTCACGCTGCGCGACGACGTCACGTTCCACGACGGCACCCCCTTCGACGCCGAGGCCGTGAAGGTCAACTTCGACTACGTCGCAGACCCTGCGAACAAGTCCACCGGCTCGGTCGCGAAGCTCGGCCCCGTCGCCGAGGTGCTCGACGAGTACACCGTGCGCATCACGCTCGAGCAGCCCGAGTCGAGCTTCCTCACGCTGATCGCGGCCCCGTACTTCGGCATCGTGTCGCCCAAGCAGCTGCTCGACGACCCGGACTCGCTCGCGTCGACCGTGGTCGGCACCGGGCCGTTCAAGTTCGACGAGTGGGTCAAGGGGCAGAGCCTCAGCTACGTGCGCAACGACGACTACGACTGGGGTCCGGAGGGCACCCACGAGGGCGCCGCATACCTCGACACGATCACCTACCGCTTCCTCCCCGAGGACCAGACCCGGTACAACTCGCTCATCACGGGCGAGGCCGACATCGTCGACTACATCGCGCCGGAGTACGCGGAAGAGGTCAAGAGCGACGACGCCTACGGCTCGGAGGAGTTCCTCCTCCCCGGCGTCGGCTTCACACTGCACCTGAACACCCGCACCGCTCCGTTCGACGACGTGAAGGTGCGCCAGGCGCTGCTGCACGGCATCGACCGCGCGGCGATCGTCAAGAGCGCGACCTTCGGCGCCTACCCGGTGCAGGAATACCTCGCGACGACCACGCCCGACTACAAGAAGGACCTCGAGAACCTCATCGATTTCGATGCGGATGCCGCCGGCGCTCTGCTCGACGAGGCCGGCTGGACCGAGACGGATGACGAGGGGTACCGCACGAACGACGGCGAGCGCCTGAGCACGGTCGTCCCCTACGCGGACAACGACCAGCTCGCGCAGCGCACGCTGGAGCAGGTGCAGATCGACGGCAAGGCGCTCGGCTTCGAGATCGTGCTGCAGCCGGTTCCCGCCGCCGACTTCTCGCAGCGTCTCTACAACGGCGACTACGGCATCATGCCGTCGTTCCAGTCCGAGGCGACCGGCATGCAGCTGTGGCGTCTGTACGGCGGAGACAACGTGTCGGACGGCTCGTCGATCGGCTCGAACGCCTCGTTCCTGTCGGACCCTGAGCTCGACGCACTCCTGGCGCAGGCCAGGGCGAGCGCCGACCCGGTGGCCCGCGCCGACTTCTACGGCCAGGCGCAGGAGCTGCTGCCCGAGCTCGCGCCGTCGATCCCGCTCTACTCGCGGGCTCGCGTCGTGGCCTGGCAGCCGAACATCCACGGCGTCACGTGGGACTACGCGTGGCCGCAGCCCTACCTGTTCGACGCCTGGAAGAACTGACGGATGCTTCGACAGGCTCAGCAACCCGACTGCTCTGGGTTCCTGAGCCTGTCGAAGGGCCCCGCCCGGCACCCGGGTGCCTGAGCCTGTCGAAGGGCCCGCCCGTGAAAGGAGAACCATGAGCCTCGCCGTCTGGAGGGTGCTCCGCCGTCTCGGCGTGAGCCTGATCACGCTCCTCGGAGCCGCGACCCTCACGTTCTTCGCGCTCCGTCTGGTGCCGGTGGATCCCGCGTTCGCGATCCTCGGCGCCGGGCAGCAGCAGGTCGACATCAGCCCTGAGGTGCTCGCCGTCGTGCGGCAGGAGTACCACCTCGACGAGCCGCTCATCGTGCAGTACCTCCTCTACCTCGGGCGACTCGTGCGGGGCGATCTCGGTATGTCGTACGTGCAGGAGCAGCCGGTCGGCCAGCTCCTCGCGGCCCAGGCGGGGCCGACCGTCGCGCTCGCGCTCGCGGCCACCCTGCTCGCGATCGTGATCTCCCTCGTCGGCGGCGTGCTCACCGCCGGTCGCCGTCTCCCGAGCTGGATCTCCTCCGGACTCGAGCTCGTCCTGGCATCCACCCCCGTGTTCTGGCTCGGCTTCATCCTGATGCTGGTCTTCGCGGTGTGGCTGCGCGCCCTGCCCATCCTCGACAGCGGCGATCTGCGGTCGCTCGTCCTCCCGGCGCTCACGCTCGCCCTTCCCGCGGCGGCCCTGCTGCTGCAGGTCCTGCGCCAGTCGCTCGACGACGCGCTCGAGCAGCCGTTCATCCTCTCCGCTCGCGCGCGCGGCCTGGGCTCGCTCGCGGTCACCGTCCGGCACGCGCTGCGGCACGCCGCGGTGCCGTATCTCACGATGCACGGCTTCTCGTTCGGTGCGCTGCTCGGCGGCGCCGCGATCACCGAGACGCTGTTCAGTCGTCCGGGCCTCGGCCGCCTGCTCGTCACCTCGGTGGCGTCGCAGGACATCCCGGTCGTGATCGGCGTCGTGCTCGTCGGCACCGCGGTGTTCATCCTCGTCAACACGCTCGTCGATCTGTCCTATGGACTCGTCGATCCCAGGGTGCGCGAAACCGGCCGCAAGGAGGTCGTCGCATGAGCGGTGGAGTCGTCGCCGAGGCCGTCGCGCCCCGCGCCACCGTCGTCCGTTGGCGCGGCTGGGTGCGGCTCGCCGCCGACATCGGCACGCTGCTGTGCGCGCTGGTGCTCATCGTCTTCGTGCTCGCCGCGCTCTGGCCGCAGCTGCTCACCGGGCAGGATCCGCTCGCCGCGGACCGCGCGCTGATCCTCTCGCCGCCGTCGCCGGTGCATCCGCTCGGCACGGACGAGATCGGCCGCGACGTGCTGGCCCGCATCATCTACGGCGCGCGCAGCTCGCTCGTGCTCGGGTTCGGCGCCGTGCTGATCTCGCTGGTGTTCGGCACGGTGCTCGGCCTGGTCGCCGGCCTCTCGAACCGGGTGATCTCGACCATCACGCTGCGGCTCACCGACATCGGCGCCGCGTTCCCCGAGCTCGTCCTGGCGATCCTGATCCTGGCGCTGTTCGGCGGGGGGCTCGCGACCGCGACGATCGCGATCGGCATCGCCGGCATCCCTTACTACGTCCGGGTGGTCCGAGGCGAGACCCTGCGCGTCCGCAACTCCACCTACATCGAGGCATCCCGCAGCATGGGCCTCTCGCGTCCCGCTGTGCTCGGCAGGCACCTGCTGCCGAACGCGGTTCGGCCGGTCGTCGTGATCGCCACGATCGGCCTCGGCGGGGCGACGCTCGCAGGCGCCGCGCTGTCGTTCCTCGGACTCGGCAGTCCGCCGCCGACCCCGGAATGGGGCTCCATGCTCTCCAACGCCCGCAACTTCCTGACGCTGGGATGGTGGGCCGCGGTGTTCCCCGGTCTCGCGATCACGCTGTTCGTCATCAGCACGACCGTGCTCGGCCGGCGGCTGCAGGCACGACTGGAGGGACGCGGATGAGCGCGCTGGTTCGAGTCGCGGGACTTCGGGTGTCGTTCGGTGGCGGAGGAGCCGCGAACACGGTCGTCGAGGGCGTCGAGTTCGACCTGGCCCCCGGTGAGTGCGTCGCGCTGGTCGGCGAGTCCGGCTCGGGGAAGTCGGTGAGCGCGCGGAGCCTGCTCGGCCTCGTCGGCACCGGCTCGCGCGTGCACGCCGACGTGCTGGAGATCGATGGACAGGATGCGCGGACGTTCTCGGAGCGACGCTGGCGCACGGTGCGCGGCCGACGGATCGGGTACATCCTGCAGGATGCGCTGTCGTCGCTCGATCCGCTCCGCACGGTCGGCACGGAGGTGCAGGAGGCGATCGCCGCCACCGGCGGACCCCGCGGTCGTGCCGGTCGGGCTCGCGCGCTCGACCTGTTGCGCCGCACGCATGTGCCGGACCCCGAGACCCGCATCGACGAGCGCCCGTCCCAGCTCTCCGGCGGACAACGACAGCGGGCACTCATCGCCACAGCCCTCGCCGGCGACCCGGCGGTCCTGATCGCGGATGAGCCGACCACCGCGCTCGACGTCTCGGTGCAGAAGCAGATCCTCGAACTGTTCGGCGAGCTCAAGGCGCAGGGCATCGCGCTGCTGCTGATCAGTCACGACCTCGCGGTGGTGTCGCAGCTGGCGGACCGGGTGATCGTGCTGCAGGGCGGCGCGGTCGTCGAGTCCGGCAACACGGCAGACGTGCTGTCGTCGCCAGCGCATCCGTACACCCGATCGCTGATCGACGCGGCTCCGCACTTCGATTCGGGGCCGGCGGACGCCGCAGATGTATCGGATGCCGGGGACGAGGCCGAGATCGTGCTGTCAGCCGAACGCGTGAGCAAGACCTTCCGTCTGCCGGACGGAGTGGAACGCCATGCTGTGCAGGACGTATCGATCGCGGTACGCAGGGGGCGCTCGCTCGGTGTGGTCGGTGAATCCGGCTCCGGGAAGACGACACTCGCTCGCATCCTCGCCGGGCTCGCGACCGCGGATGGAGGCACGGTCCGTCGAGCGAGCGACGATCCGCGTGACGTGCAGTTCGTGTACCAGGACCCTGGGTCGTCCTTCGATCCGCGGTGGACGGTCGGGCGCATCCTCGACGAGGCGATCACGCTGCGGCATCCGAGTCTCTCGCGTGCAGAGCGCAGCGTTCGCGTGCGGGACTGGCTGGAGCGGGTCGGGCTGTCCGGTGAGTTTGCCGACCGTCGCCCGGCATCGCTCTCCGGCGGACAGCGCCAACGGCTCGGGATCGCGAGGGCGCTCGCCGTGGAGCCGGCGGTGGTCGTGCTCGACGAGCCCGTCTCGGCGCTCGACGTGGCGGTGCAGAAGCAGATCCTCGAGCTGATCGCCCGTCTGCAGCACGAGACCGGCGTCGGCTACCTCTTCATCTCGCACGACCTCGGCGTGATCCAGAAGGTCTGCGACACCGTCGTGGTGCTGCGTGACGGCACGGTCCGCGAGGCCGGTCCGACCGCGACCGTGCTGCGCAATCCGACGGATGCATACACACGGCTGCTGATCGACGCGGTGCCCTCGCTGCCGCGGGCGTCGCGAGGTTGAACCGGAGCGGGGAGGCGTCTCGATCGTCGTGATACCGTAGAGACGTTCAAGGGCCTATGGCGCAGTTGGTAGCGCGCCTCGTTCGCATCGAGGAGGTCAGGGGTTCGAATCCCCTTAGGTCCACAGAGCAGACGGCCGGTCGGAATCACGAGAGTGAATCCGACCGGCCGTTTCTGTGTCTCCGGGCATGGGATGTCGCATGCAGGGGAGTGAGCGCCGCGAGCGAGCACCCCGCGAGCTGACGCCGCGCTGGCGCGGAATGCCGGGCGACACGCCCGGCGGTCGACCCAGATTTGCCGGACCCCCGGGATCCGCGTAAGTTATTACTTGTTCGCCCCACAGGGACGCGGAGGAGCCGAGAGCTTCACCCCCCTCAAGCGGAGAACTACCTCCTCATCTTCACTCGATTGAGTGTCATGACCTTCAGGTCTAAGATGGGAGATTCCACCCCTTCTGCGATGGCTTTCGGTGTGCAGCGGATCTGAGATTCGCACGGCGCGCCGATTTGACTTGCTGGATCGGGTGGGTAAGATAGAGAAGTTGCCCTGCGGGCCTGGTTGTGATGACTGGGTCGTGGGAGCATCCGATCCTTGAGAACTCAACAGCGTGCACTTGTCAAATGCCAAATTATCCTCGTCTCCATTTCGGTGGGGGTGAGAATTCCTTTGGATCAAAGACCAATCCCTTCCGGGGGGTTGGCATTGGATGAAGTCAGCAATGAATTTGTCTCTTTGGTCAGCATCAAACTCGCTGCGTCATCGTTTTCCCGGTGTCGTATGCATTTCTTTTTTACGGAGAGTTTGATCCTGGCTCAGGATGAACGCT